>Ga0070707_100007436_pt1 | contig 10171 bp, 8 predicted proteins | sample KBSK5502metaG_FD_65468 | JGI IMG/M metagenome (GOLD analysis project Ga0070707, IMG submission 65468) | Corn, switchgrass and miscanthus rhizosphere microbial communities from Kellogg Biological Station, Michigan, USA - KBS K5-50-2 metaG | ecosystem: Host-associated > Plants > Roots >... | reverse complement strand
CGAGGGCGCAGCGTCCGCTGTTCGTGGCTCTCAACAAGATCGATCTGGTTTCCAAGCCGCGTCTGCTCCCGCGAATCGCCGACCTCTCGAGCCGCCACGCCTTTCAAGGCATCGTCCCGGTCTCCGCGAAAACGGGCGACGGCGTCGAGCTGCTGGCGCGCTTGCTGTCGGAGGCTCTTCCCGAAGGCGCACCCGCCTACCCGCGCGATTTCCTGACAGCCACTCCCGCGACCGAGTGGATCGGAGAGGTCATCCGCGAAAAGCTTCTCGAGAGAACTCGCCAGGAGCTGCCTTTCGCCTCAGCCGTCGTCGTCGATTCCGTGCGCGAAGAGGAGGAGAAGGGACTGACGGTCGTGACCGCGTCGATCATCGTGGAGAGAGAAGGGCAGAAGGGGATCGTCGTCGGCAAAGGAGGGTCGATGATTCGAGAGATCGGCAGCGCCGCGCGGAAAGAGCTCGCCGCCGAATCAGGAAGGCGGTATTTTCTCGACCTGACGGTGAAGGTACGAGAGCGATGGAGGGACGACGAGAGGTTCCTGAGCCGGGTTGTTGGCGAACCGCAGAGCTAGGGACTACAGCCCGCGAATTGCACTGCGGAGGCGCTCGGAGAGGTCGCCCAAGGCACCCGCCAGAGACTCGCGCAGCCGGTCGAACTCGGCGAGCAAGTGTTCGTGCGTCTCGGATCCTTTCCCCTGAGCTTCGAGAAGCGGCGCGAGCTGGAGGCGGATGTCCTCGGCCTCGCGCCGGCCCTGCATCGTCTTCTCCTCGAGAGCGGCCTGGAGCGTGTCGAGCTGAACGCGGATATCCTCGGCCTCGCGCCGGCCCTGCATCGTCTTCTCCTCGAGAGCGGCCTGGAGCGCGCCGAACTGACTCCGGATGTCCTCGGCCTCCCGCCGCGTCTGTGAGGCCTTGTCCTGAAGGGAGCGCTCCAGGAACACGAACTGCTCCGCCGCGTCCTCGATCTGCTGGTGAAGTTTCTCGCCGCGCTCCGAGAGGGTCCGCAGCGCCATCGAGACATCATCCTCGGCCGTGCGTTGACGCTTCTCACCACGGTCGAACCGCTCTTCGAGCGCGCGCAGGCGCGGCTCCATCTCCTTCTGGCGGTCGGACGTGGACTTTTCGAACGTCTCCAGTCGCTGAGACAAACCGTCTTGCCGCTCGGTCAGGGCGCGAACAAGATCACGAACGTTGCGCTCGACAGCCTCGAGACGCGACGCGAGACCGGTCGCGGCTTCCTCCGCATGGCTTTTCTCGGAGTGCTCGCGCGCGAGGGCTTCCTCGGCGCGGGCCAGTCGCGACTCAATTCCACGCAACTTCGTGTCGTCGACCACTGGCGGCGCTATGGGCGGCGGCGCCCCCAGAGGCGCGCGGGCAGCGGCGATCTCCGGCGGCGCCGGTAGCTGCCAGAACTCCCGGCGTGTGGCGGCCTCCGGCGGGACCGGTGCGGCGGGAGGCTCCGGAGCGCGAGTCGGCGTCGGAACCGGCGGGCGAGGCATCGCCACCTCGGAGGGCGCCGGCGGGGGAGCGGCAGCGACGGGCGCGCTCGGAAAGAGCGGGGCTGCCAATCGGGCGGCCTCGACCGGATCGACGTACTCGATCCTCTCGGTCGGCCGGTCTCCCGGCGCGCTCGGCGCGTCGGGAAGAGACGCAACGGCCGGCGCGGTCTCGGGTTCCGGTCCGGAGTCCGAGGCTTCTGTGAAAGGGCCTTCTGCCTCCGCGGCGGACTCTGGCGCCGGGGGCTCTTCAGCGGCTTCGAACGGGGGCTCCTCCTCCGGACTGCCGGTCGAAGGCACGAGAGAGAGTGGCCGCTTCGCGGTGGGAGAGGAGGTGCGATTGAGTAGAGAGTCCTTCCACGAGAGCAGGTCGTCCCTGTCCTTGCGGGGCGGCACGGGCGCCGCTTCCTCCGGGCGCCGGCCCTGCAGCCGACGCAGCAGATCGACGAACGTCAGCTTCGAGATGAGCTTGAAGGTTTCCGTCACGCCGCGTCCTGCCGAAGCGACGGCCTCGACGAACGGATAGGAAGAGAGGCCGAGAGCCTCCTGCAGCGCGTCGACGGAGAGGATGTCCGTCAGGTCGCGTTTGTTGTACTGGATGACGATCGGGATCCCCTCGAAGGAGACGCCGTTGGCCTTCAGGTTTTCCTTCAGGTTGTGCCAGCTTTCGAGGTTTTTCGGCAGCATCGTCCATTGCGAGTCGGCGACGAAGACGATGCCGTCGGCCCCCTTCAGGACGACGCGCCGGGTTTCGTTAAACGCCGTCTGCCCTGGCACGGTCGCAAGCTGGAAACGGATCTTGTAGCCCTTGATGTCCCCCAGCTCGACCGGTAGAAGATCGAAGTAGATGGTCCGATCGGTCTGCGTGGCGAGGTTGAGCAGTTTTCCGACGGTCGCCGGATCGAGCCGATCGTGAAGGACCTGCAGATTGGTGGTCTTCCCGCCCAAACCGGGACCGTAATAGACGATCTTCGCTGTCAGCTCGCGTGTGCCGGCGTTGTAGACGACCATAGATTTTTGATCCATTGTAGACGCTCCCGCTTCGACTTTCGCCTTTTTCTTACCCTCCGTCCCCCCGTCCGGTGCCTGACGGGGAGACGGGGAGGCTGAGGACGAGGTCAAGAAGTTGACGCCGTGACACTCAGCCCATAGACTGCCGGCGCCTTGGCCGTGACGGACACTCTCGTCAAGAAGACCCGGATCCTCGACACGGAGCGGATCCGGCGGATGATCGACCGGATGGCGCATGAGATCGCTGAGCGCCAGAAGGACTTGGCTGATCTCGTCTTCATCGGCATTCGGACCCGGGGAGTACCGCTGGCCAACCGGCTGGCGGCGCGGTTGGCCGACCTCGTGGGTAAGCCCTTCCCGACGGGAACCCTCGACATCACTCTCTACCGCGACGACCTCTCGCTGGTTGCGCCGCAGCCGTTGCTCCGGAAGACGGAGATCGACTTCGACCTCGGAAACCGCGTTGTGGTGCTCTGTGACGACGTCCTCTACACGGGACGGACCGTCCGAGCAGCCCTCGATGGCTTGATCGACCTCGGCCGCCCCCGAGCCGTGCGCCTCGCGGTCCTGATCGACCGCGGACACCGCGAAATTCCGATCGAGGCGAACTACGTCGGCAAGAGCGTGCCGACCGCCTCGCGGGAGGTCATCAAGGTGATGTTCGCCGAGACAGATGGCGCCGACGAGGTCTGGATCCTGGAGAAGCCCGTCTGAAGGAGCCTGTCAGCGCCCTCCGCTCGAAGGACCTTCTCGGCATCGAACCGCTTTCCCCGGAAGAAATCGCGCTGATCCTCGACACCGCCGAGTCGATGCTTTCGATCGGTCGGCGCGAGATGAAGAAGGTGCCCGCCTTGCGGGGCCGGATGATCGTGAACCTCTTCTTCGAGGCCTCGACGCGAACGCGCTTCTCCTTCGAGACGGCGCAGAAATGGCTGTCGGCAGACTCGCTGAATTTCGCCGCGAAGGGCAGCTCCGTCGAAAAAGGAGAGTCGCTGCTCGACACGGCGCGGAACCTTCAGGCCATGTCTCCGGACTTGATCGTCATCCGCCACGGGACGGCTGGGGTTCCTCACTTCCTGGCGAGGAATCTGAAGGCCGGAGTGGTCAACGCGGGAGACGGAGCCCACGAGCACCCCACGCAGGCGTTGCTCGACGCGCTGACCGTCCGGCGCCACTTCGGCCGCCTCTCGGAGCTGACGGTCGCGATCACCGGTGACATCCTGCACTCTCGTGTGGTCCGCTCCAACATCTGGCTCCTGACCAAGATGGGAGCGAAAGTGCGCGTCTGCGGGCCGCCGACGCTCCTGCCGCCGCGCATCGCGGAGATGGGAGTCGAGGCGACGACCGACTTCGACGCGGCTCTGGAAGACGCGGACGTGGTGATGATGCTTCGCATGCAGCTGGAACGACAAGGGTCCTCCTTCTTCCCTTCGACCCGCGAGTACTTCAAGCGTTACGGGCTGACTGCGGCGCGTCTGGCGCGCGCTCGTTCGCACGCCGTGGTCCTTCATCCCGGCCCGATGAACCGCGGAGTCGAGATTTCCTCGGAGGTCGCCGACTCGCCCAGGTCCTTGATCCTCGAGCAGGTCTCCAACGGTGTGGCCGTCCGCATGGCCGTCCTCTACCTGTTGTTGACCGGCCATCCGTGGGAGGGGGACGCGTGACCGAGCGGCTCCTCATCCGAGGCGGGCGCGTGATCGACCCGGCGGCGGGCCGCGACGAGATCGCCGATCTCCTGCTCGAGGACGGTGTGGTCGCCGATAGGGAAGAGAAGGACTTCGGAGATGCGGAGATCTTCGATGCCTCGGGGCTCTACGTGTTTCCGGGGTTCATCGATCTGCACGTTCACCTGCGCGAGCCGGGGCGTGAGTATGCGGAGACGATCGCGACGGGACTGGCAGCCGCGGCGGCTGGAGGATTTACCGCCGTCTGCGCGATGCCCAACACCGAGCCCGTCAATGACAGCCGCGCGATTTCCGAGTACATCTCGGCCAAGGCGCGCGGCGTGGCGGGCACGCGCCTGTATCCAATCGGCGCGATCACGAAGGGGCAGCGCGGCGAAGAGCTGGCGGAGTTCGGCGAAATGCGTGTGGCCGGGGCGGTCGCCGTCTCCGACGACGGCCGATGGCTTTCCGACGGCTCCCTTCTGCGCCACGCCTTCGAGCACGCCCGCCTCTTCGGGATTCCGGTGGTCCAGCACGCCGAGGACCCGACCCTCTCCCATGGGGCCCCGATGCACGAAGGGGCCGTCTCGACCCGACTCGGGCTGGACGGCCAACCGGCCATCGCGGAGACCGCCGCGGTCGCACGGGATCTGCTGATCGCGGAGATCTCGAAAGGGCGCCTCCACGTCGCGCATGTCTCGACGGCCCGGACGGTGAAGCTCGTTGGGGAGGCGCGGAGCCGGGGGATCGCCGTGACCTGCGAAGTGACCCCGCACCACCTGATACTGACCGACGAAGAAGTCGGGCGTTTGAACTTCTCGACCCACGCGAAGGTGAACCCGCCCCTGCGCGAGCCCGAAGATCAGGAGGCGCTCGTCGCGGCGCTGGCAGACGGGACGATCGATGCCATCGCGACGGACCACGCGCCGCATCACGAGGACGAAAAATCCGTGGACTTCGATACGGCCCCCTTCGGCATCGTCGGCCTCGAAACGGCCCTCGCGCTCGTCCACGACCGACTGGTGGTCTCCGGCCGCCTCTCGCTGACGCGGTTCGCCGAGGTCTTTTCGGCATCTCCGGCCAGAGCGTTCCGGCTGCCGGGCGGGACGCTCGCGCCCGGCTCTCCCGGCGACGTGACTCTGTTCGATCCGCGGCGGCGGTGGAGGGTCGAGGCGGCCCGATTCCTTTCACTCTCCCGCAACACGCCCTTCGAGGGGTGGGAGCTGGAAGGCGCGCCCGCGGGCACGATCGTCGAGGGACGGATCGTCTGGAGACGGGGTGAACGTTGAACGGAAGTGGAAAGCTTGCAGGCCTGGCGGTCTTCCTCGTTCTCGCGGCGGGACCCGCGACGGCGCAGGAGAAGCGTCGGGCCGCGATGAGGATTCCGCAAGCCTGGCTAAACGGCCCCGAGATGCAGCGGCTGATCGGCTGGGGACGGCGCTCCGGCATCGAGATCGATGTCGGGGCCGAATCTGCGCCGGTTCCGCCGGGATGGGAGGCGGTCTTCGTCGGCATCGTCCCCGCTTCGGCTGCGCTGCGGAGGCAGCTGGAGCGATTCCCAGTCCGCCTCGATGAGAAGGGCTTTGTCTTTGACGGGCGTGAATTCCGCAGGCCGGAGGATGCGATCGCCCTGACGGATCCGGCGCGATCCACCGAATCGCTCGTTCTCGGAAACAGCTCGCGCGCCGCGATGCGATTGGCGAGCCGGCGCCTCTTCTGGCGGGAATCCGGCACACCCGATTACGAAGCAGTTTCGGGAGACCTCGTCAAGGAAGGGAAGTTTTTGACCGTAGGCCGGGCCCTGGCGATCGATCGGCGGGCGGACCGAGACGAGATCGCTGCGCGGGACGCGTTTCTTCGATCCCAGGACACAGTCGAGCGCACGGGCGTCCGGTGGCAGTTTCGAGAGTCGGAGCGTTCCGCAATCGGCCGCTGGGAGCCGATCCTGCGGCGTTTCCTCTCGGGCCGCCGGGCCGGACCGCTTCTGGTTCGTCTGTTTCCCGATCCGTCGACCAAGGCGCGCGCCACGGGCTCCTCGCGTCCAGCGGATCTCTCTCGACAGAAAGAAGAGGTCGTCGTCGACCTCGATGCCTCGGCGCCGCCCGAGCCCGATTGTGTGACCCCTGTGCTCGCCTCCGCCGCCTTCGCCGCCGAAGACGCGCGGCTCCTGTCGCATCCCACTCTGCTATCGGCGCTGGGCGCTCGCGCGGCGGGGCGCTGGTGGGGAAGGGACGTCGCTCGATTCGCCGCTTTCGCCCGCGCCGCAGGCGTCGAGCCAACGCCCGAGCAGATCCTCCGCGCCGACGAGGAAGTCTCGCCGATTCTCGCGATCGGGACGGCGGCCGCCTGGATCGAGGCCGGGGCGCGCGGCGAAGGGGAGGAAGCCGTCCGGCGTTCCTTGACCGGCGACGACGCCTCGTGCCTGCGCGCGCTTTCCCGCTGGGCGAAACTCGCCCAGGGTGGCCGGGTCATCGCGCCGGCGCGTCGGCCGTTGCCTCCCGGCTTCCTGCGCGGGATTTCCTACGCCATGTCCAACTCGATCGGCGGTGGCTATGTGTCCCCACGCTCTCGAGAAACGCTCACGCGGCTCTCGAAGCTTTCGGCCAACTCGATCTCCGTAATGCCCTTTGGCTTCTCGCGCGAAACGAAGAAGCCGGAAATCTCCTTCGTCCACCGCAACCCGCAGGGGGAGACCGACGAAGGAACGGTGCGAGCCGTCGCGGACGCCCGGTCGCTCGGAATGACCGCCATGATCAAGCCGCAGATCTGGCTGCCCGGAGCGTTCGTCGGGGAAGTCGCGATGGGGAGCGACGAGGACTGGAGCCGTTGGTTCGCCGGCTACCGCCGCTTCCTAGTTCACCACGCGATCGTCGCGGAAGCATCGGGCGCTGCGATCTTCTGCGTCGGGACGGAGCTCGTCGGCACCGAGTCCCGGCGCCCTCAATGGATCGAGACGATCGCGGCCGTTCGGCTGGCCACGGGCGCCGTTCTGACCTATGCCTCCAACTGGGCGGCGGGCGCTCCCCGTGTTTCGTTCTGGGACGCGCTCGACGCCGTCGGCGTCGACTTCTACGACCCGCTGTCGCCGGACGTCAACGCCTCGGACGCGCAGCTCGAAGAAGGCGCGCGGCGGGCGGCGGTCCCCTTGGTTGAGCTTGCCCGACAGACGGGCAAGCCCGTTCTGTTCACCGAGGCAGGCTATCCCCCCGTGCGGGGAGCCTGGCTCCGGCCGCATGATGAGAACTCGGGCCGTCCCCTCTCCCCCGGGGACGCTGCGCGCTCGATCTCGGCCGTCTTTCGGGCCCTGGAGCGCGAGAGCTGGTGGAGGGGCGTCTACTGGTGGAAGGCCTTCTCCGATGGGCGGGGAGCGCGCTCGAACGACCGCGGGTACAACCTCCTGGGCACGCCTGCGGAGCGAGCCGTCGCGGAAGGCTTCGCGCGTCTGGCCGCCGAGAAGAGAGCCTCGCGATGACGGACCTGCTCGAGACGGCGATCGCGGCCGCGCGCGCCGGGGGCGCGGTGCTGCTTCGAAACTGGAGGGCGCTCCCGGACGGCTCCGTCGCCGAAAAACGGACGAACGACTTCGTGACGGAGGCGGATCGTGACAGCGAGGCGGCGATCATCGAGCGGATCCGCGAGGAGTTTCCGAACGATTCGTTTCTCGCCGAGGAAGGCGGCGCTTCCGGCGGCCGGAACGCGAAACGGACGTGGATCATCGATCCGCTCGACGGCACCTCCAACTTCGTTTCGGGCTTCCCTTTCTGGTCTGTCTCGATCGCGGCGCGGGAAGGGGACGAGCTGGTTGCCGGTGTCGTGTGGGACCCGTTGCGCGGGGAGATGTACGCTGCGGAGCGGGGTGGAGGAGCGTACCGAAACGACACGTCCATCCGCGTGACCGACCGAAAGGGACTCGAGGGGGCCTTTCTCGCGACGGGCTTTCCGTTCCGTCATCGCGAACAGATCGACCTGTATCTGGCGCTCTTTCGCGAGGTCTTCCTACACGCCCGCGCCATCCGACGGGCGGGCTCGGCGGCCTTGGATCTGGCGATGGTGGCCGCGGGAGTGTTCGACGGCTTTTTCGAGTTCCGCCTTTCGATCTGGGACATCGCGGCGGGGGCCCTCCTGATCGAAGAGGCGGGCGGCGAGCTGACCGACTTCGCCGGCGGAGCCGATTTCTGGAAGCGGGGCAACATCGTCGCCGGTGCTCCGCCGGTCGCCCGGGAACTCCGCGCACTAGCCTCATCGGTCTTGCGGGAAGAGGAGATCTAGATCCCGCCCGATAAACTCATTTCGGAGCCGGTCTGAAGCCGCTGCGGTTTTCAACCGCCAGAGCCTCCGCTCAGTGTGGATGATCGCCGACAGCTAAGTCGGACGAGGGCTTACTTTTCGAAGACTCCGCCCTCGCTAATAATAGTAACCATTAGGATCTTGGTATCGTTTCAGCCGTGGAGCGAGTGTGGATTCGGCCTCCCATCACGGCCATGCCGCCGAAGCTGTATGTTTTTCTGCAGACACTTCGGCTGAAACTCTTGAGACTACTAGCGCCGGCTGACACGCTCTTGGGAAGAGTGCGGGGGCGCGAGCCGCTCCCTCCGCTTTGGCTGCGGCGCCACGTTGGCGCGATCCGGAATTTCGAATCGGCGGCTCGTCAGACGGCGGATTTCCTCCGAAGACTCGATCTCGTCAAGCCGGACGACCACTTTCTCGACATCGGTTGCGGGACAGGAGTGATGGCATTCGAATTCCAACGCATGCTCGGGCCGCTTGGTCGATACGTGGGCTTCGACGTCAATCGGCCTGCCATCGAGTGGTGCCGCGTTGCCTTCGGGAGCGATCCTCGCTTCACTTTCGGTCTGGCCGAGGTCTCCTCACCATATGGTGACGGAGGTCGTCCGGTCCCGTACCGGTTCCCAATGACCGATGGAGAGGCCGGCCTCGTCCTGGCCAAGTCGGTCTTCACGCATCTTCTCGAGCCCGACGCGTGCCATTACCTGCGTGAGATTCGGCGGACTCTGCGGCCGGGACGAACCGCCGTGATCACGGCATTTCTTTTTGGGAAGGGCAGTCGCACCGATCGAGGAACTTCACCGATCTTCGGTTTTGGGGACGACAGAGGTCTCGTGAAATGGCGATGGAAGGCGCGACCCGAGTCTGCGGTCGCTTACGAACGCGATCACTTCACCGAGATGATCGCCGAGGCCGGGCTTCGCCTTCAGTGGCTTTGCCAGGGTTTCTGGCCTGGCAATTCGACTCACTTCACCGGTCAGGACATTCTCTTGGTCGGTCACTGATCTCACAAGCGTGCTCGGAACTCTCTACAGATGATGTTTGATCTCCGAGAGGCGAGCGGGAATCGCTTGCATTGGTCGTGTTCCGACCGGTTCAGCCGAACCTACGAACTGCGCGACGGCGAACGTCTCTTCGCCGTCCTGAGTCACCACGGCTCCGTCCGACGGCGAGCGGTCTCGGATATTCTGACTCTTGTTCGTCAACGGAGAGCAATCAGACCACATGCAATTGCGAGAACTCTGGTAGGGGAGTGGAAGTTTTCGTGGCGCGGCTTCGCGCAGCCAAGGATCGAAGTCACAGAAACGGCGACGGGAAACGAGATCGCGAGCGCCCGACTCTCTTTATTTGGCTGGCGTGATCGGGCCGACATCGTCGTCGAAACACGGAGGTACCGGTGGATCCCCGCGGGACCTTTGGGGATCGAGCATACGATCCAGAACGGTTCCGACAACGTTCTTCTTCGGGTCATCAGGACCCAACCAGGAGCGCAGATGAGATCCGTCGGTGAGCCTCGGCTTCTCGTGGAACTCGAGCCTGCATTCAGGAACCATCCGAGGCTTTCGTTGCTGGCGCTGCTAGCACTCTACTTGGAGGGAACCTGAAGCAGGCGTTGATATGACCCTGACACGGCACAACCTCAACGGTTTTCAACCAGCCAGGACGCGCCCGATGTCCCGGGTCGTCGCTCCCAAGGCGAGCAGGGCGAGCACGAGC
>Ga0070707_100007434_pt1 | contig 10172 bp, 7 predicted proteins | sample KBSK5502metaG_FD_65468 | JGI IMG/M metagenome (GOLD analysis project Ga0070707, IMG submission 65468) | Corn, switchgrass and miscanthus rhizosphere microbial communities from Kellogg Biological Station, Michigan, USA - KBS K5-50-2 metaG | ecosystem: Host-associated > Plants > Roots >... | reverse complement strand
CAGCCGCTGCTGGCCCAGCACGAACAGCCCCGGCGCCGCCCCCGGCACGTCCCACGACCCGCTCATGCTCTTGCCCTTCGCCAGCCCGCAGCCCACGAATCGTGCATCTGATGCGGGAAACATAGCGGAAGCACAGGTCCATAAGCTCGCGACACGCCGGTCGCGGCTCGATGAACGCCCGTCCAGGGGCCCGCGCCGTACTATCAACCAGGCCGATCGGGCAGCTGATACCTGCTCACGACGAGTTCTCGCGCCCGATGCAACTGGTCATGCTTACTGGGTGATAACTCCCTGTATCACCCGGTGCCCGCGATCCGGCACATGGTGAGGCTGCCATTGCTGCGTCAAGACAAATGCGCGGCGGCATACTTATCGCCAGCGTCCGCCCGGGTGCGCAGCTCCTCCAGGTCCCCGTGCTCCGCTAGCAGGCCGGCTAGCTGCATGGCAGCATGCCAGTCGCCAGCGTCCGCCCGGGTGCGCAGCTCCTCCAGGTCCCCGTGCTCCGCCAGCAGGCCGGCCAGCCGATAAGCGGCGTAGATATCGCCAGCGTCCGTCCGCGCACGCAGCTCGTCCAAGTCGCCATGATCGGCCAGCAGCTCGGCCAGCCGCCATGCAGCATTCTGGTCGCCAGCGTCGGCCCGGGTGCGCAGCTCCTCCAGGTCTCCGCTCTTGGCCAGTAGGCTGGCCAGGTCCCAAGTAGCGGACCGATTGCCCGCGTCGACCTTGGCGCGCAGCATTTGTACAGCCTCGTCGAGGCGTCCGTGCTCGGCCAGCAAATTGATCAGTTCTTCGGCGGCCTCCCAGTCGCCGCCGCGCGCGGCGGCACGCAATACCTGCACTGCCTCGTCCAGGTCCCCGCGCTCGGCCAGAAGCCTGGCCAGTTGTGTCGCGGCATGCCCGTCGCCCGCGGCGGCCTGCGCATGCAGCCCGTCCAGGTCCCCGCGCTCTGCCAGCAGTTTGGTGAGCCGTGCAGCGGCCTGCCAGTCGCCGGCGTCGGCCCGGGTGCGCAGCCCATCCAGGTCCCCGCGCTTGGCCAGCAAATTGTCCAGGGTCGTAGCGGCGTGCCAGTCGCCGGCATCGGCGGCGCGCCCGAATAGGGGGATGGCGTGGTGGGACAGGCCGCGCGCGCTGGCGCTGTCAGCGAGCCGGGCGGCATCGGCTGGATCGCGGACGTAGCTGAGGATGGCTTCCCAGGTGCTGACGGGCGCGCGAGTAAAGCGGAGTTCCCGGGAGGCGTGCTGGATCAGAAAGTCGGCGACCCGGTATCCGACTACGCCCGTGCCTGACTCGTACGGAACGGGCTCTAGGGCCCGGACGGCGCCTCTGAGCTCTTCGGCGGCCCAGGCCAGAGCGGCGTCGCGCCAGCCGGCGATGTCCTTGGTACGTTGCCGATCGGTCAGGTACCCGACTGCCGCCTCTTGGATGAGTGCTGCGGGCAGCGGGCTCGCGTGACCCAGCCTGGTGATGTCCATCGCCGCGACGATGATCGCCTGGCCGTAAGGATTGCCGCCAGGCTCGGAATAGCGGTCGATCAGGTCAGGGACGCCCGCCAAGTACTGGGTGACCTGGCCCACGTGTCCGGCAGCATCGGCGGCCGCGGCGGCGGACGCGAGCACTGGGTCACCAGTACGGATCGCAGCTTCCAGGTCGGCGGGGGTGAACCGGTCCGGGACGTCAATGACTCCGCCACGGGCAGGCTCGATCGAAGCAGGGTCTCTGCTGGCCAGCTCCGGCAGCCGCTCGAGCAACCGTCCAGCTGTTCCGACTGGATCGGCCGCTCCGCTTCCAGCGCGCGCCGCGGCGGTGTAGGCGGTCCATTGCTCGGCCCACAATGTGGTGATGACCAGGTGACCCTCATCGTCGAGCAGGTCGGCCAGGTCACCCAGTACTGTCGGGCTGCCGTCAGCATCGGCATACTGGCCGCGGTCGGGGTCGACGTACTGGCGCAACTCGCCTAGCCAGAGCACCGTTCGCGTGGGCACTCCGGACACCAGCCGCGCCTTCAGCGCGCCGGGATCTAGCGGGTAGTCCAGATACCAGTCGCCGAGCTGGGCAGCGACTGCTTCGTAGGCGGCACGGGTCTTGCCGGTAGAAGACCCTCCGCGGATCACCACCAACCGGCTCGCGGAGACGGATGGGTCCAGAACGGCACGCAGCAGCTCATCGTGCGATCGGCGAACATATGCAGGCATGGGGCCGCCGCCGATCACCTGGTGCACGCCCAGCTCTACGGGATCCCATCGCGCCACTGGCCGACCATAGGCTGGCCTGTCCGTCGCCGGGGGTTCTGGCGAGCTCATCACACCAGGCACCGCCAGCCAGGCTACGTACAGGGTCGGTACGCCGCCCAGGATCGACACCACCACAGGGGGCCACGCCAGGTGATAGCGGACCGCTAGCAGCAATGCCAGCGCGACAGTCACCACAAGCAAGACCAGCACCGTGATCCGAACGCGCAGCACGCCCGCGCGACTCATCGGCCTGCGCGGGAGCCAGCGCCTCCGGAGGTCCACCATCGCAGAGATACACCACCGACAAGCACTGGGAATACTCCCCGCGCCAAAATCACAGCTGAATGCTGCCGACCCACCGCTGCTGGTTGAGTCGCGGCTGCGCGCCCTCCCCTGGCTGCAACACAATGTACGAGTGCATCCAGCAGACTTCTTCGAGGACGACGTCGGCGCTGCGATCGAGATACATGGTGGTGCCCGTTCGGTGTCGGTGCTCAACGTCGGACTGCTCGATCGCCTTTGTGTCGGCCCTCTGCCTGACGAGACCGACCTATCAGCGGCCGAGGGACTCTTCGACCTCGTTGAGCATGAACTGATCGCTTACGGCACGGAGGGATCGACCCTCACAGACCGACAGAGCATCAGAATCATCCGAACGCTTGAGGCAGTGACAAAGCGCCTCGGCGTCCCGATCAAGCTCCCATTCCGCAGCTTTAGCACCTTCCGTAGTTACTGGATTCGCAACGGTGCCAGCGGACCTGGCGGCTGGGAAGCCAGGCGGGTCCTCATCGCTGACCTGTTTGAGCCAGCCCGTCAGCGCCTCGAAGAGCTCGCCAACAACGTTGGCCTCGAGGTTGGCGAGCAATCGATTGCCAGCCTTCGTGACCCCGAGGCCATCCGAGAGCACTTGAGGCGTCTCCAAGGCATTGCCGAGACCGATCCACCGCTCGCGATCGGTACCGCTAAGGAACTCATCGAGAGCACCGCCAAGGCCGTATTGCAGGAGGTCGGTCAGGTCGTCGACGACAAGGACGACCTACCAATACTCGTCGGAAAGGCCCAAGATGCCCTCGGCCTTCACCCAAAGTCCGCTGGCACCGGACCCGACAGCACCGAGGCCGTTAGACGCATCCTCGGCGGGATGATCACGGTCGCCAGCGGCCTCGCCGAGCTGCGCAATCGGGGCTACGGCACCGGTCACGGCCCAGCGGGCAAGCGAGTCGGCCTACGGCCGCGGCACGCCCGTCTAGCCGTCAACGCCGCTGTAACGTGGTGCAGCCTAGTTCTCGATACGCTCGCCGATCCTGAAGCTCCATGGCAGACCGCCAGCAGTCCGAGCGCTGTATCAGCCAGGTCGGCCCGTTCTAGCGGCCGATAACCGCTGTCACCAAGATCTCTTAGCCCAGTCATTCAGGCTCGTCCTCGTATTCGTCCCAGTCCGGCATCGATGCGAGGGCTTCTGCGAACGCCGCGTCATCATAGTCGGGCTCTACGAACTCGGGTTCTAGAGCATCCGCGTCTGGGTCGAAGTCTTCGGAGTGGCGCAGGAGCTCTGTAAGAAATCGCTTTGCCTGACGGAGGAGTTCGGGATCGTGGAGCCAAAATCCGAACTCCAGGTTCCTCCGCGAGCTTGCCGTGCCGTTGGCGCTAGCGACCCAAGCCGCTGAGGGCGGAAGCCGATAACGTCCGCCGGGCCGAACTCGTCCTCGTCGTGCCACCACAGCTCGCCGAGCAAGACCATCTTGGTGTGCAGAATGGGCACCAGCCCGTTGCCGGTCTTGCGGTAGCCGATGGTCCGGAGAGCCGGAAGCATGATGCCCGGCTTCGGGGAGTAGGGGCCGACCACCGGGATTCCCCCTTCGTCGTCGCGCCGGACCAGGGAATCAAGTTCCGGCAGGGCAGATGTAGGGAATCCGCGGCTGTGCTCCAGCAAACCTTGAAGTGTGGCAAGTCTGGCCTGATGGCGGGAGTCGCGCGGCTGCTTGGTGATCACGACGCATGCGTAGGGGAACTCCGCGAGCCGCTGGACGAGCTCGGGATCGTCCAGCCACATGAAGGCGCCGAGCAGTGCCGAGCCTAGGATGCGAAACCTGCGCTCACGCGCCTTCGCGGCGTGGAACTCGTCAATCCCGGCGACCAGGTCGCGCAGGACGTTGCGCCCGAACCGACCGGTCCACCGGCCTGCCGGACCGAAAGCGAACCTAGCGTCGAACCCCCAGGGGAATGCGGGATCGGTGCTGCTCATCAGCCATAGTCTCAGGCCGAGCAGCGGGGCTGGCTGGCATTACTCACCTGACGCCGCTGCAAGATGCGATCGGTCAAGTCGATCGTCGCTTGCTTGGGGCATCTTTCATTGCGGCCGGTGGGGCTGCGAGGCGGCGACCATAGCAGCCATCGTCTGGCGTGGCGCGAGTGGCTATGGCTGCTGGAGGCGTCGCTTGATCGCGCGGATCGCGGTGACGGCCGCATTGCCGATTTCGGCGTCGTCGATGTAGCTCTGGAGCAGCGCGGCGGTGTCGTCGGTGCCGATGATGGCCAGGTCTACGACGAGACTTGGCAGCCGGTCGTGCGCTGGACTGTTGTTGATAGTGGCGAGCAGTCGGTCCGGGTTGCGGACAGCCCATTCGATGAGTTGTCGTACCTGGTCGGGCCAGGCGATGAGCAGCCGCCCATACATGCTCGGCTCGGCGGAGTTGTACTCCCAGGTGCCGGCAGACCTGAGATGGGCGAGAACGTCGACCGCCGCGGGAGCGCACAGGTCGAGAAGCTCAGCCCAGAGGGCGGACAGCTCGCCGCTCGCGGGGTCGGTGCCACGCAGCAGGGCGAGCAGCAGCTCATCGATGATGCGCCATGCACGCTGTGCGATGTTTCCGTCGGTGTTCGCGGCCGGTGGGAGATTCTCGGCGATCGTGGCCCAGCCGCGGAGAGCGATGAGATCCGCGCCGACCTCTTCCTGCTGGAACGGGTTGTCCCAGGCCATGCTGAGCACGGCGTTTCGCAGGACGGCCCGCGTGTCGTCGGCGGCGTAGTCGAGGCGCTTGACGATCGCGTTCATCATCCAGTCGCGGTGGAAGGGAAAGTCTTCGCCGCGGACGGCCATGACGTGCAAGCGGAGGTAGTCTGCGGGATCGAGGGCGGCGAGCACTTCGCCGTAGGGACCGTGGAGGTTCTGGTCCTCGAACACCATGCCCACGACACGACGTGCGGCGACCCACGTGGTCGGGTCGTTGGGCGCGGCGAGGATCGTGGCGACCTCCGCACGAATGCTTTCCTCGGTGTTCAATGGGTCGATGCCGCCATAGGCAGCCAGTGCCTCGAACAGGCTGCCGTTGAGGAAGATGTTCTCGGTATCGCAGTCCTCGAGCGCCGCCCGCATCCGCTCACGGGTCGTGTCATCGGCGCAGCGGGCGTTCTCAAAAGCCGTCGTCAGTGCGGTCAGGCGTAGGTGGTAGCCGTTGGCGGCCCACGCCGCTGTAAACACATCTGGCAGCAGCTTGAGGTCGTCGGGATCGTCTGGATTGAGTAGCAGCAGTGAGGCGGTGAGACGGCCCCACCGTGGCGGGGTGGGCGTAGGGCCGTCCCACATAGCGTGGGCCGGTGACGGCTTCAGTACAGGACCTTGATGAAAGATCCGGCTGCGGTCGCATGCGTTGATCAGGACAGACGCCGGCAGCATCTGCAGCGCGCGCTCGTCCATGTACCAGAGGCCCGCATACGTAGCCTGAACGACAGCGGTGATCGCCAGGCGGTGCCCGCCGTCACGCAGCCGCCGCATCTGCTCGGCACACCGGCGGTCGGTGGCGTCGAGCAGCCGGGCGGTTTCGTCGAGAAACCGTCCGTCAGCAAGAGAGGCGCCCGCGACGCACAGAAGCGCCTGCTGGCTACTGGTGCGCGGCGTGGCCACTTCCCAACGGCCGTCGAACATGTCATCCGGGCCGCCGTCTTCGCGGATCAGCTGAGCGTCGGCGGTCGCGACCGCGGCATCGGCGAGCGCGGCGACGACCTCGGCATGGATCGCTGCTGCGGTCTCGTTCCCGTAGTTGCCGCGGACGGCCTCACTCAGCAGACCCGGCTTGGCAAGGGCCAGCAGCAAGTCACCGCGGCGGCTCGGATCATGCTCAAGCGCGACCACGTGCACCAGCAGGTCGGCGTGCCGGGGGTCGCGGAGCACGTCGCCCAGTGCGGCAATGTCACCGGCGTCCAGCACAAGCTGCTCCGCGGTGAGGAACCGGGCGAACAGCTCATGCGCGAATGCGGCCCGGCCCTGCGTCAAGGTCAGCAGCGGCGAGCTGAGCACGGCGTCGACCCCGGCGCCGGGTGTGCTGCTGCCCGCGTCCCGGTATAGAAGGAGCCGGATCTCGGCGATGGTGAGGGAGCCACGGAGCTGGCGGTCCATTTCGACGGCGAGACGGCGGAGTCCGGCGCGGGTTGTCTCCGTGGGGCAGACGTGCCCGATGTACGCGTCGAACAGCTCGGTCGCCGTCGCGCCCGGCCGCAGCTGCTCTCCGCACTTCGCCGCCAGCGCGAGTTCCATGGGTGTCTGGAACGCTTCCGCACCGGCCACACCGTCGGTGCGGCCGTGTGATGCCAGCAGGGCGGTGCGGGTGGCATCGTCGGGCAGTACGGCTTGCAGGTCCAGGTCGGCGTTGGGGTGGGCGATCGACATGGTGGAGGTGATGACGGCGGCGGCGGGCGTCCGCAGCCGGAGAGCGCCGAGCTGTTCGAGCAGTTCTTCCCGGTCGTCGGGGGCGCACTCGTTGAAGCCGTCGAGGATGACCACCGCCGGGCTGCCGGTGCTCGCGGCCTGGCGCAGCAGCGGCAGGCAGGACTCGGTGGTGAAGGGCGCAACGGCACGGGACAGCGCGAGGCTGAAGCGGCCGCGCTGGTACTCACCGCAGCGCACCCACACCGGGACGCCGCCGCCCGCAGCGACGGCGATCGCCGCGTGGCGGGTGGTGTGCGTCTTGCCCGCGCCGTTACGGCCGGTGAACGCGACGACCCGCTGGCCCATCATCGCCTCGGTGAGCACCGGCAGGGGGTCGGGCACCTCCTGCTCCGCGGTCTGGGCTGGGACCGGCACGTACTCGTGAAGGTCGCGCTGGTGCGCGGCAATGAACCGGCGCCGATAGTCGTCGAGGGCAGCAATGGTGGCTCGCCGTGCCGCCTCCCCCGGGCTGTCCGGCTCGTCGGGCACAAGCTGGAGATGCCGCGCAAAGGCCTCCCAGTGTTCGACAGTCCAGGCCGGTTTGGGGCCGTCAGTGGTCAGCAGGTCAAGCAGCTGCTGATATCCGGCGACGTCGACGTGCCTGTAAGGGGCGAGACGTGATCCGGCAGGGATGTCCGGATTCACGCACACGACCGTGTCGAATTGGCGGTAGTACTTACCGGAGACGCGCGGGGCCTCGCCGAGACCCGCGAGTTCGTGCATGTCGTCGCTGATCGCGTACGTCGCCTCATGCGCCTGGCGGTAGAAGTTCCGCTCCAAGCTACGGCGCCTGCCTCCCGGCAACTCCTGCGCCCACGGCCCGTTGATGCCGCCGATGATTGGGAGGCTCTGGTCGACTGTCTTCAGCTCGACATGGACAAGCCGGTGCTCGGTGGCCACAAGAAAGTCGACCTGCCGCTGCGAGCTTCTAGTGACGAAATTCGCGTAGATGCGTGCGCAGCATCTGCGCCGAGACAAATCGGCGCGAAGCCGAGCAAGGAACACCCGTTCGGTGTCGTGCGCGATGGGCTCGCCGAGGAAGACCTCGACCTGCAATTTTGTACTCACCTGGTACCGGCCCGCCGTCCGGCGCTGGCCAGAGCGTAGCACAGATGCCAGACATCGATCACGACACGCGACGGCAGCTCACCGGCGGTGGCGATCTGTGCGAGCGCCGCCATGGTTCTGGCCCGGAAGTAAGCAGTCGGCTCGGTCACGGCATCGTCCGTGCACCGCACCCTAGGCAAGCACCGAGCCGATACGGATAGCGGCGGGGTAAGGCTTACTGCACATGCGCGAAGGTCATCGGCCGCCGCCTCGGTCCCGGCCGATGATGTTCCGACGGTCACCCACTGCCTGCGCCTTCGTGATCTTGCATTCTGCACGCTTCGGCCGTTTCTGCCATCATCAACTCCGCTTGGCCTTCGACTACACACCTGGTCATCACGATGATCAAGGTCAACCGGCAGCGGGCCGCGCTCCAGCCGACAGGCGGTCTCATGCTGGGAACGGCCGACAGCCCGGTGCTTTGGGGTCCTTCATGTCAAGGCGTGAAAGGCGCCCGCTCGGCAGCGAACTGAGTCAAGTAGGCGAGCGCTGTCTCGCGCTCTATGCCGACTACCGGTGCAAGTGTGGCCGCCAGCACACCCAGCGCGGCCTCGTCCGCCGCAGTCGGCAGCTGGTGGAACAGTTCTCGAAGCTGCTCCTTCTTGCGCAGCCCTGCCAACTGCGCTGACAGCAAAACGGCAGCGGCCCGATCGGCTGGCTGGGCGAACTGGGCGTAGAACCGCAGCGTCGTGGATCCTTCGGCGTGGCCGAGTCGGCCGGCCACCGTGCGCAGGTCGACCCCGTTCGACAGCAGTTGGGTCGCCGAGTAGTGGCGCAGCTCCTTCAGCGAGCTGGAGATCCCCGCCTTGGCCGCGTAGCGCCCGTAACGGTGGGTCATGGTGTCGGGATTCCACGGGAGCTCGCCCGCCAGGTCCGGGGAAAACACGAACGCGTCGGGCGGCACGGTCACACCCGCGGTCGCCAACGCCGTCCGCCGGCGGCGGAAATGCTCCGCGAATAGCTCACAGGTCAGCGCGTCCAGTGACAGGCGGCGTCCCTCTCCGGTCTTAGTATCCTTCTCGATCCGGTGTCCCTGCTTCACTAGGTAGTTCCGGGCGAAGGTCACCTCTTGGACTTCGAAGTCGAACCGGTTCTCCCGCAGGGCAAGCAGTTCCCCGCGCCGGGCACCGGTCGTGAACGCCGCCCACAGGTAGAGGCCAAACTCCTCGTTCTCCTGCCAGACCTCGTTAAGCAGCCGGGCGGCCTGCGCTGGGCTGGGCGGATCGGGCTCGCGCTTCCGGGCCCGCGGCGGGCTGGCTTTCTCTGCCGGGTTGCGGTCGATCCACTCGTAACGAACGGCCATGTTGAGCGCAGCCGAGATGATCGCGTGGATGCGCAAGATCGATGCGGGCGCCATCGGCTTGCACTTGTGCAGACGGCACCGCCCATCACACTGGTGCGGCCGGGGAGTCCGGTGGTCCCGCAGCGGCCCGCATCGCTGGTCGCATACGTGCTCACCGTCGGTGTAGTGCTCGGTCCTGGGCAGGCGGCCGCACAAACGGGAGCACTTCTTCAGGTGCGCGTACAGCACATCCAGTGCGTCGGCCCGCAACTTCCGTACCCGCACCTCACCGAGGACGGGCTTGATGGTGCGCCGGATGTAGCCCTCGTGCGCCTCCCGGGTCGACACCTCAAGGTCGGCCACGTCGAGGTACCGGTCCAACAGGAGGCCGACCGTCGCCGAGTCATCGGGGGCCCGCTCGGCCTCTACATCCCGCAGGAGCCGTGCCAGCTCGGCGGCGGCCTGTGCCTCGGTCTTGACGGTTCGCTTGTACCGGCGTTCCTTGCCTGTCACCGGGTCCTTACCGCCGTAGACCCGGACCCGTAGCGAGCCGCTTGGCAGTCGCTCTATGTGACCGCTCGCCACCGTCGCCATGCCCGGACCATACAGCAGAACGCCGACTCGGTCCACGACTCGGTCCACGGCGTGCTTTATGTACGCGATCAGCTAGCGGAAAAAGGCCTGTAAGCTGCGGTTTCTCGGAGCCGCCTTGGGGAATCGAACCCCAGACCTACGCATTACGAGTGCGTCGCTCTGACCGACTGAGCTAAGGCGGCGATGCCGCCCGTGACGGGCGGCGCCAAGAGTCTACCGGCCTAGAGTGCGGGCTCGCCTGGCACCGGTCCCG
>Ga0070707_100007431_pt1 | contig 10173 bp, 10 predicted proteins | sample KBSK5502metaG_FD_65468 | JGI IMG/M metagenome (GOLD analysis project Ga0070707, IMG submission 65468) | Corn, switchgrass and miscanthus rhizosphere microbial communities from Kellogg Biological Station, Michigan, USA - KBS K5-50-2 metaG | ecosystem: Host-associated > Plants > Roots >... | reverse complement strand
TCGACCTTGATCACCCGCCAGTCCTCGACGGCCGTGACCTTGGCGTAGTCGTCGAGGACGTGGTTGTCGGGAGTGGTCAGCTGGCCGTGCTGCTCCTGGCTGGCGGTGAAGCGCAGGGTGTCGCCGCTCTGGTAGACGAGTGACGAGTGGCTGGCGACCAGTACCGCCAGGGGCACGGGCTCCGGACGGTGGGTCCAGGCGTAGGAGCCGGCGACGATCGCCCCGATCAGCACCAGCGCCACGGGCGCCATCCTCTCCATGGGGAAGAGGTTTCTCAAGCGGAAGGGGGGCGCCGTCCGCGAGCCGGGCTGGACGTAGTCGCTCGGCTCGGCGGCTGCGACAGGGGCGGGTTCGGGTTCGATCCGCTTCTTGACCGCGCTCCAGTCGTCGCCTTGGAGCCAGGAGGGCTGATCCAGGACGGCTGCCGCGGGCGCCGGCGCCGGCGCGCGTGCCGGTGCTTGTGCGACGGGCACCCAGGCGCTGCCGTTCCACATGCAGCTGCCATCCGGCGAGAGCAGGGACTGCCACTGGGAGCCATCCCAATACCACTTGCCGTCTTCGGAGATCTGGGGCCCGACCTGAATTGCCACGGCCCGCGACGCTACAGCAAGAAGTGCCTCCGGCGACCCCCCTTAGGGCGAGACGACGCCGAGCCGTCGGCAAGGCGACCGCGGCGGTGCAATGGGAGAATCTCGTTGGGGACACCCCGCGGGCCCGTAGCTCAGCCTGGTCAGAGCGGCCGACTCATAATCGGCTGGTCGCTGGTTCGAAGCCAGCCGGGCCCACCTCTTTTTCGAATCCAGAGTCCTCTGGTGGGGTGACACGAAACGTGATACCCAATACGGCAGTGGCAGCAACGTGGCAGCAACCGGCGCTGAATTCGTGATCCCACCGCTGGTAGGATTGCGGCTTATGGCCACAGCCGGTCGAGCCGTCAAAAAATCGGTCACCATCGAGCCCTCCGTCCTGGAGCGGCTTAGCCGTCAGCGGCGGGCGAATCTCTCTGCGACGGTCAACGAGAGTCTTCGGCTGCTGGCCGCTCTGGACGCCCAGCGCTCGCTGGTCGAGGAGTGGGAGGCTGAGCACGGCGCCTTCACCGACGAAGAGCTGCGGCCGTTCCTGGAGACGGTCCTGAGAGCTGAGACTGACGCCGAGCTGCGCCAATCGTCCGAACGCGCCGGCTAATTCGCGGCGCGGGCGCCGAGCTCGCCGCTCGAGTCGTCACCGTGGACACGGGCTGGCTCATCACCGCCGAGCGGAGCCCCGCGGCCGCCCGCAGGCACATCGCGGCGCTCGTCCGCCGCACTCAGATCCTGGCTGTCTCGCCGGGCGCGGTCGTGGAGGGCCTGCAGCGGGCCCGGGATCCGCGGCCGATCCAGGTGGTTTTGGCCAAGCTGTGGAAAGAGCCGTCCACCTACGAGGACGCAGTTCGAGCGGCCGAGCTGCTGCGGGCTGCCGGTCGGGCGTCGGGGGAGCCGCATTGGACCGTCCACGAGATCGGCGTGGTCGACGGTCTGGTCGCAGCAATGGCGGAGCGGCTGAGCGGGATCGTCTATACCGGTGACCCGCGCCATATGGACATGCTGCGGGACGCCGGCGCCGCGATCACAGTCGCCCCGGTTCCCTTCTGAGGATCGCGTCCATCCGGTCGGCTGCGTCGCGGTGTAGTTCAGGCAGGACGTGGCTGTAGGTGCCCAGCGTCACCTGGATCTGGGAGTGGCCCAAGATGTCCATGACGACGCGAGCCGGCACGCCCTGGACCAGCAGCAAGGTCGCAGCCGAATGCCGGAGGTCGTGGAAGCGGCGATCAGGAAGGCCGGCCTTCTGCAGTAGGGCCTTGAATGCCCGGACCACGTTGCGAGCGTCCAGTGGCTTGCCACCGGTGGTCGTGAAGACGTAGCCGGTCGGCGCGATGCCTGCGGCGAGCTGACGCTGGCGGTGGGCAGCGAGCCTTTCGACGATAGTCGCGGGGATCGTCACCGTGCGGCGGCCCCGGGCCGTCTTGACGGGCGCCACGGCCAGCCCGGCCTTCGTGCGCAGCAGTTGTCGCTTGACGTGAATCAGCCCGTCCTCGAGGTCCACATCCTCCCAGCGGAGGCCCAGCGCCTCCCCCTGACGCAGTCCCATGGCCAGGGCCACGGCGTACAGCGCCTCCAGGCGGTCACCCTTGGCGGCGTCCAGCAACTGACGGGCCTGGGATGGGGTGAAGGGGTGGATCTCCTCGCGCTCGCCCCGCGGGCCGTCGACCAGCTCGGCGGCGTTGTAGCTGGCCAAGCCCCACCGCACCGCCTGTTTGAGCGCCGACCGCAGGACCGCTCGGATGTAGCGGACCGTCGCCGGCGCCAGGCCGGCCTCCAGCTTTGCATTGAGCAGCGCCTGGACCTGGGCCGGTGCGAGGCGGTCAAGACGGGTCTTGCCGAGCACCGGCACCAGATGGATCCGAACGAGCTGCTCGTAGCCTCGGTAGGTGCCGGGACGCACCCGCGGCTTGACCACCTGCTCGAGCCACTGCTGGAGATAGGCGCCGGTGGCTTGGTTCGGGGCCACCACTAGGCGGCCTGCTTCGCGCTGGGCGATCGCCTGCGCGAGGAGACGCGCCGCCTCGGTCTTGGTCTCCGCGTGAACGAGCTTTCGCCTGCCATTGACAGTCACCGCGCCGAACCAGCCCTTCCGGCCTGAGCGCTGGTAGAGAGTCCCCTGGCCGTTACCGCGCTTGTCTCGTTTAGACACCCATCACCTCCTTGGCGATTGACCGTCGCTACCCGCTGACGTGTCTGTCAAGGCTGCTCGTAAAGATCGCGGTTCCGGCGAATAGACTCGGTCCTGGCCGCGAAGACGCCCTGCCAGTGCTCGCGGTGCAGTCGAGCCCCCTCCTCGCCCTTACGCTTGACCCAGTCTCTGAGCTCGTCGCGCGGAATCCTGACGGACCGGCCGATGCGCACGACGGGCAGCTCGCCAGCTGCCAGCATCTGAAAGACCTTTGATCGTCCGAGGCCGAGCATTCGGGCGGCCTCCTCGGCTCTGAGGAGCATTGAGGGCTCCAAGTCCACTGGAGTACGTCGAGTGCTGAATCGTGTGGACACGCTTAGGACCTCCTTGCACTGAAATGGCCGGAAGCAACACAAACTCCGCCGTTTGAGGGCCCTGTGTTACGTGGTCCGGGCCCGGCAGCCGCGCCGGCAGGTCGGGCGGGGAAACCCGATGCGCCGCGCGTTTCCCCGCACCCCTTCGGCGGCGTCGCAATGAAGCCCATCACTAAGAAAGAGCGTTTTGGCGGCTCGAAACCGCCACAGTTATAGCGCCGCTATCAAGACCAGGGCCGCGGCTGCGAAGTCCCATCAATTAGAAGAGCCTTTTCCAGGCCCAAACCGCACACTCTTACAGCGCCGCTATCAGCTTCCGGGTCCGCTCGGCCAGGTCGAAGCCGGCGTAGCCGGCGGATCGGCCGGCCGCCGCCTAGGCGAGCTCCGTACCGACTCGCGTCCGACGGACCATCGACGCCAGAGCCGACGCCGTGGTGTCGCCTGGAATTCTGTCGCCCGTTGTCGGCCACCCACGGCTCGCCTGGTGTCGTGTCTGTGCCCGGAAGAGCGCGAGCGCTGCCCTTTAGGGCGCGCTCGCCGCCCGCCGCACAGAAGCGTCCCCGGCGACGCGGGTGGCCGATACCGTCACCCAGAAATCCGCGCTCAACGAGCCTGCTCTTCGCCGACGTGCGTCGGCGCGCGTCGGCCACACCTCGCGGCGCCGCGGCGCCCGCCGCGGCCGACTCGTTGGTGAGCGTCGCGTCAATGGCAAGCGATCATGAATTCGAGGCCCACGTGCCACCGTCAATCGCAGAACGCCTAGACCGGCTCCATGTCGTCCAGGAAGGGGGTGGCGACCCTGAGCCATCTCCGCAGCCCCACTTCAGGCACTGGGCCGCGGCGATCCCCGTCCTCTTCTTGGTCGCTCTAGGTCTTGCCCTGGTCGGAGCGCTGCTCCTGTCGCCGCCACCATCTCGAACAAGCCAGCCGAGCCCGATCTCCCCATCCCTGGCCCAGGTTGGGGCGCATGCCGGCTTCAAACCGCATGTGTTGCTCGGCGCTAAGTTGCAAATGGCCACGTACCGTCCGGCTGCTGGCACGAAGCCAATCAAGACAGGAACCGCCGGTGTCCTGCTGCTATACACGGTCAATGGCGAGAGCGTCGAGGTGTACGAGCTGGTGGATCCCAACCCGGGTACAGCGATCGCCATCGATCCCGCAACCCAAGCGCCAGCCGACCTGCAACGCATCGCAGGTCATGACTGCTTGGTATGGGCGACTCCGGACCGTGGGGCGCTGACGCAGATTGCATTCAAGACCTCGGATGGGCTGTTGATCTACGTCCGCGCGCAGTCGACCATCAGGGTGGACGCGGCCCCGTCGCTGGTCAGCCAGCTGAGCTCGCCTCCCTCCTGAAAGTGAGCGACTTGCACCTGGTGACATAGGCCGCTGCGCCGACGGGTAGAAGAGCCAGACGCCGGAGCAAAGGCGCACGACGACAGTTACGGGGCTCCTGCGGATAAGACCAGGCCATATGTCCCAAAAGCCACGCTGACAAAGAACGCGGCACAGCCGATGGCGAGCCCGACGGCTGCCACTGCGAGGGCGCCAACACCGAATCGGTGGCTTGCGGTGCCGAGGCTAATGGACCCTAGCGCTAAGGCAGTGATCGAGCATCCGATGCTGAGCGGAGGGACAAACACCGTGACGAAACTGGCCAGGCTGAAGGTGAGAGCCGCCACCCCGTGTCCCTCAACGATGACGGCGTTCCCGTCCACGGCCCGAACTGTACCCGCGCGTGCTTGCGCCACGTAGATGTGAGTGCGAGGGCGCCCAGTTCAACCGGACGCCCGTGGACTAGGGCGGAAGGCCGCTCTTGGAGCTGGAAATGCCGCCGACTCCTGTGGCCGCCTCCGCGCCCGGTCCGGTTGACGGCCAAACTGACGGCCAAACCGACGCATCGGGGCGATGTGCGGTGGACGTACGGGGACTCGACGTCCTTGGTTTCGATCTTGAGCGAGCCGCAATGGACGCCCGCGGACGGCTGACACCGGACTTGAAAACAGTTCGGAGATGCGGGCCAACCGGGTTGCCGGGTTCACATGGCTTCCGCGTTACAGAGATCGTGCGTCACGTCCTGACTGTGGGATTGGTCGTGATCCTTGTATCGAGCTGCGCCGGTCCGATTACCCCTGGGCACGGTCGAGTTTCTGGAATTGTTGGGGGCTGGCCTGCCCACCCGACTGGTGGGCAGGTAGCACCCGCTCCCGACAAGACAATCGAGTTCGTCACCACGCCCCGAGGGTCACGATGGCTGACGAGATCGGGCACCGACGGCCGTTACTTTATTGACCTGGCTCCCGCGAACTATGAGGTTCATCTCGTCGGCTTTGCAGCTTTTCAGCTGCTATATGGAACCAACCCTGATTCTTATGGACAGTGGCCACGAGTCACGGTATCGATCGGCAGCGAACGGGTTGTGAACCTTATCTTTGACACGGGCCTCCGATAATGCGGCGTGGGGGATAGGCTGAGTGCGGCCGAACTTGACGGGAACACAGCGTCGTCGCCGTGCCGGGTATACCAAGAACATTGCGCACCAGCTGGCTCACCAGACCGCTGGCTTCAACATTGGCTTTGACCTGGCGAGCACGGAGCTGGGCCAGCGCGGCTCGTTCTCCATGGACTTGGTGCAACAAGGCTCCACGGTCGGGGGCAAGCCCGTAACGCTGCAGATGCTGGGCTGGCTAACCGAGTGGCTAGGCCGCGACCTGCAGCAGAAGGGCTTATCCCGCGACTGGGTGACCAGCGCTCGGGTCGACGTCATGTACGAGCTGCAGGGCAGGCATTACGCGTTGGTCAGTACTGCAACTGTGATAACAGCGGACTCGTCAGCGACCGTCACGATCCACAATGCACAACTGCCCTTCCGACCTAACGCGAAGTAGCACCTGGAACCTTAACGAGATGGCAGCAGCATCGCCAGCAGCACTTCAGTCGCTAATACGCTTCGCCCCGTGAGCGCCGATCAGGGTGCGCTGTGGAGGATGCCTCGCGAATACGACGCATGGCTCGAGTTCATCTTCAACCCGCCGTCGACCGAGCCTAAGTTCTGGTTCTGGGATGGCGATTACGAGCAGGCGATAGTGCCGGCAGCGCAAGTCTGCCTCGTCCACGTCTGCCGTTTGTTTCAATCGAGCGCCGGACTCTTGACAACGTACACGCCCAAGCGAATTGACGAGGGCCTTTGGCGAATTGTCCATTTCCTCGACGACTGGCTGGATTCGCCGGCCTTGGCCTTAGCCCTGAGGCTCGAAGTCATCGGCTGGATGCCAACTCTGTTTCGGGACTCACTCGGCCGCGTGACTTGTAAGACTTGCTACACGTCATATATGTGGTGGGACTGCTTGCGATCATTGACGGGCGGCTTTCACCGCACCAAGACGCCGGAGCTGTTGCCCGCCATGCGCGAGGCGATGCTCGCGATGCTGAGATCCGACAATGCTTCCGAAGTAGCGTCCGCCGTCCATGGACTCGGCCACCTCGTCGCCGATCGGGCTGACCAGCCTGCAAGAGCGGCTCTGTTGGCGCTGCGAAAGACCAACGGTCATGCCATGGATGCCGAACTCCGCGATCAACTCGACCGCGCGATTGCGGGGACCACACACTAGGGCCACCACGGGAGATCCGGATTGATGGCAGCAACCGTGGCAGCAACCGGATCGTCAGAAGATGGTTTTCAGCACCCCAGAATGGACCTCCGCGGAATACAAAATGGCCCTCCCAAATAGCCCAGCCTCGGACTCATAATCGGCTGGTCGCTGGTTCGAAGCCAGCCGGGCCCACCATTGTTGCCCACCGCCGGCGGCGTCAGGCAGGTGAGCGGACCCAGCCTCGGTGACGGTTACCGAAGCCGTCGATGTACCCCTCATCGGCTGGTGATGCCGGCTATGGACGGACCGCGTCTGGGACCTCGGCTCCAATCCCGGAGACCCTCCAACCGGCCGGCACGAAGAGTCGTCTCAGCCAGGGCGACCGGACCGCGTACGCCGCCATCACCAGCAAGAACAGAACGCCGCTCACCTCCATCAAGGGGCGCGGCTCGGTGACGTCGGCCAGGCCGCCCATGCCCCAGCCGAAGAGCGCCATCGGGGCTAGCGTGATCATCTGGTAGAAGCTGGTTGCGCGCCCGCGGAACTGGTTGTCGACGGAGCCCTGGATCAGGGCCAGGGTCATCGACATGAACATCGCCTGCGTGCTGCCCACGAAGAAGCCCATCAGCATCGCCAACTCAAGTGAACCGGCGGCCGCCATGGCTGTGAGGCAGGCGCCGCTCCCCAACAGCGAGAGCGCGAAGAGCGCGCTGCGATGGCGCGGGTCGGCCAGGCGCGCAAGACCGAGGCTGCCGGCCACGGCGCCGAGGCCGATCGTGGTCAGGAGCAGGCCGTAGCCAGAGCCGTTCGCCCCCAGGTCCATGCTCGCGAACATGGGGAGCATGCCCTGGTAGGCCATGGTCAGGGAGCAGTGGATGGCCACCGCCAGGATTGCCGTCCATGCCAGCGGCCGGGCGCGCAGGTAGGCGAGCGAGTCGCGGAGCCGGCTACGTTGGCCGCCCGGTGCCTGGCCACCCCGGGATTCCCCGACGAAGGCGGAGAGCAGCGCCGAGATCCCATACAGCAGAGCGCACAGGCCCCAGGCGCCCGCGTGGCCGCCCACCACAAGCATCCAGGTGGCTAAAGCAGGGCCCAGGAACTGCGCCCCCTGAGTTCCGACCTGGAACAACGAGACGGCGTTGAGAAGCTTTTGGGCAGGAACCAGGCTTGGCACGAGGGTGCTGCGCAGGGTCATCTGGAAGACGAAAGCGAGCCCGAACAGCAGGCTCAGGACGAGCATGGCCGGCAGCGACGCGAGGCCCATCCAGGTCAGCAAGGCGAAGGTCGCGGTGGTGGCCGCCGCAAACGCCGCGGATACCACGTTCAGCAGGCGGCGGTCGAAGCGGTCGGCCAGCACGCCCGAGTAGGGGGCGGCCAGCACGACCGGGCCCTGCGTCAAGAACAGTCCGAGCCCGACCCAGAAGGAGGAGTGTGTGAGCTCGAGAAGCTGAGCGGACAGCACCAGCACCAGCGCCCAGCGTCCCGCCGAACCGGCCAGGTTGGAGAACCACAGCCAGCGGTAGGCGGGGAACCGGAAGGAGTCCAGCATCGGCCTGCAAACATGGCACAGCCCCGCAGCCGGCCGGGCGGCCGAGAGATCGAAACCTTTAAGATCGCGGCCTGGGGGACGGCCGTGCTCGCACCGCGAAGTAGGAGGAGGCTATCGACGAATCACGCGCTCAGAACCCGCCAGCCATGGCGTCCGCCTTGTCGGGATTGACAAATCTCTGGTTTCAAGAGGAGGAAAGGTGAGTGAGTAGACGACGCTGGCAGACATTTCTCAGCGCACTGCCAATCGGCCTGCTGGCGGTTGGGATCGGCCCGGTTATCGGCCCCGGCGCGACAGCGTCGACGACCTATGACATCAGCACTCTGGCCGGCAAGGTGGCTTCGGTCAACGACACCGCCGGCCTGGGCATCAGGATGTCAGGCTTCGTACAGCAGGAGGTCGACGCGGACTTGACGCAGCCGACGAGCACGACCCCGATCACCCCCACGTTCGTGCTCTCGAGTCCGCTCGACGGGACCAGCATCGCCGCCCCCGATGTCACGGTCAACCAGGACACCGCGGCGGCGCCGCAGAACGAGACCGCGGTCGCCGTCGACCCCAACAACTCTGTGCGGGTCGTGGGGGCCGCCAACGACTACGTGACCCGGACCTGGTCCTGCACCGTGAACGGCGCTCCCTGCAGCGCGCAGGGTGATGGCTATTCGGGCACCTACTACTCGAACGACGGCGGCACCCACTGGTGCTGCGTCTCGACCGACCCCTCGCACCTGGGAACCCTGATCCCAGGCGTCGACCGCCTCGCCGGCGGCGTCTATGACGCAGGCGGCGACCCCGCACTCGCCTTCGACAGCACCGGACACGTCTACTACGCAGGCCTGGGCTTCGACCGCGCCACCCCGCCCAACACTGTGGCCGTCAACCGCGGCACCTTCGACGCCAGCGGGAAACTCAGCTGGAGCGCCCCGACCTTCATCAACCCGACGACCTCGCCGTCGGTCTTCAACGACAAGGAGTGGATCGCGTCGGACACCCACGCTTCCAGCCCGTTCCGCGACCGCGTCTACGTGACCTGGACCCGGTTCATCTTCAACCCCGCCACGGGCGCCTACGTGCAGTCGCCGATCGACTTCGCGTACTCGACGGACGGTGGCGCCACCTTCACCAGCCCCGCGCTCATCAGCGGCAACGTGCTCTATGACCAGGGCTCGCACCAGGTGGTCGGCCCCGACGGGACCCTCTACGTCTTCTGGGACGGCTCGACCCGGCACGCCCAGCTCAACTCGACATATATGGTCAAGTCGACTGACGGGGGCGCCAGTTGGAGCCAGCCGGTGGCGGTCTCCACGCTCGCCGACATCCTGCCCGCCTTCAACACGGCCTTCCGCGTCAACAGCTTCCCGATGGCGGACGTCGCGCCCAACGGCGATCTCTACGCGACTTGGTCTTCGGAGACCCTGGACACGGCCACGTCCTACGGCGGAGACGCGTCCTGCGCCTTCTTCATTACACCCCCCGCCTCCGTCTACAAGAACTGCCACGCCACCGCGGTCTACAGCAAGTCGACCAACGGCGGCAGCAACTGGAGCGCCCCGCTGCCGATCAATCCCGCCCTGGAGGCCTCCAACCAGACGGCCGTCGGCTACCCGGTCACCCAGCCGGACGGCAGCACGCTCAGCGCCCCCTCGCCTCGCCTGGTCGACACGCTCTTCCCGTCGTTGGCGATTTCACCCACAGGGCGCGTTTACGCGTCGGCCTACGCGGCCGACGTGGTCTCCCCCTGGCAGACATGCGCCAAGCCGGCGTCCGGAGTTCAGGGCAGGATCAACTGCCTGTCGCTGGACAGCTACATCAACAACGCGCGCCTCGACTATGACGTCGTCGACCTGACGACACACGTGGCGAAGATCGTCACCACGCACCCGATCAACACCCGCTACGGGTTCGGCGGCGGCTTCTTCGGTGACTACACCGATCTCGCGGTCGGTTC
>Ga0070707_100007430_pt1 | contig 10174 bp, 5 predicted proteins | sample KBSK5502metaG_FD_65468 | JGI IMG/M metagenome (GOLD analysis project Ga0070707, IMG submission 65468) | Corn, switchgrass and miscanthus rhizosphere microbial communities from Kellogg Biological Station, Michigan, USA - KBS K5-50-2 metaG | ecosystem: Host-associated > Plants > Roots >... | reverse complement strand
CTTCAGCGCACGGATCTCGGGCGCTCGTTTTTTCGTTGGCGGTGGAAGCCTCATGACGCTCGATAGTGGGTCAGGCGTCTGCGCCAGTCAAGAAACCGGCGCCGAGAAGCTGGAGGCCTTCCTGGAGGTGGTGGCGGCGGCCGGCGAGGGCGCGGGCCTGCCGCAGTTCGTCGAGCGAGAGTTCCGCGAATTCCTGACGTGCGGCGTGTTCGAACACGGCGTGGCGCGGTTTCGGTGCGAGGGCTGCGGGCGCGAGCACTTGGTGCCCTTTTCGGTGAACACCCCGTCCAGCACGAGGGTGTGAAAGTGTAGGTTCACGTTCAGACCCCTGCCTGCGCGCTGCAGCGCCGTGACCATGCCCGTTTGCCCACCTTCAATGCCGCGCGCGCGAGCGCCGCGGGCGTACACGTCGAGCAGCACCCGCGTGTACACCCGCAGCACCGCGCGGCTCAGTCCGTGATGCCACGCCATCTGCTACCGGAGCCGATACCAGGGCGGACGCAAGACGTATCTGCACAAGAGCTCAAGAGGGCGTGGCACGACGGGACACGAGAGTTGGTCTTCGAGCCGCTGGAGTTCCTGGAACGGTTGGCGGCGATGACTCCGCGTCCCGAAACGAACCTGCTCATCTGCCATGGCGTGTAGGCCCCGCGCGCACGCTGGCGCGCGCGTGTGGTCGTGTACGGGCGCGTGGCGCCCGAGCCCGGGCACACGGTGGCGCCGCTGGCCGTAGGTCCAGAGGGCCCAGGCGTGAAGAGCAGTCCGCGTGCCTGGAGCTGGGCGGCCCTGATGCACCGGGCGTTCGGCATCGACGTGCTGGCGTGTGCCCATTGTGGGGGCCGCCTACGCCTGATCGCCACGCTGCACGATCCCGTCAGACGAGAGCGTCACCACAAGATGTGAGGGCGTAGATAAGATAACGCTCGTTCTCGGACCTTGGTCACGAGCAAGGGAGGAAAAAAATCGCCGATCCGGAATCGGATCGGCGATTTGTGATGCGGGCTCTTGGAGGTTGCCTACTTGCGGCTGCGGCGGCGCAGTCCAGCCAGCGTCACGAGCCCTAAGCCGACGAGGAGTAGAGTGCCCGGCTCCGGCACGCCCCCCGGCCCGGACGGAACGAAGATGGAGCCGCCGTCGATTGCCAGGTCGATCTTGTCGACGCGATTGCCGAACACGTCCGCCGCGTAGAGGAATCGCCCGTCGAAGGCCAGGTCCTCGTAGCGCTGGTTGGGCAGGCTCGCGCAATCGGTCGCGGCGGTGAAATTGCCAACAAGGTCGGTCTTGCACAGCAAGCGCGGGCTCGACGCGTCATTCACCACGATCAGGAAGGTGTTGCCGGCCGCATCGATCCGCTCGATTCCGGAGAACCCGCCGCCGCCAGTGGTGACCGGCTGCGGCCCGACAAAGGCCCCGGTCGTTCCGTTCACGCGGAACTTGTTGCCCACGTCAGGCCCGAACCAGACCTCGCCGTGGTCGAAGTCCAAGCCATCGTTCAGACCACCTGAAACAGCGGTGGTGATGGACCCTGCCGTCGCCCCGGTTGTCGCGTCGAAGAACCCGATGACGCTGCCGGAGGAGCTGACGAAGTGCGTGCCATCCCACCCCATCGCGCCGCAGCATCCAGGACCCGAAAGAGTCCTTGTGACGCCCGTCAGAGGCATTCCGGCGGCATTCTGATTGATCTGGGCGATTACGTTGCCACCCACGCCTTCGCTGACCCAGACATTGGTGCCGTCGAATAGGAGCCCGAATGCCCCAAAGCCGTAATTCCCGTGGTCCACAACGTTCAAAGTCAGCGCGCTGGCGGGGCCCGTCAGGCCGAGCGCAAGAAGACCACCGATCAGGATACTCAGCCACTTTCTCACGTTGGCCTCCCATAAAAGAGGAACTGTCGACTCCGCTACGGAAATAGCGCTGTCGGGGGGATAAGCAGTTTTTGTGCCAGCATAGGCATAGAAGGAAAATAGCAATGAAAGTACGCAAATACTGCCCGAGATGAGATTCGTCAGGCACGCTTTCGTAAACTTCGTCGACATTGCGGAGGTCGCCGAGCCGTCGGGCGTCCGGTCCCTGCGGGTCTGTCGGCGTCCCCAAACGGCCTTGGGGCCCTTCTCTAGTCAAACTGATGGGATCCAGCCCCACCCCTCGGGGTGCGTACGCCGAGCAGGGCAATCCTGGCGGCGGTATCCCTCCAAACTTCTGTAAAGGCGCTCGACAGGCACGACGAGGGCGAGACCCAATTCTTCGACCGGAACCTCCGAGTCGTCACTCCCTCCATCGTCTGGCCAGGCATCGGCCGCGGAATCTCTCATGTTAGGCTCTTGCTCCAGGAGACACTCAGTGACCCGATGAAGCGCCGCGACTTCTTGAAGGGGTTCGTTGCCCTCGCCGCCGACCCGGGGGCTTCTCGCGAGCAGATCGCCCGGCACCGGAATCTCGGCAAGGCACTCTACGAGACCCAGACTACCCACGCCCAGGCCGTTGAGGAGTTCCGCAAGGCGCTCGAGCTGACCGGCTCACCGATCGATCGGCTCAATTACGGCCTGGCCTTGATGCGCGCGGGCCGGACCGGTGAAGGCGTTGGAGAGCTCGAGCGGGTGCAGAAGCAGGATCCCCGCCTCCCCCACACCTGGTTCAATCTCGGGATCACCTACAAGCGCGAAGGGCGGTACCCGGAGGGGACCCGGCAGTTCGAGCGGCTCGCCGAGCTCGCACCCGGAGAGGCGGCCGTGGCCTATAACCTGGGCATCCTCTACCGGCAGGCGGGGAAGGTCACCGCGGCGCTCAAAGAGTTCGAGGCGGCGGCGCGGTTGGATCCGGCTCTGGCGGCACCGCACTTCCAGCTCCAGGCCGCTTATCGCCAAGCCGGCCGGACGGCCGACGCCGACCGCGAGCTCCGCCTGTTTCAGGAGATCAAGAAGCGCCAGGAGGGGGCGGCCATTCCCGAAGACATGGAATGGAGCGTCTACGCCGAGCTCTACGAAGTTGTCGACCCGAAGGACGCCGCCGACGACTCGCCGGCTCCGGAGCTCAGGTTCACTGTCAAGAAAACGGCAACCGGTGTCGACCCCGGGACGGCCGGGCTCGTGGTCTGCGATGTGGATGGCGATGGCGAGCCGGACCTCGTCGTCTGGTCCAGAGCCGGGATCAGGCTCTTCCGGCGCGGCGCCAGCGAGTTCAAGGCTGAGGGGCTCGGAGACCTGAAGGACGTGATCGCCGTCGTGCCCGGCGACTTCGACAACGACGGCCTGGCTGATCTCTGCGTGCTCACCGAGCACGGCCCCGCGCTCTACCGCAACCGCCGGGGCCGCTTCGAGCGCGCGCGCGCCGAGCTGCCGCGCCGGCGGTTCGAGGCGGCGCTCTGGCTGGACTACGACCACGATTACGATCTCGACCTGCTCCTGCTCGGGCCGCAGCCCGCCCTCTTGCGGAATCAGGGCAACGGGCGGTTCGTCGAGCGGACCGGCGATTTTCCGTTCGTGAGCGGGCACGCGCTCACGGCGGCGGCATTCCGCCTGGTTCGGGACGGCGGCAGCGCGATCGATGTCGTCGTCAGCTACCGAGACCGCGGAGGGGTGCTCTACCGCGACCGGTTGGGCGGGAAGTTCGAAGCCGAATCGATCGACGCGCTGCCGGCCGGGACACGGGCGCTGGTCGCTGAGGACTTGGACAACGACGGCTGGATCGACCTGCTCGCGCTCTCCGACCAGGGTGCGCTGCTGCTCGTCAACGCCAAGGGTCGCCTGGAGGCCAGACCGCTGCAGCCCGTCGCGAGCCGCGGGCTCACCCTGGCCGATCTCGAGAACCGCGGGCTCGCGGATCTCGTCGCCGGCAATGCGGTCTTGCGTAACCAGGGCCTCGGGAGGCTGATTCGGCGCCCCACATCGGGACTTCCCGCCGCCGTCGCCTGGGTCACCGCGGACTTCAACGCTGATGGGCGGTCCGACCTCGCCGCCGTGACGGCGGACGGCAGCGTCCAGCTGGTTCTCAATCAGACCCCCCTGGTCCACCGCTGGCTGCGAGTCCGGCTCGCCGGGGTGAAGAATCTCAAGCTCGCTCCGGGAGCGGAAGTCGAGGTGAAGGCGGGCGCGAGGTACCAGAAGAGGGTGTACCAGGGCGTGCCCCTGCTCTTCGGGCTGCGTCGTGAACGGGACGTGGACACGGTTCGAATCACCTGGCCAAACGGGCTCATCCAGAACGAGTCGCGCCAGACCGCCGACCGCGCCAGAGCCTATCGTGAGGCGCCGCGACTGTCCGGCTCCTGTCCGATGATCTACACGTGGAATGGCCGCAAATTCCAGTTCATCACTGATGTCCTCGGTGTCGCTCCGCTCGGCGCCGCCGCCGGTGAGGGTCAGTACTTCCCCGTGGATCATGACGAGTACGTTCAAATCCCTCGCAATGCGTTGGTGCCGCGGGACGGGCACTACGAGATCCGTATCTGCGAGGAGCTGCGCGAGGTCGCGTACCTCGACGCGGTCCACCTGATCGCCGTCGATCACCCCGCGGAGGTCGAGATCTTCACCAGCGACAAGTTCACCGGCCCGCCATTCCCCGAGTTCCGGCTGTTCGGCGTGACGCGGCGAATCTACCCGATCGCTGCTCGCGACGATCGGGGGCGCGACGTCCGCCCCCGGCTGCTCCGACGTGATGGCCGCTATGTGGACGGCTTCGCCCGCGACTACGCAGGAGTGGCCGAGATGCACACGCTCGAGCTGGAGTTCCCGCCGGGGACAGCCGGGGACAACTGGGCGGTGCTGGTACTCCACGGCTGGTTGGACTGGGCGGACGGCAGCACGTTCGTGGGCAAGTCGCAGGAGCCGGGGGGCGGTCTCGTCATGCCTTATCTCCAGGTGAAGGACACGCGCGGCCGGTGGGTGACAGTCATCGAGGACATGGGGATCCCCGCGGGGAAACCCAAAACCATCATCGTCGACCTCAGCGGGAAATTTCTTTCGCGGCGGCGGGCCATTCGCATCGTCACTAATCTCGTCGTCTACTGGGAGGAGATTTTCCTCAGCGAGGAGACCGCGCCGCCCGAGGCACGGCTTTCCAGCCTGCCACCGGCCGCGGCCGATCTAGGGTTCCGCGGGTTCTCTCGGCCGATCCTCCACCCTCGGCGCAGGCAGCCGGAGGCGTTCAACTATGCCCACGTCTCGCCCACATCCATGTGGAACCCGACTCCCGGGCTCTACACGCGCTACGGCGACGTCCGGGCCCTGCTCGACGCGGTCGACGATCGGCTCGTGATCATGGGCTCGGGCGACGAGCTTCGAGTGCGCTTCCCGGCGGATGCGCTCCCGGAGATGCCCCGTCGATGGGGTCGGGATTTTCTCCTCTTCGTGGACGGGTGGGCCAAGGACGCCGACCTCAACACCGCCTTTTCCCAGACGGTGGAGCCCCTGCCCTTCCATGCGATGAGCCAGTATCCATATCCGGCCGGGGAGCGATATCCGGACGACGCGGATCACCGCGCGTATCGCGCCATGTACAATATTCGCCCGGCGCTGAGGCTGATACGGCCGCTCGCGTCCCCTGAACTCTCAAGATGGACGGTACCATGATTCGCTGGCTCTTCCTGATTCTGTTGCTGAACGCCGCCTACCTCGGCGCCTTTGCCACGCCGAGCGTCTTCTACATGAGCAACGTCCTCCTTCACCTCGCGCTCGGCCTCATAGCCACTCTCGGCCTCCTGTGGCTCTTCCGTCGAAGCGCCATCGCCTGCGCCGCCCTCAGCATCGCGATCGGGACCGGCGCGTTCCTCGCCTATACCGGCGCCCTCTCCGCCTACCGCCCGGTGCTCTGGGCGCACATCGCCGTGGCGCTCGGCGCGGCTGCCCTTGTTGCCCCGCGGCTCCTGCGGATGCCCGGCCGCGTGTTTCGCGTCCTCTTCGCGATGGCGCTGGCCCTTTTGGTCGTGCTGCCGGGGGCCACGTGGATCCAGGAGCGGTGGTTTCCCGATCCGGCGGACCGGATCAACAACCCGAGCCTTGTGCCCACCTCGATGGAGGGGGAAGGCGCCGGACCGCAATCTCCGTTCTGGCCGTCCTCGGCCCAGACCCGCGACGGCAAGTTCGTCCCGTCGGACTTCTTCCTCGACTCCCGCGTCTGCGGCGAGTGTCACCGCGACATCTATGAGCAGTGGAACAGCTCCGTCCACCACTTCGCGTCGTTCAACAACCAGTTTTACCGGAAGTCCATCGAATACATGCAGAGCGTGATCGGCACCAAACCCAGCCGCTGGTGCGCCGGCTGCCACGACCACGCGGTGTTCTTCCCGGGGAGATTCGACACGCCCATTGTGGAGCAGATAGACACGGTCGAGGCTCAGGCGGGACTCGGGTGCGTCTCCTGCCATTCGATCGTGCGCGTGGACAGCAGCATGGGCAATGGTGGGCTCACGCTCCAGTACCCGCCGTTGCACCGACTCGCGACGAGCAAGCATCCCATGATCCACGGCCTCGACCGGTTCCTGACCTACGTGGACCCGGAGCCCCACCGGCGCACTTTCATGAAACCGTTTATGCGCCAGGACTCCGCAGAGTTCTGCTCTGTTTGCCACAAGGTCCACCTCGACACGGGGATCAACCATTACCGGTGGACGCGCGGATTCAATGACTACGACGCCTGGCAGGCGAGCGGCGTCTCGGGCCAGGGTGCGCGTTCCTTCTACTATCCGCTCAACCCGGCCGTGTGCGTCGACTGCCACATGCCGCGGGTTCCCTCCCGCGACCCCGGCAACAAGCGGGGATTCGTGCGGTCGCACCGCTTCCCCGCCGCCAACATGGCCGTGGCCTTCGCGAATCAGGACACTGAGCAGTTGCGGGTGACGACGGAGTTCCTCAAATCGGGCTTCATCACGCTGGACATTTTCGCCGTCACCCCGGTGGCGGACGAGCCCGGGCGCGTCCCGATGTGGCGCCGCGCCGGCGAGAGCCCGCAGCTCATGACGACCTTCGCGGTCGGCGAAGAGGCCGAGCCGGCGATCTCCACCGTCGTTCGAGAGGTGGGGAAGATCGCCGCGCCCATCGATCGCGTAGGCGCCCGGGTTCAGCCGGGCTCTTCGGTCCGCGTGGATGTGGTCGCGCGGACCCGCAAGATCGGCCACTTCTTTCCGGGCGGGACCGTGGATGCCTTCGACGTGTGGCTCGAGTTGCAGGCGCTCGACGGCGGCGGCCGGGTAATCTTCTGGAGCGGAATGGTCGAGGACGGGGGCCGCGGGCCGGTCGAGAAGGGCGCGCATTTCTACCGCGCGCTGCTCCTGGACGCCGAGGGTAATGTCATCAACAAGCGCAATGCCTGGTCTGCGCGGAGCGTCTTCTATGTGCGCCTCATTCCACCCGGCGCGGCCGACGTCGCCCACTACCGCCTCACGATTCCGCGGGACGCCAGAGGCCCGATCACGCTCAAGGCCAAGTTAAACTACCGGAAGTTCTCGCACTACTACACCCAGTTCTCGTACGTCGGCCAACCGCGGCCCGGGCAGGCCGCCGGTCTGGTTACTCCGCACCATGACAGTCGCGACTTCGGCTTCGAGCCGACCGATATCCCGCGAAACGTGTCCGGGCGGATCACGGACCGCGTTCCCGACCTCCCGCTCGTGACTGTGGCGGCGGCGGAGACCACCCTCGAGCTCGGAGCCCCGCGTTGGGAACCGGTCGTGGCCAAGGAGGATCGGGAGCGCTGGAACGACTGGGGTATCGGGATGCTCTTGCAGGGCGATCTCCGTGGCGCTGAGTACGCGTTCAAGAAGGTGACCGAGGCGGATCCGGGGTACGCCGACGGCTGGCTCAATGCCGGCCGCGCCCTCATTCAGGAGGGCCAGACCGACACGGCGCGACCCTACGTCGAGCGCGCGCTTGCCATCGAGCCCAAGATGCCGCGAGGCCACTTCTTCAAGGCGCTCATCGAGAAGGCCGTGGGTGAATACGACACCGCGCTGGGCTTGCTCCGGCTCGTGGAGGCCAGCTACCCGCGAGACCGGGTCGTTCTCAACCAGATCGGGCGCCTTCTCTTCCTGAAACGCCAGTTTGCGGAGGCTATCAAAGCGCTCCAGCGCGTGGTGGCCATCGACCCCGAGGACGTCCAGGCCCACTACACCCTGATGCTGGCCTACCGCGGCGTCGGTGATCTCGAGAGCGCAGCCCGTGAGGAAACACTCTTCCGCCGGTTCAAGGTCGACGAGTCGGCCCAGACGATCACGGCGCGGCCACGGCTGCGGAGCCCCGAGGACAACAACGAGCGCCAGCCGATCCACGAGCACGTGAGCGTGCCGCTCTCCGCGACGAGGCGTGCCGCTCAGCTCCGATGAGTCCTCACGCGAGGCAGGTTGGGTGAGCCTTTGGGCGAAGGAGCTCCACCGCACAACTAACGGGTCTCACGTTCAAGCGAGACGAAGGAATCTTTGCGCGCTCGCGCTGCTTGCGGTCGGGCTGATCGGCGCGGCGCTCGCCGCCGTGCAGGCGCGCTCCTCGGAGCCTGCCGACGCCGTCCAGTTCACCGACGTGACCGCCGCCGCGGGGATCAGGTTCGTTCACAACAGCGGGCGCGCTGGCCGCAAGTGGCTGCCCGAGACCATGGGCTCCGGAGTCGCTTTCTTCGACGCCGACGGCGACGGTTGGCCTGACCTCCTGGTAATCAACGGGCGGGACTGGACTCCACGCGGCCGACGCTCACTACCCGCGCTGTACCGCAACAACCGCGATGGCACCTTCACCGACGTGACCGCGGGAAGCGGGCTGGACATCGAGCTCCACGGCATGGGCGTCGCCATCGGCGACTTCGACAACGACGGACGCGAGGACGTGTACATCACAGCCCTCGAGGGAGACCGGCTCTTCCGAAACGAGGGACACTTCAAGTTCCGCGACGTGACTGCGGCCTCGGGCATCCGCAACGCGAGCTTCGGCACGAGCGCGGCCTGGGTGGACTACGACCGCGACGGCAAGCTCGACCTCTTCGTGGCGAACTACGTGGAATGGAGCCCCAAGGGCGACCTCTGGTGCTCCATGGACGGCCAGACCAAGTCCTACTGCACACCCGAGTCATACAAAGGGGTTGCCTCCAGGCTCTACCGCAACCTGGGAGGCGGCAAGTTCGAGGATGTCGGCGTGAGGGCGGGCATCGCCGATCCCACTAGCAAGTCGCTCGGCGTCGCCATCCTGGACTACAATGACGACGGCTGGCCCGACATCTTCGTCGCCAACGACACGCAGCCGAACAAGCTCTATCGGAACAACGGCAACGGCACCTTCACCGAGGTCGGCGTGCAAGCCGGGGTCGCCTTCAGCGAGGACGGGATCGCGCGCGCGGGCATGGGCGTCGACGCCGCCGACTACGACCGGTCCGGCCGCCCACACCTGCTGATCGGCAACTTTTCCAACCAGATGCTGGGCCTGTACCGGAACGAGGGCAACGGGCTCTTCATGGACGAGGCGCCGCGCTCGACCGTCGGGCGGGTGAGCCTGCTGAGCCTCACCTTCGCCGCGTTCTTCATCGATTATGATCTGGACGGGCACCTGGATATCTTCACGGCCAACGGTCACGTGGAAGATGACATTGCACGGGTCCAGCCCAAGGTGAGCTACCGGCAGCCGCCCCACCTCTTCCGCAATCTCGGCAAGGGGCGCTTCGAGGATGTCACCCGGGCTATGGGCGCCGCCTTCGCCCGCGCGATCGTGGGCCGGGGCGCCGCCTACGCTGACTACGACCGCGACGGCGATCTCGATCTCGTGATCACGACCAACCACGGCCCAGTCTACCTGTTCCGCAACGACGGCGGAAACCGCAACAACTGGATTTCGATCAAGACAGTCGGGACACGCTCCAACCGCAGCGGCATCGGGGCCAAGGTCATCGTCGAATCAGCCTCCGGCAGGCAGTGGCGCATGGTCCACAGCGGATCCAGCTATCTCTCCCAGAGCGATCTGACCCTCACATTCGGGCTCGGGCGGGATCCAATTGTCTCCGAGATCGAGATCCTCTGGCCTAGCGGCCTGCGGGAGCGGATGACGGGAGTTTCCATCAACCGATTCATCACAGTCCGCGAGGGCGCGGGGATCATCGCGAGCGAAAGCCCGCGGCGATGACCCGGTACGCCGGTCTCCTGGGTGTTCTGCTGATGTGGCTGGCTGTCTTCGGCTCTTCGCCACGTGTGCCTCCAGCCGTGGTTCGG
>Ga0070707_100007427_pt1 | contig 10176 bp, 12 predicted proteins | sample KBSK5502metaG_FD_65468 | JGI IMG/M metagenome (GOLD analysis project Ga0070707, IMG submission 65468) | Corn, switchgrass and miscanthus rhizosphere microbial communities from Kellogg Biological Station, Michigan, USA - KBS K5-50-2 metaG | ecosystem: Host-associated > Plants > Roots >... | reverse complement strand
TCTGCTGCATTGTCGCCGACGCGTCGTCCGAACTTCGATAACGGACGCCGCGCGAGTCCCGGCGAATCGCCCTCGACGAGAAAGGACTGCACGCCATCCGGCGTCTGTGCCCTCACGAGGATCAGCTTCGCGAGGTACCCGACGGTCTGGTACGCCTTCGCTCCGTTGATGATCCATGAGCCGTCCGGTTGCTCGACTGCGCGCGTATTCAAGCGCACGCTGTCGGGTGTTTCGGTGAAGTAGTCGAAGCCGAAGTCGGTCTCGGGCTCGTGTATAGCCACCGTCGTGAAATACAAGTCGTCACCGACGAACTTCGGAATGAAGTAAGCCTTCTGCTCCGGCGTCATGCGCAGCTCGAACCAGTCGCGCGCACGGCGAGCCGTCAGCATGAAGTAATAGGCAGTGCCGAGCTCGCCTGCAGCAAGTTCCTCAGCCACGAGGCACGACGTCAGGTGATCCGACATGCCGGAGCCGCCGTTCTCTTCCTGGAGAACGAACGTGCGGAAACCGAGCTGCGAGCCTTTCTTCAGGAGATCCCATGGAACGCGCTTTTCCCACTCGGGCTCGAGATCGAGCGCCATCGCCTTGAGCTTGATCTCCTCCTGCGCGAACTTGCGAACGAGATCCCGAAACTCGCGTTGCTCCTGCGACAAACGGATGTCGAACACGATTCCCCCTTTGTTCAGCGGTCTGCGTGAAATGTTAGCATGGACGCCATGCGTATCATTGCGCGGACGCGCTGGTCGATCGTCGGTCTAAAATTGCCCAGAAGCGAACGCTGTCTGTCAGATGAAGTCTCTCGACTACTACACATTAACCGAATCCCAACGGAGCATCGAACATGCCCAATGTGACAATCGAAATTCGACGCCAGTACGCGCGCGCTGAAGAGGAAGCGATCATTGCCGCAGTACACGCCGCATTGATGGAAGGCATCAGGATTCCCGTGTGGGACAAAACGATACGCCTGGTCGTTCACGAGCCGCATCGTTTTGCCGTCCCGCCGCGCTGCACAGACCGCTACACCCTTATCGAAATCGATCTGTTTCCAGGCCGCTCGCTCGAAGCAAAGCGCGCTCTGTATCAGGCGCTTGTGCGCAATCTCGGGAAACTTGGAATTCCTGCCAGCGATATCAAAATACTGCTGCGTGAGAGTGGCGCGGAGAATTGGGGTATACGAGGAGGTGTTCCCGCATCCGAAGTCGATCTAGGCTTCAAGGTCGATGTTTGAAGCGCGGACTCGATTCACGCACTTTCGCCCAGCACCGCTTCGCGGAAACGCTGCTTGAGCAGCGTTCCATCGCGTGGCGGGAGTATCAACGGCGCTTTCGCCGTGGTGACCTTGATATCGACGAACGCCAGGCCGGGCTGATAGATCTTTGAAATCCACGTCTTGAGCTGCGCGGCATTGTAGACCGTGCCGGTGGCGGGAAAACCCGCTGCTTTCGCCATGCCGGCGAGATCCACGCCCAGCCGCGTGTGAGTAAGCTGCATGCCGGTCTCGCCGTAATGCTCGTTGTCGGTCACGATTACTGCGAGGTTGCGCGGCTGCTGCACCGCGATCGTCGCAAGTGAGCCCAACCCCATCAGCATTTCACCGTCGCCGGTAATGACCAGCACGCGCCGCCTGGGCTGCGCCAGAGCGAGACCGAGCCCGATCATGGCGGCGCTGCCCATGCCGCCCCATGTATAGAAGTTAAGTGGACTGTCGCCCGCCGCGGTAATGTCCCAGCACGGTGCGCCGAGTCCCGCGACAATCAGCGCGTCCCCGCGCCGCGCGAGAATTTGCGCCACCGCCTTGCGGCGGTCGAGAGTCGGCTCGGTGTGTCTCATTTGAACGCCTTCGCGCCAATCACGCGCTGCGAAATCAGGACGGCAACGGCGCGGCACGTGTTGAATGCGAGCATGCCCGCGGCTGCGACTGTTTCAGCGACTTCATCGGCGTGCTCGACCGGCTGCACGACAACGCCCATCGCCGCGAGCGACGGCGCCGTCGCCTGCGCCATCGGTACCTGCCACGGATTGAATTCTCCCCACTGTCCGCGCATGGTGACCAGCATCAGCAATGGAATGCGGCACTCCTGAATCATCCCGAGCATGTTGATGCAGTTGCCGACACCACTCGATTGCAGCAGCAGTACGCTGCGCTCGCCGCCGAGCCACGCGCCGGTGGCGAGCGCAGCACCTTCTTCCTCGGTGGTGAGCGGAACGGCGCGCATCTGTTTGTCCGCGCGCACGAGCTCGATCAAACGTTTGTGGCCGGAATCGGGCACGTAGGCGACCTGTCGCACGTTCTGATCGCGCAGCATGCGGTGAATCTGGTCGGGCCAGGAAGGTCGAGTGGCAGCCATTTCCGTGACGTTCGTAAAGCGTTCAGATGTTTTTATCGGCGTTCGGCGACGATGTCAAGGTCGTTCTGGCGCGCGCAACTATTCGGGTTTGATCCCAGCCGCGCGTACCACCTTCGCCCATTTCGCGATTTCGCTGTGTATGAGCGCAGCGAACTCTTCGGGGGTTCCGGGCGCCGGATCGATGGCGATCGCGGAGAATCGTCGCTTCGTATCGGGTTCCGCGAGCGCCCGGCGCACTTCGGTGTTGAGACGCCGCACGATGGCGCTCGGCATTTTGCCGGGACCCAGCAGTCCATACCAGCCGTTGACCTCGTAGCCCGCCAATCCGGATTCGATGAAAGTGGGCAGCTCGGGCATCGCCGCAGCGCGCTGCACGGTGGTTACCGCGATTGCACGCAACCTGCCGGCCTGAACGTGCGGATGCAGCGTCGAAATCGAACCGAAAAACATCGAGACACGCCCTGCAATCAGGTCGGGCAGCACCGCAGAACCGCCTTTGTACGGGATGTGCTGCATATCGATATCGGCCGTGACCCGGAGCAGTTCCGCGGCGAGGTGCGGCGGACTGCCGGTGCCGACCGATGCATAATTAACCTGACCCGGCTTCGACTTGACCCACGCGACAAACTCTTGCACCGTCTTCGCAGGAACTGCAGGATGAACCACCATCAGGTACGGCCCGCCACCGATGAGAGCGATGGGAGTCAGATCGCGTTCGGTGTCGTACGGCAGCGATCGCACGATGCTTGGATTGACGGCAAGTCCCGCAGATACGATGAGCAGCGTGTAGCCATCCGCGCTCGCTCGCGCTGCAATCTCGGAACCCAGCACGCTGTTGGCGCCGGCGCGGTTATCGATCACCAGAGGCTGGCCCAGTCGCTCGGCCAGCTTATCGGCAACGATCCGGCCGAGCACATCATTGGTGCCGCCGGGTGCGAACGGAACGATCAGACGAAGGGGCTTTGCCGGATACGACGGTGCGCTGTTCTGGGCAAGCACAGCGCCCGCCGCCAAAACGCAAAGCGTGAAGATCAGAATGCGAACTGAACTCCGCACACGGCTCCTTCCGTAAGAAATTCCGCCGACCTCCGTCATTAACTTTTCATTGCGCGCATCTCAGAGGGCCGCGACTACCGCATTCCCCATCTGCGATGTTGACGCTTTGCCGCCCAGATCAGCGGTCAAATGCTTCGCCTCGGAAATCACGCGGTCCATCGCAGCGTCGATCAACGCCGCTGCTTTGACGGCTTTCGGCTCGTTGCGCTTGCGCCCGAGCCATTCGAACAGCATCTTGCCCGACATGATCATCGCGTACGGATTGGCGATACCCTTGCCGGCGATGTCGGGCGCCGAGCCGTGGGTTGCCTGCGCCATCGCCTGATGTTCGCCGACGCATAAACCCGGCGCAAGTCCGAGACCGCCGACAACGCCCGCTCCTTCGTCGGTCAGAATGTCGCCGAACTGGTTCGTTGTGACCACCACGTCATATTGCTGCGGCTTCATCACGAGCTTCATCGCGAAACCGTCGACCAGTACTTCGGTAAGCGTGCAGTCCGGATACTCTTTTGCCACTTTGCGGCATTCCTCGGCGAACATTCCGCATACCAGACGGTAGACCGGTTCCTTGTGGATCGACGCCACGGTTTTGCGCGGACGCGTGCGCGCGATTTCGAACGCTTCGCGCGCAACACGGTTGGCGCCTTTGCGCGTAACCACCCGCGTTCCGATCGAGATTTCGTCATTCGGCCTGAACTCGCCGCTGCCGGCAACGATGGTATCGCTCGACTGCAGGCCCTCGGTCACTTCGCGCAGAAACACGATGTCGACGTCCTTATGCACCGACTCGATGTTCGGATACGACTTCACGGGCTTGATGCTCGCGAATAGATCGAAGCGCTTGCGCAGTGGCGGCATGATCCACGTCGGGTCATTGCGCGGATACGAACCATGCCCGATCGGGCCCAGTATCCAGCCATCGAATGGCCTGAGACCGTCGACCGTCGATTGCGGCATGGTATTGCCATGCAGCTCATGCCCTTTGCGGCCGATTGGAAATTCCCGCCATTCGACTTCGAGGGCGGTTTTTGCCGCGGCAGCCTTCATAACCTTGACGGTTTCAGGCACGACCTCGAGCCCGATATCGTCTCCCAGCAAGATTCCGATCTTAAGCACAGGTGTTCTCCGATTGAGTAGCGGACACGACGCTTATACAGCATCGAGCCGATGCGGTTAGTCCGCGCGCAAGCCTGCCGCTTTTACCACTTTGGCCCAGCGCGCGATTTCGGTTTTGATGAACGATCCGAACTGCGCGGGAGAGTCGGCGATAACGTCGGTGCCCTCGCGCGCAAAGCGCTCGGCAAGCTCCGGCGTATGCATCGCGTTCGTGATACCGGCATTCAGAGCATTGATGACGCTAACCGGCGTTCCCGCGGGAGCAAGCACGCCATACCAGCTCGCGAATTCATAGTCCGGCACGCCCGCTTCGGCAATACTCGGCGTATCGCGCAGCGTTGGCGAGCGCTTCGTCCCGGTCACTGCCAGAGCGCGCAGCCTGCCCGCCCTGACATGGGAAATCACGACATCGATTCCGAGGATCGCCACGTCCGCCTCTCCGCTCAGAACGGCGACAAGCGCCGGCCCTCCTCCTTTGTACGGCACGTGAACGATGTTGGTGCCGGTCAAATTCTTGAACAGCTCGACGGCAATATGCGAATTGGTGCCGTTGCCTCCCGACGGATAATTGAGTTTGCCGGGCTGCTTTTTCGCAAGCGCGATCAGTTCTCTGACTGATTTCACCGGCAGCGAAGGATGCACCACCAGTACAAAAGGCGCGGCGGCGATCAGCGATACCGGCGCGAGATCCCTGACAACGTCGAATGGGAGTTTCGCGTAAAGACTCGGATTCACGACCAGCGGAATCGTTACCATCAAAATCGTGTATCCATCCGCGGGCGCGTGCACCGTCAGCTCCGTTCCGATGTTGCCTGAAGCGCCGGGACGATTATCCACTACGATCTGCTGTCCCACGCTTTGGGTCAATCTCGGCGCGAGCGTGCGCGCCACGACATCGACGCTGCCGCCGGGCGCGTACGGAACGATCATGCGTATCGCTTTGAGCGGATAAGTTTGAGCGTCTGTTTCGTGCGCCGCCAAAAGCGTCAATAACACGAAGCCAAACACGATGCCAGCTGCCTTAATGGCTTGACACATTTCTTTGCAACCGGATAGCATCGATCCCTTTTCGAATTGAGCAAACGCAGACAAACGATCCCACCACACAGGAGCAGACATGATACTAGAAGTCGCCATCATGAAGATCAAGCCGGACCTGATCAAAAAATTCGAGACCGTTTTTCCAAAAGCAGCGGCGATCTCCGCCAGCACTCCCGGCTACATCTCGCACGAATTGCAGCGCTGTGTCGAAACCAAAGGAAAATATTTTTACCTGATCCGCTGGGAGAGTATCGAAGCACACATGGTGAATTTCCGGCAATCGCCGCGGCGCGAAGAGTTTCGCAAGCTGCTCGGCGAGTTCTGGGCGGAGCCGAATTCCACCGAGCATTTCGAAGCCGTCACCGAAGACCGGATCTAGCAGGCTAGACAACTCGATTCACCATAGAGAGAAGAAATTTGGACAACGGAATCTGGATCACGTGGTACGACCTGCCCGAAGACGGTCGCGAAGCGTACCTGTCGTGGGCGCACGCGACATACATGCCGCAAATGCTCAAGCGGCCGGGCTATCTGTGGGCGGCACATTACGCCTCGATACAGAAAGGCGACGTGCGCATGCATACCGACGATGCGTCCGTCCCATCAGGAACGCGTTATCTGATGCTGTTCGGCGCCGAGAATGCCGACGTGTTCGGCAAACCGGTCCCGAGCAAACTGCACGCAGAGCTGCCGGCCGAAAGCCGCAAAATGCTGGCGCTGAGGATCGGCGAGCGCGTGAACATTATGACGGAGGCCGGCAGAGTCGCGGGAGTACAGGCAAAAAATTATCCTGACGGCAAAGTGCTTGCGCCGTGCATACAGCTCGGCAGCTACAATTGTCCATGGCAGCACGAAGAAGAGATGCTCGACTGGTATGTGAACGTGCGCATGGCCGCGATGGCGGATACGCCCGGCGGCGGTGTGCGAATCAGAAAACTTTCGTCCGTGTCGGGATGGGCCAAGCACTCGATTCTTTATGAGTTCACATCAGTCGAAGCGCGTCACCAGTACTTCCGCGCGCATCAGGACCGGCCGGACATGAAGCCATGGCTCGAATGGGTGGCCAAATGGCTGACCCATGCGCCGGGCTCGTCGAGCCTCGGCGAGCGGATCTGGCCGCCGCTTTAACACCGACGCCGCTTTCGCCACGGCTCACCGCAGAAAATGAAATGCCATCGCGCTTCGTGACCGCCGCAGCCGCAATGGCTTCAGCAGCGTTTGCGCTCGCGCTTGTCGCTGTTGCATCGACATTTATGACACCGGCTGTTGCGCAGCCGTATCCGTCGAAGCCGATCCGGTTGATCGTCTCGTTCGCGCCGGGCGGATGCCCCGGATCTCGGCGAGGGGGTTGCAGTTGGGGCGGAGACGGGGCAATGCCGTCCGGATTATGGCAAAGCGCTCTACGGTGGATGGCAATCGCGCTTGTCGCTGTTGCATCGACATTCATGATGCCGGCTGTTGCGCAGCCGTATCCGTCGAAGCCGATCCGGTTGATCGTCTCGTTCGCGCCGGGCGGCGGATCCGACACCTCGGCACGGATCGTGGCACCCAAGCTGACCGAGCTCGTGGCGCAGCCGGTCGTGGTGGACAATCGTCCCGGCGCATCCGGCAACATCGCCACCGAGATCGTAGCCAGGGCACAGCCCGATGGATATACGTTGCTGTGGGGATTCAGCACGCCCCTCGCGGTAAATCCAAGCTTGTACAAGAATCTGCCGTTCGACGTCGAGAAAGATTTGACCCCGATATCGCTGATCGCGACATCGCAGTACATTCTTGTGGTGAATCCTTCCGTCGCGGCCAATTCGGTAAAAGAACTGATAGCGTATATCAAATCGAAACCCGGACAGCTCACGTATGCGTCGGCTGGAATCGGCACCCCTCACCATCTGGCCGCAGAGCTTTTCAAATCCAGAGCAGGGTTGGAGATTGTGAATGTAACTTACAAAGGCGGAGGTCCCGCCGCCGTGGCGGTGATGTCAGGAGAGGTCAACATTCATTTCGGCAGTTTTTCCTCCACGCTGCCATTTGTCAGGGCCAACAGGCTGAGGGCTTTGGCGCTCACCGGCCCGATGCGTTCAACCGAAGCTCCGGAATTGCCGACGATGCAGGAAGAAGGATTCCCTGGATTTGACGTCCGATCGTGGTTTGCCATATTGGCGCCAGGCGCAACGCCCAAGGCTATCGTCACACGGCTTAATCGCGAATTACTGAAAGTCCTGGCACTGCCCGATATAAAGAGCCTGCTCAAAAAAACCGGCGTCGATCCGACCGGAAGCACGCCGCAGGAGCTTGCCGCGCATATCAAGGCTGAGAGAACGCTCTGGGCCAGGGTAATAAAAGACGCCGGGATCAAACCCGAGTGATTTACTGAAATAGGAGAAAAGTTTTGGATAAAGGAATCTGGATTACGTGGTATGACCTGCCCGAAAATGGCCGCGACACGCACCTGTCGTGGGTGCACGAAACGTATATTCCGGAGCTCTTAGAGCGTCCCGGCTATCTATGGGCTGCACATTATGCGGCGGTCGAAAAAGGCGCGCGCCGTACCAACGCGAGAGACACTCGCAATAACACCGATGATCCCGCGGTCCCGACCGGAGATCGTTATCTGCTTCTGATCGGTGCCGAAAATGCTGACGCTTTCGGCAAGCCGGTGCCGAGCAAGCTGCACGCACAACTGCCGGCCGAAAGCCGAAAGATGCTGGCGATGAGAATCGGCGAGCGCATGAACATCATGGCAGAGGCGGGCAGAGTCGAAGGCCCGGAAGCGAAAACGTACCAGGACGGGATGACGCTCGCGCCGTGCATTCAGGTCGGCAATTACAATACAGCGTGGCAGGACGAGGAGGAAATGCTCGCGTTCTACTGCGAGTGGCGCATGCCGGCGATGGGCAGAACGCCGGGCTGCGTCAGAATCCGAAAACTCGCGTCGGTCTCAGGATGGGCCAAGCATGGTGTTATTTACGAGTTCGCGTCTCTCGAAGCGCGCAACCGGCATTTCATCGGACATGAAAACGGTCATCCGGACATGAAAGCATGGGGAGACAAAGTGACGAAGAAGTTAGTTCATGCGCCCGGCTCGTCGAGCCTCGCGTGCCGCATATGGCCCACAGTACGGGACTGACCAGGCGTTCATAACTAGGAGAACTCATGTTTATCACCGACGCGCAAGTTCATATCTGGGCACCAAACTCTCCCGAGCGTCCATGGGCTGCGGGAAACGTGCATAGAAAAGTGCCGCTCGAAGCGGATGAAGTGCTGCGCGAAATGGACGCGGCTGGCGTGAGCCGCACCGTGCTTGTTCCGCCAACCATCGATGCAAACCGCAACGATCTCGCGCTCGCAGCCGCACGCAAGCACCCGGACCGCTTTGCGGTGATGGGACGGCTCGATCCCGATGCGCCGGGCGCGCGCGATGCCGTTGCAGGCTGGCGCCGGCAGCCTGGCATGCTCGGTCTGCGCTACAGCCTCAACCGGCCGAATTCGATTACGACGCTCAACGAAGGGCGCATGGACTGGGTGTGGGCCGAGGCGGAAAAAACCGGCACTCCCGTCATGATGCTGATCACTCACTCGATCGCGCCCCACATCGACCGCGTCGCCGAGCGTCACCCGGGATTGAAGCTCGTGATGGATCACCTCGCGCTGACCGGTGACGAGTTTGACGAACACGCCTTCCGCGATCTGGATAAGCTGCTGGCGCTCGCGAAGCGTCCCAACGTCGCGGTGAAGGTGAGCGCGCTGCCGTGCTACACGAAAGACAGCTATCCGTATCGCCGATTGCATCCGTACCTGCGGCGCGTCTACGACACGTTCGGCCCGCAGCGCATGTTCTGGGGCACCGATTACTCGCGGCTGCCGTGTTCTTACGGCCAGGCGGTTACCATGTTTACCGAGGAAATGCCGTGGCTCACCACCGCGGACAAAGAGTGGGTGATGGGGCGCGGGCTCTGCGAGTGGATCGGATGGAAGCTGCCGCGCGCATGATCGAAACGCACGCGGGGTCATTCGTTCATTAACCTGGAAGCTTCGCCGCGAGAATATCAACTTTTTCGATGCTTGGAGGCGCGGCAAAAAGCTCGCCCGCTTTTGCCATCAGCGCAGCAGCGACTGCGCCAGAGAGATGGGCCTGCCGGCCTGCCTCGTCCGGAAACGCATCGAAAATTCCGAACGTGGAGGGACCAAGGCGAATCCCGAACCACGCCGTGGTGGCGGGCTCCGCCAGCACGAGCGGCAGACCACTTATCAGAAAGGCCTCGACGTCTTTTTCCTTCCCCGGCTTCGCTTCCAGGCGCACGAACAACGCTACCTTAACCATAGTGTGTCTCCAGTGATGACAAATGAAGCGACATACGCAGCGTGCGACGAGCATGCCAATAGCCTGTCCACAACACTCACGACTCGTCTGCAACGTCGATCTGTTCGAGGGCTTTGGAAATCGCGCCCGCGACGCCGGGTCGAACCAGGCGTGCGATTTCTTTGCCATCGAGCAGGAAGATGAGCGTAGGCCAAAGCCTCACCTTGAAAGAACGTCCAAGCGGACGGCCGCTGCCGTCGGCAATTTTCATATGGCGCACGCGCGGATGATCGGCTAAGGCAGAAGCCACAA
>Ga0070707_100007426_pt1 | contig 10178 bp, 7 predicted proteins | sample KBSK5502metaG_FD_65468 | JGI IMG/M metagenome (GOLD analysis project Ga0070707, IMG submission 65468) | Corn, switchgrass and miscanthus rhizosphere microbial communities from Kellogg Biological Station, Michigan, USA - KBS K5-50-2 metaG | ecosystem: Host-associated > Plants > Roots >... | reverse complement strand
AGACCCGCATTGAGCAGCCGAGTCTGCTGGTCAGCGGCGTCCTCGCACAGCAACAATCGATCTTTGACCAATCCGTCGATCGCGCGAATTACCGCGCTATAGTACTGACCGAACGACGGATAGCGCTCCTCGACCGACGGACGCGGATCGCCTGATGCAGTGCGCTCGGCTTGCGTTTTGGCGAACGGTATATATTGTCCCGAGCTTTCGCAGCCATCGTTTGCCTGCGCGCCCCTCCGCAGTCCCCACCCGGTATATGTGGCGAGCGGGACGGTCACGTCAGGAAGACGCACTCCGGCGATATCGTTCCCATCGCTGTCGGTCGTTGGCGCGAAGCTTGGATAAATCGGACCGTTCACCGAAAAGATCGGAACCGCTGTGTTGATCTCAATCGGCGGCGTAATCACCGGCGGGAAGATGGTCGGGATGCCGGTGTCGTAGAACCCCGAGCCAAGGTCGAAACGGTAGCGAGTTGTCTTAAGCCCCGTATAAGTGACTTTGCCATTAGGAGTTTCCCCAAAAGGATCGGGGATGTTCGTGGGGAATCCGGTGTTTGCCGGCAGCGCCAGCGTCCCATCGGAAAGCCTTGGCACTCTGCTCGATGGCGGCAACGTGCCATCGGTCCATGCATCCAACGCTAGGAACAGCGCGCGCTGCACCGGAGCGGAGTTCAGAGGATTTTGGAACTGCTGGCAGTTGCCCCGGTTCGTTGCACTGCCGGTGCCATGCTGCATGCTCGACATGAAATAATTGCGATTGAATTGGGAATCGGGAAGATCCGAAGCGCCGTCCGGAGTCGTGTGCAGCAGCGAAGCCGTCTTGACCCAGTATTCATTGGCCGAGTAGATCTCAACGCCAAGCGGGCATGTCCCGGTAACCTGGCACTTTGCATAGCGGCTGTCGTTCTTTCCTGTGAAAGGATCGGTAGTCGCGACGTTGGCGAACGGAAACAGATTTTCGGGATACAGATGGTCCTGGCGGTTGCGCTCGGTGCGGCCGGACTGCGAGAACCGGTAATTCATGCCAATGCCGCTGCCCGCTGAGATCCACTGCATGTGGCCGTCGAATACCTTTCTGCCGGTACTGCCGTGATCGTCTTCGTTGAAGCCGAGATGGCGAAAATCGTTCAGCATACGTCCGGGTTGCGAGGAGATTTCGGTATAGATCCGCTTGATGTAGTTGGCCAGCGGGTTGGGCGTGCCGGAGTCATCCTGGGTCTCATAGCGCAACCACGAGTTCAAGTCGCGAACGGCTGCAAAGCCGAGGCCAGCCACCGTTGGATCCTTCGCCGTGTACGAAAACTCGTAAATGTCCTGGGCGATGAACCCTCCCGTTAGGGTAATGGCCGTTCCGGCCGCGTTGTAGCTCCAGTTCGCAGCGGGAACGAGCGTGGGCACGTCGTCCATATGAACACGATGGGTCAACTTTGCTGTGGTTTTGTCTGCCGTGTTGGCCGCCGGATAGGACAACGTAAACGAAGGCGTATTCGGGTTAACTCCACTCGTTACGATGTATTCGTATGCCGGGCCGGTGATCGTGGCGTTGCCCGCGTTCTTGGCAATCGGCAACGCAACCGCAGCGGTCAGGTTGGTCCCCAAGTTGGCGAGCGGCACCAATGGTTCCCACCCACTCCAGACCAGCGTGTACCCGCGGGGCATCAGGAACGAGTTCGCCAATACCGTCTGATCGACGATAGAAGCGGGGTCGTTCGCACCGCCGGGGCCGTTGACGACACGGCCCAAGGCGGCCCAGGTCTTGCCGCCTCGGTTAGGCGGCTCGTACATCACCTTGCCGTAGCCGTTGAGGTTCTTATCGACCGCGCTCAAGTCGGCTGGCTTGAGAATATAGAAATTTAATAAGTACGCGACCTTGCCGCTGGGAGTTTTCCCTGGCTGCCCGGCAGCGGGTTGAGTTTGGGCCAACCCGATATCGACTATCCCACTGTTTCTATGGTCGGCGGGATCGACCTCGGCGTAGGCTACGCCGGTAATCTTCACGTACTGTCCGACGCCCGGAAACGAGAACCCGCCAAACGCGATCGTGGGGGCACTCATCTGGACGCTGACGACGCGCGACTCGGCGGCCGGCGCAGCTAAGAGCGCGCCTGCGGCGAGCGCGACCGCGATACTGACACGCGTGCGGTGGGTAAGTGTTTTTGTTTTCATGAGCGTTCTCCCCGAGCAGTGCGTAACGTTTTAGTTTTCATGTTCAGTCTCCGAATTCCCTTGGATCGCAATAGCGGGACGCCGTTTGTCAGGCCGATCGACACGCCGGTTATCCAGCGCTGTGTCGAGCGTTCCGAGCCACCGAATGCTCCCGCGGATTTTTCAATGGCTCAACAGCAAGATTCTTAATATCATCAAAGAACGATTCTGTCTTTCGTATTCATGCTAAAACGTTTCAAATTTTGCGTTTCAGATTTTGCGCGTCCGTCGCGCTCGCGGCGCTTCGCTGTCGGTCGTTCGCGTACATTGATGCAGCCCCGAATCGTCGCGGTGAACAGCGGGCGAGGACGCAATGCAGCATATGGCGCGCGTTTGGACGGAGCGTCACTTCACAAGCGGGGTAACGACGTTCAGCGTTGCTGCCGGAACATGCTGGGCGTCATTGCCGTCGCCCGATGAAACAGCATAGAGAAGTGACTCTGATTGGTGCAGCCGACGCGGTGGGCGATCTCCGAAATGGACAAGTCGGTCTCGCGCAGCAACGACTTGGCGCATTCGACCCGGCGTTCGATCACGTAACGGTGCGGGGCAACGCCGGTTGTCTGCTTGAACACCCTCGCAAAATGATAGGAGCTCATGGCGAGCGAGCGTGCGATTTCGGGAAGCCCCAAATTACGGCCGAGATTGTCGTTGATGTACTCGGTCGCGCGCCGCAGCTTGAACGAGGGCAGCACCGTCGCGGGACGCGTGACTGCGGCTCTGATCGTCGAATAGCGTCTGAGCAGATGAACTGCCAGCGCACTTGCCATTGATTCGGCATAGACGCGGCTGCCGAATCCTTCCTCCTCGAGCTCGGAAAGGAGCGACAAGCCAATTTGCTCGATCTGTGGATCCTGAATGCCGAAATTACCGCGTAATTTAATGCGTTCCGGGCGGATCTCACCCGCCGCCGCAGCGGTACTCCGGATCAGCGCCGGGGCAATCCATACTGCGATGAAATCGGCTTGCCCCCGGTGCTGCCATCGTTTGGATTTACCGGGCTGGGTAACGGTAATATCACCCTTGATCAAACGCCTGCGGTCGTCCTTATTGCAACGCGTCTGCTCGACGGTTACGGCAGGCCCGAGATGAATGGTGATCAGGGCTGCTGACGATTGCGCAACGACGTCGACATCGTTGGCGCGGTAACGTTCGACCACAACGCCACTCCACCCGCGTGGCCGGCTTGACTTAAGCGGGGCGGGAAATCTGCCCTCGATCACGGTTGGATCCGGGATCGCTTCGGTTGAAAAATAGCGGCTAAACATCGCTCCTCCGTACTCGAACCAATTGTCAAATCGAGCTGAGCGTGGAATCAAGGCCGGCGCAAGTGACGCAATCTGTTATGAAGGGATCGCTATCACCAAGTGCATGCGCGCCTTGGACACGTGGAGTATAAGGGGTTCTATCGACGCGAGTCCACATTGCCGCGATGGATTACTGCGATCGGGGATTCGCCCACCAAAATCTCGCCCATGTTGGCCAACGTTGGCGCGTCCAACCGCTTCAGCGGGCTCGCCGCCCAGACCTGCGGCCGCAATGTGCATCCGAACAACCGATTTGCAGGTGTGCCGCGCCGCCGCAATTAAGCGACCTTAGTTCGATGACGCATCAACGTCGCAAACCGCTGGGAATATAAAGCGGGCGCACGTGTTTGCAGCGACGGGCAGCCACACTCACAGGGTGAACACGCGATTTTGTGGGTTTGTCCCGGTTGCTATCAGTCCCCCTTGAACCAAAAAAAAGGAGAAGTTGCCATGTTGAAAAAGCTACTCGTTTCAGTGTTGTCCTTTGGAATCATTGTCCCTCTCGCGGCCGCGGATCAGGATCTCCTCGCGAGTTTCGACGGCGGAATCGGAGTCCACCCGGTTTCAAACGTCTCGGGAGCGGTAAACGCCGACGGGACCTTCCCGAATGTGACCCGGAACGTTGTCCGCGGGATCAACCCCGCCGGCCAAGTCTGGGTGATCGACCGCCTTCGCGCTAACGTGGGGCTCGATGGCCACATCACCGTCGATGGGCGAGGTCTGGTTTTGGCCGGCGGCGACAATGCCGGGAGAACGTCGGGACAGAGCGTGTTTGCCACGCTGATCTGTGAAACCGCCGCCCCCTTTACGCAGCACAACACGACCGTTACCGGCATCCTCCTCGCGCCCAACGGCGATTTTCGCATCGACGATGTGCTGAGCGCGGCACCGTCAACCTGCCCCAGCCCAATGCTTCTCATCCGCAGCGCGGGGACCGGCAACGCCTGGTTCGCAGTTGGCATCCTCAAGCAGTAACGCTTTGTCGTCGTTGTAGGGAACATCCAAAAAAACAGGGCACGCCGTAATGGCGTGCCCTTTCTGTTTCCCTGCCCGTTCCCGCTATTTCATCGGGCGTTAACTTTCGCCTTTACGCGTCAGCTTCTCTCGGTCATCATCGTCGTCATAGCTATCTTTACCGATCTGCCGTCTTTCCGCGCGCCGCTGGTTACGACTTGAGCAAATAAATCGGGACTGGCAATGATGTTAAAGCGTAGCGATAGGGCTGTTTGCGACTTTATCTGTGCGTGATGGCCATTTTCACACCGAAGTAATGAACAAGTGTTAGTATTTCGTCGATTTGAGCTTTTTTTGACGGCCTGTTAGTCTTTCCGGATATGAAGCAGCAGCGCATAAAGAATATCGGCGTGCTACGGATCGTGCATTTTTCGCGCGTGGTCAGCGCGCTCATCGTCGTGCTCGGCGTGAGCTGGGCCATCGGGATGCCTTCGCCCGGGATGGCAGCTGGCGACATCTACGAATACACCGACGCCAATGGCGTTCTGACCATAACCAATGCCGGAGCCCAGCGCCCCACGACCGTGGAGCCCGGCGCGTCGGATCAAACGGCGCGATCAATCCGGCCGGCGCGACCCCTGGCCGCGAATCTCCAGCAGCATGTGGAACAAGCGGCGCGCGTTCACGCAATCGATCCGGCATTGCTGAATGCGATCATCGCGGTGGAATCCGACAATAGCCGGGTCGCGGTGTCGCCCAAAGGGGCGATCGGCTTGATGCAAGTTCTGCCCCATACCGGACGCCGCTTCGGCGCTAACGACTTGTTCAACCCGGCGCAGAATATCGAGGCTGGCGCACGTTATATACGCGTCCTCGCGGCGATGTTCAATAACGACCTGGCACTCGTGCTTGCCGCATATAATGCCGGCGAAAACGCCGTGGCCCGATTCGGCAACCGGATTCCGCCCTACCCCGAGACCAAACAGTATGTGGCGCGCGTGATCGAACGCTATCGGCAGCTGAAGTTCATTCCAAAAACTCCTGCTGAAGGAAGCCCTTTATGACCGTGCATGTTGATCGCATGAGTCGCGCTACGCCGTATGTTCATGGTTAACCCGTTGAACGTTTCTCATATTCTCCCGCGATCAATGCCAGCGCGCGCTTTGCGCGGTGCGCGCCGGTGGTGGAGGGTGCAGCCCGCCGCATGAGATTTTGTAAGCGAAGCCGCTGCGGCTTTACCCTGCTCGAACTGTTGGTCGTGATGGTCATCATCGGTCTGCTGGCGAGTTACGTTGGGCCCAAGTATTTCGGCCAGATCGGCAAGTCGGAAATCAAAACCACACAGGCGCAGATCGATTCCTTTGGCAAGGCCTTGGATCAGTATCGGCTTGATACCGGTCATTACCCTTCGACTGAGCTCGGATTGAACGCGCTTGTCGTGCGCCCGCCGAATGAGCCCAAATGGTTGGGACCCTATCTCACCAAGGCGGTACCTCCCGATCCCTGGGGTCACCCCTATCAATACAAATCTCCGGGCGAGCACGGAGACTATGATCTGCTTTCGCTCGGCAAAGACGGGCAGCCGGGCGGCACCGGCGAGGCAGCCGACATTACCAGCTGGCAGTAAGCATCATGCGATTCGACGTCAAAGCGTTTCGCGATAAAGGCCGTATCGTTTCGCTGCGCGTCGACGCGATGTCCGCCGCCGAGGCGAGCCTTGGCGTCGAACGCCAGGGTTACTCGGTGCTCGGAGTGGGCGCGCACCACGGCTTGACGCTGGCCTTACCGCGCAGGCGCGCGCGCTTTCCGCTGTTGCTGTTCAGCCAGGAGTTGCACGTTCTGCTCGGGGCCGGACTGAGCCTGATCGAAGCCATGGAAACGCTCGCCGAAAAAGAAACGCACGCGCATACGCGCGAAGTCCTCGCCCAGATCATTGGCTACATGTACGAAGGGCGCACGTTTTCGTACGCGCTGGAGCAGTCGCCCAGCGTTTTCCCAATGCTGTATGTCGCGATGGTTCGGGCAGCGGAAAAAACCGGCGATCTGTCGGAAGCGTTGTTGAGATTCATCGCCTATCAGATACAGATCGATCAGGTGCGCAAGAAAATCATCAGCGCTTCTATTTATCCGGTGCTGCTAATGGCAGTGGGCGGTCTCGTGGTCATATTTCTGATGGCCTATGTCGTGCCACGGTTCAGCGGCGTGTATGAATCGGCGGGACGCGATCTTCCGTGGCTATCGCAGCGACTGCTCGATTGGGGAAACCTGCTGCGATCAAACGGCGCGACCGTGCTCGCCGCTGCCATTGCAATCACCGCCGCGGTCGGTTTCGGGCTGTCGCGAGCGGCTTTCCGGCAGTGGATCGCCGCGCGATTGTGGCGTATTCCAGCGTTGGGAGAGCGTCTACGCGTCTATCAGCTTGCACGCATGTTCCGAGCGGTCGCCATGCTGCTAAAAGGTGGCATTCCGATCGTAAGCGCACTCGCGATGGTACAGGGCTTGCTGCGCCCCGCATTGAAGGCGAGGCTGCAGCTCGCCATTGCGGCCATCCGGGAAGGTCAGCCCACTTCGCAGGCACTGAATGCGCATGAATTGACGACGCCGGTCGCACTGCGGCTGCTGCGAGTCGGTGAACGCTCCGGCAACATGGGAGACATGATGGAGCGCGCCGCCAATTTCCACGACGAGGAAATGGCGCGCTGGGTCGAATGGTTCACGCGTCTGTTCGAGCCGCTGCTGATGACATTGATCGGGCTCGTAATAGGGATTATCGTAGTATTGATGTACATGCCCATTTTCGAGCTTGCGGGAGCAATCCAGTGAAACGAGATGCAATGGACGGCGGTTTGGCGCTCAGCGCCGCGACAATAGCGGAAGCGCGCCAAAGCGCGAAGCAAACCGGGCGTCGTGTGCTTACCGTGCTCGAAGAAAGCACTGCGCTCGCGCCGGAAGCGTTTCTAGAGCACCTGGGTGACATGCTGCACTACCCCACGCTCAACATGGGCGCGCTCAATCAGCTGGTACCGGCATTCGATCTGCTGCCATTCTCGGATGCGGTCAAACGCGAGTGCGTGGCTTTGCGCAACGCCGAAGGCGAATTGCTGCTGGGTTTTGCCGATCCATTCCAATCCGACATCCAGGCGTGGGCTGAGGCGCGCATCCACGCTCCGGCCACATGGCATTTGGTACACCCTGCCGACTTGGCCGCGTACCTCGCGCGTCACGAGGAAAGCATGCGCGCGATGGAAAGCGTGCTCTCGACGGCGCGCGAAAGCGGCAGGCAGACTCCCGGGGTCGAAGATCTGTCACTCAAAACTATCAGCGAGCATACCAGCCCGGTCGTAAAGCTCGTGCAGTCGACTATGTACGATGCGCTCAAGATCAATGCGAGCGACATTCACCTTGAATCCGATGCTGACGGCCTGCTGATCAAGTATCGGATAGACGGCGTGCTGTCGCAGATCGGGAGTATCGACGGCATCGATAAAGCCGAACAGGTGGTCTCGCGCATCAAGATTATGGCCGAGCTCGACATCGCGGAGCGGCGCATTCCGCAGGATGGACGCTTCAAGGTCGCGATCCAAGGACGTGAAGTCGATTTTCGAGTCTCAGTGATGCCGAGCATCTTCGGCGAGGATGTGGTGCTGCGGATACTCGATCGACGCGCGCTGTCGGATCAATTGCAAGGGCTGCGGCTCGATCATCTGGGTTTTGACGACACGACGATTGCGACCGTGCGCAAACTGGCGAACGAGCCGTACGGCATGTTGCTGGTAACGGGACCTACCGGCAGCGGCAAGACCACGACGCTTTACGCCGTGATATCAGAGATCAATCATGGCCAGGACAAAGTCATCACCATCGAAGACCCGGTCGAGTACCAGTTACCCCGCGTGCTGCAGATACCGGTTAATGAAAAGAAAGGCCTTACCTTCGCGCGCGGGTTGCGTTCTATTCTGCGCCATGATCCCGACAAGATCATGGTGGGCGAAATCCGCGACGCAGAGACCGCGCAAATCGCGGTGCAGTCGGCGCTGACCGGCCACTTGGTGTTCACCACCGTGCATGCGAACAATGTGTTCGACGTGATTGGCCGCTTCCTGCATATGCAAGTCGATACCTACAGCTTCGTATCGGCTCTGAACGGCGTGCTCGCGCAGCGGCTGCTGCGCGTCGTGTGTCCACATTGCAGCGAACCCTATCAGCCCGATGAGCAACTGCTCGCCGACTCGGGTATTGACGCGAAAGCGGCGAGCGAGTTCCGCTTCGTGCGCGGCACCGGCTGTGGAAAATGCCGGGGCAGCGGCTACAAGGGCCGCAAGGCGATCGCCGAAATCCTCAACCTCAATGACGACATCCGCGAGATGATCGCGACCCGTCAGCCGATAAAAGCAATCAAGGAGGCCGCACGCAGCAACGGTACACGATTGCTGCGTGAGGCTGCGATCGATGCGGTCAAACGCGGAGAAACAACATTGCAAGAGATCAATCGTGTTACCTTCGTGGCGTGATGAAGTACGCGTCGCTTTGTGCCCCGATCGCGTCACGCTGGCGCGAGTGTCGCGGCGCTGGCGGCCGGAGGTCATCGCCAAGCATGTCGTGCAATGTTCCGCAGCGGGATCTTCAGACTGGAAACCCTGTCTTGAAGCGTTGCAGCAGGCATTGCGTGAGCCGTTTGTGCACGATGCCGATGCGACCGTCATCATCTCCAATCATTTCGTGCGCTATGCGATGGTACCGTGGAGCGAACATCTCGCCAGCGACGACGAAAAGCGAGCCTGGGTCAAGCATCATTTCGTCGAGCTTTATGGCGAGCTTGCAGGGGCCACTGAGTTCCGCTGGAGCGAAGAGCGGCCCGACACGGCCTGCGTCGCGAGCGCGATCGACGGCGAATTCGTAGCCGAGATACGCGCAGCGTTCGAATCCACTTCGCTGCGGCTGCGCTCCGTTCAGCCGTACGTAATGGCCGTCTTCAATCGCTGGAAGCAGCACAGCAAAGGCAACTCGGCGTGGTTTCTGGTCGCTGAAACCGGGCGCGCGTGCATCGCCGCAGTCGCCAACGGCGCGTGGCGCACGATTACTTCCAAAAAAATCGGCCTGGATTGGCAGGCCGAGCTGCCGTTAGTGCTGGGCCGCGAGCTCCTGCTTGCCAATGACACCTCCGTGCCCACTGTGATACTGGCTTATGCTCCCGACGTGACGAAGCTCGACTTCCCCGACTGGACCGAAGTACCGGTGAAGGTTCTCGCGCCACGACCGCTGCCGGGATTCTCACCCTATACAGACGCGCAGTACGCAATGGCGTTGACGGGGGTGGTGTGATGCGCGCGCTCCACCTCGATTATATTTCGACGCGCGCGACATCGCCGCTCGCAATTGCTTTTCTCATCGTGGGCGTGGTGCTTGTAACGTTGGCGCTGCTCGAATACCGTGCCGTGCGTAACGAACTTGCGGAAGTAGAGGCGCGGGCCGGAGAGCTTCGCAAGTCCGATAAACGCAGTGCCGCCATCGCAAGCCAAGGACCGCGCGATCTGGAAGCGGCCGCGCAGGAAGTCAAGCTGGCACAGGCTGCGCTCCAGCGTCTGGCGTTGCGCTGGGATGCGCTATTTGTCGCGCTGGAATCGGCGCGCGCCAACGGTGTCGCACTCTTGGCGATCGAGCCGGATCCGGGAAAGAACGTGGTCAAGCTCACCGCGGAAGCAAAATCCGCCGA
>Ga0070707_100007424_pt1 | contig 10179 bp, 9 predicted proteins | sample KBSK5502metaG_FD_65468 | JGI IMG/M metagenome (GOLD analysis project Ga0070707, IMG submission 65468) | Corn, switchgrass and miscanthus rhizosphere microbial communities from Kellogg Biological Station, Michigan, USA - KBS K5-50-2 metaG | ecosystem: Host-associated > Plants > Roots >... | reverse complement strand
CTCATTACACAAAATAATGCCTGTGCCGATCCCGCCAATCGAGGAAGCAACGCTGTTCCCTCTGTCGTTTATTCGAGAACTCCTACATCTGATCAATATTCGCTTAGACTGCGTCAACTCGCTCCACAACATCAAAATTCGCGCACGCGGTTTGACGACGATTCCAGCCATGAAGTAATGATGTCGCAATTATGGCGACCTCTGCACAATCCTTTGTCGATCTTCCAGGAATCAAGAAACTGCGCAGCGGAAAGGTGCGCGAGGTTTTTGATCTCGGCGAAACGCTCCTCTTCGTCGCCACCGATCGCTTGTCTGCTTTTGACGTCATTCTGCCGGAGCCGATTCCCCACAAAGGCGCGGTCCTGAATCAACTCTCTGCGTTTTGGTTCAAACGCTTCCATAAGATCGGTAATCACTTTATCACGGCGGATTTCGGCGAATTTCCCAAGGAATTGCGACCGTTTCGCACTCAGCTTGCCGGTCGTTCGATGATTGTGCAAAAAGCGAAACCGTTGCCGGTGGAGTGTGTGGTGCGGGGTTACCTCGCCGGTTCCGGCTGGAAGGAATATCAGGAAACGCAAAGTGTTTGTGGCGAGAAATTGCCGGCTGGGTTGAAGCTCGCTTCGCAATTGCCCGAACCAATTTTCACTCCAGCGACAAAGAGCGATACAGGCCACGATCTCAATATCGACTGGAAGGAATGCTGCCGACTCCTTGGCGACGAACAGGCGGAGCGTGTGCGCGATCTAAGTTTGCAGATTTACGCCGCAGGTCGCGATCACGCTGCGCAGCGAGGCATCATCGTTGCTGACACGAAGTTTGAGTTTGGCGTTGTTGAAGAAAAATTGCTCCTGATCGACGAATGTCTTACGCCTGACTCATCGCGCTTTTGGCCAGCGGACCAATACCTCGTGGGGCAAAGCCCGCCCAGTTTCGACAAACAATTTGTGCGCGATTATCTCGAGACGCTTGATTGGGACAAGACACCGCCGGCACCGTCGTTGCCGAAAGATGTGATTGCAAAAACTTCGGCCAAATACGTGGAAGCCTTCGAGCGATTAACCGGCGAGAAGCTCAAATAAAACACGCACGGGGGTCATCCCGAGCGGAGCGGGGGACCTCTCACAGGGTGATTCAGCACGTTTAGGAGATGCCCTGACGTAAGCTCCGAAAGTGAGATCCCTCGCCGTCTGCGCGACTCGGGATGACACGGCTGTGTATTATTTACCGGAGCAAATCGCTCACGAGCGATTTCTCTTCCTTCAGTTCCGCCACCGACTTGTCGATCTTATCACGGCTGAAGTCGTTGATTGGCAACTTCTGCACGATTTTCCATTTTTCGCCGCGAACGCGAACCGGGAACGACGAGATCAGTCCTTCCTCGACATCATAACTTCCGTCGGAACAAACCGCCACGCTGTGCCAATCGTCACCGGACGTGTCGTTCCTTAACGAGTGGACCGTGTCCACTATCGCGTTTGCGGCCGAACCCGCTGAAGAAAGGCCGCGCGCCTTGATGACGGCTGCGCCGCGCTGTTGCACAGTTGCGATGAATTCTTCCTTCAACCATTTCTCATCGCCAATCAATTCCGGGGCCGGGCGATTGTCGATCCTGGCATTATAGAAATCGGGATACTGCGTTGAAGAATGATTTCCCCAGATCGTCATGTTAGTTACATGAGCGATTCCGACGCCGGCCTTATGCGCAAGCTGGGCGCGCGCCCGGTTTTCATCTAGCCGTGTCATGGCGAACCAACGATCGCGCGGAATTTCTTTTGCGTGGTTCATCGCAATCAGACAATTCGTATTGCACGGGTTTCCGATCACGAGCACGCGCACATCGGCCGCGGCGTTTTTCTCGATCGCCTGGCCCTGTCCGATGAAAATTTTGCCGTTGATGCCGAGCAAATCTTTCCGTTCCATACCGGCTTTGCGCGGAATGCTGCCGACCAGCAACGCCCAGTTGACGTCGCGAAACCCTTCGTCTAGATCAGCGGTCGGCACTACCGATTCGAGCAGTGGAAAAGCGCAATCGCGCAATTCCATCACCACGCCATCGAGTGCGCCGAGCGCATTCGGGATCTCGATCAGATGCAGGGTGAGCGGTTGATCGGGTCCGAACATCTCTCCGGAAGCGATGCGAAACACAAGCGAATAACCAATCTGTCCGGCAGCGCCAGTGACAGCGACTTTAAGCGGCGATTTCATTTCCGACTGTCAGCTCTCAACTCTCAACTCTCAACTTTGCTTTGCCACGGATGAACACGGATGGAACACAGAATTTTTATCTGTGGAAGTCTGTGTCAATCGGTGGCTTAAGTTCTCCCGCTTTTTTCGAGCAGCTCGTGGATCAGCCGCATTCGTGCTTGCGTTTTTCGGCTCGATCGAAGTTGCGCGACGCTTCTCTGCATTCGCCGCGTCCAATTCGATTTTGCTGTCGTGCCAGGGACGTTGAAGCGGTATTTGCGCGCCAGCAGATCGGTGATCATGACGACGGCAATCCAGGCGTTGCTTTTAAAAAGCGCTTCCATAATTGCCGGATAAAAATCCTTTTCAAAATCGACTTTGTCGATTTTTGGATCGAACCTCGCGAAGACCGCGATCTTCGCCAATTCGAATCTCGATTGTTCCGACGTGGCTGTTGGCCGCTCGAAAGCCTCCTCCCATAAAGCGCGAATCGGTTTGTGATCGTGCGTCGTATAAGTCGCAACGGAGAGACGTTCATATTCGTCTCCGGGAGTGACTTGTTCATCACGCACTTCCCATTGCGGAATTTTGAATCCGGCCACCCCGAGTGACCTCAGGTTTGGCCGAACATAATCGGGCACCGTGCCAAGATCTTCGCCAATCACCCGCGTAGCGCCGGCCTCTTCCAAGACAACGCGTAGATACTCTTCGCCATCGCGTTTATTAGCTTCACAGTTTTCCAGCGTTTCGTCATCACGCGGAACGAAATGCGGGGCGCGCCCGCTCGTTCGTTCCAGCATTTGATTCCGATCAAGCGGCAGAAATTGTTTGTTCTTCCGTGGCCGCCACGGAAAAGCGTAGATGCGGTAAAATCCGAGCACGTGATCGATGCGAAATAGGTGAAAAATGCGGCGGACGGCGCGCACACGCTCGCCCCACCACTCGAAATTGTTCGCGCGCATCCTGCCCCAGCGGTAGAGCGGAATTCCCCAGTTTTGTCCCCATTTTTGCGTGAACTCGTCGTCCTTGAAGTACGGTTCGGGAGGTGCGCCGCCGGCCCAATCAAGCACGAATTCATCCCGCCGCGCGAAAACGTCGACGCTATAATAACTGACACCAAATGGAATATCGCCCATCAGCGCAACGCCGCGTTCTTCGGCATACGATTTGATCTCTCGCCATTGCTGATGCGCGGTCCATTGCACATAACAGAAGTAATTTTGGCGGTTCGTTATGGCTGCTTGTTGATCCTGTGGCAGAGAGTGCAGCCAGGTTCGCGCTCTTTCTATTGACTGATGTTGCGCCGGCCATCGATTCCATGCCGGGCTATCGTCATTTTCTTCCATGAGGACTCGGAAAAATGCGTAGTCGTGCAGCCACGCGGCTTCTTCTTCGCAAAACTTGCGAAAACCGGACTTTCGATCTTCGCTGGCGCGAGCTGAGAAATTCGCGAACGCTTTCTCAAGCAGCCGACGTTTCCATTTTTTGACGTGGCGATATTTAACTCCACCACGGCGCAGCCTGCCGAGATCGACCTCTGCCAGCGCGGCGTCAAAATCTTCGCGCGTTAAGTCCTGCGGAGAGTTTGGCCCAAGCTGTAACGTGGTCGGCTCGATCGCCAGCGCGCTGACGGCGTTGTAAGGGCTGTTGTCCGCTCCGATCTCGTTGATCGGCAGGAGTTGGACGAGCTTGAATCCAATTCCGGCGGCCCAATCGATAAACTCTCGCAACGCCCCGGTGTCGCCAATCCCAATATCGTCTTTCCCGCGCAGCGCAAACAGCGGCACCAGAATCCCTGCGATTCGCTTTTCCGGCGACAGATTCATTCTTTAGCCACGGATGGAACACAGATGAAACACAGATTTAGAAGACCAGACGCTTGTACTCAACTTTAGCGCGACCGAAGTTTGTCAACATCCCCACCTTGATCCCAGTCGCTTTCAGCTCGTTGAGCAATTGAGCTTCGTCACGCTTGTCGTATTGAGGAGCGACCTTGATTTCAATGATTACGCAGCCGTTGACAATCAAATCAGCATCGTAATCACTATCGACAACACCTTTGTAGTGGACCTGAATGCGCTCTTCGATCTCGGCGCTTGCCCAACGACGAAGTAATTCGAGCTGGAGAGCGCGTTGATAGACGCGCTCCAAGAATCCATAGCCGAGCTGATCATGCACCTCGAATGCAGCTCCGATGATTTTGCTCGTCGTCTCCTCGTGCAGAAGCTTGCTCCGTTCTGAAGTGTGGGATTCCAGCATCTCTTATCCGTGTTTCATCCGTGTCAATCCGTGGCAGTCGAACCTCAGTCCCGCTGCAGCAACTTGTCTGGATGTTCGTCGTGGATTTCTAACATGTGCTTATCCGTGTTTCATCCGTGCCAATCCGTGGCTCAAAAAACTGCGGAAATGGATTCTCCCTCGTCAGGCGGTACACGGATTCTTTATCTGTGAAAATCTGTGTCCATCTGTGGCTTTAAGTCAGCCTCTTTGCACCTGCCAATCTTCGACGAGTCGGTTCGGAATTTCCTGCAGAAAACGCGAGGGCCGCTGGAAAACGTCGCCGTAGCCTCCGCTTAATCGCATATGCGGCAGGGTGAGATAAAGTTCATCGCGCGCGCGTGTTATGGCGACATAAAACAACCGGCGTTCTTCTTCGAGCGCGTCACGCGTGTCGAGCGAACGGCTGCTTGGAAACATTCCATCAGTCAACCAGATCAGGAACACAGTGTGAAACTCGAGACCTTTGGCCTGGTGTACCGTGGAAAGGTTGACTGCTTCTTTGTCGCTCGTTTGGTTTGGCGCCGCTTCCGCATCGACATTGCTGATGAGCGCCAATTGCGAAAGAAAATCATGCACGTCCTTGAATTGGCGGGCGAAAACCGCGAGCTGATCCAGGTCCTCACGTCGCAGTTCGTAGTTTGTGAAATTCACTTTCGCGTAGTCATCGTAGACGGCTTCGACGATGGACCTGATCATCTCCGACGGCGGATTGGGCTGGCCGCCCGGCGCAATTTCGTCCAGCGTATGGGCAAGCTGTTCCCATGCCTTCTTTGATTTTGTCGTTACGTTCATCGACAGCAGCCGTCCGCCGAAGTTGTATGGAGGCGCGGTGCTGTAGCCGGGGTCGGTGACCCCGGCTGGGGCTGCCGTTGGCGTCACTTCAGAGCCGGGATCATCGATCCCGGCTACAGGCAGCGAATTTTCCCATGCACGCCAAAGATTGTCTGCGCTACGATTGCCAATGCCGGGCAGCAATTTCACCATGCGCTTGAACGCGACTTCGTCTCGCGGATTTACCACGAATCGAATGAACGAAGTGACGTCCTTGATGTGTGCCTGCTCGAAGAACCGAATGCCGCTGGTGATTTGATAGGGGATCCCTCGGCGCGACAATTCCAGTTGCAACTCAATCGCGTGATAATGCGCGCGATAAAGCACTGCGATCTCGCTTAGATCGACATCTTCATCGCGCAATTCGAGGATTCGCTGCGCGACAAATTGCGCTTGCTCAGCTCCGTCGTTGAGTGCGACGAGGGCCGGCTTCAGCGCTTTTGATTCCCGCGTGGCGCTCAAGTGTTTGCGAAATTGTTGGACGTTTTCCGCGATCGCCGCGTTCGCCACTTCCAGAATCTCCGGGACGCTGCGGTAATTCATTTCGATCTTAAACACCTGCGCGTCCGGATAACGCTTCGGGAATTCGAGAATGTTTTGGAAGTTCGCTCCGCGCCATGAGTAAATCGACTGGGCGTCATCGCCGACCACCATCACATTCCGGTGATCGCGGGCGAGCAGATCGACGAGGTCTGCCTGGATTTTGTTCGTGTCCTGATATTCATCGACCAGAATGAATTGAAATTGTCGCCGATAAAATCCCGTGATGCGTTCGTGCTGCTGAAACATCAACAACGTCTTTTCGAGCAGGTCATCGAAATCCATCGAGTTGGTCGCCTTCTTCTTTTTTTCGTAGCGAGCTTGAACGTCTTTGATCTTGTCGAGTAGCGGCAGGAAATACGGAAACTTTTCCGCAAGCAACTCTTCGAGCGTTTTCTCCGTGTTAACGACGAAACTGAAGATCTCGGCGAGCACATCGCCTTTCGGGAAGCGGATTTCTTTCGGATCAATTCCCGCGCTTGCCACGACAGCATTGATCAAATCCTTTTGATCTTCACGATCCATGATGGTGAACCCGCTCGAATACCCGAGAGCGCTTCCGTGACGGCGGAGAATCCGATTTCCCACCGAGTGGAATGTCCCACCCCAAAGCCCGCTGGCATCGACCGGCAGCAAATTCGCGACGCGATCGAGCATTTGTCGCGCGGCTTTGTTCGTGAAGGTGAGAAGCAGGATATTCCGCGGGTCGATCCCGTTCTCGAGCAAATAAGCCACGCGATAAGTGAGCGTGCGCGTCTTCCCCGAGCCTGCCCCGGCGATCACGAGCAGCGGACCGGGCGGCGCGGTCACCGCTGCGAGTTGCTGCTCATTTAGTTCCGCTGCGTAATCAATATGGATCGATGTCGATCTTGGCGCGCGCTGCAGCGTGTATTGACGGGACATAATGCCTGTCCGGTCCGCCAATCGGACGGATTCGTCCAGTGGCGAACTCGGACCCGGTTACGCTGCTGTCGCGAAGCAAGCGGTTCAAGTGCATATCTAGACGCGCGCGCCGTGGAAAACTTGACGCTTGCTCAGCAGCACTGGAACCGTCGCTTAGTAGAAGCGCCGGTCGTACTCGCGCGAGAGTCGCGTCAGTAATGCGGAATATTCCAGTTCTGTCCTCGCGAGATCGATCCATTCGAACGGAAACGGCTTGGCGTTAGTGGCACGGAAACGAAGAATCTGAAATTCGTCGAACGTAGAACGAGCTTTCTCGTTTAAGCGTTGCTCGGCTTGAGCGGCTTCCTGAACTGGATGCTTGTATTTCTTGCCGTCAGTCGGCCAACGCTTCCGTCCTTCGAAGGAAACGTATTGGTCAGCAAAGTTAATTCCGATGAATGCGACGCAAATCGGATTTCCGCCTCCGCGTTTGAACTGACTGACTTGATTGATCAGATCACTGATCACGCGATCGATCTGTTTGATCATTGCTTTCGCGAGAATTTTCGTTTCGGCGCCGATCTCGATCGTCGCCACTGGCCCTCGTGCGACTAGCATTCCTTTCTCCGTGACTGCGACGGCAGCAGGAACCAGTTCGCCAAAGGTGCCGTCTCCGCGTCGTGCCGGTTTTCCCGTCATCACATTTCGCATGTTCACAACGCGCTCGTGATGTTGGACCCGCTCGATGAGTTTCACGGACTTATTCATGGTGACGAGATCTTCGTAAAGCTGCGAGGCCACGAGATCGCCCAGATTCGATTTGCGATGCAGGTACGGTTTGCCTTCAAACAAACCGCGGAACGTTCGCAGCAATGCGTACTTGTCGACGCTCATCGCTCGACTCGGAGAGTCGAATGACTGGCGCCAAATGTCCGCGGCATCGCGGTTGCTAGACGAAGTCGCTGCTCCGCAATTTTCAGATAAGCCGGTTCAATTTCGTTCCCGATACTATTTCGTCCGGTGGCAACGGCAGCGAGATTTGTCGTCCCGGTCCCGACAAATGGGTCGAGAATCGTGTCACCGGCAAAGGAGAAAAGCTTGATTAGTCGCTGAGCGAGATTCTGTGGATATGGCGCAGGATGACCGCGCCTCGTCGATTCGCCTTTGATGTCGAACCACGCTGACCGCAGCCATGATTTCATTTCCTCCTTCGTCAACATCGAGAGAGCTTTTTGCATCGGAGTAGGCGACCGGTATTCGCCGCCCTTTCGCAGCAACAGAATGTATTCGACATCGTTCTTGATGATCGCGCCTGGTTGATAAGGTTTCCCATAGAATCCGGCTCCATTGCCTTTCGCTTCAGTCACTCCGTTGGCGATCTTGAACCAGAGGATCGGAGTCAACGCATCCAGCCCGATCGACCGCGCTCGCACCATAATGTCGGCGTGCAGCGGCATCACACGATGACGGCCTTGCCGTCTCGGTATGCAAACGTCGCCGATGACGCAGCAGATGCGGCCGCCGGGCGCGAGCGAGCGCGCACACTCCCGCCACACCTTGTCGAGCTCGTCTAAAAACGTGTTGTAGTCCTCGATCTCACCGAGCTGCCGCTCATTGTCCTCGTATTTTTTCAGTGTCCAGTACGGTGGTGACGTGACCACGAGGTGGACGCTCTCGTTTGCAATCCAGGACAAATCACGACCATCGCCGAGTTGCAGTCGGTGGGTTGTTTTGTCGAAAGGTTCCGGCCACGGATGTGCTCGGTAGTACGCGTTTGTGCTTAAGAGCTTGTTTATCGCGCCACGCTCGTTGTCCGAGAAATCAATTGTTCCGGTGGCCGGATCAAATGTTTCGGGAGCAATTGCGTGCGCGGCTCGCTTATCTTTCGGCCTATGATGCCGAAATCGGCTTATCGTCCCGTTTGCTGGTTTTTTGACGAGATAGAGCTGCTCGTCTTCTTTAACAACGCTTCCCTTTCTTCTGGGGTGCGGCGCCTGAAACCTTTTCGCGACCGCTGAACTTTTCCGCATGCCGATCTTTAGCACGCCGCGACACAGGATTCCATGAGAAATCGGCTCCCGCGGAGAATCGTGATCCTCTGTCACCGATTGCCGGCCATCACGGGCTACGTCACATTGATATTCTTGCGCGCTCTTGTTGGGCCCGCCTTATCTTTCGCGCTTGCGGCCGATTTCTTCGAGCAATTCGATCTGGATCTGCTGAATTTCGAAAAGCCGATTGTATTGGCGCCGCAAGAGGTGATCGATTTTTTCGTGCAAGTGCCGGATTTCGAGCTCGGCTTTGAGATTGACTTTGTAATCGTTTTCTGCGCGCAAACGGTCACGCGCCTCGGACCGGTTCTGACTCATCATGATGATCGGGGCCTGGATGGCGGCCAGGCAGGAGAGAATCAGATTCAGCAGAATGAACGGATAGGGATCAAATCCGCGGTTCAGCAGGAAAATGCCGTTCAGGATAATCCACCCGAACAGCACTCCACCAAAGAGGCTGATGAATCGCCAACTCCCGCCAAATGATGCGATCCGATCGGATAGCCGTTCACCAAACGTCAGTTTTGTCTCGAATTGTTTGCTGATGTCGCTGGAGAGAATCTCGTGCTCCTGCAAACTTTCGATGACTTCATTATCGAGCGCGGAAAGTTCGCCGATCTCGTCCTGCAACACTTCCTTCACGTAATCTTTGCGGAATGCGCCCAGATCATCCAAACAGACAAAACCTTTATCGTCCCACTCGGGCACGCTTTTCTTGATGAACTCAACGAGCGACGGCCGGATTAATTCCGCGACCGTGCCCTCGTTCGGCGACTTCGGTTTCTTGCAAATCTGGCAAATAGTTTTCGCGGGCGCGGTTTTGTTCATCGGATGGTGGTTGATTTGTCGATCTTGGCGCGCGGTTACAATGTTTTCAAAAAATCAAAGTGCGCGTCCGCGGCTTCCAGTTCCACGTCGTGATAGCGAGCGCACGCAGTAATTAGGAGGTCATTGGCTGGCGCGCGTTTGCCTGCCTTGCGGCAGCGGTCGGCCAGCTCGCAAGCGCTCTGCCAGATCTCATCATTGATCGCCAATTCGGGAATACGTTGCTCGTACTCGCGAAGCGCCGCGCGTTCTTGTTCGGTACTTACACCTGCCCAAAGCTCCAGTCGCACAATCGGGCACCAGGCCGCCAGCCCGACGGCTAGCAACTGCTCGACTCGCGCGCGAACCGCCGGCTCGGCTCTACGGCGCATTTGATGCACCCAGCTCGAAGTATCGACAAGTTTCACTTTCTCTTTTTCGAAACCGCCGCGCCCTTGGGGAAGGGTGTCCAGCTTTTCCAGTCCTCCTCTTCCATCGCTTCGATTTCTTCATTGGTCATGAGCGATTCGAACTTACCCGTGTACTTCAATAACTCTGCCTGGCTGTGGCGGCGGTTCATTTCTTCGAGCGCTTTGACGATGGC
>Ga0070707_100007420_pt1 | contig 10184 bp, 6 predicted proteins | sample KBSK5502metaG_FD_65468 | JGI IMG/M metagenome (GOLD analysis project Ga0070707, IMG submission 65468) | Corn, switchgrass and miscanthus rhizosphere microbial communities from Kellogg Biological Station, Michigan, USA - KBS K5-50-2 metaG | ecosystem: Host-associated > Plants > Roots >... | reverse complement strand
GATCCTGCCAGCCCGCGCCGGTGCCGGCGGTGCGAGCATCGTCTGGTTATCCTCGCCGCATGGACGTGACCGGCGGCAGGCGGCTGTTGCTGGTGCACGCCCACCCCGACGACGAGTCGATCGGGACCGGCGCCACGATGGCCAAGTACGCCGCGCAGGGTGCCGGTGTCACGCTGGTCACCTGCACGCTGGGCGAGTTCGGCGAGATCATTCCGCCGGACCTGGCCAATCTCGCCTGGGAGAGGGACAACAGGCTCGGCGAGTACAGGATCGGCGAGCTGGCCGCAGCCTGCGCGGCGCTCGGCGTCGGCGACCACCGGTTCCTCGGCGGGCCAGGCCACTGGCGCGACTCGGGAATGATGGGCACCCCGTCTAACGACTGGGACGGTGCGTTCTGGCGAGCCGATGTGGACGAGGCGGCAGGGGTCTTGCTCGAGGTGATCAAGGACGTGCGGCCCCAGGTGCTCGTGACCTATGACTCGAATGGCTTCTACGGCCACCCCGATCACATCCAGGCGCACCGGGTGGCGTGGCGGGCCTTCGAGATGGCGGACGGGCTGGTGCGCAAGTTCTACGCCACGGCCGTTCCCAAGTCGGTGCTGGCCGAAGGGCTAGAGCTGATGCGGAATGCGGAGGCCGGCCAGGCCACCGAGCCGGCCGGATCGCAGTTCCTGGCGGTCACCTCCGTTGAGGAACTGCCGTTCGGGGTACCTGACGAGCAGGTCACCACGGAAATCGACGGGCGGGAGTATCTGGGGGCCAAGCTCGCGGCGATGCGGGCCCATGCCAGCCAGATCGCGGTCGACAGCCCGTTCTTCGCCCTGTCTGACCGGGTGGGCCAGTGTGCGTTCGGCCACGAGTACTACACGCTGCTGGCAGGACCGCGCGGCCGCGGGGCCGGAAGTCATGGCTGGGAGACTGACTTGTTCGCAGGGATTGACTAGCCTCCAACCGTGAGCCGGGGCCTGACGACAGTCACCTATCTCGCGCTGTTCGGATTCGGGAGCGCGCAGGGCGTGGTCGGCGCTTTCTACTACGGCGCGGGGCCCGCCCCGCTGGCCGCGGTGGGTTTCGACGTTGCCATCCTCGCGACTTGCCTGCTCGGAGCGTGGGGAACCCGGCACGTGCTCGGTGGGTTCACCCCGGCGGTGGGCTGGTTCATCGCGACGTTCGTACTCGCCAGCGGTACCAGCGGCGGGAGCGTGATCATCACGGCGAGCAGCGCGGGCGAATGGTTCCTGTTCGGCGGGGCGATCGGCGCGATGATGGGCATGGTGGCCGGCTTTACGTTGTGGGCAAGGCGCGGGCCGACGGGGGGCCCTCGGTGACTGACACCTAGCTGACCGTCTGCGAGCTCGGCGCGTTGGGTGCGGCCGGTGCCGCCGGCGCGGCTGGCGCGGCCGGGGACGTGGCGTCCAGCGGGGCCGGGCGGGCCGGAACTAGGGCCGGAGGCGGTGGCGGTGACAGCGGTGTGCTGAACATCAGCGCGCATGTCAGGATCAGGGCACCGACGAATCCGCAGTAGATCCAGAACGCGAGGGTGAGGCCGGAACTGATCGTGAGCCCAAGCCCGGCGGCCTGGCCCGGCGGGATTCCGAACTGCAGCGGTGATGTCGGCTGGCTGATCTGGATCACGGCCGAGATGGCCTGAGCCGCCATCGGCACGATCGCGCCGGCCAGCAGGACGGCGCCATGCCTTACCGGGCGCCACGCGCCGGCCGCGATGACGACAGCCACGAGCGCGACCATCACGGCGACGTCGCCCGCGATCACCAGGCCGGGGTTGGCGAACGCGTTGCCCGCGGTCAGCGTCTGCGATGCGCCAGCCGCGGTCCGCAGCGTGAACCTGTCCCACGAGGGGGCGAAAGCGATGGCCGTGCCCAGCCCGGCAGCCGCTGCTAGGCCCAGCGTCAAGGCGGTCTCCAGGGTCGCCGGCCTGCCCGGTGAACCAGCGCCGCCGCGCCGGATCGCCAGCACCGAGCCAGCCGCGCACGCGGCCCAGCCGATCAGGCTGAGCACAAGGCCGGCGGCCATGGGCGCGCCGCCGGAGATGGCCGTGCCAGCATCGGCCACGAACAGGCCGAGCGTGACGACGCTCGTCCCGGTCGCAAGCAGCGCTCCGGTCCGCCGGCGGCGTCCGCCGAGGACTATGAGCACGGAACTGGCGGCCCATACTGCAAGATAGATCGCATGAGGTACGACCTCGTCTGCCTGCTGAGCGAGGCTCGTTCCGCCGAAATAGCCGGGGAAGAGGCCGGCGATCCCGACCGCCACGCCGATAGCGAGCAGCGCGGACGCGACGATCGCCCGCCGGCCGGCCTGACCCAACACACCCGAGAATCGGGCTGCCATGCCGAGCGGCTGGCGTGTTGTGCCTGAGGGCCAGGCCTGACCGGCTGGCAGATCCGGGCCGGGTGGTTGGCCCGGATCGATTGGTTGTCCTGCTCCGGCGGATTCGCCTGAGGCGGAGCCTGGGCCGACTGATTGGATCGTGCGCGGGGATTCGATCTCGGTGAACCTTGACCAGGCGGCCTGCCAGCCTCCGGCCGTCTCCGGCCACCATTCGATCGGCTGGAACCGCGCCGCCCCGGCCGGCCAGATCCCGTAGAAGCCGGGTCCGCGCCCGATCTCATACCTGGCTCCGCGATGCGAGACGATCACGTTCTCCTGCACGGTTCTGGCCCCTTTGCTCATGTCGGCTGTCATCAGACCGTCGTGCTGCGCTATGAGCCAGGATCGTATGGCTACAAGCTCCATGCTGGCTGGATGCAACCTGAAGCGTTCCTGACGTCACCGCGCTCGGCACGGCGCTCGCATACCTGGCGTACGTCAAGTACGACGTACCCGGCCCTCGGCCGACGCCCTTCAGCGCTACCGATATCCAGGAAATGTTTCCCGGCGATCGACCAGTGCGCTTGCTTGCTGGGCCATGGCCAGGTGCTCGGCCACCCTGCTGACGGCTGTTCTGAGCCGGCGGAAGTAGGCGGCTCGGCTCAGGCAGAGCGCTGTCGCTGCCGCCTCGTGGCTGCGGAGCGGCTCGATGTAACCGGCGAGCAACACGCTATGCAGCAGGTTTTCCGTTTCGCTGTCGCCGAACGCCTCGTCGGCGGCCGCACGCAGCATGAGACGCACCGACTCGGCCCGCTCCTGCACGGTCGCGCCGCGGGCCAGCGGGCTGCGCGCGAGCTCGCGTGGTACCCGGAAGTTCCTGAGTGCGTCGCGGACCGCGTCGACGAGAGCGACCGGAACCGGATCCGCCGCAGATGGGTCGGCCGGCATCAACGTCGACGCTGCCGTCGGTGCCGATCGCGACCCTGGTCCGACCACCGGCGCCGACAAGGGCACCGGCGCCGGCTCCGCGGGAGAGGGCGGTCCGGACTCCGCATGCGGCGCCGGGAGGCCCAGCTCACGGTAGACCTGGGCGCGCAAGCGAGTGAACAGTCCGCCAACCCCGTAGTCCATCTGATGGCACTGGACAGACTGTGATCCGATCCGCGCGTCGAGATCGGTCAGATGCGCTGCGCCCAGCGCGCGGGCGAAATCGACCGCGCCTGGGTAGGCGGGATCGATGGGCAGGTAGGTGAACCGGGGGTTGCTGACCCCGGAGCGCAAAACGCCCGCGATCCCAAGCATCGCCTGCACCTGGCCTTGACCGGTCAGGTCGACGGCGGCCTGCCAGAGCACGGATTCGCCCTGCGTCCGGTTCTGCCGCGCATGGGCGAGCCAGGGGCCGATCAGCGGGTCGGAATCGGCGAATCTGGGCGCGGTCGCCGGGCTCATGCAGACCATGTAACCGCAGATCCGATCGCTGCGATCCCTGGCCACCGCGGCCCGCTCGGGCGCGGCGGTGAAGTACCGGCGGGTCAGCTGCCACCATTGGACGTTCTGGCGCCCGGCGATCAGCAGCTCCACGGCGTCAGCGTCCCCGGGGCGGACCGAGTCGATTCGGTAGCTGACATTGCCGTGCCAGCCAAAGCCCCACCGCAGCAGAGGATTTTCGAGCAGGTGAGCCATATCGATCACGAGCAGCGGCTCGCCGCCGAGCGCGCGGGCGTACAGGTAGTCGATGATCCTGCGGCGCAAGTCGCGCTCGAGCTCGGGATTGCGCAGCCGCAGATCAGCCAGCAGTACCTTGCGTGCGAGTTCGTGCAAGGTGATGCCGTCCCCGACCGGTTCGCTGACAGTCAGCTCGGACAGCTGGCGGTACTCGGCATCGGCGTCCGCGTCCCGCAGCACCGCGCGGAGCAGCTGGGGGGTCGTCGATCTGGCGACCACCGCGATGCCCAGGGCGGACGGCCGGATGTCGCGCAACTCCGTCTCCACCAGCCGGTGCAGCAGCGACTTGACCAGGTCAGGCCGGTCTGGCGTTCGGGCCGCGTTCCAGCTGGCGTCGGTGGTCGCTGCGTCGGCCGCCAGGGCCAGGGCCAATGGGGAGCCAGCGGCCCACTCGATAATGCCGGGGACGCGCTCGTCGCTCAGCCCGTGGGCGGCGAGCAGGCGCTGCGCGTCAGCCGGAGCCAGCGCACCCAGGTCAAGCCGGGCCGTGACCGCCTCCCACCCGCCGGAGAACCAGGCTGGATCCGGCGTTGCGCGACCGGCGATCACGACGAGCGCCTGGTCGGGGAGGCCGGGAACGAGCTCACGCCGTAGATAAGGGTCGAGGGCTGTCATCCGCTCATAAGAGTCGAGCAGCACGACCGGCCTGGCTTGCTGTACGGCCTCTCGCATGGCCGCCTCGAGCATCCCGGGCGCTGGCCCGAGCTGGCGCCCGTCGACGGTGATACACCTGCGGCCTCGCGCCGCGGCCCGCCGCGCCAGCTCCCGCAGCAGCGTGCTCTTGCCGATGCCGCCGGGGCCGCTGACATGGACGACGCTCGCGGGCGCGTCGTCGTCGTCGAGGCATTTGTCAAGGAACGCGAGTTCGCTGACCCGCCCGGTGAACCGGCGGCGATCCCGATCGGCGAGTCGTGCGGCGAGTGTCCGGCGCGGAGGGTCCTGCACCATCTGGCCCATCCCTGCTGGCGTTGACATGCCGCATCCCAAGTGAACGGCACCAGCCGCCCCGAGCCTGCGCCAAGGCTCAGCGTACCAAAGTGAGACCGCAGTGATATTGCATATCAAGTTGCACTCGCGCACTGTTGAACATGGTATGCCCCGAGGCGCGGCATCCTGGACGGCGATGGGGCGGGACAAAAGCAGCATGGGAATGCTCGTTCGCGCGCAGCACACGGCAGCGGCTCCGCCCGACCTATCGAGCGTCAGGTGATCAGCTGGACCGGAATGTCGGCGGTGGCCGCGCGGAGTTCCTCGCCCAGTGCCTTTGCCTGCGGGTCGAGCCTGGTGCTGGCAGCGACGCCGCGGCCGAGCAGGCCGATCACAACAAAATTGAGGGCCATCAGGTTCGGTAGCCGGTACCGCTCGACCGGCAGGCCGGCCACGGCCGGCATCAACTCGGCCAGCCGTTCCGCCGTCAGATAGCCGTCCAGCCAGCTGAACTCCGCCTCAGTCCGAACCCAGACGCCCACGTTGGCATTACCGCCCTTGTCCCCGGAGCGAGCTCCGGCGATGACGCCGAGCGGGATCTGCCTGGTCTCGGCGGCCTCCGGCGATGCCAGGCCGGCCGGGCCGGGCTCGGGCGGGCGAACCTCATCGGCAGCCGCCGGAACCTCGGACACCCCGGACGGCGCGGCCGCTGTAGCCGCGGACGGCTCGGACGGCTGAACCCGGGCCTCGCCGGCCCAGACCGGCCCGCCGTCGATCAGCACCCGGGTGCTGACCAGGTCGGCCGGTATTGCTGTCGGCCAGTACACCCCGTACATCGATGCGTCGCCGGGCGGGGTCAGCGCGTAGAAGCCCGGGTAGCTGGCCAGCCCGGTCTCGACCACGGCCGACGAGAACGCCCGGCCGACCTTCGACTTGTCCTGGTCGAGCACCGAGATCCTGAGCAGCGCGGGATCGGACCCGACCAGTTCGACGTCGGCGGTCTCGAACGCATCCCTGCCGCCGTCCACCCTGGCCCAGATCGCCTGCTCCGCGAGCCTGGCCTTAGCCACCACATCAAGGCCCTCGATCGCCAGGATCATCGAGTTGCGGTATCCGCCCGCATAATTCAGCGCAACCTTAAGGTCGGCAGGCGGCGCCTCGCCGTGCACACCGCTGACCCTGACCCTGTCGGGGCCAACCTGCTCCAAGGCGATCGTGTCGAAGCGCGCCGTTACGTCGGGGTTGAGATAGCGCGGGCCGCCGATCTCGTAGAGCAACTGAGCGGTCACCGTCCCGACCGACACTTGCCCGCCGGTTCCCGGGTGTTTCGTGATCACCGCCGAGCCGTCGGCCGCAAGCTCGGCCAGCGGGAAGCCGGCCTCGGCCAGGTCGGCGATCTCCCCGAAGAACGCGTAATTGCCGCCGGTGGCCTGGCAGCCACACTCGATCACGTGGCCCGCGACGACGGCCCCGGCAAGCTCGTCCAGGTCATCGCCCGTCCAGCCGAACCTCCACATCCCGGGCCCGACCACGAGCGCGGCGTCCGTCACGCGGCCGGTCACGACGACATCGGCCCCGGCCGCGAGCGCCCTGGCGATCGGCAGGCCGCCGAGATAGGCGTGCGCGGTCAGCGGTGTGACGCCGGCCTCGGTCAGCGCCTGGCCGGTGTCGGTGTTGGCCAGCGGGTGCCCGGCGCGCATCAGGTCAGGCACCCGAGCGAGCAGGTCATCGCCCTCGACGTGGGCGACGACGGGCGTCAGCCCGGCTCGGCGCGCCAGATCGGAAACCGCAGCGGCGCAGCCCGCCGGATCGAGGCCGCCCGCGTTGGACACGATCTTGACGCCGCGTTCCAGGCAGGCCGGCAGTACCTGCTCAACTTGAGTCAGGAACGTCCTGGCGTATCCGGGCCGCCCGCTCAGCATCGCCTTGCCGAGCAGGAGCATGGTCAGTTCGGCCAGCCAGTCGCCCGTCAGCACGTCGATCGGCCCGCCCTCGACCATCTCCTTCGCGGCCGAGACCCGGTCGCCGTAGAAGCCGCTGCAGTTGGCGATCCGCAGCACGGGCGGGCCGCCGTGGTCATGGCCAGCCATGTCAGCCCTCCCGGCCCTCCGGGCCAGCGGACGCCGGCGACGGCTGGCCAGACCCGGTCCCAGTGGGCGCGAACCTGACCGGCTCGACCCAGGCCGGATCGCGTTTGGCCGCGAAGGCGCTCATCCCCTCCCGGGCCTCGTCGGAGCCGAAGAAACGGCCCGATAGCTCGGCCATCCGGGCGAGCCCGGCCGCGACACCCTGCGCCGGGATGTCGCGCAGCACCCCCTTGGTCCCGGCCAGCGCGCCGGGTGCGCCGCGGAGCAGCATGCCGGCGTACCGCGCGACCTCGGCATCCAGATCCTCGGCGGTCACGGCCCTGGTCAGCAGGCCGATCTCCGTGGCCCGCCGCGCGTCGAAAACCTCGCCGGTCAGGAAGTATTCAGCCGCCGCCCGCGACGGCATCCGGCGCAGGCAGGGCACCGAGATCACCGCGGGGACTACGCCGATCCGTACCTCGGAGAACGCGAAGGTGGCCCGCTCCGCCGCGATGGCGACGTCGCATGCGGCCACGAGGCCGATCCCGCCCGCCCTCGCGGCGCCATTGACCCTGCAGATCACGGGCTTGGAGCTGTCCCACAGCAGCTGCACGACGCCGGACATCAACCCGGTCGCGCCGGACGGGTTGGCCAGGGCCTCCTTCAGGTCGGCGCCCGCGCAGAACACCTTGCCCGCGCCGGTCAGCACCACTACCCGGACGCCAGGGTCGCGCATCGCATCATCGAGCGCGGCCCGCAGCTGAGTCAGCAGCACGGTCGACAGCGCGTTGGCATTATGAGGCGAGTCGAGCGTGACGGTCCTGATCCCGCCCGAACTCAGCGCACGGACCAGAACCGCCGGGCCGGTGCCGGCCTGGCGAGGGCTGTCTCGGTCAGCGCCGCGCATCATCGCTCCCCGGTTCGTTCGCTTCGTCGGCGGCCACGATCGCGAGCACATCGCCCGCGTTGACCTGAGCGCCTGAGCTGACCCGCAACTCGGCCAGCATGCCGCTGGCCGGGGCCGCGATTTGGTGCTCCATCTTCATGGCCTCCAGGACCAGGACAAGCTGCCCGGCGACCACCCGGTCGCCCGGCGCCGCGGCGATCCTGGTCACGCTGCCCGGCATGGGGGCGGTGAGCGAGCCAGACTCTTCCGCCCGCTCCGGGGCCGGCAGCCGGTCAAGCAGCGTGAGCCGGACTGATCCGAGCGCCGAGCCGACCCACATCTCCCCGCCCCAGCGGGTGATGTCGAACCGGTATCGCACCCCAGCAGCGTCGAGCGTCACCCGATCCGCGGCGAGCTCCGCGACCCTCATCGAGGGGCCATCGTCGTCGCCGCCGTCGGCGGCATCGGCCCCGCGCTCGGTGGTCACCCCGGCGATCGTGATCCCCGGCCGGGCCCAGTAGTACCGGACGTCGATCCGGCCGTGTGGTCCCGCGAAGGAGGTTCGCTGCGGCTGGCTCGCCACGTTGCGCCAGCCGCCAGGCAGCGTCGCCGCCACCTTGGCGTCGCGGCGGTTCGCGGCTGCCACGGCCGCTGCCGCGGCCGCCGCCGAGATCCGGCAGGTCCGCTCGGCCGGGAGCATCCCGCCGAAGTCGTAATCGTCGAGCAGCGAGGTATCGGCGCCGCCGTCGAGGAACGCCGGGTCGCGCAGCACGCCGACCAGCAGGTCGCGGTTGGTCGCCGGGCCGGCTATCCGCGCTCCGGCGAGGGCCGCGGCGAGCCTCCTCGCGGCGGCGTCGCGTTCCGGCGACCAGGCGATCACCTTGGCGAGCATCGCGTCGTAATGAGGGGTGACCTTAGTGCCCGGTTCGATCCCGGAGTCGAGCCGGAGGAACGGTGCGGCGCGGCACCCGGCGTCCTCTTGCTGAGCCTCCGCTGCCAGGCGGGACCGAGCGCCCGCAGGCGGCCCGAACGCGGAATCGGTTCCGGGGATGGCGAACGCGTGCACCACACCGCCGGACGGCCTGAACCCGTCGGCCGGGTCCTCGGCGTACAGCCGCGCCTCGATCGCATGCCCGGCGGCCCGCGGGGGCGATGCGGGGAGCGGCCGGCCCTCGGCGATCGCGAGCTGCAGGGCCACCAGGTCGATGTCGTGCACGCACTCGGTGACCGGGTGCTCGACCTGGAGCCTGGTGTTGAACTCCAGGAAGTAGAACTCGCGCTCGCCGTCGCGCCCGTCCCCGGCGACCAGGAACTCCACCGTGCCCGCGTTGACGTACCCAACCGCCCGCGCGAGCGCCGTAGCGGCACTGAGCAACTGCTTGCGGAGCTGCGGGCCGACCGCGGGAGACGGCGTCTCCTCGATCACCTTGGCATAGCGCCGCTGCACAGAGCAGTCCCGCTCGGTCAGCGCCCAGACGGTGCCGGCCTGGTCGGCGAGCACCTGAACCTCGATGTGGCGGGCGCCGGTCAGCAGCGGCTCGCAGAACACCGTCCCATCGCCGAACGCCGCCTGCGCCTCGCGCCGCGCCGACTCGACGGCCTCGCGAAGCTCGCTCGCGGTAGCCGCGGCGCGCATCCCGCGCCCGCCGCCGCCCGCTGACGCCTTGACCAGGACCGGAAAGGTCGTGACCGAGCCCGGGTCCAGCTCAGGCAGCACTGGGAGACCGGCCGCTGCGGCCCGTTTGCGCGCCTCGATCTTGAGCGCCATCGCCTCCATGGCCTCGGGAGGCGGGCCTACCCACGTCAACCCGGCCGCGCGCACGCGCCGGGCGAACGCCGGGTCCTCGGCGAGGAATCCGTAGCCGGGATGCACCGCATCGGCGCCAGTGGCCCGCGCGGCCGCGATGAGCTTGTCGATCGCGAGATAGCTCTCCGCCGCGGGAGGCGGCCCCAGCAGCACGGCCTCGTCGGCGAGCAGGACGTGGAGCGATTCCCGGTCGGCCTCCGAGTAGACGGCCACCGTGGCGATGCCCATCTCGCGGCAGGCCCGGATGACCCGGACGGCGATCTCCCCGCGATTGGCGACGAGGACTTTTCTGAAGGGCGGCGTCACGGCGCCCGCATGATATCAGGAGAGCAACGGAGGCGGCAAACGCGGAACGGGCGCTTGGCTACTCCAACACCTTCAGGTCAACTTCCGCCTCGTTCAGCCAGAAGCGCATGCCCATCTCGCGGTACATCGTCGTCGC
>Ga0070707_100007419_pt1 | contig 10185 bp, 6 predicted proteins | sample KBSK5502metaG_FD_65468 | JGI IMG/M metagenome (GOLD analysis project Ga0070707, IMG submission 65468) | Corn, switchgrass and miscanthus rhizosphere microbial communities from Kellogg Biological Station, Michigan, USA - KBS K5-50-2 metaG | ecosystem: Host-associated > Plants > Roots >... | reverse complement strand
GCCGCTCGAGGTGGCTCTCGCCGTACCAGGTGACGCGGCCCTCGCGGCGGGGGGCGTCGAGCAGGCCCTTGCCCTGGTAGAAGCGGATCGTGTCGACGGCCATCCCGGAGGCTCGGGCCAACTGTTCGATCCGGTACTCCATGAGTACTTACTCTAGAGGACGTTCGCGGATTGACGCCCCCACCCGGCTGCGCTGCGAGGAGCCGACCTCCCCAGTGTGGGGAGGATCAGCCGGACGTGTTCCAGTAGTAGAGGCGGTCGAGCCAGGTTGGGTCGTCGCGGATGGCGCGGGCGAAGAACTCGACGGCGTCGACGTAGTCGTAGTCCAGGTTGTAATGGAAGATCGCCGTCCGCATGTCGCCCGGCGCGCCGTAGTGGACCAGGTAGCGCGCCGCGGCCATGATCGCGTCGTGCGGGTCGTTGATGTTGCCGCCCTGGCCCCAGTTCGCCCACGTGCCGGGCAGGAACTGCATCGGGCCCAGCGCGCCCGCTGACGACGGGCCGTTGTTGCGGCCGAACGAGCTCTCGATGAAGTTGATCGACGCAAGGTAGCTCGCGTTCACGCCGTACGTGCGCTGGGCCTCGAGGTAGTAGCCGCGCAGCGCCTCCACGGGCGCGCCGTTCGCGTAGGGGAACACGAAGTGCGCGTGCACGAGGTAGTACTGGTCGAAGCCGGCGAGCGCGTAAAGGGAGTGCAGGCCCGCGATCGCATCCGAGACCGGCCGCGAGACGGATCTCGGCAGGAGCGGGACGACCTGGCCCTCCAGGCTCGCGTAGCTCGCCAGCTCGTAGACGCGCAGCTCCTCCTGGCGCACCGCGGTGCGGTAGTTGTAGTCGACTGCAGCCATCGCCATGTCGAAACGCACCCGATCCATCAGCGATGCGGGCGCGGGCGCGCTCAGCAGCAGCTTGCGCTGCGCGAGCGCGGCGCTCATCGCGAGCTCGGCGCTCATCAGGCGTGCCGCCTCATGGCGCGGGCTGACAGGCGAGAACGGGTCTTGGGCTCGAACCGATTGCGCTGGGAGCGTTAGCAGTAGCGCTCCCAGCGCGGCGGCAAACAGCCGGATCAGGCGCTCTCCGATACGGCGGAGATCTGCGGCCGCTGGTCTGGCACGACCGGCATGTCGGGAGGGTACGGGTCCGCCTCCGTTGGCTTGCGAAGGCCCACCGAGTCCAGGAGGCCTGCGATCTCGTCGCCCATCAGCTCGCCCTGGGCCATCAGCGCCTCGGCGGCCTGGTCGATCGCGTCCTTGTTGACGTACATGAGTCGCCAGTCGTCGATGTACGCGGACCCCAGGATCTGCGCGACGACGCGACGGCTGCGCGGGCTGTGCAGGACGGCGCCGGTCCACGAGCTCTCCTGGTGCTGGCCGCCAGGGATTTCGGCCACCGAGATCAGCTGCTCGCCGATATTTGCCGCCTTCCTCGACAGCTCGGGGTCGAGGTTTTCCGCGCCCATGCCGATGGTGCCGACCATGCGGCAGGCCATATGCGTCGCGCCCGTGAGGTCAGCGAACACGCCTGTGGTGCCCTCGCCATAGAAAACGTGCTCACAGGCCACCGAGCCCAACCCCGCGCGGACATCCGCCGCCAGCTGCGATCGGAACTGGATGAACTGCTCCTCGGTCGGCATCGAAAGGTGGTGGCCGCCGATCTCGCCGCGAACCGTGGCCCGCCGCCTGATCGACAACCGGATGTGAGCGTGATCCGGCTCGAAGAAATGAGATGCGATGGCATGGCCAAGCTCATGACGGGCGACAGCGATCTTGTCCCGCTCCGTGTACTCGACAGGGATCGCGAGTCCCACCGCCACGTTGGCCATGGCCTCCCGAATGTCGCGCCACTCGAGCCCGGGGCGGCCATCGTTGAACGCGTACAGCAGCGCCAGCGAAAGCACCTGTTCGATATCGGCCGGCGAGTAGTCCTCAGTGATGCGCGCGAACTCGTCTCGACGCTCGGGCGTGTCGAGCGCAGGGTCGTGCCTGTGCTTGTCGAAGTAGAGGGAGGCGATGTCCTTCCGGTCTTCGCGGTCGGGCAGACGGAACTGGATCTGCCGGCCGAACCGCCCCGGTCTGAGCAGCGCCTCATCGATCACCGACGGCCGGTTCGTGGCGCCGATGAACAGGATGTTGTAAGCGGGCGCCTTGAGCGCCGGGATGCGGAGCGTTATCGATGAGCCGTTGGCGCCCACCCTGCGCGGGATGAAAAGACCGTCGAGTGTGAGGTTCACGAATCCACGGAGCTGCCGCACGATCATTCCGGGGTTGTCGATGCCGTCCATCAGCACGAGCAGCATGTTCAACCCGAGCTGCCCGCCTCCGAACATGCCGCCCATACCGCCCATCATTCCGCCGCCGCCCATGCCCGATCGGCGCTGGCCGAGTGCGTCGATCTCGTCAATGAAAACGACACAGCCTCCCCACGTCTTCGCGCGCTTGCGTGCCGCGCGGACCATGAGGAAGACGCTCAACGCATCCATGCCTAGGAACATGCCGGCGAACGAGCCGCCGTTGGCGATGTAGATCGGCACGTTGAGCGATGAGGCGATGCCTTTGGCGAGCATGGTCTTGCCTGTTCCCGGAGGTCCCACCATCAGCACCCCGCGCTCGCGCTTGCCACCCGCCTTGACGTACTGCCGGCCGTGCTCGATCAGCTCGAGGATTCGGCGCATCTCGGTGACCGCGGACTTCTGGCCGCGCACGTCGTCGATGCTCACTCCGAACCGTGCGTCATCCGGGTTCAAGATCGTCTTGCCGATGCGCGTGTAGATGTAGAACGGTCCGAAAAACAGCATGAAGTTCGCGCCCAGCAGGAAGAGCAGGTAGATCATCTGTGTGAACAGCGCCTGCAGAAGCTGAGGAAGAACCGCCAGCGCCTCCTCAGGCAGCAGGCCGAAGACCCAGAACATGACGGCGAAGAAGACCGCCGGCACCGCCACGACCCAAAGGGCTCGCCGCCAGAAGATCGCGCGGTTGACCTCCACAGTTCGCTTGAGAACGTCGGTCTCGGGCGTGATGCTTTCGCGGAGGATGAGCCAGCGTCTGATGATGCTCAGAATTCCGCGGGCGAACAGCATGGCGACGATCGCATAGGCGATCGACCAGCCGACCCCGAGCTGCATGTAGATGTAGGCGAAGCTGAACGCCGAGGCGCCGACGAAGACGGTGAAGATCCAGAAGATGATCACGGCGGGCTACTCCCTAATCACGTGTTTTGGTTGCGTCCAGCTTAGTAGGTGATTCTGGGGAATGCCTTGTAACGGCGAACGCGACGATTCCGAGCCCGAATCCGATCACCGCGTCGCCAGGGCTGAACACGCCGCCCAACCAGCCCGGAACCAGGACCCAATCGGCGAGCCAGGGCAGCCTGGTGCTGGAGTCCATGACCGTGTACTGGCCGTGCGAGCCGAGCTCGACGAGCCGCCCAGCGGCTGACCGGACGACCGGCATGCGGAAGTCGTTCGCCACGATCACGATCAGGTTGATCGTCGATCCGATGGTGACCAGCCAGATTCCAAAGAGCCGGTCGACGTTCCACAACGTCCACGCGATCAGCGCCACCAGCGAAGCGACATAGACGTAGCGAAGCCAGTCGACGCGTCCCAGCGGAGTGCCGGCCACCGCGACCCGGATCAGCAGCGCCAGGACCACCACCCACGGCCATCGCAAGCTGATCGCCGACCAGTTGCTGAGCTTTCCACCGAGGGCCACACCCGCCAGACAGCCAAGGATCAGCGGGCCGAGGATGACCAACTGGTTACCGGCTCAGCCGGCGGCGATTCGAGCCGCGGCCCCAGACAGCAGTCTCACCCCGAGCGGAAACGCCGACTCGTCGATCTTGAATCCGGGCGAGTGATGCGCCGGCGGCTTGTCGCCCTCCGGCCGTGCGCCGAGCATGAAGTAGCAGCCAGGGATGTGGGTCAGGAACTCGGCGAAGTCGTCACTCACGGTGAGCGGCTTGCCGAGAAGGCTCGCCTTGTCGCCGGCGATCGACGTCGCGACCTCCATCACCGTGCGCGTCACGTTGGGCTCGTTCATCAGCGGCACGGTGCCGTGCACGAGCTGCAGCTCCGAGCTCACCTCGAACTCCGTGTCCGTTTCCTTGAGAAGGTCGCCCAGCCGGCCGAGCGCTTCCTCCCGCAGCGGCGCGTTGAACGTACGCACGCTGCCCTTGATCCGCACGCCGCGCGGGACGATGTTCCACGCGCCGTCGCTGATCACGTTGCCGACGGTCGTGTGGCAGCCGGCGCCCTCGTGCTCGAGTCCGTCGACGACCGTGTGCAGCCGCTCGATGATGAATGCCTGCGCCGCGAGCACGTTGCCGGCGCGGCCCATCATGCCGCCGTGGCCGCCCGGTCCCTTGATGCCGATCTCGAACGCGTCCGAGCCCGCCCACAAGAGTCCCGGCTTGGTGACGATGGTTCCCGATTCGATGAAGCTCGCGATGTGCAGCCCCAGCACCGCGTCGGGGTGATGCGATTCGAGAAGGCCGCCGGCGATCATCGCCTTCGCACCGCTGACGATCTCCTCGGCGGGCTGAAACACGAACAGGAAGCGGCCGTTCAGATCCCAGATGTGATCCACCAGCGTGCGTGCGGTGCCGAGCATCATCGCGATGTGCGTGTCGTGGCCACAGGCGTGCATGTGGCCCTCGGACTCCGACTGGAATTCCACTCCTGATTCCTCGAGGATCGGCAGCGCGTCGATGTCCGCGCGCAGCATCACCGTCTTGCCAGGCCTGCCGGTGTCGAGCACGGCGACAGCGCCCGTCTCGGTTGGACACGGCTGCACCTCGAGACCCAGCTCGCGGAGCCGGTCCGAGATCTTCACGCTCGTCTCCTGCTCGCTGAAGCTCACCTCGGGATGGCGGTGGAAGTGGCGGCGGAGCTCCACCACCTCGTCCATCACGGATTTCGACGGAGCGGGGAGCTCTTTCTGCTCTGCCATCAGACGCGAACCAGGCTATAGCCGCGGGCCGACGCCTGCAGCAACCCGGTGCCGAGGCCAGGCTGGAGCTCGTCGAGACGCCGGCGCAGCGTGAGCATCGCCGAGTGCACAGTGGAGTGCGCGGCGTCGGTGCGGAACAGGCCGGCCTCGATGAGGTCGCGCGCCGTGGCGGGCTTCGACCCCTGCGCCAGGTGCAGCACGAGCGCCGTCTGCTGCGGCGTGAGCCTTACCTCGCCTGTCCCCGTGCGCACCGTGCGCCGGGTCGGATCGAACTCCACACTGCCGAAGTTGTATGTCCCTGGCCGCCCGGTGCCGCGTTCGATGAGACGCGCCGCGAGGTCGGAGTAGATGTGGGCCATCGGCACGTTGCCCTTTACGAAATACGAGCTGGCGCCAAGCTCATAGGCCTTGCGGATCGCGGCCGAGTTCACCTGCGCCGCCGACAGCACGATCACGGGAAGCCCGGGATGACGACCGCGGATCCATGCCAGCAGGTCGAAGCCCGAGTCCTCGCCTTCGTCGAGCACGAGGTCGAGCAGGATGCCGGCCACGCGCTCCTGCTCGAGCAGCGCCATCGCGTCGGGCGCAGACGACGCGACCAGCGCGCGATAGCCGAGATCCTGAAGGTCGATTCGCAGCTGTTGCAGCATCGCCGACTCGTCCTCGACGACCAGCACGGCAGAGCCCAAAACCTCCGGCGGTCGGTAGACCTCCAGGCCGGGAGGCAGAGGCGGCAGCCTCGCTTCGCGATTTCCTCGTGTCGAGCCTCTAGTGCTTCGCTTTTCCAAGGGCCATCCTACATGAATTTTAACGATTATTCACGCGGTGCATACACGTAAATTCAACTGGTCCGGAGCATACTCACTCCCAGGCCTGGTTATTTAGGGAATTTCCAAGGGGTGAATTCGATGACGTGGCAAGTCAAGGTCGTTCGCGGTGCCTTGGCGCTGGGGGTTGTTGCGACGCTTGCAGTCGCGGCCGGCGCCGGGTGGGTCGAGTTTCTAATCTGGTCTTGGTTCTAGTCGTCTAAGTCGTTCCGTTCGCCCGGCGCTCCCGTGAGCGCCGGATTGCGGGAGGCAGCAGGGCGTAAAGGTCGGCCCGGTCGACGGCCTTGCTCATGTAGCCCACGACATCCGGATCGTCTGTGCCCGACGGGAAGACCGGGTACGCCGTGTAGAAGATCACCGGCAGCGTCTGGCCGCGCGTCCGCAGCGCGTTCAGGAGGCCCCAGCCGTCCATGGGCTCGGGCAGCATGAGGTCGATTATCGCGACCTCGGGGCTCTCAGTTCCTGCGCGCTCGAGTGCCTGGTCGGCGTCCTCGGCCATGCTGACCTTGTAACCGATCATCCGCAGGTCGGTTTCGAGGATCACGCGCCACGATCGCTCGTCGTCGACCACCAGCACTTTTGCCCCACGCAGGTCTTCCGGCGCCGGCGAGATCGGCTTCGGGGCGGTGAAAGGCACCGGTGGTCTCTAGGCCCTCGCTGAGGGGATTCGGCCGCCACGGCCGCGAAGATGCAAGGAACTTCCGGGGCGGGCCACTAGGCGCAGTATATCTGTGCCCATGGCGACTCCAGCACGCCGCGCTCACTCGCCCGCACGCATGGCCGGGAGCAAGCGCGGAGTAACCGAACTGCCCCGCGTCAAGGCCAAATCCACCCGCCGAAACGCCAACGGCGACCGCCCCAAGAATGTCGCCCCGCGCTCGAGCCCGGCCCCCCTGATCCACGATCTCAGCACCTGCGCCACCGAGGCTGACATCGTCCAGGTCCTCTTCCACGGCCTGCAGCCGATCTTCAGGTACGACGTGATTCTGCTCCAGGTTCTCGAGCGACAGGGCTGGTACCACTCGCAGCCGATCGACTCCGGGGTACTCCAGACCTCGCGCCGCCGTCCCCTGGCGAGCTCGGCGTTTGAGCAGCACTACTCGGCGCCGCGGGCGACCGTCGTCCCCCTCGATCCACAGCGGATGGAGCAGGGCACGGGTCCGGGCGCCGGACGCTACGCCAAGTTCGCGATCTTCGTGCCCGTGACGCACCAGGGCCGGATCATCGGCGCGGTCATCTATCAGTCGTATCGCAACCGGCGAGTGGCGCCGGCCGAGATCGACTTCCTGGAAGAGGTGCACAAGCGACTGGGTGTCCTGCTCGCCAACGCATCTCTGAACGAGCTGACGCGCAACCAGGCGCGCAGGCTCGAGGCCCTCAACAGCATCGGGCGCGCCATCGCCGCGAGCCTCGACGTCGCGAGCATCCTCTCCGCGCTGCGCACGACCCTGAGCGAGCTGCTGCCCGTCGATGAGCTGAAGATGGTGTCGCTGCTGCCGGAGCGTACCGACCGCGCGCGCCTTTTCCATGTGCAGTCGGACTCGGTGCCGACGTCGCGACTGATAGCCATGCGGGCCGGGCAGCTCGCACCTGCGAGACAGGTCATCGGCTCGGCAGAATCGGTGATCTACCACGAGCCCGAGTCCCAGCTGTGGGTGCCGATGAAGGAGGGCGGCTCGGTGCGTGGCGCGCTGGGCATCACCAGCAAGCAGACGTACGCCTATGAGGAGTCGACGGCCGCGTTCCTCGAGCTCGTCGCCGACGAGGTGACGCTGGCGCTCGGCAACGCGCGCAGCTACGAGGCCATCCAGGAGCAGCGGAGAAGGCTCGAGCTCGTCAACTCGATCGGCCGCCGCCTCGCGTCGAGCCTCGACCGCTGGTCGATCATGCGCACGCTGCGCGAGGAGCTGGCGGCGTTCCTCGACTTCGACGGCTTCATCCTCGCGAGCATCACCGAGACGCAGGAGGGCCCGGTCGCCGAGGGCTACCAGTATGTCGCCGGCGTCGAGGAGGTCGTGCCGCCGGTCGCGCTTGCGGTCACCGGCCCTTCACGCGAGGCTTACGAGTCCGGCCGGCCGGTGCTGGTGCGCAACTCCCCGTGGGCGAGCTCGTTCGAGCGCGGCGGGCTGGAGCGCGAGCGGTGGACCGTCGGTCACGGCGCGGCGGTGTTCGTGTCCGGTCCGCCTGAAGAGCAACCGCACGTGTCGCGATCGTTCGTATGGTTTCCTGTCGTGAGCGGCGACAGCATCACGGCGATGCTCTCGCTGCAGTCGTATCACGAGGAGGCGTTCAGCGACTGGCATGTGCAGCTGCTGCAGGACCTCGCGCCGCACGTGACCTTGGCTCTCGCCAACGCTGAGCACTTCGCGCAGGCGCAGACCGAGCGCGCGCGACTCGAGCGCCTGCACGTGCTCGAGCTGGGGGTGGCACGCGCCTCCGACGAGCGCCAGCTCGCGGATGCGATCTTCGACGCGGTCGGTCGCTACATCGAGGCCTCGCACATGCTGCTGGCGTACATAGACGTCGCCGGCAACGTCGTGGGCTTCACCGGCGAGCGTGACGCCCCCACTGGCTACCTCGGTCCCACCGCTCTCGCCGAGGCGCCCTTCTTCCGGCGGCTGATCGAGATGGGCGGCACTGTTGCGGAGGCGCAGCTGGAGAACGACGAGGAGATGATGGGCCCGGTCGGCCAGTTCATCTTCTCGCGCTCACCGAGCCACGTCGTGTGGGTGCCGATCACGCAGGACGAACGCGTCGTCGGCGGCATCTCGGCGCTCCGCACCGACGGCGGGCGCTTCCTGCTCGACCATCTGAAGCTGCTCGAGCCCGCGGCGACTGTCGTCGGCATCGCATTGCGGACCATGCGCCTGCACCACGCGAACGAGCTAGCGCTGGCGCAGTCGGTGCGCATCCAGGAGCTCGCTGCGCTCGCCGGCCACGAGCTGATGAGCGTGGTCGCGAACATCGCCGACCAGGCTCGGACGATGCTCGAAAGTGCAGGCGTGGTGTGCTGGGCCTTCGACACCGAAGGTCGCATCAGCGCGACGCGCGGCAGCGGCGACGCTGCCGCCGAGAGCGTGCTGGCATGGGCCGGTTTGAACTCAGAAGAGTCGTGGCGCGACGCGCCGACGGGCGTGCTTTCGGGCACGACGGGCGAGCACGGCTGGAGCCTCATTCCGCTCTGGTACGGCGACCGCCTGGTCGGCGCCATCGGTGCGGTCCACGCATCGACAGTGGGAGCCGAGCCGACGACCGCGGCCCTCGACTTCGCGCGCCACGCCGCGGTCGCCATCGAAAACTCGCGGCTGGTCGCCGAGACGCGCGGCCGAATCCGCACGCTCGAGGCAGTGGCGGCGTTCACCGAGCTCGACCCGACGCAGCCGGAGCGGGCGCGGGCGGAGATCGGGCGCATAGTGGAGCGCGCCCTGGCCGCCACGCAGGGCGCGCTTTGGCTGCTCGAAGATGGCCACCTCGTCCGCCGCTCCCCCGAAGGCGACGAGCTGCCCATGGTCCCGGTCACCGACAGCACCGAGCTGCTGCGGCTCCTGGTCTCGCCGACGGGCAGCCGCCGCATGCGCGCGCTGCTCGATCTGCTTGGATCGCCGCCAGACGCCTTCGCGATCCCGATCCAGGTGGAAGGGCGGCTGGCGGGGCTCCTCGTAGCTCGCATGACCGCCGGTGCGTCCGAGACACGCAGGCTCGCCGCGGTGCTTGCGGGCCAGGCCGCGGTGCTCGTGGGCCAGCTCGAGCTCGTCGACCAGCTCGACCGCGAGCGCCGGATGATGCAGGCCATCCTCCGCCACTCGCCGGTGGGCGTGATGCTGGAGGACGACGACGGCCGCATCGTGTACGCAAACCCCGAGGTCGAGGCCATCTACCGGCTGAAGGCCGCGGACATGCCGGGCCAGACGCTCGCGGAGATCTACGCGTCCGCGGGGGCCGAGCGCAGCGAGGACGGCGAGGCCGAAGGAAACGCCGAGCTGCGCATGAAGAACCCGAACCGGATCGTCCACGTGCGGCGCGTCGAGATCCCGGGCCTCGAGGGCGAGCCCGCCGGAATCCTCACGCTGCACGAGGACGTGACCGCACAGCGTCTCGCGCTGGAGGCGAAAGACCTGATGCTGCGCGCCATCGGCCATGAGGTGCGAAGCCCGGCGGCCGCGATGAAGACGACGCTCGCCGGCATCATGCAGTGGGACGAGACCATCGACAACAAGGGCCGCCGCGAGCTGCTCCAGGAGGCCTACGAGTCGTCCGACCGGCTGCTGAGCCTGGTCGAGAGCCAATTGATTATCGCCAAGCTCGAGACCAAGCACTTCGAGCCCAACCCCGAGCCGATCGAGCTGAAGCCGGCGATGGACGGCGTGATAAGCGTGCTCGCCCACCGTTATGCAGATCGGATCGACGCCGTG
>Ga0070707_100007418_pt1 | contig 10186 bp, 11 predicted proteins | sample KBSK5502metaG_FD_65468 | JGI IMG/M metagenome (GOLD analysis project Ga0070707, IMG submission 65468) | Corn, switchgrass and miscanthus rhizosphere microbial communities from Kellogg Biological Station, Michigan, USA - KBS K5-50-2 metaG | ecosystem: Host-associated > Plants > Roots >... | reverse complement strand
TGGGAATGGTTTGTTTGAAGCGAGGATTTCGAAGTGACATGTGACGAGTGGCAAGCTCAGATTCCCCTCACCTTAATCCTCTTCCTGGGGGAGAGGCGGAATTGACAGCATCGAGTATCCAGCATCTGGAATCCAGTCACTATACCGATAAACGGACAGCAGTTTCTAATGTTGCAAGCAGGTCGCTTCTGGACGCGAAGAGATCGGTCACATTAGGTTCAGCGCATCATGATCAAGCAAATCAAATTCATCAGTATTCCGGTCGCCGACCAAAATCGTGCGCTCGATTTTTATACCGACAAACTTGGGTTCACCATCATCACCGATCAGCCCTTCGACGAGAAGCAACGCTGGATTGAATTGCGAATTCCGAAAGCAGAAACCCGAGTCGTGTTATTCACGCCGGAAGGCGACGAAAAACGGATCGGGTCGTTCATGAACATGTCGTACACGTGCGACGACATCGATCATACGTACGCCGAACTGAAGAAGCGCGGCGTGGAATTTGAAGGCCCGCCACAAAAACAACCCTGGGGCACCTATGCGATGTTCAAGGACAGTGAAGGCAATCGGTTCGTTGTTTCGTCGGAATGAAAGAGTGGTCTCGTCTGGGCAAATCATTCAAATTCGCTCACTTTGCGGCTGATATCCGTCTTAGGCGGGCCGCTACACCGCACTCTCGTCACATAAAATGCAAAAGAGTCACGACATTGGCTGTCGTGACTCTCGCATGAACGGAAATCTAAGGTTCGCTATTTCTTGCCTGCGCGGGTGTAGTTGATTTCCATCGTCTTTACTTCGCTGCCGCCGCGGTTCTCGTACCATTCAAAGGTCATATGGTTGTTATCGGCGATCTTCAACACTTCGCGGATTTGTTGTTTCATTCCCGGGATCGCCTCGAACTCGGAAGTGTAAGTGAACGTTTTGGTCGCCGGATCGTAGTTGCCCTCTGAGAACATGATGCCGGTGCCCATGTTATCGATCCAGCTGCCGACGAATTTCTTTTTCACGTTATCGTAGCCCTCGATTCCATGTCCTTTGAACGTCATTTCCTTTTTCTTACCGTCCGCGCCCGGCATTTCCATCTTGCCAGTCACATCCATGATGGAGAAACGGCCGTCCATGATCGATTTCCTGACGGCGGTGCCCTTTGATTCCTCCGGCTTGGCGTTCGGATCGGGATTCATCCAGAACTTGATGGTATAATTCCAATTGCCGTCGAGGCCGGATAGAAGTTTGTGGTTTTCGTTGAGTTTCGACAGCTCCATCATCTGTTTCATCATCTCCTGCTGATTCGGCTGGCCGCCTGAAGCCGCTGGTTGAGCCGCACTCGAGCTGGATGCACCAGCGGGCGATGTGGCGGTTGTTTGCGCAAATGAGGGAGCTGCGATCAACGTCGCTAACAGAATTGTAGTCAGTGGGATAGATTTTTTCATGGCCGGATTCTGCCAGTGATCCGCGATGAGTGGCAAGTTTGAAAATCGAAAAGTCCGGGTTGTGCTGTAGTGGCAGGCGTGTCGCCTGCTGGGGCGAGGTGCGGTCTCGCAGCTGACACAGCTGCCGCTACAGCAGGCCGACGAATCGTTAGTTCTTATCGAGCATGGGCCAAATGCGACGAGGGCAAAACGAATATTCGCGTGATTAATCCTCCCGGATGAGATTCCTGAAGATGAAACGAGAAAATCCTACAATTGAAATTTGTCCTGGCATCACCCGCCGCACGGTCGCACACGGCAAAAACATGTATCAGATGATGGCCACACTCGCCGCGGGAAGCACCATGCCTGCACATTCGCATCCGCAGGAACAGATCGTCCACATTCTCGAGGGTCAGATGCGACTGATCGTGGATGGTATGCCGCACGAGCTTTCAACCGGCGATTCCTTTTATCTCGCCAGCAATGTTCCGCACGGCGTGGAAACGATATTACCGACGCGGGTGCTCGATACCTTTAGTCCGCCGCGGAAGGATTACCTCGCGATCGACGAGAAGGTCCGCCACGGCGCGTTGTAGGTCCGAGCCGGACAGCCGCCGCTACACCCGCTTCGCGGAAAGCTTGTTCCTTTTTCTTTTCGCGATAGCGCGCTTGTTTCTCACTCCGGATCCGGCGCGCCCGGCGGACACGCTGTAGAAGCCCCGAATCATCGCTTCGCGAATGATGGCTTCTTCGGCTGGATCCGTGGCGTTCACCATTCGCTCTGCGAGTCCGGACAGGTCTTTGCCGGTGAGCCGTCGTTCGCTATCCAGTTGATAGGTAAAACGGATCACGCCTAACTGTTCTTTGCGACCCAGACGTTTTATCTCCTCGATGATTTCGTTAGCGGTCATGCCCAAAGTGTATTGCGAAGAGCAAGAACAAGCAATCGGACACGGACGACACGAAGGTTCGCCCGCCGGGCACAAATCAAATTCTACTTCCGCTGATCAATGAAGATTTCCCAGCGCTTTACGCTTTCCAATTTCAGAATGCCGTGCTGGGCCCAGGGATCGTTCTTCAGTTTCTCTCTCACTTCATTTTCGTCTTCAGCGTTGACGATTATAAGAGCGCCATGCGGCAGCCCAGCTTCATCGACCAGGGGACCGCCCATCAAAATGAAACCTTCCTCAACGAGTTGATCGATAAATACAACGTGTTCGTCCCACAAAGGCTGCTCCCGCGTGCCTTTCGATGGGTCGGCATTCGAACCCGCCGAAGAAATTGCCAGGAATGTATTTTTCATTGCAGGAAACCTTAAACGTCCTCGCGTTGCGTCAACTTTTCGGCTCGTCTGCGATCCGGAGCACAACTTTTCCGCGCGTGTGATGCGTTGCGGCCTGTTGTTGGGCCGCAATCGCTTGGCTCAGCGGGAGAACCTGCGTCACGGTTGGTTTGATTTTCCCGGCGTCGATCAGTTGCGCGATCTCTGCCAGGTCTTCGGCATCCGGATGGGCGGAGATACCCGCTCCGTGAATCCCATGTTTCTCGAGCTCGACTGGGTCCGGACGCGCAACCAACGACATAACAATGCCGCCTTTCTTCACCACGCCGTAAGAACGCGCGAGCGTTTCTTTGCCGACGGGATCGAGCACGGCGTCCACATCCCTGGCGACGTCTTCAAATTTGGTTTTGGTATAATCCACCGCTACGTCTGCGCCCAGTTGCTTCAGGAGGTCCTGGTTTGCAGTCGACGCGGTGGCGATTACGCGTGCGCCACGCGCTTTGGCGATCTGGATGGCAAAACTACCCACGCCGCCTGAGCCGCCGTGAATGAGGACTATTTGCCCCGGTTGCAGTTTCGCCACGTCGATCAAGGCCTGCCACGCGGTTAAGGCGCCCATCGGTACCGCAGCGGATTCTACAAAGTTTAGGGACTTGGGCTTTGCAGCCACTTCGGATTCCTTGACCGTGACATAATCGGCCCAGCCGCCACCGAAAGTTGGGTAACCGTAAACGGCGTCGCCGACTTTAAGCTTCGTGACATCGGCCCCTGTCTTCTCCACGACACCCGCGATGTCGTAGCCTGGGATGAGCGGCAGATGGGTCCCAAATTCGCGTGCGTATTTGCCGCTGAGCGTAAGCGGATCAGCTGGATTAACGCTGCTCGCGATCACACGCACGAGCGCTTCGTCTTGGTTCGGCTCAGGTCTTGGCACTTCTTCAAATTTCAGCACTTCAGGTGCGCCGTACTCATGCGCGACCACGGCCTTCATCATTGGCTTTTCATTGGCGCGCGCCGAGCAAAGGACTGCGAGAATCGCCGGGCCTACGATTGTGAAGATGCGGTGAGACATTTGTATGACTATTAGCTTGGCGCGCGATAGCTCGCAGCGCTAATCCGAAATTTCGTCATCTGGGTTTGCGGCTGACACAGCCGCCTCTACACCACTTCGCGCGAAACCGGTTTTCACCTTTCGATTGAAGCCAGCTGCTCTGAGTGCACAGTAACGAGAACCAGGTGAGAGCCGCCGACGAAGTCCAGAATTCCAGTGCCAGGAGAATAATGGTTGTCATCGCTGTGACGATGACTGTCTGCCTGGTCTCGCTGATCATCGCCGGCGTCGCCAGCTTGGTCTCACTGGCTGACAGAATCCATCCCATTGCTGGCACAATCGTTTTCTGGGCCGTTTGCCTGACTGCGGGATTGTTAGCCCTGTACTATGCAATCGCATACACGAGGCTTCCTGCTGCTCTCGGTCCGCCTGAGGAAGACTCCGGTCCGAATTACGACGCCTATTTGCAGATTCTCCGCGCACGTCTCGCTTCAAATCCACGGACACGTGATCTACCTGTCGTTACGAAGGATGAAATCGAAAAGGCGATTGGGCATCTTTCAACTCAAGCGGATTTAGTCGTCCGTAGAACAGCAAGCACAGTGTTTCTTAGCACGGCTTTGATGCAAAATGGCCGGCTGGATGGGATGATTGTCCTCTTCACTCAAATTCAAATGGTCGGCCGGATTGCGCGGATTTATGTGCAGCGCCCTTCCCCTCGCGAATTGGCCCGACTGTACGCAAATGTCGCCAGCACAGCTTTCGTCGCGAGCGGACTGGAATCGCTTGATCTTGGAGAGATGGTCGCGCCGCTTGCTGTCTCTGTGGTTCCGGCGCTCAAAGGCGGAATCCCAGGCTTGAGCGGCATTTCGGCTCTCCTGGTGAAATGTGTTTCCAATGGCGCTGCAAACGCGTTCCTCACCCTCCGCGTAGGAGAAGTCGCGCGGCGCTACTGCGAACTGACTTCAAAATGTCCGCCTGAACTTATCCGAAAATCCGCTACAGCCGCAGCCGTTCAGCATCTTGGTCGAATCGTGCGCGAAAACGGCGCGCTGGTGGTGAAGAAGATTTGGGCGAGCACCGGCCGCGCGCTGATCGACAGCGGCGTGTCGAAAGCCGAGGACATTGCCGGCGCGACACGCGATCTTTTCGGCAAAATCTCACCCTGGCGAGTCAAGGAAGAAGACCCGGCAAGCCGTTTCTAAAGACGCAGGCTCGCTCCCTGTTACCTAATATATCTGATTTTTTGCGCAGAAAACTGCAGCGGCTAAAGGAGAATGAGCCATGTCAGTTCCATCCGATAAGTTTATTTTCTTTTACCTGATCTTCGCCGCTTGCCTTGGCGCGGTGCCCGCACGCGCGGAATCGAACACGGGATCGTCGCACACGGTAGAGGTTGGCGACGGCGTCTCCTTGCGCGTGATCGAAGCGGGCAAGCCTGGCGACGCACCTGCGCTAGTTTTCATTCCTGGCTGGAGCACGAGCGGGGATATTTGGCGGCATCAAATCGACACATTCGCAAAAACCCATCGCGTCATCACGTTCGATCCGCGTTCTCAAGGCGAATCGACGAAGACGACAAATGGGAACACACCGGAGATTCGCGCGCAGGATTTACACTCGTTGCTGGAGCGCCTCGGCGTGCGGCGGCCTGTCCTCATTGGATGGTCGCAAGCCGTTCAGGACATCGCCGCTTATGTTGAGCGTTACGGCACCAAAGATCTCGCGGGAATTGTGCTGGTGGATGCGGCAGTTTCCGATGGCGCCGACGGCATGGCCGCGCGGTCGCAGGAAACGGCGGAGCAATTCAAAATGTTCGCCGTCTATCAGGCGCATCAGAAGGAATATCTGGCGGGTATGATGCGAGCGATCATCAGCAAACCACAGGGCGACGGTGTGATGGAACGACTGGTCAGCACTGGGATGAAAACACCGTCGGACATTGGCGTAGGCATGCTCGTTGCCGATATGTTTGGTGTGAATCGGACACCAGCGCTGAAGAAGATTGAATGTCCAACGCTGATTATCGCTTCAACGAAATCGTTCGAATTGCCCCGGCAGCAGGCAGCTGCGAACCAGATCCGGGATGCGCGTTTCGAAAAAATCGACGATGCAACGCATGCGGTGTTCGTCGATCAGCCGGATCGCTTTGACGAATTGCTCAAGAACTTTCTAGCGAACGTGGCGACAAATACTTCGCACAAGTAGCGCCTGCGTAGAACCGAACCGGCACGCGCCTCGCCACGGCGAACAGGCTGTAGTCGCATCTACCCTTCAGCGACGAGTCCCTGGCATTTTTTTAAATCGAGCTTCCCCGAAGCGAGGACTGGGATTGCTTCGACGCGCTGGACCTGTTTGGGAATCCACAAGTTTGGCACGCCGGCTTCGTGAAGCTTGCCGCGCAACTCCGCGAGATCGATATCGACGGCACTGAGCAGGACCAGCGCTTCGCCTTTCGCCTCGTCCTGGACACCCATGACGGCCAGCGGGCGTTCGTCTCTTCCGGACAAACCGAGAAGATCGACAATTTTGCTCTCAATCGTTTCGTGCGGCACCATTTCGCCGCCAATCTTTGAAAAGCGCGACAAGCGCCCTTCGATGTAGAGGAATCCATCCTCGTCAAACCGGCCGATGTCGCCCGTCTTCAACCAGCCATGGCAAAGAACTTCAGCCGTTTGCCTGGGATCGTGCAGATAACCTTCGAAAATGTTTGAACCGTGCAGCCAAAGCATCCCGGTTTCGTACAGCGAGAGTCTTCGGTCCGTTTCCGGCTCGCGAATTTCCGCGGCCATTCCCGGCGCCAATCTGCCAACCGATCCCAGACGGCTGGATGATTGCACGTGTTCTCCAGGCTTTTTCGGTTCCGGATCGGGCAGATTTGTGCTGACGACCGGCGCCGTCTCGGTGAGGCCGTAGCCTTCGTAGACTTTTTTGTCGAAGCGCTTTTCAAAATGGCTGGCGAGATCGAGCGGCAACTTTTCGGCGCCGGTGATGATGAGGCGCAAGCTGCGAAGCTGATGCGGTTCGGCCTTGCGCAGGTACATCCGCAGAAAAGTGGGCGTCATCAGAAGGAAAGTTAGTTTGTATCGCTCGATCAACTCTGCATTCTTTCCGGCTTCCAGCGGATTGGGATACGTCACAATTCGCACGCCTTCGATGAGCGGATACCAGAGTGTGACGGTCGATCCGAACGTGTGAAAAAACGGCAGTGACGCCAGGATCGCGTCGGTCTCTCGTGCGTCCAGCAGTTGCCGGAACTGCGAGACATTTCCAACGACATTACGGTGGCTGATTACAACGCCCTTTGGTTCTCCGGTGGTTCCGCTCGTAAACAGCAGGACTGCTTCCCTGTGGCCGCCTTCCTTTGGAATTTGCAAAAGCCGCAGGAGCAAACGTGCCGGAACGAGAACCGACACGATCCACCAGAAAACGATCTGACGCTTCAACTGCGGAACGAGTTCTTCCAATTTCAAAACGCGCTCCGGCCACGGGAAATCCTTGAGTCGTTGCATGAATTGCGTGGCTGAAATTGCGACGCGCAGGTTGGCGCGTTTGCAGCAGGATTCATTCGCTGCGCGTCCCACGGTGAAATTAAGGTCCACAGGAACCTTGTTCGCCAGCGTGACCGCCAGGTTCGCCAGCATTGAAGCTTTACTGGCAGGCAAAACAATTGCGATTCGTTCATCGGAAAATTCTTTCCGAAGATAGCGACTCAATGCCGCCGCCGCGCCGAGCAGTTTTGCCCGGCTGAGATGGCTTTGATCGGTCCCGTCAATCACTGCCGTCGCGAACCGTCTGCGCTTCAGTCCGCGCACGCATTCTTCAGCGAGATGTCGATCTAATGACGGACGGCGACTGAAACAAAATTCACCGAGCTTAAGCAATTCCTCACGGACCGTCGCATTGTCGGCGACCTCGCCTTTGAGTGGTTTGCCAAAAGCGATCGTCACAGGGTACAGGATGCGCTTGGGCAATTTCGTGAAAAATCGTCCGCCCTGGAATGAGAAGATCGAGCCCCAAAGTTGATCGAGCCAAACCGGAACGACCTGCGCATTTGCGTGCCGTGCGATCAATTCGTAACCGCGTTGCAAACGCAAAAGGACCCCTGTGCGCTCCAACTGGCCTTCGGGAAAAAGACAGACGATCTCGCCCTCGGCGATTTTCTCCGCGGCAGCGCGAATGGCTGAACGCGAATTGCGAATGTTGATCGGGATACAACCCAACGTGCGCAGAACCGGGTGCAGAATCGGATTATAATAATGTTCCTGGTCGATGACGTACCGAATCGGGCGTGAGCAAGCGAGCTGCAGGACGATGGCGTCAATCCACGTGATGTGGTTCGGCAAAAGCAGGAACCCACCTGCGGGAATGTTTTCCAGGCCCAGCGCAGTGACCCGATAAAAGCAACGCACCAGCAGCCGGCCGGAAAAATAAAGACAGCGTTCAGCGGCGGACGTGCTGTGGGGCATCTTATATGTCATTCTGAGCGGAGCGAAGAATCTCGGATCATTCCTTCCGGGTCCCAAGGGCGATCATAGAACTTTGGCTGCTGTTCCCAATCGTCACTCAGATCGAGCCACCGAGGGTTGTTTTTTTCGATAAGCGCGATTTTCCTGCTGCGGCGCCAACCCTTCAGTTTCTTCTCGCAGGCGATCGCGTCATTCACGTTGCGAAAGTGCTCAAGCCAAACGAGCCGATTCAAATGATAGCGTTTCGTAAAGCCGTTCACCTCGCCATAGCTATGCTGGTACAAACGGCGCGCGATGTTGTTCGTCATCCCAACGTACAACGTGGTCCGGTGTTTGTTGGTGAGAATGTACACCCAATAGTCGTGGTTGCGCATGAGGTCGAGGTAATCAGAGATGTTTCGCTTCGCTCAACATGACAGCGCCGTTTGAGAGATGAGTCCTGGGCATCGTTTATGGTTTACATTCTGCGCCGGGCAAACTGCAATCAGCAAGTGCCGATGGAAGGTTTGCATTCAGCGCCACGGAGCATCAGGCTTCCTGGTCAAATGCTTTGCAGCTTGTGATTCTGAGCGAAGCGAAGAATCTCAAGTCATTCCGCGCGACGCGTTGGCCGACCAAAATACCCAGAGATGTTTCGCTTCGCTCAACATGACAGGATACGCGGTGCGCGTAGCGCACTCTTTCTGCTCCTGGCCATCAATCTTTTCAATTACATCGACCGCCAGGTTCTGGCCGCCCTCGAGCCTGATATTCGCGCAAGTTTTTTCGCGACCAACGACGTAAACGCCATGACCAAGACTGGTTTGCTTGGCGACGCGTTTTTCGTGACTTACATGGTTAGCGCGCCGATTCTTGGTTTGCTCGCCGATCGATTCTCGCGCTGGATCATTATTGGCTCGGCTGTGATTTTGTGGAGCCTGGCCAGCGGCGGTTCCGGTCTTGCCGCGACATTCGGCATTCTCTTTGCGACCCGCGTATTCGTTGGAATTGGTGAAGGCGGCTACGGACCGGCGGCGCCGACGATCTTGTCCGATCTTTTCCCAATCGAAACGCGGGGTCGCACCATGGCGATTTTTTGCGCAGCGATTCCAGTTGGTAGCGCGCTCGGCTACGTGATCGGCGGATTGATCGGTGCTCATCTCGGCTGGCGCTGGGCATTCTTTCTGGTTGCCCCGCCGGGGTTGCTCTTGGGTCTGCTGTGCTTCTGGCAACGCGACCCGCGCGTCCCAGCGGATCATCTGGCGCAGAAAACACCGCGCCGCGGCCTGCGTGACTACCTTAATTTGTTCCGCACACGCTCCTACCTCATCAACTGCATCGCGATGACATTGATGACTTTTGTAACGGGCGGCCTGGGATTTTGGGCCCCCGCTTATCTTCGTTTTCGGAATCAAAGCCCAGACGTAGGCATGACGATCTTCGGATTGATCACAGTTGTCGCGGGTTTGGTATCGACACTCCTGGGAGGCGTCATCGCCGATAGATTGCGTTCGCGTTTTGCAGGTTCTTATTTCTGGGTTTCGGGAATCGGAATGCTAATCGCCTGTCCATTTTTCGTTGTGACCCTTTACATTCCATTTCCAGCGGCATGGATCACCATGTTCGTCGCCATCTTTTTCCTGTTTCTAAACACGGGTCCTTCAAACACGGCTCTTGCTAACGTAGCGCTGCCTGCTGTGCGCGCGACAGCGTTTGCCGCAAACATCTTTGTCATCCACGCATTGGGCGACGTGCAGGCATTCTGGTTGCTGGGATACATTGGCGGCCATACGAACATGCGTGTGGCGTTTCTGTTTGTGTCCGGAATAATTCTCCTCTCTGGCGTGGCCTGGCTGATTGGTGCGAAATATCTTCCGGCAGACACAGCTGCTGTAGAAACCGCCGGAGCCAGCTGAGTAATTGCTGCAAATTCGGGCGGAAGATTGGGTTCGTTTATTTCTGTTCCCCGGATCCCTCAATCGGCGCC
>Ga0070707_100007415_pt1 | contig 10187 bp, 11 predicted proteins | sample KBSK5502metaG_FD_65468 | JGI IMG/M metagenome (GOLD analysis project Ga0070707, IMG submission 65468) | Corn, switchgrass and miscanthus rhizosphere microbial communities from Kellogg Biological Station, Michigan, USA - KBS K5-50-2 metaG | ecosystem: Host-associated > Plants > Roots >... | reverse complement strand
GTTCCAGGGCACGCCTCGACGATCTGGCGCGCGGCATCGATGCCGTTCAGGAGCGGCATCATGATGTCGAGCACGGCGACGTCCGGCTCATGCTGCCGCGTCAGGTCGACCGCCGTCCTGCCGTCGGACGCTTCGGCTACGACCTCCAGGCCGTGCCGCTCGAGCAGGGCACGCACGCCCTGACGCAGCACGACATGATCGTCGGCCAGCACTACGCGTAGCGACATCGTTCCTCCGCGGTTCCGCGCTCCTCTATACGGAGCGACACGGCCCCGCGTCAAGCGACGGGCGTCCCCGCAAGCGGGAAGTAGGCGTGGGGTAGCGAGTTATCGGTTACTGTTCATTTATGTCTCTCGAGTCCTTGCGGCTCTCCAAGTCGCGCTATCTGTCCGGTCTACAGTGTCACAAGCAGTTGTGGTGGCGGGCCCATGAGCCCGAGGCCCCGGAGCTGACTCCGACGCCCGGGCAGCAGAACCTCTACTCGCAAGGGCGGGACGTGGGTGAGCGCGCGCGGGGTCACTTCCCCGGCGGCGAGCTGATCGATGTGCCGTTCTACCAGTACGACAACAAGGTGACCGCCACGTGCGAGGCCTTGAAGCGCGACCTGCCGGCGATCTATGAGGCCTGGTTTCTGGCGGACGAGACCTACGTGGGCGTCGACATTCTGGAGCGGACGTCCCGCGGCCATACGGTGATCGAGGTGAAGGCGTCGAACAGCCGCAAGCCGGAGCACGTTCCCGATGCGGCTGTGCAGGTGCACGTACTGCGGCGCGCCGGTCTCCAGGTGGAGCGCGCCGAGCTGATGCATCTCAACCCGGAATGCCGTTTTCCCGACCTGGCTAATCTCTTCATACGCGAGGACGTGACACCGCTGGTCGAGGGGGCGCTGATCGGCGTGCCGGACGAGCTCGCGGCGCAGCAACGGATGCTCGCGGGTCCGCTCCCGGACGTCGCCATAGGAGACCACTGCACGCGACCGTACGACTGCCCGTTCCTCGAGCGCTGCTGGCCCAAGGTTCCCGACCATCACGTGAGCAAGCTGTACCGCATCGAGCGCAAACGGGCGCTCGAGCTCGAGGCCGACGGGTATGCGACGATCTACGATCTGCCGTCGGACCTGGAGCTGTCCGTCATCCACGCGCGACAGGTGAAGGCGGTGCAGACGGGGCGGATGGTGGTGGAGCCCACGCTCGCGAGGGCGCTCGCTCATTTCACACCGCCGCTCGCGTTTCTCGATTTCGAGACGGTCAGTCTCGCCATCCCGCGCTGGTCGGGGTGCCGGCCCTGGCAGCAGGTACCGGTGCAGTTCAGCGCACATGTGGAGGAGCGGGGCGGCGGATGGGTGCATCATCAGTGGATCGCCGACGGACCGGAGGATCCGCGACCGGCACTCGCCGAGGCCTTGGTCGCGGCGTGCGCGGGGGCGCGCCGGGTCGTGGCCTACCACGCGAGCTTCGAGCGCGAGTGCATCAAGCGTCTCCGGGAGGGGGCGCCGCACCTGGCCAAGGAGCTCGAACGAATCGAGAAACGCCTGGTGGACTTGCTGCCCACGATACGGAGTCATGTGTACCACCCGGACTTCGCGGGCGGGTTCAGCCTCAAGAAGACGCTGCCGGCACTCGTGCCCGGTCTGTCGTATTCGGATTTGAAGGTGCAGGACGGAGAGGCGGCGACGGTCGAGCTGCAGCGGCTGATGTTCCAGGGAGCCGAGATGCCTGCTGGAGAGCGGGCCGAGCTACGCGAAGCGCTGCTGCGCTACTGCGAGCGAGACACTTGGGCCATGGTGAAACTGCTGGAGCAGCTCAGGGGCCTGGTGGCGTATCAGCTCGAGCTGTTTTGACGGGGCCTTGCTGGAGCCGCCTATCACAACCCCATGCGACGGCGCAGATCCCGAAACCGCGGATCTGCCCGGAGCGGGCACCGGGACAAATTGGCTCACGTTGGGGATGGGTACGGTTCCGCAATCAATCACGACGGATTCGCGTGGCACTGGTCAGGCCGCCCTGTTTCGCAACCTGGCGGCGTTCCCGGTCGGTGCGACGTTCGACATTCATTTTCGGGTGATCGACGCCGGCGGAGCGGTCGTGTTGGAGAGCGGCTGTTACCAGTTCGTGGTTACGCAATAATCGCGTACCCGCAAACGCGAGAGCGGCGAGCAGCTTCTAGTTGGAGGGCTGCTCGCCCTTCTCGGTCCTGCCGTCCTGCGACTCGAGCTCGTTCAGCGCCGCCCGGACGGCGGTGGCGTGGTCCCGCTCATGGCTCCGATAGACGTCCTGGGTGCTGCTGCCCCGGACGACGCGGTATTCGCGGGCGCCATTACCCATGGCGCTGGCGTACTCGCGCACGTCCCAGCGCTCCTTCCCGCGGAAGCGTGGATAGGACTCCCCAACCTGGGATAACTCTTCCGCCGTGAGATTGGCGCCTTGCAGCTCCACGTGCGCGCGGAGGCGGCTCGGGAAGTCGCTGGTCTCGAGGCTCATGGGATGGCCCTCACCCCCCACACTAGCCCGTGGGCCGCGCAGCGGCAATGGCAGCCGCGAAATCCTCCGGCGTATCCACGTCCACGAGGAGCGCTTCCGGCCGATCGATATACATGGCTTCGTGCTTGTGCGCCTGTACGACAGCCTTGCCGCATCCTTCTCCCCTCCACGCCAGCAGCTCGGCGAACAACGCCCGCCGGAATAACAGCGGCGGCGCGGTCACGGCGCCGTAGCGCGACACCACGAGCGGAGCAGCGGTGCCGCGCGCCGCCGCGATCAACATGGCGACGGTTTCCGGCGTCACCCGCACCATGTCGGCCAACATGACCACGACGGCGTCGACATCCGAGCCGAGCGCGTTCAGGCCCTGGTGCAATGAGCCGCTCGTGGGACCGGTGTAATCAGGATTGACGGCGAACACGAGCGGGAGACCCCTCAGCTCGGCGCGCAGGCGATCCGCCTCATGACCCAGCACGACCACCAGCGGCGAAACACCCGCCGCCAACGCGCGCGTCGCAGCTCGCCGGATCAGCGATTCGCCGTCGAGCTCGAGCAGCATCTTGTTCTTGCCCATGCGGCGCGACGCGCCCGCCGCCAGGATCACGCCCGCGACGCGAAGGTCATTCGATTTAGGTGTGGTCGGCACGGAAGGGCGCGAGTGAACTCGCGGCTCGGCATCTACCCGTAAACGGGCAGTGCATTCCCGCTTCAGCGGTAAGTGCCGAGCCGCGGCTTGAGCCGCGACTCCGGGGCGGACGCGATGGAATTAACAACGCATCAATCACCGGGGGCTCAGTCGGACGGCGCATGAATCGCCGCCTGCCGCTCCCTGAGCGACCGCGCTCGGCGCCCGGAGCGTACCGCGAGGATCTCCGCGATGACCGCGAGGGCCACCTGCTCGGCGCCGTCGGTCCCGATGTCCAGGCCCACCGGCCCGTACACCCGCCCCTCGTCGATCGGTCCCTCGGCGGCGAGGTTGCTGAGGATGCGCTCGGTGCGCTGGCGCGGGCCCAGCATCCCGACGTACCCGACGGGCGTCTTCAAGAGGGCACGCACGTACGCCTGGTCGTCCGCGAAGTTGTGGTTCATCACGACGGCGTAGCATTCCGCGTCCAGCGATAGCGCGTTGTCCAGCTCGTCGCCCGCGCTGTGAATCAGCGCCGCCGCGGCCGGGAACCGGTCGACCGTGAGGTAGCCCGGCCGGCGATCGACGACCACCACGCGGAAGCCGACGTCGGCGGCAAACCGCACCAGCGGTCGGGCATCGTCGCCCGCGCCCAGGACGACCAACTGCGGCGGAGGTACCAGCACATCGAAGAAGATTGAGCGGCCCGCGATCTCGTGGATCCCGGACTCTCCCGTCGCGAGCAGCTCCCGCGCCTTGGTCGCGACCCGGGCGTTCAGATCTTTGGACCCGAGATCGCCCTCGGCGCCGTCGCTGGTGACGATGAGCTGTTCACCCTTCCCCGGCATCACACCGCAAGCCACGAAAGGTCGCCGTTCGTCGAGGCGGGCCCGCTCCCTGGGCCGCGCCGCTGCCGGCTCGACATACACATCTACCTGCCCCTCGCACCCGACCCCCAAATCCCAGGCAGCCACGGCGTCGGCGCTCGAGCAATAGCTGCGAAGCTCCGGCTTGCCGGTGCGGATCACCTGCAGCGCCACCTCGCGCACGTCCTGCTCGAGGCAGCCGCCGCTGACGTTGCCGGCCGTGCCGCCGTCGTCGGCGACCGCGAGCTTCGCCCCTTCGTGACGGTACGCCGAGCCGCGCACTCGCACGACGGTTGCGAGCGCCACCCGCTTTCCCGCGGTGCGGGCGGCGGTCACGAAGTCCAGGACGGCGCGCGTCTCAAGCCACTGTTTCATTCCTGGAAATCTAGCTAGCGCCTCGTTCGCCCACGCGCGCCGCGAACTTGTCCCAGAAGCTCTCGGTGAGCTTCTTGGCGGTGCCGGACAAGAGGCGGGCCCCCACGCTGGCCACCGTACCGCGGACCTCCGAGATGGCGCTCCACTTCAGTCGGCACCGGTTGGGGGAGACGGGCTCGATCTCGAGGGTGGTGCTCACGTCCACACCCGACCCGGGCGCCTTGCCGTGGGCGGACATCTTGAGGCTCTTGGGAGGGTTCACATCCGACAGCTCGACGTCGAGCTGAAACGTCACCTTCACGGCACCCACGCCAAACCCGGAAATCACCTTGAAATGCCGGTCGTCGATCGGCTGCACCGACTCCACTCCGGGGGCCACCGACGCCACGAACTCGTGATCGAGCAGGCGCTTCCACACCTCGTCGGGGGGCGCCGCGATTTCCGGTGCGCCGGAGAAATCGAGTTTCATCGTGGTAATATGGCCCCGGGAAAGGGAGCGGCAACTCGGCTTGCACGTTGATGTCCTGAGCGTAGCTTCGCTGGGACCTGCTCTGTGACTGAGGAGAGACCACTGTGAACCGCACCACCTGGCTGTTGCTGTCCGCCGCTCTGCCCGTAGGACTCCTGATGGCCCCCATTCCCGCCCCCGCCCCGACTGGCCCTGCGGATGAGTCGGTATTCGTGCGGGGCCTTCCCGCAGGCCAGCATGAGTCCGTGCTGTACGTCTGGACCAGCGACGCGGATCAGAAGGACCCCGACTTCCTGTCGGTGCTCGACGCCGACCCCGCGTCCCCGGGTTACGGAAAAGTGATCACCACCGTGTCGACCGGATCGCCGGGGAACGAAGCGCATCACTTCGGCTACACCGCGAACGCCGATCGGATCTTCGGGGGCGGCCTGTTCTCGAACCGACTGTTCATCTATGACGTCGCGACCGATCCGAAACATCCGAAGCTCGTCAAGACGGTCCCCGACCTCGCCGCGAGCACCGGGTATTCGGGACCGCACACCTTCTATGCCGTACCGGGCGGCGTGATCATCGCGATGCTCGGCTCGAAGGAAGGCGGGGCGCCGGGCGCGCTGGTGAAGCTCGACAACGACGGCAACTTCCTCGAGGCTCATCCCGCGCCCGACTACATGTACGACGTCGGGATCAAGCCGGAGCTGAACCTGATCCTGACGTCGAGCTGGGCGCATCCGCACGCGGTGAAAGCCGGCAATACGCCGATGGACCAGGTGGGGGACGAGGTGGTGGCGTGGGACTGGAAGACCGGCAAGGTTCTCCAGGTCGAGCACCTCGACAAATCGCCGCTCGAAGTTCGCTGGCTGCACGGCCCCACGGCGCGCGGCGGGTTCATCAACTGCGCGTTCGGCAACAGCGTGTGGCATTGGCAGGTGGGAACTGACGGCAAGCTGGCGTTCCACCGCGTGATCAAGCTCGCCGATGGCTCGCTGCCGGCGGACATGCGCATCTCGTACGACAACAAGTTCCTGTTCGTGTCGTTGTTCGGCGGGGGTGCGGTGCAGCAGTACGACGTCGGCAATCCGATGGAGCCGAAGCTCGTGAGCACCGTCGCGATTCCCCAGGCGCAGATGATGAAGCTCACGCCCGACAACAGGCGACTGTACGTGAGCAACTCCTTGCTCTCGAACCTGGATGGGAAAGTGCCCTACCGGGTGCGGCTCGTGAACGTGACTCCCACCGGTATGACGCTCGACGCCAAGTTCGACGTGGACTTCGAGCACTTCCCCACGGGGCAGGCGCGGCCGCATGACATGCTGCTGAAATAAAAAAGGCGTCACGCAGAGGCGTAGGGGCGCGGCATGCCGCGCCCCTACGTCGTCCAGGACGATTACATTACCGCACCATGCCCGCGGGCCCCGCTTTCCTGTTTGATCTCGACGGCACGCTGGTCGACAGTGTGTACCAGCACGTGCTCGCCTGGGCGGTCGCGCTCGAGAGCGTCGGCATCGAGCTCTCAGTGTGGCGTATCCACCGCCGCATCGGCATGAGCGGCGGCTTGTTCGTCAACGCGCTGTTCCGCGAGACCGGCCGCGAGCTGAAGCCCGAGCAGGCGGCCCAGATCCGGCGCGTGCATGCCGAAGCCTACGCCCGCCAAGTCTCACAGGTGCGCCCCCTCCCCGGAGCACGTGAGCTGCTCGGCTACCTGACGAAGGTGGGCGTCCCGTGGGCGATCGGCACCAGCGGGCGAATGGAGAGCGCCCAGCCCAACCTCGATATGCTCGGCATTCCCGCCGACGTGCCGATTGTGACCCGCGACCAGGTGGAGCACGCCAAGCCCGATCCCGATCTGTTCCTGGCGGGCGCGGAGCGGCTGGGGGTCCCGATCGACGAGTCGATCGTGGTCGGGGACAGCGTATGGGACCTGCTCGCAGCGCGCCGGGCCCGGGCGTTGGGCGTGGGACTCCTGTCGGGCGGCTATGGAGAGGAGGAGCTCGAGCGCGCGGGAGCGTATCGCGTGTATCAGGATCCCGCCGACCTGCTGAATCACCTCGACGAGGTCGGGGTGCGACTGGGCAGCACGCCGCCATGAGGTAGGGGCGCAGCATGCTGCGCCCCTACAATCAGTCATTCCCGGCGGGCGCCCGGGGTCAGTGATCCCTCAGGAGCCCCGGATCAGCCGTGCGATCCGCCACTCCTGCCCGACTCGCAGCATCCACAAGTCGTCCGGAGCCGGCACGGCACATCGGGTCACGAAGACCCGAGCCCACCGATCGTCGATCAGCGCGATGGACACCGCAACAGCTTGAGGGTTCGGGGTCACGCACGCTGAATCGCGATCAATCGGACGCGCGGCGACCCAAGCCGGATCGGACGTGGGCGCCGTCCAGCGGGCGCTGATCTTCCCCACCCAGAAGTGATCGAGCACGTCGGGCCAGCGGTGGTCCCGATCGTCGCGGTAGAACCCCTGGACCTGCAGGCGAATCGCCTCCCGAGCCGACGCGCGCTGCGCCCCGACGGGCGCGGCCCACGTCAGTGCCAGCACTGCACACGTCCCCGCACGCCCGAGCGTCGCCATCGATCACTGTATCGAGAGGCGAAGGTTCTCCGCTATCCGTCAGAAGTGCTCTTCCTCACTACCCGCCGCCCGTTCCCGGGCCGGTAGCTTGACCACCCGATCCCAGGCGCTGGTCTGCCAGTTGTCGGGGCGTTCGACCTCACGCACCCACGGCGGCAAAGGCACCGCGAGATAATGCGCCAGTGCCGCGACGTAGGGCTCGTACATGCGGCGCAGCTCCGTGAGCCGCTGCTCGAAGTCGGGCCGGTCCCGCAGACTGACGCCGCCCGCCGCCAGGCGCTGCCGCAGCCCCGCCAGCTGTTCAGACGACAAGCGCTCCGGCGCCCCCCCCTGGGGGGGCGTGCTGAACACCTGCGCCAGGTCTACCACCGCATGACGCGCCATGGCGAACGTCAGCTCCGCCTGCCGGGCGCACCATCCCTCGATCCCGATCATCACAACGGCGCTCGCGTCGAGAATCGTGGTGAGTGCGGCCAGCCACGACTCGTTGTAATGCTGCGACCGGAAATAGGCGAGCGGAGGGTAGGAGAGGTGGCTCTCGAGCACGTCGGCTGCCCAGCGCTCCCAGTCGCGCAGCAGATCGGTGAGCGCCGCCGTACCCGTGTCACCGCGGTGCCGCCACAACAGTTCTGACGCACTCGGCGGCGAGCCGGCGCGGGCATCGAGCAGCGAGATGGCCACCTCCCGGCGGGAAAACGCCTGATAGATCACCGGGAAATATCCGATCACCACCGCGAGAAACGCGAACCCCATGCCGGCTTCGACTGCGGTGAGCGCCTTCGCGATCGGACTGCTGGGCGCCACATCTCCCAGGCCGAGCGTGACGAACGTCGTGCCGCTCATGTAGAGGTCGGTTGCGAAGCCGGGCGTGCCGCCGCTGACGTTGAGCGCGGACCCGTCGGCCCACTGCAGCAGCCCGAAGGAGACGACGATGCCCACCGCCCACAGCGCGAGCAGCAGGATGAGGGAAAGCGGACCGAAGAACGAGAGGAACGCGTCGCGCCGCCGGCCCGAGAGGATCTGGGCCGTGGCCCGCCATGGGATCCAGGTCGATCGGTAGAACAGCTTCGTGATGCGGATACGCCCGCTCACCCGCCGCGGCAGGATGATCGTCTCGAACGCGTCCCACAGCATGAGCGCGAGCAGCACCGCGCCGGCGATACCGCCCAGCCATCGCATGGCTACCTCCACGACTGCGTCGGCACGTTGGCGGGTAGTTCGAGCGATTGGAGATAGGTCACGAGTTTCCAGATGGCATCGGGAGGCAACAGGCCACCGTACGCCGGCATGCCGTGCGGCTGGCCGTAATAGATCGACCGGAACACCTCGGCATCGGAGCCACCATAGCGCCAGCGGCCGTCGCGCAGACTGGGGCCCACCCAGCCCACCGCCCCGCCGCCGTGACAGCCGTCGCAGTTCATCACGCCGAACGTCCGCTCGCCCTCCGCCGCCGACTGCCGGTCCCCTCTGAACGGATTTCTATCCGCCTGAGGGGGGCCCGCCGGTGGCGCGACGCCGCCCGCCAAGATGCGCGCTTCTCCTCCCGCAACCCCGGGAGGTCTTGCGGCTTCACGTCCGCCGCACGCCCCGGTCACGAGCAGCAAGGCGACTACAAGGCGAAGATCCACACGATGCCTCCCTGGCTGGTGTGCCGGGCGATGTCCGACATGAAGTCCGCCGGCGGCCGCACGTCCGCCGGGTCATCCGACCGGACGTCCCCCGCCAGCAGGAACCAGTCGCCGCCGATGCCGGCGTACACCGCCACGTACTGCTTGCCGTCGGGTCCCGTGTAGGTAATCGGGTTACCCACCACGCCCGATCCGACCTTGAACTGCCATAGGACCTTGCCGGTCCTCGCGTCCGCCGCCTTGAACCAGCCGTCCAGCGTTCCGTAGAACGCGACATCGCCCGCGGTGACGAGCGCGCCGCTCCAGACGGGGTAGCGCTCCGTCGTTTGCCAGACCTTTTTCCCGGCGCCCGCGTCCCAGGCGATGAACGCGCCGAGGTGCCCGCCGCGACCAGCGTGGTAGGGAGTGTTCGCGCCGATGAACGGCGTGCCGGCGATGCGGGTGGCCTGCGTCGCCTGGTAATCCATGCACATGTTGTTGGTCGCGAGGTAGAAGAGCCCCGTCCGCGGTGAGTACGCGGCGGGCGACGCCGGGCTCTTACCCCCTTCCAGCGACGGACAGACGTCCTTGACGTTGCCGCGCGTGGCGCCGGTGAGTTTGGTCGAATCGATCACCGGGCGGCCGGTGGCCACGTCCACCCGCTTCGCCCAATTGAGGTCCACGAACGGCTGGGCCACCAGCACCTCACCCGTGGCCCGGTCCATGGTGTACGCAAACCCGTTCTTGTCGAAATGGACCAGGACCTTCCGGAGTCGGCCATTCACGGACAAGTCGGCAAGGATCATCTCCGAGGTCGCGTCGTAGTCCCAGCCGTCGTGCGGAGTGAACTGGTACGCCCACACCAGCGTCCCGTCCTCCGGTCGGCGGGCCAGCACGCTCGCGGTCCATTTGTTGTCGCCGGCGCGTTGCTCGGGGTTGTAGGGCGCTGGATTGCCGGTACCGTAGTACAGCAGGTCGAGGCTGGGATCGTAGGACATCCACCCCCACACCGGCGCGCCGCCGATCTTGTAGGCGGTATCCGGCCAGGTCGTCTTCCCCAAGTCGGTGCCTTTGTCGTAAAACGGCTTGAAGGTACCGGGCTTGATGAGCATCTCCGCGTCGGGACCGATGTTGCGTCCGGTCCAGACGATCTTTCCAGTCTTGAGATCGAGCCCCTTCACGAAGCCATAGAT
>Ga0070707_100007412_pt1 | contig 10191 bp, 3 predicted proteins | sample KBSK5502metaG_FD_65468 | JGI IMG/M metagenome (GOLD analysis project Ga0070707, IMG submission 65468) | Corn, switchgrass and miscanthus rhizosphere microbial communities from Kellogg Biological Station, Michigan, USA - KBS K5-50-2 metaG | ecosystem: Host-associated > Plants > Roots >... | reverse complement strand
CAACGGTTGCCACCCCCGACGTATCGCCAAAGCGAGCTACGGGAATCGACACGATTGTGCAATTTTCGTCCACGAACCCGACGTCTGTTCTAAATTGCACTGTTGACGTCGCGGTGTCATCGTTAAGGATAGTTACAGTGCCGCGTCCTTTACCAATACTAGCGTTCACTGGATTGACAAGATCGACAAAGAACGTTTCATCTGCTTCAAGCAGCGAATCCCCAGCTATGCTAGCAACCAGTATGGTCTTGCTTATTTCACCCGGATTGAACGTGATCGCGCCGAGGTTAACTGGAATGTAATCCGTTCCTGCAGCAATAGGGGCACTTCCGGCAGTGGCTGTACCGGGTGTAACTAAATAATTGACCACGACGGGATGAGTCTCAGGGGCTGAGAGCGTGACATTTAGTGATACGTCAAACGAATGGCTGCCGGGGCCTTCGATAACGCTAGCGTCAGAGATCGACAAGCTGTGACCGGTGGAATAGACATACGCCGACCCCTGACTGAGGTTTCCACCGACCGTATCAAATTGTGCCCCTCCGATGAATGAGTCGCCGCTCATTGCGACGGCGCCACCAAACTCCCGTAGCACAGCAGGCGGAAAGACAAAACGGTTCTGTTCGGTCCAGGTCGCACCGCTCCGATCATAAAGATAGACTGCCCCTCTGCCGTTTCCAGAGAGAGGATCCAGTTGCGGAGATCCAACGATGAGAATTTCGCCATCAACGGCCACCGAAGTTCCGAAATGCGCATTAAAGCCGGTGGCCCCCATTAAACTGCCAAGCACACGCTGTTGCTGAGACCAGGTAGTACCGTCAAACACAAAAACATAGGCGGAACCTGTATCGGTTAGGGTGGCTTCGTCATCGTGGAACGCACCTACGGCTATCGTGTCAGCGTTATGATTGACGGAAACTGAATTGCCAAAGGCGTCGAGTGGCGACCCATCAGCGGCTGTCAATTTTTGTTGTTGCGACCAGGTCGTGCCGCTGCGCAGAAAGACGTAAACCTTGCCGTTACGGTTAGCACCAAAATTGTCCTCACGCGCTCCGACAACAGCCGTGTTGCCAACCAACGCAACCGAACCGCCAAGTTGATCGCTGACGAGACCATCGCTGGCAGCGAGCTTTTGCTGCTCTGTCCAGGTCGTTCCGTTACGCACATAGACATAGACTGTACCCTGCCGCGTGTTGGCGCCCACCGCATGGTTCACCGCTCCAACCAAAATCGTGTTGCCGCTAACAGCTACCGCGGTACCAAAGTTATCGTTGAGCGCGCCGTCGCTGGCCGTGAGCTGTTGCTGTTGCGTCCAGGTCGTTCCGCTGCGGACAAAGACATATGCCGCGCCCTTTCCGGCTGTACCGCTAAGGTTCTTGGTTGGCGCGCCGGCCACAATCGTGTCCCCATCAATGGCAACAGAAGTGCCAAAAGTATCTGCATTGACAACGTCCACTGGAAGGAGTTTTTGTTGCTGCGACCAGCTCGTGCCACCACGCACGAAGACATACGCAGCGCCGCGATTGCTCTGTTGGCGACTGGCGCCGACAACCGCTGTGTTGTTACTCATCGCCACCGCGTTACCGAAATTCTCGTTTGCACCTCCGTCGTTCGCAGCGAGTTGGGCCTGTTGTGTGTGTAACGAGGGTTGTGCGTCAGGCGGATTGGTTGAATCCTGGGCTGAAACTTTCCGGACACGTCCGACTGGCACGATCCCTAGTAGGCAGACCATTAGAATGGCAGACAATTTTACTAGTTCATATTTCGTCATTTGGATACGCATGATTCCGCAACTCCTTTTACTTTCGAGTGTGATTGTTGTGGTCTGCTCTTGAGGCCTGATGCCAAGCGCCAACAAAACGACACAGATAACCATCGGCATCAAAGTAAGTTTTCCAATTCGGCTAATGATTTCACCCCCTTACTCTTATCGGGGATCGCGCTCCCGTCGTGGGCGTGATAACCAGCGCCCGGTTCCTTCCCGCCCTTCAACTCAGCGAATTGACACACACCAACAACAGTCCTTCCGGCGTTTCGAGGAAATGTACGCGGTTGGCTTCCACGCTCCGGTTCACCGCTCGCACTGACAAACCCGCGATGGCCGCCGCTTGCTGCGGCGTGACCATTAGGGCTTCACTGTCACAGACAGAGCACCAGGCCCTGGCCGCTTGCCGGTGGCTGACCACCCGAATCATCTCTTCAAACTCGATCGCGATTTCAGTCCTTTTCCACTTCATTCGACTTGTGTCTTTCACCGCGGCGCAAATTCATTGCCCGCGCGGTGCAACATGACTAGAATGTGGACTGCCTCCCCGACCTTCCCCCGCCGGGTTCGGCGGTGACCCCGAGCGCCGCTGACACTAATCGCCAAGCGGCCATAAAGTCTTTGAAGATTTCTCCTAAAAATCTCCAAATCTTCTCGGGCTGTCTATGAGCAAGCAAATCAACCACATCTACGAATTCGGAGAGTTCCAGCTGCAGACCGGCGAGCGGCTCTTGCTGCGAGCAGGGAAGCCGATTTCACTCACCCCCAAGGCGTTCGAGACCTTACTCGTCCTAGTGCAGAGCAGTGGCCATGTGATTGATAAGGATGAATTGATGCGGCAGGTTTGGCCCGATACTGCGGTCGAGGAAGCAAATCTGGCTCGGAACGTTTACGCGTTGCGTAAGGCCCTGGGCGATGACAGCCACGGCGAACATCACTTTATCGAAACCGTTCCCAAGTGCGGCTACAGATTTATCGCCCCAGTGATCGAACTCTCTGAGGAAGGCTCAGATCTTTTAGTACAGCGGCGAATCAAGGCCCGCATCATCACCGAAGAAGTGGAATACCGGGACGGCGGCGGTGAAATCCCGTTGTTACCTGTGCCGAACACGGCAGCGTTGACGGTGGCAGAGGGTGTTGGGTCACTCGAATTGGCAGGCGAATCACGGCCCGGATTTGGTCGAAAACTCTGGGCCGCATTGGTGGCGCTGGCTCTAATGATAACGGCGGCTATCGGCTTTGGAGCTTACTTGAAGCTTCGGAAACATCCGACTGCTGCCGCCGTTCCGCGCGCCCCGAAGGCGGCGTTGTTAAGACTCACTAACAACACGGCCGCCGACGAGGTGCCGCGAACGTCACCCGACGGCTCGCAGATCGCGTTTCAATCCAATCGCGATGGCAAGAGCGAAATCTACTTGATGGATGCGGATGGGTCTAACGTCAGGAGGCTCACAAACAACCAGGCCGATGATCAGGATCCGGAATGGTCTCGTGACGGAAACAAAATCGCATTCGTAAGCGACCGCGACGGTAATTCCGAGATTTATGAAATGAATGCCGATGGTTCCAATCAAACCCGGTTGACAGTGAACGCGGCGGTCGACAATGCGCCGAACTGGTCGCCGGATTCAAAGCAACTCGTTCTTGCCAGCAATCGCGGCCACAGTTACGCCTTTGATTTTGACATTTGGATAATGAACGTGGATGGCAGCGGCCTGAAGAGACTGACCACCGACCCCGAGTATGATTCCGAGCCGCGCTGGTCTCCCGACGGCAGCAAAATACTTTTCGTCACGGGCCGGGACGAGAACTTCGAGATCTATAGCATGAACCCCGATGGCACTGATCAGCGAAATCTGACCAGGAATCCTCAGGCCGATGGCGGGGCCATGTGGTCACCGGATGGTAACAACATTGCGTTTTATAGCACCCGAGATGGTAATACCGAGATCTATATCATGGATCGAGAGGGGGAAAATGTCAGGCGAGTAACCAACAACCCGGCCAAGGAGGGATGGATGAGCTGGTCGGCAGATGGCGCCAGGCTGGTTTTCCAGACCAACAGAGATGGCAACTGGGAGATTTACTCTATGGAAATTGACCAGCTGATGCGGCTCACTGATAACCTGAGCGATGATTCGTCGCCGGCGTGGTCACCGGACGGAAAACAGATTGCTTTCTCGAGCAATCGAGCCGGCAAACGGAACATCTTTGTCATGCGTGAGGACGGAAGTCAGGTGGTTCAGCTTACCAACACGGCCGCCGATGACACTGAACCGTCCTGGTCGCCCGACGGAAAACGAATCGTCTTCACGAGCCGCCGGGACGGCTCGCATCAGATCTATGTGATGAACGCGGACGGGAGCGGGCAAACGAGGCTAACTAAAGATCAGTCTGAGTCCCTGCAACCGGCATGGTCTCCGGACGGCAGTCAAATCGCGTTCACCAGAAGCGGGGATAGCATCTGGGTCATGGATGCCGATGGCGGCAAGCTGAAGAGTCTGATGACGAATGGCGGCGCAGAGCCGTCCTGGTCGCCCGACGGAAAGAAGATCGTCTACTCAAATAGCAATCCCGGAAAAGCCAGAACCTGGTTTGAGATATTTGTGACCGACTCAGCAGGCGGCAATGTCGTCAAGCTGACTAATGACAACATCACTTCTGAAGACCCCTGTTGGTCACGTGATGGCGCCAAAATCTACTTTGTCAGGAACACTGACAAGCAGTTAACGAAGGCCAGCATATTTGAAATGGATCCCGGCGGAAAGGACTTGCGCCGACTAACCTCGGTGTCAGCTCTGGATCGATATCCCCGTGTATCACCCGATGGCGCGAGGCTCGCCTTTCAAAGCGACCGCAACGGGAATAACGAAATATATATTCTGCGATTGAAATCAGAGTGACGCCAGTTGGATTTAGCCGGCGGTTGCCTCCCGCTCACTGCTCACTGCATACTGCTCACCGAATCCATGAACATCGGCATCACGGTCTATCCAACTTATGGCGGCAGTGGCATTGTCGGTTCTGAACTCGGCAAAGAATTGGCTGAGCGCGGACACACGGTGCATTTCATTGCGTCTGCGCTGCCGACGCGTCTGACTGAGTTGAACGAGCGAGTGCGCTTTCATGAAGTTGAGATGTTGTCGTATCCGCTGTTCGAGCATCAGCCCTACGATCTTGCGCTGGCGACCAAGATGGCCATGGTTGCAGAAACCGAAAATCTCGATCTGCTGCATGTGCATTACGCGATTCCGCATTCAATCAGCGCCATTCTCGCGCGCGAGTCAATCAAGAAGAATCGGCGCCTGCCAGTAATCACCACGCTCCACGGTACAGACATAACGCTCGTTGGAGCGGACAGGTCTTACCTGCCGATTACCAGATACGCTCTGGAGCAATCGGACGGCGTCACTGCCATCTCGCATTATTTGAAGCAGGCGACCATCGAGCATTTCGGATTCGATCGCATCGAAGTCATTCCGAACTTCGTCTGTCCTGACGAATACAAGCCAAAAATAGATTGCGAGTTGCGCGAGTCGTTATCACCCGACGGCGCGCCTGTGCTGGTTCACGTTTCTAATTTTCGTCCGGTGAAGCGGCCGGTTGATTGTGTTGAAATCCTCGCGCGCGTGCTGAAGAAAACCAAAGCGCGACTGGTCATGGTCGGTGACGGCAGCGAACGGACAAACTGTATTCACCGGGCGCGTTGTCTGGGCGTCGCGGACAATTGCCTCTTCGTCGGCAAGCAGCCGAACATCGTCGATTATCTTTGCGCGTCCGATGTTTTACTTTTGCCGTCCGATCAGGAATCGTTCGGGCTGGCAGCGCTGGAAGCGATGGCGGTTCAGGTGCCGGTGATTGCCTCGCGCGTCGGCGGTTTGCCGGAAGTGATCGACGATGGCGAAACGGGATATCTGAGCGCGGTCGGCGACGTGGACAAGATGGCCGACGATGCCGCGCGGCTTTTGATGGATCCCAAACTTCGACGTGAGATGGGAAAACGCGCCCGCGCCTCAGCCATCGACCGCTACAGCACGCATAAGATTATTCCGCAGTACATTGAGTTTTATGAGCGAATCCTGGGCGGCAAATGATCCACGGTACGCACGCCTCCGGCGTGCTTTGGAAACGAAGAACGCCAGAGGCGTGCGAAGCGGCAAGAACCTTGACACATCTCGAGACGAGAACTAGCATCGGCCTGCATTACGAAAGGCGCGTCGAATCTGCGAACTTTATGGTCCGTCCGGGTCGTTGCTGAAGGAAAGGACTACTAGATCCCTGGAGCACCTTTTCCTTACTAGCCGTAGTCACCTTTCAAAAGAACAACCTTAATGATCAAACGGTATCTGTTGGCGGTTTCTCTCATCACGCAAATGATCTGCGGGGCGGTGGCTCAAAAACCCGGCACGGTCGGACCACCACCTCCGCCGCCCCAACGAACGACGCAACAGCCTCAGAAACCTGATCATGACGATGTCGTAAAGATAACGACCAATTTGGTTCAGGTGGACGCCGTCGTGTTCGATAAGAACGGAAAGCCCGTCACCGACCTGAAGGCCGATGAAGTACTAATCCTTGAAGACGGCAAGCCGCAAAAGATCACTCACTTCGCGTACAACGCGACCGCAACCCCAGCGGTGAACGGGACGGTAAAGCCGGCTGCGACAGGTAAATCTAACGAGGTTGCGCCGCCGGTGGCGCCGGATCGGCTAACGCGCGAGAACGTTCACCGCACCATCGCGATTGTGGTTGACGATCTCGGTCTCTCGTTCGAAAGCGTTAGCATTCTCCGGCGCGCTCTGAAAAAGTTTGTCGATGAACAGATTCAGCCGGGAGATCTGGTGGCCATCATTCGCACCGCTGGCGGCGCCGGGGTTTTGCAGCAATTCAGTTCAGACAAACGGCAGCTGCATGCGGCGATCGAACGCGTAAAATACAACCTGATGGGACGGGCGGATGTTAGCACCTTCTCAGCCATTAGAGCGCCTGACCTCAAAATTCCGGATGAAAAGGAAAGCCGCAACCAGACCGCGGAGAACTTTCGCGAGGAAGTGTTTTCAGTCGGCACGCTTGGCACTTTGCGCTATGTAGTGCACGGACTGAGCGAGATGCCGGGACGTAAGTCGGTGCTCTTGTTTTCGGACGGTCTCAAGATCTTCAGTCCCGGCGACCCTAACGCAACGGATCGGGTGCAAACGGCGCTGGAATCTTTGACCGATCTAGCCAACCTGGCCTCAGTTGTGATCTATACGGTGGATGTCCGGGGACTCCCCCCGTTTGGTCTGCAAGCACAGGACAACGTGCAGATGTCGGCGCCTGTGGGCCGTCCTGGGCTCGGAGGGCCGATCGGAGTGGCCCGAAGTGTCAGAGAAGTGGACCAACTAATGGCCATTCGTCGCAAATCTTTCTTTGAATCGCAGAATGGTTTGAACTATCTCGCCCAGCAAACTGGTGGACTCGCAATCAGAAACACAAACGATCTGAGCGGTGGAATTCAGCGTGTGCTGGAAGACCAACGCGGCTACTACCTGATTGGCTACCGTCCCGAAGAATCGACCTTCGATGAAAAGTCCGGACGCCCTAAATTCCATCATCTGTCGCTCAAAGTCACCCGGTCCGGAAAATATGATATCCGCATGCGTAATGGTTTCTTCGGGGTCACCGACGAGGGAAGCAAGCCGGCGCAAAAAACCGCCGGTCAACGAATGCTGGACACCATCAGTTCGCCGTTTGGTTCCAGCGACGTGCACCTGCAATTGACCTCGTTGTTTGCCAATGATGCGGCTAATGGTTCGTTCATGCGATCTTTTCTTCACATCGACGCGCGCGACCTCACTTTTAAGGATGGACCTAATGGAACGCACGAGTGTGTCTTTGACGTGCTGGCCATGACCTTTGGTGATAACGGTGTCCCAGTCGATTACAACGGGCAAACCTATACCGTGCAGTTACCCGAGGCCGAGTATCGCCGCGCGATGCAGCAGGGGTTGGTCTATAACGTCACCGTCCCGATTAAGAAACACGGAGCTTATCAGTTTCGAATGGCGCTTCGAGATACGGTTACGGACCGGGTGGGCTCGGTCAATCAATTCATCGACGTACCTGATCTGGCGAAAAAACGGTTAGCGCTTTCCGGCGTTCTGCTCAGCGGAAAAACGATCGCGCAAGATGGGAAGGTGCCCCAACAAACCGATCCTGAAGCCGGCCCGGCCCTGCGACATTTTAAGCAGATGATGAGGTTCGAATACGGGCTTCTGGTTTACAACGCCGAATTGGACAAAGTTACCGGCAAACCTCAGCTGACGACCCAGATAAGACTGTTTCGCGATGGGAAACTGGTCTTTTCCGGTGACGAGCTGCCGTTTAATCCCACTGGCCAGACAGACTTGGGCCGCCTGGTCGTTGCCGGGGCGCTGGATCTGGGGACTGACTTGCCACCCGGTGAATACATCTTTCAAATCATCGTTTCGGACACGCTGGCCGACAAGAAATACCGCGTGGCCACGCAATCGATGGATTTTGAAATAAGCAAGTGAGTGGTACGCACGCCTCTGGCGTGCAATACGCGCAGCACGCTAGAGGCGTGCGTACCGATTTGCTCATGCTGGTAAAGCGTCGCCTCGGTCTTCTTTTCTTGCTGGCCACACTCGGCCCAAATCTACTCGGTCAACAGAGTGTGACCCCGCCTCCGCCTGTCCCGCAATCAACACCGCAGAAAGTCGAGGACGCAGATGTCGTGAAGATCACGACCAATCTGGTCCAGGTCGACGCCGTGGTCACCGACAAGAACGGCAAAATCGTAACTGACCTCAAACCCGAAGAAGTCGAGATCCTCGAAGATGGGCGCAAACAGAAAATTACAAACTTCTCTTACAACGCTACCGAAACCCCGGTGCAAACCGTGCGTACTGCCAAAGACACACCCGTCGACAAAAACGCCCCGCCGATTCCGCGTCCTAAGTTGAGGCCGGAAGACGTACGCCGGACGATTGCGATTGTCGTTGACGATCTTGGTTTGTCGTTCGAAAGCACAGCCTATGTGCGGCGCGCCTTAAAGAAATTTGTTGACGAACAAATACAGCCCGGCGATCTGGTGGCCATCATCCGCACGGGCGGCGGCATGGGCGCGTTACAGCAGTTCACGTCTGACAAACGGCAACTGTACGCCGCCGTCGAGCGCGTGAAGTGGAATTCGAATGGCCGCAGCGGCCCCAGTCCATTTGCCCCGATGGATCCTCCGACACCCGGCGCGAAGGGAGCGGAAGTAGACGAGGGCGTCGCGGAACGTGATCGATTTCGCGAGGACGTCTTTGCCGTCGGTACGCTGGGCGCGATTAGTTATGTCGTTCGCGGGTTGACTGAACTGCCGGGACGTAAATCGATCCTGCTGGTCTCAGAGGGCTTTCGCATATTCGGTAGTGACGTGTTAACCAAAGAGTACAACGGTAAGACTCAAAGTAGAGAATACCTGGCGATGGAGCGCATGCGCCGTCTCATCGATCAAGCAAATCGCGCTTCAGTGGTGATCTACACGATGAACGCAACGGGCCTTCAGTATTTTGGTGTTACCGCCGCCGATAGTACCTATGGAAGATCCACCTCCGAGGTTGACGATCAAGTCAGCGACCGTCGTAACGCGGCCTGGGAGACGCAATCAGGACTTGAATATCTTGCGCACGAGACGGGTGGCATTGCCATTCACAACACAAACGATCTGAGCGGGGGAATAAAAAGAGTTCTGGAGGATCAGCGCGGCTATTATCTTATCGGCTACCGTCCCGACAACTCCACATTCGATCCACGGACCGGAAGACGAACTTTTCACAAGTTGTCCTTAAGAGTTACTCGTGCGGGCAAATTCAGTGTGCGGATGCGAAATGGATTCTACGGTTTCACAGACGTCGAGCGCACCCAGCCCCGGACTCTGGGACAGGAAATGGTGGCGGCGCTAACTTCACCTTTTGGTGCGACCGGCGTGCACCTGCAATTGACTTCGTTCTTTGCCAACGATGCCAAGGCCGGATCCTACATGCGCTCCGTGCTGCACGTTGATGCGCACGATTTGACGTTTACTGACGAACCGAACAACCTGCATAAGTGTGTTTTCGACGTGGTCGCGATCACGTTTGGCGACAACGGCGCCGTGGTCGATCAACCCATCGGCAAAACGTATAGCCTGGCCTTGCCGGACGATGTTTATCAACGCACGATTCGTGACGGTCTGGTTTATTACCTGACGGTGCCGATCAAAAAAGCAGGAGCCTATCAATTACGCATTTCACTGCGCGACAGCGCGACGAAGCGAATTGGCTCAGCCAGCCAGTTCATCGACGTGCCGGACCTGAAGAAAAATCGTCTGGCGCTTTCCGGCCTGATTTTGACAGGCACAAACACCAGACGGATCCCCGGTCGCGCGCCCGGCAGCG
>Ga0070707_100007411_pt1 | contig 10191 bp, 11 predicted proteins | sample KBSK5502metaG_FD_65468 | JGI IMG/M metagenome (GOLD analysis project Ga0070707, IMG submission 65468) | Corn, switchgrass and miscanthus rhizosphere microbial communities from Kellogg Biological Station, Michigan, USA - KBS K5-50-2 metaG | ecosystem: Host-associated > Plants > Roots >... | reverse complement strand
CTGCATCCTACTATAGATCAGCGACAGACAGTACAGGTCCCACATCATTTGATGTGTTATCTTGCGAAAGGGAAGCGACTACCACTTCATGCACGCCTCACTACCCCTTATCGCCATTGTCGGACGGCCCAACGTCGGGAAGTCCACCCTGTTTAACCGTCTTATAGGCCAGCGACGGTCGATTGTCACGGACGAGCCGGGCATCACGCGAGATCGCATTTATGGCAATCTCAATTGGCACGGCCGTACCTACGAAATTGTCGATACCGGCGGCATCGTTCCGGGCGAAGAAAGCGAAATCCCCGTTCGGATCTTCGAACAGGCCCAGATCGCCATTGAAAGTGCATCTTTGGCTCTTCTCGTCGTCGATGGCCGAATCGGTATCACACCTCCTGATCAAGAACTCGTCCGGCTTCTACGCCGTACGGGGAAGCCAGTATTTCTCGTCGTCAACAAAATCGATTCGGAGAAGCAGGCCTCCGAAGCATCGGAGTTTTATCGCCTGGGCATCGACCGCGTATTCCCGGTTTCCTCAGAACACGGTCGAGGCATCACCGAACTATTAGACGAGGTGGCAATTTCAATGCCAACGCCTGAGGAAAATGAAGAAGACGCGGAACGCGAGATTCGTGTGTCGATTATCGGCCGTCCGAATGTCGGCAAGTCCACCCTTCTAAACAGACTTGTAGGGCAGGAGAGGGCCATGGTTTCTCCCATCGCCGGCACGACCCGGGACGCCGTCGACAGCCTTGTTGAACACGATGGCTTAACCATTCGGTTTGTTGACACGGCCGGAATCCGACGAAAAGGTAAGACTGAGCTCAAGGCCGAGAAACTCAGCGTGGTCATGGCGCGCCGCCATCTGGAGCGAAGCGACGTAGCCATTCTGGTTATCGATGGCACACAGGGCGTCACCGCGCTGGATGCCCACATCGCCGGCTATGCCCACGAGGCCGGTCGGTCCGTCATTCTTGCTGTCAACAAATGGGACGCCGTTCAGAAAACCCATCGCATCACCGCCGACTTCGAAACCCAAATCCGGGAGAAATTGAAATTTGTCTCTTTTGCGCCGATCGTCTTCATTTCGGCCAAAACCGGCCAGCGTGTCCAGAAACTATATGGAACCATTCATGAAGTTCATAAGGCACGGTTTGTGCGGATTCCGACCCGCGACCTCAACGAGTTTCTGCGCCAGGAGGTTCTCGCGAGAGGCGGATTACCGTTGGATGTGAAGATTCGTTACATCTCGCAGGTGAAGGTCGATCCACCCACGTTCGTCATGTTTTCCAACAAGGTGAAGAAGCTGCACTTCTCGTTTGAGCGCTTCATCGAGAACCGGATCCGCGAGCGATTTCCATTCCCGGGGACGCCCATTATAATCAAGCAGCGCATGAAGCAAGATCGGCCACAAAGAGGCACAAAAGTCACAAAAGATTTTTGAGCGTCTTGTGCCTTTTTGTGGCTATACCCACACTGTCGAGTCATGGCAATACCCGAGATTCCAGACAAGCTGTTTTTCCGTATCGGTGAGGTCTGCAAGATCGTCGACATCGAACCGTTCGTGCTTCGATTCTGGGAGACCGAGTTCCCCAACCTCGCGCCCGAAAAATCGAAGGCCGGCCACCGCGTATATAAAAGGAAGGACATTGAGATAGTCCTGCGCATCAAAGAACTGTTGTACGAGCGCGGATACACCATCGCCGGCGCCCGCAAGCAACTCGCGCGCGGCAGGGCCCCCCGCGGCGCGGACCGCGAGAAGGTCCTGAATCAGGTGCGCAAAGAACTGCAGGACATCTTGACTTTGCTAAGGAGGAAAACCTAAAGTTGGTGAATCGGGACGTAGCGCAGCCTGGTAGCGCACACGCTTGGGGTGCGTGTGGTCGGAGGTTCAAATCCTCTCGTCCCGACTTAAACGCTTTTCACTTCCGCTATTCCGCTCGCCTTGAACGTGCGTTCCAACGCAGGGATTTCACTGTCGGGCGGATTCTCCACGGCGACGAGAATCTTCCCTTCTGAAATCCCCGGATCGTAAATCTTCGACCGGATCGTCGGCAGCTCGGTCATCACGAGCAGGCTGACTACAGTCGCCAGAATCGCGCCGAGCATCGTCAGCTCAAACATGATGATGATGTTCGGCCACCACGACACAATCGGCATCCCGCCCGTCACCAGCGGCCAGAACGTCTCCGTGATATACGCCACCGTGAGACCGGCGAGTAATCCCAGCACACCGCCGCCGGCCGCAATCCAGAACAGCCAGGTCTGCTTGTACCGGTGACTGAACTCGTACTCTTCGTACGGTTGGGACGCCATCACGGTGATCGCATCATCGGCCACGCCTGCATGTCGCAGCGATTCTACCGCGTGCTGCGCCGAATCCGGATCCGAATACAAACCGTAGATCGCCTTCACGGCCGCGTCCTCCACAGCTCGCGGTGCTCCTCTTCTTGTTCGGGTGTGAGCACGGGTTGGCGATGCCCGCCCACCTTCAACTCCCAGATTGAAATGATCGGCACCGCCTTCGCGAACAGCGTATAGAGAAGCGTCATCGCGGCAAACGTCGCAATCGTGATCATGATCTCGACCGGCTGTGGCCGATATGAGGCCCACGTGTACGGCAGATTCTTTCTGGCGAGCGACGGAACAACAATCAGGAACCGCTCGATCCACATGCCGACGACAATCGTTGAGGATGCGATCACCGTCCCGGTGATCGTGCGCAGCCTCCGGATCGCCAGCAGCGGAAACGGAATCACAAAATTGCAGAACACCATCGTCCAGAACAGCGGCGCGTACGAGCCCGTCTGCGTTTCCCAGAACACGGCCATCTCGGCCGGGCTGTTGCCGTACCAGGTGGTGAGCCGTTCAACGAATGTGAAGTATCCCCAGAGCAGACTCATCAGCAACAAAAGCTTTCCGAGATTCTGAAAGTGCAGAGGGTGCAGATACTCTTCGAGATGCAAAACCTTCCGCAGAACCGCCATCGCCAGGATCAGTCCCGCAATGCCGCTGAAGATCGCACCGGCCACGAAGTACGGACCAAAGACCGTCGAGTGCCACATCGGCACCGGCGACATGGAAAAATCGAATGACACGATGGTGTGGACCGATATCGCGACCGGCACGATGGCGATCGCCATGATCTGCATCGCCGCCTCGAGCCTGTGCCACTGCTTCGTCGTCCCCTGCCAGCCCAGAGCCAGCGCGCCGTAGATGCGCCGGCGCCAGCCCGTCATCTGATCGCGCATGAGCGCAAAGTCGGGAATGATCGGAAGAAAGAGGAAGAGCGTGCTGCCGGTGAGATAGGTCGAGATCGCAAAAAAGTCCCAGGCGAGCGGCGATCGGAGGTTCGGCCAGATCTGCCGTTCGCTCGGATAAGGCATCAGCCAGAAGAAGAGCCACGGCCGGCCAAGATGGATGATCGGGAACAGCGCGCCGATCATCAGCGCAAAAACCGTGATCACTTCCGCGCAGCGCGTCACCGGCCGCCGCCACGTCGCGTTGACCAGGCGCAGGATCGCCGAGATCAACGTGCCCGCGTGGCTGATGCCGATCCAGAAAACAAAGTTCGTGATGTAAAACGCCCAGAAGATCGGGTACCGGATTCCGGCCACCGCGAGTCCATTCCACATCTGGTAGATCCAGGAGCCGAAACCGACAAGAATGATCGTGCCGAGGAAGGCGACCATGATAAAGAACCAGACCGAAGTCCGCCTCAGCGGCCGCAGCAGATCGTCATTGATCTTCTGTTCATTCATACCGCTTTAAATAGGTCACCTTCGGTAATGTTCCCAGATCGTCCAGCAACTTTGTCCCTCGCGACGAGCGCGAGAGTCTCGACACCGCACTCTCGGGATCGTTGAGATCTCCAAACACCAGCGCGGACGTCGGGCACGACTGCACGCAGGCCGGCTGGATCTCGCCGTCTTTGAGTTCCCGGTTTTCTGCTTTGGCCTGCTCCTTGCCGGCATGGATCCGCTGCACACAGAACGTGCACTTCTCGACGACACCGACTTCGCGCAGCGAGACGTCGGGATTGAGCGAAAGCTCCAGAGGGCGATCCCACACAGGATTCCCGAAGTTGAAGAACCGAACATTGTAGGGACACGCATTCGCGCAGTAGCGCGTGCCGATGCATCGGTTGTAGACCTGCGCATTCAATCCTTCGTCGGTGTGATGACTGGCGAACGTCGGACAGACCGGCTCGCACGGCGCCGCATCGCACTGCTGGCACATCACGGGGCGGAATTTAACGCGCACATCGGGGAACTCCCCTTCGTAATAACGCTCCACCCGAATCCACGCGATGGCCCGCCCCCGCGCCGATTGCTCCGGTCCCGCAATGCGGACGTTGTTTTCGGTCCGGCACGCCGTCACACAGGCTTCGCACCCCGTGCAGCGATCCAGATCCACAGCCATTCCCCATCGATGTGTCATATGCCTACCTGTGTGGATGCTCCGGCGGATAATCCGTCAGCGATCCCGCAACTAAAACGAGACTGCCATCCGCGTCGGCAACTTTCCGTATCTTTACGCGGGTCGCCGCCCAGGCGACTGCCCCCGTCTCCGGTTCGGTAATTTGAGCCAGAATCTTGATCGGATTCGCGCCCCGCCCCGTCGCATATCTCGTGAAATTCTCGTGCCCCTGTCCCGCCGGCATCGCGAGAACATCCGGCGCGATCCCCGGCGATGGAAACGCCGGCACTCTTATCGCACCCTGCGTCGACGCCACCTCGACAATATCCCCCTGCCTGATTCCCAGCTTCTCCGCCGTCTGCGTATTGATCTCCACGCAATTGCTCCACACCGCGCTGGTCAGTGGATCCGGCAGCTCCTGCAGCATCGGCAAATGCGCGAGCGATCCGTCCAGCAGTGCCTGCGATGGATACGGCAAGAAATGAAACGCATACTCGTTGGGATTGCCGTCAAACTGGGGCTCCGCAAACTTCCCTGCCTCTCCCCTCGGGAGAGGCCGCTCGGCCTGCGCTCGAGCGGGTAAGGGGCCCGCCTTCACCATCTCCTCAAAACTCTTCCACGGCAGGTCCACCGGCTTCTTCAACTTCTTCCCAACATCGATGAGCACATCTGGCGTCGACCTCGTCTCATGCAGCGGCTGCATCACCGGCCCCGCCATACTCACGACGGCTGTCCTGGCCCCCGACTCCGGCATCGCCTGTACCCACGACTCCAGGAACGAATGATCCGGCAGAATCAAATCCGCCATCACACTCGTCTCATCGATGAAAATTCCAAAACTCACGATGTACGGAATCTGCGCAATCGCTTCCCTGACCTTCGCCGCCTGAGGCGACGCATAAACCGGATTCGCACCATCCACGAGCAGCACCTGCGCGTCCTTCACGTCCTCGATCTTTCGCGGCCGCGCAACCTGCACTCCCGGCATGAAATGCACCTCAGCCACCAGCGCCTGCAGCGCATTCACCGCCAGCGCGTTGAACAATCCGTTGGTTTGCGCGACCGCCGCTCCTGCCGCAAACGCGACGCCTGGCCTCTGCTCCGCGAATTCCTTCGCCAGCCGCTCAATCCGCGCTGCCGGCACTCCGGTCTTCTTCTCAACCTCCTGCGGCGTATAGTTCGCGAGACCTTCCCCCCATCCTTCTATTAATGTCCCGGCGCGGCCTGCATCCGCCGCCTTTCTCGCGCCCGACTTCATGATGACGTTCGCCAATCCGAGCGCGAGCACGCCTTCGGTTCCCGGCCGCACCGGCACCCACTCATCCGCGTTCGCGCCCGTCTGCGACATCCGATATTCGATCTGGACAAACTTGCCTCGAACACCCGGCCGTCCCTGCCGCATTTGCCCATACGCCACGTTCTGCGCGACCGGCGAATTCCACGTACCGAGAAAATCCGCGCCGAACGAGATCACGTACCTCGCGTCGGCCAGATCCAGCGTCGGTAATTGATAGCTTCCAAAACTCAGTTCATTCGCGCGCCGCACAACGTCGTCGCCGAAAACCTCGAACGCAATCGGTTCCGGCGCTCCGAACTTCATCGCGAACTGCCGCATGAATTCCGCTCGCAATCCGGGCTGCCGTCGCATGACCATCGCGAGCTTCTTCGGGTCGGTTGCGTCCAGCTTCGCCACGAGTTCGCCGATCGCCTGATCCCACGAAATTTCCTCAAACTTCCCATCGCCGCGTGCGCCCGGCCCAGCCGCGCGCTTCAGCGGATGCCCGACGCGATCCGGGTGATACGTGATCTCCGCCGCGGCCAGCCCCCGCGTGCACAGCTTTCCGTGATTGATCGGATGATCCGGCAGACCTTCCAGCTTCTTCGCGAGTCCCATCCGCGTCAGGCCCAGCTTCCCGTCCCGCAACACCTCGACTTCGCCGTCCATCACGCGCACATTCAATCCGCATCCCGCCGAGCACAGCGGACAGATGCTGGGCTTCCAGACCGCGATTCCGGGTGTGAGCTTGTCTTCAGGAACAAATCGGATGAGGTGATATTCGGGATTGCCGCAGCTCGCGAGCGTGGCGCTCGATCCCGTCAGTGCAGAGAGTTTGATGAACCGCCTTCGATCCATTTATTTAACGTCGGGCCCACCGGCCCGGGCCACTGTCGGTACACGGCCTTCGGCCGCCTCTTTGAATTGCCATCGGGCCGGTCCCCCCACGTCCATATTAATAATGACAGGTCAGGCAGTCGTTCGACGCCCCCTTCATCCTGTGGCAATCGATACAAAACCCCATCGTGTGATTGACCACACGCTGCGCAACCGTCATCTGGCTCAGATCACCATGACACGTCGCGCATTCCACCTTTGCCCGGATATGCGGCGCGTGATTGAACCGGACATGCGACTCTTCTACAAATCCATAAACCCGCTGCCACGCGATATCCTCCCCGCGCTTCGCGGTCGCTCGCAGCGCCTGGATCCGCGGATCGCCCGCCTCGCCGATCTCTTCATGACAGCTCATACATATATTGATGCTGGGAAGACCGGCGCGGGCGCCCTTCATCACGCCGAGATGACAGTTTTCGCAGAAGAGTCCGATGTCGTCGGTATGGATCTTATGCGGAAACTCAATGGGCTGCTCCGCCCTGGGCTTGATGCTCAGGAAATGCCTGGCGGCATCGCCGAAACTGGCATGCGCCGTCGTGAAGGTGGGCGACGACCATCGTTTGGCCGCATAAGGATCGAGCGTGGGTCTCGCATATCCCGGCACGCTCGGCTGCTGGACACAGCCGCTCAGGACCGTCAGCATCGCTGCGATCATTACCGCGCTTAGATGTCTCTCCACTGTTCCCGAAAAAATGCCGCTCGAATTAACGGTTTGAATCGCCGTTATTTTTATTGTTATAGGCGATGGTGAGGAATCCCCGTCCCGACCGAACTTGGGAAATTATCATACGCGTCAACACCGCGCAACGGCGGGGACAGAAGGACTCTGTCCCCCGAAACGCCGTGTCTCAGCCTTGTCTCTTCACATGTACATCCGTGTGACCGAAAACACTCCAGTCGGTGGCCGGACTTGGTGGGGGCGCGTACCTGGATCAGGCGAAAGAACGCGTGCGGCGGCCGGTGGTGTGGGTTAGCCGCCGGGTCTCTGCGTTCCTAGGCAATCTCGGCCGGGACCAAATGAGACGCAGGTATCTACCCTATAGCGTTGAAAAGAGGCCACAAGACTCGAATTCGGGGGCTCAGCGCCGTTGGCGATTTCCTTTTAGGACTTGGATCTCAAGGCCGCCGAAACGGGAGGCGGCGCCAGTTGATGGTTCGTGACGGGAACCAAGAACTGGACGCGACCAGTTGATGGTTCCTGGCGGGAACGAAGAACTGGACGCGATCCGTTGATGGTTTGTGGCGGGAAGCATCAGCAGGACGCGATCCGTTGATGTTTCGTGGCGGGAACCAAGAACGGGATGCGATCCGTTGATGGTTCGCGCCGGGAACCAAGAACGGGACGCGACCAGTTGATCAGTCTGGCGTGGCCTCCATCGTTGTTTTTTGGATGTCAGTCCGGACATGGCGGATGCCGTCGTGCAACCGCAATCAGCCAGCGGTAAACCCCAACTGCCCGGTCCCACGTCATGCTAGAATGTTTGAGTTTCTCATCGGGGCGTGGCTCAGCCTGGCTAGAGCACCTGGTTCGGGACCAGGGGGTCGGAGGTTCAAATCCTCTCGCCCCGATTAATCGATTCAAAAAAGATACAGCACGTTTCGGAATACCTCCGAAACGAGCTGTAGATATTTTTGCAGACGTAATTTCCTCAAAGATCTTCCATTTTCAAACAACCGTTGACGGAGACGTCAGTGTCCCAGCCCGCGCCCACAACGACGGAAACCCCCGTTTCAAATCCGCGACGTGATAAATAAACGGTGCCGAGTCCACGAACCATCATCGATCCCCAAATGGAAGAAGAGTTGCACGAAAGAGCGATGGGAATGAAGGAGGCTTCGTGGCGGCTCATGAAGCGCTACTCCAGAATCTCAAGCGTGAACCTTCTCTTCAGCTTCATTCCCGCTGCACTGAGGATAGTGCGGATTGATGTCGCTGTTCGCCCTTGCTTCCCGATTACCTTGCCGAGGTCGCTCTGAGCAACTCGTAATTCGAAAACGGTTGCCTGTTCTCCTTCAATGGGGCGAACGGAAACTTGCTCTGGATTGTCCACGAGAGCTTTCGCAATTTGCTCGATGAGCTCCTTCATAGCCCTCCAACCTCAACTTGTGCTTTGCTTCCTGGAATGGATTTTCCGGGCATTTATTTCCATCTGAAACGTACTGCGACCGGCGACGGTTTCAATTCACACGGAGCCGTCCTTACAAAAAAGACGACGATGCGCACATCGAGCAGAAGAACTGGACTCGCGTGCGAAAAATGGCCGCCTAACGCTATCAGAAAGGACGCCCTTGTCGTGGGCGGTTGTCGAGAGAAGAACCAGGGAGAGAGTTTTTTGGTAGACACAGGTCATGGGCGTTTTGGGGGTGGTGGATGAGGTTTCTCTTTCATTTCCCGAATCGTCAAGCGAAATTCCGGAACATGGTGGCCTTCCCACTGGCGCCAGTATGCTTCGCGCAGGCCTGCCAACACCGAGTTGCCTTCGTGTTTGACCATGACCACCAAGTAGTTTTCGTCTGTCTGATCGCGCGGGTCTTTAAGAAGCATCCGGATGGCCTGGTGGGAACCTTTGGGGATGAGGACCGCGTGGCCCGTTTTGATGTCGATGGCCTCCCACGATTGGTTCAAATCCAGGCGGAAGGTTTCCTCCACAACGGCTCCTCATATTAAGAACAGATCTATCTTATGTCGGTCAGTTGCACCGATTGATCTTTCTCTGCACAACCAAAACGGTAACTCACACGGGCTAGATAGAGCAGCGTTTCGCGTCGCCGAGCGAGACGCCCACGAGCGATCATGTCGCCGATATGCATAACGCATCCTTCCCGCTAGCCATCAGGGTATAGAGTGCACCGATTATACACCTGTGGTGAGGACAGCTCGGTTCACGGCCGACTCGATCCCTCACCCCCACACCATCCATACAAGGCGCGGGGCGGGTACCTTTTTCGCCCCGCGCGCCTTCTTTGATGACATGACAGCCCCTGCGTGATCGAAAAACTCTCCGCAGCATCAGAAACGCAACCGCCCATCGATCCTGAAGGCACAGCCAAGCGGACGCGGACAGCGCGGGAACGAACTTCCGTAACCCGTCGGTGTTTCTTCTTCCCGGAGGCATCTTCTACGCTGCAACCAACCATCGCGTAAACCCTATGCCGGTGATGGGATGGGGAATTCTTAACCTCGTAGAAGGCGTCAAGCTGAACCCGTGGTGAGGTTTCAGATCAAAGCGGTCGTAGGAGGAATGTTCGATTTGGCGTATGCTGGTTGAGCATCGAAGTTAACAACTTTCTGATCTTCAGGGATCTCCTGCCCCTTGCCCGATAAGCCTACAGGCCTTTCTAGCAAGCTCCCGAAGTTCCTTTCAGATTAAAAGGTGAGCACATGAGAAAGAAACTCAGCGTTTGACGGCAACACATTTGATTTGGGACAAAGGCTGAAGTTTGTGAACTTGGATTGGGAGGGCAATTGAATCCGACAGCAAAAACGATTTTGGTCTGGGGTGCGATCCTGGGGGCGGCTGTATTGCTTTATAGCGTCGCGCAGCACAGTGCATCGGGACGAGAGCAGGTTTTCCCATTTAGCCAATTTCTTCAGGAAATTG
>Ga0070707_100007409_pt1 | contig 10192 bp, 14 predicted proteins | sample KBSK5502metaG_FD_65468 | JGI IMG/M metagenome (GOLD analysis project Ga0070707, IMG submission 65468) | Corn, switchgrass and miscanthus rhizosphere microbial communities from Kellogg Biological Station, Michigan, USA - KBS K5-50-2 metaG | ecosystem: Host-associated > Plants > Roots >... | reverse complement strand
GCCACAATCCGATCACCAGGCTCTACGACGTGACGCTCGGGCCGCTCTTCAGGTCGGTCAAGGAATTGTTCGGCACCGCGCCCGGTCAGACCGACTACATCAAGCGCGTGATCGGGATTCCCGGCGATCACGTTGCCTGCTGCACCAGCCACGGCGACATCACGGTGAACGGGGTTGCCCTGCACGAGAAGTCGTACCTGATCTCCGGCGCCAAGCCGTCGCAGGGCAGCTTCAACATCGTCGTGCCGCCAGGCCGGCTGTGGGTGATGGGCGACAACAGGCCCGAGTCCGCGGACTCCCGCTTGCATGATTGCGCGTACACGTACACCCCGGCGACGTGCGTTCCCTACGACCGGGGAGGCACGATCCCGGCGAATAAGGTCATCGGCCGGGCGTTCATGATCGTGTGGCCGCCGAGCCGGTTCAGGATCCTGCCGATCCCGTGGACTTTCACCCAGCCCGGGCTCAGTCACGTCGCGGTGCAGTCGTCCGGTCAGGCGCGGACTGCTCTGCGGGCCGGGGTTCCAGTGCGGCCATCCGCGCCGTACCTGCCGCTGGCAGGCGGGCTAGCCGCTGCGGTCCCGCTCACGGCGCTCGAGCGACGGCTGCGGCTCCGGATCAGCAGGAGGCGACGGACGAACCGCGTGCTCCGCGACCGGCACGGTCCGGGGCGCAGGTAGCGAGGGCGAGGGGCAGCAGTGCGCGCGTCGGCGGCATCGGCGGCAAAGGCGGCTGAGGCGGCGAGAACCCGGGCAGCGGCATCCCGTGGCACGGCGAGGACGGCGGGCGGCCGGACGCAAGGTGCCCGGGCCGGGCGGCCGCGGACCAAGATGGCGAGTCGCAAGGTCGCCAGGGCCGACCCAGCGGTCGCCGGGCATGGACTGGCAGGCACGTGGTTTGCTGGTTCAGGCCCTGCCTGGCTGGGGCTACCCGCAGGCGCGCCTGCCGGGCTAACCGGAATCGGGCTCGCCGGTATGGAGGCCGGGCTTCGGCCGATCGGCTACACGCCCAGGCGCGGGGCAGGAGCGGGTCTGACCGGCTATGAGCGCGTTCTCGTCAGAGCCGGGCTCGGGCCTGTCGCCGGAATCGACGAGGCCGGGCGCGGGGCGTGCGCCGGCCCGCTCGTGGTCGCCGCCGTGGCGATCGATCGCCTCAATGCAGAGAGCATGGCCGGCATTGCCGACTCCAAAGCACTCACAGCAAGGGCCAGGGAGGCGGCCTACCGCAAGATCGTTAAGTCGGCGCTGGCCTGGCACGTCGTGGTCATCGAGCCTGGCGAGATCGACAAGCTTGGCCTGCACGTCTGCAACGTTGCCGGGATGCGCCGCGCTCTGGCGGGCCTGGCCGCGAGTCCTGGCTACGTGCTGACTGACGGTTTCGAGGTTCCCGGCCTGGCCGTGCCAGCGCTGGCCATGTGGAAGGGCGATCAGGTCGCCGCTTGCGTCGCAGCCGCTTCGATCGTGGCCAAGGTGACCAGGGACAAGATCATGACGGCCCTGCACGCCCAGTACCCCGAGTACGGATTCGCCCGGCACAAGGGCTATTCCACACCGAGTCATATGGCAGCTCTCGATGCGTGCGGCCCGAGCCCGGTGCACCGCCGCTCGTTCGTGAACGTCTCGTCCCGGCTGAATGACGCGAGCAGCGCCGGCGGTTTCGTGGTGTCTGCCGATGACCTGGATCATCCCGGCGGCGTCGTGCTTGCCGACGGCTCGGTGCTCGCGATAGACGAGGACGGCCATGGCCCTATCGTGGAGTTGATCGCGGATCAGCCGGCCACTGCGCCCGTAGCGGGCCAGGGAACGGACGCCGAACAGGCTCCCGAGGCGCCCGCCGCAGCGGAGGGGAGAACATGAGCGCGGAGGATCTCGAGAAGTACGAGACCGAGATGGAGCTGCAGCTCTATCGCGAGTACCGCGATGTTGTCGGGCTCTTCACGCATGTGGTTGAGACCGAGCGCAGGTTTTATCTCACCAACGACGTAGACCTCAAGGTCCGCACAGCCGACAACGGCGAGGTGTTCTTCGAGGTCACAATGCACGACGCGTGGGTCTGGGATATGTATCGCCCGGCCAGGTTCGTGAAGAACGTCAGGGTCGTGACCTTCAAGGACGTCAATATCGAGGAACTGGCCAAGAGCGACCTCCAACTCCCCGAGGAATCCTGACTGCGGCGGATTGTGAGATATGGGGCAGGTCCGGGTGGGTACCGCGTCGTGGACGGACCGTACCCTGATCGACTCGGGCTGGTATCCGCCGGAGGCGGACACGCCCGAGAAGCGGTTGCGCTATTACGCCCGCCAGTTCCCGCTGGTCGAGGTGGATGCGACCTACTACGCGCTGCCCGCCGAGCAGACCGCCGCGGCATGGGCCGCGCGGACCCCGGCCAGGTTCACCTTCAACGTCAAGGCATTCAGCCTGTTCACTCAGCATCCCACCCGGATCGCGGCGCTGCCTGCCGACTTGCGCCCGGCCGCGGCGAAGGCCGGCAAGGACCGGGTGTACCTCAAGGACGTGGACCCTGCGGTAGCCGATCAGGCGTGGGACCGGTTCCTGGCCGCGCTGGAGCCGCTGCGCGAGGCCGGCAAGCTGGGGGCGATCCTGCTGCAGTTCCCGCCCTGGTTCCCCATCTCCCGGGCCCGCAAGGACTACATCGCGTCCTGTGCGCAGCGGGTGGCGCCGCGGCGAGTCTGCGTGGAGTTCCGGAACCGGACCTGGATGAGTCCGGACAACCAGGAAGAAACCCTGGGGTTCCTGTCCGCCCATCAGCTGCCTTACGTCTGCGTCGACATGCCCCAGGGGTACAAGGACTCCATCCCGCCCGTGCTAGCGGCCACGGACCGCCTGGCCGTGGTCCGGCTGCATGGCCATTCTGCGCGCTGGGAGAGCAAAGACATCCACGAGCGGTTCGGCTACCGCTACACCGACGACGAGCTAGCACAGTGGGCGCCCAAGATCGCCGCCCTGGCCCGCGAGGCCGAGCAGACCCACGTCCTGTTCAACAACTGCTACAGCGACTACGCCCAGGTCAACGCCCAGCAACTCGCAGCGATGCTGAAAGTCTGACCATCCTGCCTTGGGGATGGTGCACGCTCGCGCACGCGAGCGGGCTCGCGGGCACGCAGGGGCCTTCAGGTGCCAGCCCCGGCGGTGAGCCGCTGAGACACATGTGTGAAGCTGTTCAAGGGGATTGAAGGCGAAACGGGGAATCGGCTCGCCCGGCTCGGGCCGGCTGGGCTGGTGGCTGGTCCGCGTGAACTGCCCGCGGGTCGGTCTGCGGCTCATACCAAAATCCATCGGGTGAAAACCTCTGGATCTGGATGCGGCCGGGGAGAGGTTCTGGAGCGGCGGGAGCGCGGCTGGGTTCCTCGGCTGGGAGAGCGGACCGTGACCGGCCAGAGGGACGTCTCAAGATGGGTGTACTACGGGGGGACAATGATGAGCGATCAACGGCCAGTCACCACGACCGAGGCGGGCATTCCCGCGGCAAGCGATGAGTTCTCGCTGACGGTCGGCCCAAGCGGGCCGAGTGTGCTGCATGACGCCTATGTCGTCCAGAAGATGCAGCAGTTCAATCGCGAGCGGGTGCCCGAGCGGGTGGTGCACGCTAAAGGAAGCGGCGCGCACGGGTTCTTTGAGGTGACCGAGGACGTCACCCAGTGGACCAAGGCGAGCTTCCTGTCCGGCGTCGGCAAGCGCACGCCGGTGTTCGCGCGCTTCTCGACCGTGGCAGGCGAAATGGGGAGCCCGGACACCAATCGTGACCCGCGCGGCTTCGCGCTCAAGTTTTACACCGAGGAGGGCAACTTCGACCTGGTGTGCAACAACACCCCGGTGTTCTTCGTCCGCGACACCAGCAAGTTCCAGGACTTCATCCACTCGCAGAAGCGGCAGCCGGACACCGGGCTCCGCGACAACAACATGCAGTGGGACTTCTGGACGCTGTCGCCGGAGTCCGCGCATCAGGTCACCATCTTGATGTCGGACCGCGGGACGCCGCGGACCTGGCGGAATATGAACGGCTACTCGAGCCACACCTACTCCTGGGTGAACCCCGCGGGCGAGCGTTTCTGGGTCCAGTACCACTTCAAGACCGTGCAGGGCATCGAGAACCTCACCGACGCCGAGGCCAAGGCGCTGGCCGGCGAGGACCAGGACGTTCACCGCCGGGACCTGTGGGACGCTATCGCCCGCGGTGAGGCTCCTGAGTGGCGGCTGGAGATGCAGATCATGCCGTTCGCCGACGCGGCGGACTACCGGTTCAATCCGTTCGACCTGACCAAGGTCTGGCCGCACGCGGATTATCCCCCGATCACGATCGGCCGGATGGTCTTGGACCGCAACCCCGACAACCACTTCGCCGAGGTCGAGCAGTCCGCTTTCGATCCCTCCAACCTGGTGCCCGGGACAGGGCTTAGCCCGGACAAGATGCTGATGGGCCGGATTTTCTCCTACCACGACACCCACCTGCACCGCATCGGCCCCAACTACCAGCAGCTGCCGATCAACGCGCCCAAGGTGCCCGTGCATTCCTACAGCAAGGACGGGCCTATGACGTACCGGCACGCCGGGTCGCAGCCGACCTACGCGCCGAACTCCTACGGCGGCCCCCAGGCCGACCCGGACCGGGCCAGTGAGATCGGCTGGTGGGTCGAGGCGGCGGAGATCGGCCGTTACGCCTACGACAAGCACGCCGACGACGACGATTTCGTCCAGCCGCGTGCGCTCTACCGCGACGTGATGACCGAGGTCGACAAGGAGCACCTGGTCACCAACATCGTCAGCCACGTGAAGGCCGGCGTGCACCCCGACCTGGTGCCCCGCGTCATCGAGTATTGGGACAGGGTGCACTCCGAAATCGGCGCACAGGTAGCAAAGCAACTGAACGGAGGCTGACGGCTACCGCGCCCGGGGCGTGCTCTACCAGCGATTCCAGTGCACTACCTCGTCGAAGGATCGGCGGTTGGGTTTGGTGAGCGGCTGGAGCGGCCGGTCAGTCGGGTAGCCGAGACCGATCAGGTAGACCGCGAGGTAACCGTCGGGGAATCCGAGGACCCGCCCTGCCTGCTCTTGGTCCATGACGGCCGAGTGACCAGAGCCAGTGCCGAGGTCGGCCGCCGCCAGCATTATGTTCGTGGTTGCCTGGCCGAGGTCGTACATCAGCCAGTCGCGGTGCCGCTCGTCCTCCGGCTCCCTGGCCACCAGAGCGATCGTCGCTGCCGACTGGGCTATGTGCCTCCCGCCCCGATCCCAGACCTTCGCCAGGTCGATCAGCTGATCGCGGTTGGTTACGACCACGAAATTCCAGGGCTGCCAGTTTCCAGAGGATGGTGCTCGCCGCCCCGCTTCAAGGATGCGCTCAAGGTTCTCCCGGGCGATCGGCTCGTCGGTGTACTGGCGCACGTTCCGGCGCGCCCGGAAGGTGTCCCACGTCTCCATGCCATAGTCCTATCCCATGGCCGCCACGCCATCGAGCCTGGACGGGCAATGCTGAGCCGCACCTGGCGGCGCACCCGGCGGCCCCGAGGCCAGCGGCTACGCAATGCCGAAACTGTTGATCTTCTCGGGGTAGATACGGATAAAGGCATCGCCGAATCCGGGCCCGAGGTGTGAGCCGCCGGTCGGGATCGCCTCGGCGCGGCCGCGGATCTCGAGAAAGCGTGGCGTCCAAGGATCAATTGACACGAGATCGTCGACGACGATCGCCGCCCAACCGGTGGCCTGCACATCCCGGTACTTCTTGGTAGTCGCGACGTGGTGACCGCCGACGTCGACCGTGCCGAGCTCGGAGTTGTAGCGGAACGACGTCGGCACAACGTGCGGCTTGTGGTCGGCGCCGGCCGTGGCGAGACGCCCCAGCCGCTGGCTTGCGAGGTACTCAACATGTGGGGCAGTCAGCTCGGTCATGTACACAGTAAACAAGTTAAGGTGGGCTTCAAGTCAATCCGCCAGCGAGGCCAGAGCGTCACAGCTTGTTGAGCGCCTCGAGATGCGACCGCAGCTGTGCGTTGATCTGGTCGAGCAGCCCGCGGACGCTGTCGTCTCCCTGGTCCGACAAGGCCGCCCTTACGTGCCCCGCGAGCCGGGCCAACTGCTCGCCGACTACCTGGCGGACATCGTCATCGCCCACAGGGCCGTGCCACAGATTCGGGGGTTGCCGGCCCGCCACGCTCGGCATGTAGGCGAGCGCTGACACGCCACGAGCGGTGTCGGCCTCCATTAGCCGCTCAGCCCACGCCTTTGCGTCGCTGACCAGCTGGTCGAGCTCGGCATGCAGCTTGTGTCCTTCCGGCACCCTGCGATGAGCCTGCCGCAGGGCCATGACCACGTCGATGATCTCGCTGAGCACCTCGTTGAGAGCGGCCATCGGGTCGCTCGGAGGCTCGGGTGTCATGGGCGCACCGCCCGGTTACTGAACCGCCGATGGCCCGTCGCGCCGGGCCGTGATCCAGCGTCGCGCCCGGGTGACGAATGTGCTCCGTCGCCACGGTTGCTCTTCAACGCAGACCCATGAACCATGGGTTGCATCATGCCCGGCCGAAATGACGTGCACCCATTTGGGGTAGGGATAGGGGGCGGCTCAGGGTGAAGGTCTCTGAGTTCAGATGTCGTTCGGCGCGACCAGTTCGTGGAGCCGCGACAGGAACAGCTTGAGAATCGGCGAGGTGTTCGACGTGCTGTGCCCAACTCTACGTCGATCGTGGGTGCCTGGCCTTCCAGCGGACGGCTGCCGACAGACGGCGGTAGCAGGTTCTTGGCGTAGGCGGGCATCAGCGCCAGCCCGCGGAACAAGGCGCGTCTGGTCGCGGAGGTTCCGATGGCTCGCCTCGGCCGATTAGAGGAGCTCCCCAACGCGATCGTCTTCATGGCGTCGGACGAAGCGTCCTACATCACCGGCCATATCCTCAACGTCGACGGCGGTCACACCGTTTAACTGAGCACGAAGCCTGGGCTCGACGCGCGGGGGGTTGCGCCATCCTGGGGGCAGCGCCCCGAAATGCTACGTAGGGTCAGACGGCATCGCGACCAGGCGGCCACAGGGACGAGGCTCCCGCTGGCGCGACGGGCTATCTAACCAGGGGACACCGACACCGGCGAGTCGTCGTCCACAGGACTCGCCGTGGCCCGCCAGCTGGCCCACATTCGGCGTTCACCAATCGCTTGTGGCAGCCCTCCTGCGGCATGGTCGGTGCCGGAAGTGGTGGGCATGCATCCGAAGGACGCGCTCGGCCGGCGGGGCGAGCAACTGGCAGCTGAGTATCTGCAGGACGCCGGGTTCCGCATCCTGGACAGGAACTACCGGTGCGCTGACGGCGAGATCGACATAGTCGCCGCGGACCGGCGGAAGCTGGTCGCCTGCGAGGTGAAGACCCGTTCCGGAGTCCGGTACGGGACCCCGGTCGAGGCCGTCACGCACCGGAAGCTGCGGAGGCTGCGTCGTCTGGCGGTGCACTGGGCGAGCACGCACGGATTGATCTTCGACGAGCTGCGAGTCGACATAGTCGGGGTGCTCAGGTCGCCGTCGGGTGAGTTCACGATCGAGCATGTGCGCGGGGTGGGCTAGATGGGGCTCGCGCACACGCCATCGGCGCTGGTCGGCTTGAAGCAGTTGGCACCGGGCGAGCGATCGGCTTCATCCCCGCTTTTGTCACTGCGGCGATGCGGATCCCGCCTGAAGTCATGGCGATTCCGGTCATCGACATTCCGCCAACGGAAGTGTGTCTCACCTGGAAGGCAGACCGGCGATCCGAAGCGATCCGCGATCTGGTCGCGACCGCGCTGGCCACGCTCGCCGCGGGCGGACATGAACCACCTCGGGGTTATCTCCGCATGCCCTTACCCCGCCGCCCGACGTCCGCGACGACAGCCTGTCCGGCCCGTCAGACTCGCTTGATGCCGTCCGCGGCCGCCCCGGCATCACTGGCCGCACAGCCGCTCGGCCCCCAGGGTCGCGTAAGGGTCCATTACGGCCTGGTCGAGGAAGAGATGCTGCTCCCCGGCACCATCGCCGAGCTTCAACAACGCCTGATCCCTGCGCGCCACATCTACCGCAGGATGCTGGGCCTGCTCGCCGTCGTGACCACGTCGATCGCCTCCCACATATCCGTCGCCAGCACACTCAGGTGTGTCTTGAGCGGGATGACGAGGTCGTACAGGGCGCTCCCTGACATCCGGGCATCGGTGAAGACGATGATGTCGCCGATCCTCAGGCAGGTCGTAGGTCGTGCATGAGCGCCAACCGGCCGTCTTCCCGCCATGCTTTCTCGAAGTATTCCTGTTCCCTGGCCAGTCCCGCCTTCCGCGCCATCGAGCCGGGCGGGTTGTTTCGGCTCAGCGCCGGATGTACCTACGCTGAAAGCTGAAGACCCGCCAGGCCTGGCAGCGGTCCTGCGCGCTGCAGAGCCAGCTCGGCCGCTTTGATCCTGCGCTCCTGCGCAGCGTTGCGATGCCTCGCATCGGGTTTGACCTCGCCAATGCAGGGGTATTGGCGGCCAAGCCGCTCGCAGAACGTCGTGCTCAACCAGCCAGGCTTCCAGGCTGCCTGCTGGAACCCTTGGCCGTCCTTGACGTTCCCGCAAGCACGCAACTGTCCGATCAGCCCGGCAAAGATGTCCAGCGCGGCCAGCTGATACAGGTGCAAGAGCACAGCGTCGTGGTTGACCCCTTTATCCGACAGTCTCACCTGACCAGTGTCGCCTGCGAATAGATACGCCAACGACATAACAGGCGTACCTTAATAGCCAATCATGACAAGTAAGACGTGACTGACCTAATTTAACGAAACAGGTGAATTCGCCGCTCCATTAGATCGTACCGAACGAGCCGACGACGTCCCGATCAGCCTGCATCTGCCGGCTACCGTCAGCGACTTCGCGGCAGCAGCGACGGCGATCCGATCGCAGAATCTAGCGGCTGATCGATGCATCCGATTGCGCTCCAGAGCGCGAGCAAATTGTCTAATCTGCGCGCGCAATGGGACTCGGTGGTGGCGGGCTGATCGCGGAGGAGCGAGCCGCCGGGAGCGGGTGCGGCTGGTGCAGTGCTCGCGGCGGCCGCGAATTGGGGCTGGGCGAGGTTTGGCTCAGCGCGCGGGCGCGCCGGCTGGGTACTCGGCGGGATAGGGCTCGGCGTAGTCGGCCGACCGGCTCACGTTCTCCCATGCGGTGGCCTCGGCGAGTTGCCGCTTGGAGTAGTCGAGCGCCATCTCGACCGCGGTCACGCCGAGTAGCAGGTGCGAGGGCGGGTTGCCGCGCTTGACTGTGTTCACGATGATCTCGGCGGCGCGCGCCGGGTCGCCGGCGGGGCCGGCTGGATTGCGGCGCGTGCGGCGATGCATGGCTCCGATTGTGCTGTCGTAGTCGGCGGGGATCTCGTGCACGGTCATCGAGGAACCAGCCCAGTCGGTCGCGAAACCGCTGGGCTCCACGACGATGACCTTGACGCCGAATGGCGCGGTCTCGACGGCGAGCACGCGGCTGAAGCCGTCGACCGCGAACTTGGCGGCCTGATAGCTGGCAATGCCCGCCGAGCCGCCGACGCGCCCGCCAACCGAGGAGAACTGGACGACGGTGCCGCCGCCCTGTGCCCGCAGCTGCGGGATCACCGCCTTTGACACGTTATACACGCCCCAGAAGTTGGTCTCGAACTGGGCACGAAAATCAGCGTCGTCGCCCGTCTCGATGGGCGCGACGTTCGCATACCCCGCGTTATTGACGATGACGTCGAGCCGGCCGAAGCGCCCGGCACCGGCCGCAACAGCGGCACGGGCCGCGTCGGCGTCGGTCACATCGAGGGCGAGGGGCAGCACGATGTCGCCGTACCGCTCCGTGATCTCGGCAAGCTGTCCGGGCTGGCGGGCAGTGGCGACGACGCGGTCACCAGCGTCGAGAGCGGCACGGACGAGGGCGCGGCCGAAGCCGCGCGAGGAACCGGTGATGAACCAGACTTGCTGCATGAGGAGTCGCGTACCCACCTGGCTTACCTTGAATCACCTGCGCACCGGGCATACCAGGAGCAACATGCGCCGTGCCCGCTGACCTACCTCTGACCGCAATCTTGGCTGCTGGCAGCCGAGGACCCAGCGAATGACGAGAAACTCCACGGTAAGTCGGTCACGGTCATCAGACCAGGTCACGGCGTGGCCATCGTGATCGCTCACCCTTGACCCAATACTCGCTCCCGAGCGCCGACGA
>Ga0070707_100007408_pt1 | contig 10194 bp, 7 predicted proteins | sample KBSK5502metaG_FD_65468 | JGI IMG/M metagenome (GOLD analysis project Ga0070707, IMG submission 65468) | Corn, switchgrass and miscanthus rhizosphere microbial communities from Kellogg Biological Station, Michigan, USA - KBS K5-50-2 metaG | ecosystem: Host-associated > Plants > Roots >... | reverse complement strand
CTCGTCTGCGCGCAGCGGTCCTGACGCCGCTCGCCGACACCGCCGATGAACTGGGCCTGCTTGCCGAAATCGAAGGGGCCACAAGTGCCCGGCTGATTGCGGAAGAGCGGGGACTTGGCGCGCTGACCGCCAGGGAACTCGTGCATGGCGTCCCGCACGCGCATTTCATCAATGCGAGCTTTGCCTATGCGAAGCCGCGCGAGCCGATGCGGTTCAATCCGGCCAATCGCGGCGCCTGGTATGCCGCGCTGGCGGTGGAGACCTGCATCGCCGAAGTCGGCTATCATCTCACCAGGGCTCTCGATGATGCGGGCGACTTCAATGCTATTGTTGAATACGGTGAAATGCTCGCCAGCATGTCGGGTCTGTTTGTTGACCTGCGGCGGGTTCCCGACCATCCAAGCCTCGATCCGGATCCGGCCGTTGGCTATCCGGCTGGCAATGCGATCGCGGCTATCGCCCGCGTCGGCGGTCACAACGGGATCATCTATCCATCGGTCCGCCAACCTCGAGGCACCTGCATCGCCGCGCTCTGGCCCAATGTCGTCCAGTCGGTCGTCCAGGGCGCCCTCTATCGCCTGACCTGGTCCGGTACCCCCAACTATGAGTGCGAGGCCCTATAGCGCAATTCGTAGCCGCTTCACCTGCTCATCTCCGGATCATCAAGCGGCTGTTGCCGCGCTGGAGGCTGCTTCCGCGTCTGACCCCACCTCGAGCAGCCAATCCATCACCAGCGAGGTAGCCGGCGATGGTCGTCTGCGTTTCGGCGTGACAAGCCAATGCCCCGCTCGCGATGATGTCACTACACTTGCAAAGGGCTGAACCAGAGCGCCCGTCCGCAATCGGTCGCCGACCAGCAACAGGCGTCCGAGCACAATGCCCTGGCCATCGAGAGCGGCTTGCAATGCGACATTGTAATCGCTGAGCTGGATGGTACGGGCGCGGTTGAGGTCAAGACTATTGGCGCTCGCCCATATCTCCCATTCATAAGGGCGCGAGACCAGAAGGAGCGTGTGGTTAAGCAAATCTTTCGGCTCATGAACCGCAGCGCCGGTGCGCAGCAGAGCGGGACTCGCCAGCGGCGTCAAACGCTCCGACATCATAAGACGTGACTCCACTCCTGCCCAACGGCCATCGCCGTAACGAATGGCCAGATCTGCCTCGCCTGCGTCGATGTCAGCGAGGCGCAAAGTGGGATCGAGGGCTAGGTCGATCTCGGGATGGCGCTCGGTGAAACGGGACAGCCGCGGCACCAACCAGTTTGCAGCCAATGACGGCAGCACGCTCATGCTGACGCGAATTCGTGATGCATGTGTGCGCACTTCCGCGGTGCCAGATGCGATCACTGCGAAAGCATCGCGCACTGCCACGAAATAACGTTCGCCTGCCGGTGTGAAGGCAATGCTGCGGGCACCACGGGTAAAAAGCTTGACACCGAGCTCCCGCTCGAGCGTGGCAATATGATGGCTGACCGCGCTCTGCGTGATCAGCAAGTCCTCGCTGGCTCGGCGGAAACTCATTCGCCGACCCACCGTCTCGAAAGCACGCAGAGCCGGAAGAGGCGGCAGCAGGGGAGAGGTGCGCATCAGATGCATCCAAGAAGTGAACGGAATTAAAAAGGCCATCTTGGCACAAGACATGAGCCAAATCGATCACTGGCGCTAAATCTTTGAATTGGATGCCCTGTTTTCATGCGGCTATGCGATTGCCAGCCGCCACGCAGGCAGTTCCTAACGTGCCGGCCGAGTGAAGAGGACCAGACCTTGAGCGGAATCCTTGACATTGAACGTCTGCGCGGCGAGACGCCGGGCTGCGCCGTGGTCGCGCATTTCAACCATTCCGGCATGTCGCTGCCGGCGACAGCGACGCTCACTGCCATCACCGATCATCTCCTGCGGGAAGCGCTCCAGGGCGGCATGGAAGTTGCCGCGGCAGCCGCCAGCACTGTCGAGATCGCCCGCAAAGATGCGGCGGCACTGCTTGGCGCTGCACCAGCAGAGGTAGCCTTTACAACCAGCGGCTCCGCTGGATTCGGGCTTGTATTCGCCGCCCTTCCGCCCTTGCTGTCGGGTGATCGCATCCTGGTCGGGCGTCAGGAATGGGGCGGTAATCTCGCCACAATGCGGGATGCAGCAGATCGGGCCGGTGCGCGAATCGAGGCAATTCCGACGCGCGAAGACGGCAGTGTCGATCCCGACAGCTTGGCCGGGATGATCGACGAGCGCGTGCGGCTCATCTCCCTCACCTGGCTGCCCGCGAATGGCGGTCTGATCAATGACGCAGCGGCCGTGGGGCGTATAGCGCGAGCAGCCGGCGTGCCCTATTTCGTTGATGCCGGCCAAGCGCTTGGTCAAATACCCGTCGATGTTGCGGCGATCGGGTGCGACATGCTGAAAGGAACGGCGCGCAAGTATCTGCGCGGCCCACGCGGCACCGCGCTGCTTTATGTGCGCGCGGACTTCATTCCGCGTCTTACTCCTGCGTTCCTCGATGTCCAGTCGGGGCCGTGGACCGGCGAAGGGCCACGTCGGCGTGCCGATGCCCGTCTCTTCGAAACCATCGAAGGCTCGGTGGCGCTTCAGCTCGGCCTGGGCGTCGCCTTGGCGCAGGCGCGGACAATCGGCATTGGTGCGATCCGGGCACGCATCCGAAAACTGGCCGATGGCCTGCGCAGCCTTCTCTCCGAAATACCGGGCGTGAGTGTGCGCGATCTCGGCAGCGAGCGCTCAGGCCTGGTATCGTTCACTGTCGAAGGTCAGGGCGCACAGGACATGCGCAGCCGTCTAGCCGCCAAGCGGATCATCGTCGGCGCCAACGGCATTCCCTATACGCCTCTCGATATGAAGGCGCGCGGGTTGACGGAAATCATACGCGCCTCGGTGAGCTACCTGAACACCGAGGACGAGATCACCAGCCTGGCTGCCGCAGTGCGCGCAGCCGCTCGTTGAAGCTTGGCGTCACCACTTAACGGAGATATCCATGCCGCTCGCCCGTATTGACCTTGCTCACGGAAAGTCCCCGGAATACCGCAGTGCCGTCGGCGAGGTAGTCTATGACGCCATGATCGCCGAATTGAAAGCGCCAAAGGATGACCGTTTTCAGGTAATCAGCGAGCATCCGCGCGAGAATCTTGTCGCGGATGAGAGCTATCTGGGAATCCGGCGCACAGCGGATTGCATCATTATCCATTTGTTCCTGCTATCCGGGCGAACAGTCGAGCAAAAACGCGGTTTCTACAAGGCGGTTGCGGATGGTCTGCACAAACGGCTTGGTCACCGCCCCGAGGACGTATTCATCGGTCTGGTCGAAGTTTCGCGCGAGAACTGGTCGTTCGGCAATGGCGAGGCGCAATATGCGCCTGCTGAAGGCTAGGAGGAGCCGCGACGATGAAAGCCATTTTCTCCGATAAGCTCGCCACACCTGCCGGCCCATTCTCGCCGGCAATCCGCGTCGACGGCTTCATCTATATATCGGGCAGTATCGGCCAGGATCCTGCAACAGGGAAGATTGTGCCCGGCGGCGTGGAGAAACAGGTCGAGCAGGTGTTCGCCAATCTGGCGGCGGTTCTCGAGGCAGCCGGCAGGAATTTCACCGACGTGGTCCGGGCGGGTGTCTATCTCACTGATATGGGCAACTTCGGCGTTATGAATGCCATCTATGCGCGACATTTCATTGAGCCCTACCCGGCCCGCACGACCATTGCTGTCGCGGCCCTTCCGCTTGGCGCTGCCGTCGAGATCGATCTTGTCGTGCGGGAGTGAGGAGAGCCGTTACCTCCGAGAAGGAGCGAGGCGACGTAAGCTCAGGGCATAGAAACGTGTTCCACGGCCTAAAGCTGTGTGCCGGCTCCAGGCCCTGCGCGAAAACCCTCGCCCGGGAGTGGCTGGTGAAGTGAACATGGATGGAGTTTCGATCGGCGCCTGACTTGTCGCAACGGAACTCTCCTTTTATCGACACGCCGCACGATCATGGCTATCAGATGTGACTAGGAGACGCCGCATGACATCTGATGCTATTGCCAGCTTCACCACACCGCGCGATGGCGATCTCGGATGCCTCAGTGTAAGCAACAAGACGGGCCTGATGGCGAGCGTGCTCCCCAATGGCTCTATCTTCGCAATCGAACATGTGAGCGAGAGCGGCACTATCATGCTCAACCAGGTGCCAGGCTCGCCCATCCATGGCGGCATTGCGCGCCTTTATGCACGGCCCAGCGGTGATGAACCGCGCGTCATCGAGATCGTCGGCCCCAGCGCAAAGTTTCGCTTCGGTGCCGCTCAAGATCGCTTCGTCTGGGACGGCGAGACGGATGGCCTGAAGCATCAAGCGACGCTGTGGTTCGCACCCGACAGCAATATCTGGCTTTGGCATGTTGAGATCGCCAACAAAGGGAAAGCGTCGCTTACCTGCGATGTCCTTCTCATCCAGGATCTGGGCCTTGGCGACAGGGGATTCATTCAGAACAATGAGGCCTATGTCTCGCAATATGTCGATCACCATGCTGCGCAGGACCCAGAGCTGGGGCCCGTGATCATGAGCCGGCAGAATCTGTCGCAAAGCGGGCGATATCCATGGGTCATGCAAGGCTGCCTCGATGGCTCATCAGGATTTGCCACGGACGCGAAGCAGCTCTTTGGGTCCCGCTATCGCGACCGGAGCAGTATCGATTTTCCAATCGGGACAGACCTGCCGAGCCAAAGACTGCAGCATGAAGTGGCCTGCACCGCGATCCAGTCGCGGTCGGCCACAATCGAGGCTGGCGCTTCGGCAACGTGGACGTTCTTCGGTCTCTTCGAGCCCGATCACGCTTCCGCCTCGAGCGATGCCGATCTGTCGAAGATCGATGCGGTGCGGATGGCGTGGACACATTTTGCGGTGGGAGACATCGCCCTTGAAACGCCGGTGCGCGGCCTCCCGCAGGATGCGCCGGCGATCGTGGCCGACACGCTGAGCAATGAGGACATCGCCCGTCTTTATGCGCAGCGCTTGCATGAGGAGCGCAAGGACGGAGCGCTCCTGTCCTTCTTCGTGCCCGACGGCTCGCATAACCGCCATGTCGTCCTCGCTGCCAAGGAGCGCCTCATCACGCGCCGCCACGGGACGCTGTTGCGCAGTGGACAGGGTATGCTGCTCGACGAGACGACGCTCTGCGCCACCTGCTGGATGCATGGCGTGTTCGGAGCACAACTCACCATCGGCAATACGTCCTTCCACAAGCTCTTCTCGGTCTCGCGCGATCCCTACAACATCACGCGTGCGAGCGGACTGCGCATCTTGGCGGATCTGGGGCAGGGCTGGCGATTGTTGAGCGTGCCATCCGCCTTCGAAATGGGCTTGAGCGACTGCCGCTGGATCTATCGGGTGGGCGCCCGCACCATCATTGTCCATGCGGTCGCCTCTGGCGATGATTCAGCGATGCAATGGCGCGTCACCGTCGAAGGCGAGGCCTGCCGGTTCCTCGTCTTCGGCCATCTCGTCCTCGGCGAGCGTGAACTCGGCCATCAAGGCCGGGTCGAGATCGACGAAAAAAGCAAGCGCTTCCGTTTCCGGCCCGACCCCGATTTCCTCTGGGGGCAACGCTACCCGCAAAGCCAATATCATCTCGTGACCAGTACACCAGATGCAGTAGAGGCGGTTGGCGGCGACGAGCTGCTTTATACCGATAGTGTTTCGCGCAACGGCGCCTATGTGGCCCTGCGAACGCGCGCGACCAGCGAGTTCCGCTTTGCCGTCACCGGCTCTCTCACCAATGAGAAGGAGGCCGAGCGCCTCTCCCGCAAATATGCCTCCGGTGTCGCCAGTGAAGCGATGCTCGTCCCGGCGCGGCATTATTGGGACCATGTCACGCGCGGGCTTCGCATCGAGGGCAGCCATGCCGATGCGCAGGCCCTCGACACGTCATTCCCGTGGATCGCGCATAATGCGATGATCCATCTGACTGTGCCGCACGGGCTCGAACAATATACAGGTGCCGCCTGGGGCACGCGCGACGTGTGCCAGGGACCGGTCGAGCTCCTCCTGTCGCTCGAACATGACGAGCCAGTGAAGGAGATCCTGCGCATCGTCTTCGCGCAGCAATATGAAAAACGCGGCGACTGGCCGCAATGGTTCATGCTCGAGCCCTATTCGAACATCCAGGACAGACACAGCCATGGCGATGTCATCGTCTGGCCGCTCAAGGCGCTGTGCGATTATCTCGAATGGACCAACGATCTCGCTTTCCTCGATGAACCGGTGGCCTGGCGCGACGAGGAGACGCTTATCCGTACCGAACAGACCGATTCGGTTGCGAAACATATCGAAAAGCTCATCGCTACCACCATTGAGCGGTTCATTCCGGGAACGAAACTGATCCGCTATGGCGAGGGCGACTGGAACGATTCGCTGCAGCCCGCCGATCCCAAACTGCGCGACTGGATGGTGAGCAGCTGGACGGTTGCGCTGCTTTTCCAGCAGATCAGGCGCTATGCCGAAGTGCTGCGCCGGGCGAGGCGCGGGAAGGAATCCGAAAGTCTCGACGCCTTCGCTGAGGCGATGCGGGCCGACTTCAATCGCCATCTCATCGTTGACGGGACCGTTGCGGGCTATGCGATCTTCGAGCCGGGCCGCGACAAGCCCGAGCTCCTGCTGCATCCGAGCGACACGCGCACCGGATTGAAGTTCTCGCTTCTGCCGATGAAACGCAGCATCATCGGCGGGCTGTTCAACGAGGAGCAGACGCAGCATCACGCCAAGATCATTCGCGAGCATCTGCTGTTTCCCGATGGGGCCCGGCTCATGGACAGGCCGGTTGCCTATCATGGCGGGCCTGAGCAGATCTTCCGCCGCGCCGAGTCGGCTGCGAATTTCGGCCGCGAGATCGGCCTCATGTATACGCATTCGCATCTGCGCTATGGTGAGGCGATGGCCACCCTCGGCGAGGCTGACGCGCTGTGGGACGCGCTCATCAAGGTCAATCCCATTGCCGTGACCGAGCATCTTCGCCATGCGTCGCTGCGCCAGCGCAACGCTTATTTCTCGAGCAGCGATGCGGCTTTCCCTGACCGCTACCAGGCGAGTGAGAACTGGGAGCGGGTCAAGAGCGGCAAGATCGCCGTCGATGGCGGCTGGCGTATCTATTCCTCTGGACCTGGCCTCTATGCCAATGTGCTGGTGCGCCTTGCCTTTGGCCGGCGGCGGTATTTCGGCAAGCGCATCGCGTCACCACTGTTGCCGCCGCACCTCGCCAGGACGAGGCTCACCTTGGCGAACGGAGCCTGACCTAAGCCCTTTCGAGCTGCCGCGACAGCCCTTGTCAAACAGGGCCGAGTTTTCCCGCATACCGGGTTTGATAACGGAAGATTGGGCGGCCGCCTGAGTGGTCCGCGAATAAATCGGCCGGTCGCATCTCACTGTTATTGGCATCACCGCTCGCGGGGACGAAACTCATCCTGACTGCCGATGCGCAGACGCTCCGAGAAATAGCGTCTGACGGCGGAAGCTTCGAAACGGGTTCCGCAAAGTCCGACATGGCCGTCGGGACGCAGCAGATAGAAAGAGGGTTTTGGAATCCGGGCGCGCGCCAAATCCATATCATTGACCGGGTCGGCGGGGATGGAGTGGAGGCGGCATAAGCCCTCCAAGCCCGGCAATTCTTCACGCGGTGAAGCCTGTCCGAACAAGATCAGGTTGAAGTGCGTGTCGTCGAGTTTCTGAAACAGATCCTCGATGGGGCCGGTCGGTGCGAATTTGAGCCGCAGCCACGGGAAGCGATCGCCGCTGCGCGGTGCACCCTCGGGCAGGCCCGGCAAAGTCTGTGACAGCGAGCTGTCACGGTACTCTATGCCAATCTGGGAAACGGTGCGAAAGGCGATCCGCTGGATCCGTTCCAGGCCCAGGCCAAAGGCGGCGATCCGGGCAAGGATCTTGGTGCGGAGCAGGCCGGCAATCGGGCTGTCGGAGATGACCAGCCTGAAGGCCCGGTCCGTGGTGGAAAGCAGGCGTTGCGCGACCGGCCGACGCTCTTCCTCGTATGAATCGAGCAGTGCCGCGCCCGCATGGTCCTTGACGACGAGCGCCAGTTTCCAGGCCAGGTTGTAGGCATCCTGCAGGCCGGTATTCATGCCCTGCGCCCCGACCGGGCTGTGAATATGCGCGGCATCGCCGAGCAGGAAGCAGCGCCGGTCGCGGAAGTGCTCCGCACTTCGGTGATGGATGCGGTAGGTGGAAAACCAGCTGCATGTCGCGAAGGACAGCCCGGCGTCCCCCTGCGTGTGCAAGGAAGGGAGCATGGCGTCGAATGTCAGATCGGCCTTGTCGCGCAAATCGGGCGGCACGATGCCAACGACCCGCCAGTGATCCTTCCCGCGCATGGGAAACAGCAGATGAAAGCCTTCGCGGAACAGATAGACGTTGACTTCATCGGCAATCATGCTCCCGGTTGCCGTCACATCGGCAACGAAGAACACATGCTCGTAAGGGGCACCCGGAAATGTGATGGCGTTCAATTCGCGAACGGCGCTATGGGCTCCATCGCATCCGGCGACCCAGGCGGCGGTGATCTTCCGCTGCACCCCATCGGGCAGCCTGATCGTTGCCGTGACCCCGTCGGCTTGCTGCTCTAAACCCACGAGCTCCGTGTTCCACGCGACCGACACGCCCAGGTCACGAAGCTTCTCGCCCATGATCCTTTCATTGTCGTCCTGGCCGAGGATGAGAATGAACGGATAGGGAGTCAGGTTCTTGCCGGCCTCACCCAGCGGGACGCGCGCCATGTGGCGCCCCTGCGCCCAGATATTGGCACCCGTGCCGCGCTTGCCGAGTTCGAGAGCGCGATCGGCAATGCCCAGTTTCTCATAGATCTCCAGAGTGCGGGCCTGCACCCCTAGCGCCCTTGTCTGAAGCGCCGGGCCTGAATGCCGGTCGATGATCAGCACCCGCACGCCGCGCCGCACGAGCTGGCAGGCGAGCATCAGCCCGGTCGGACCGGCGCCGACCACGAGAATGTCCTTGTCCATTCAGCCCCGCCAGAAAAGAAGAAGTGTAACTCATGCATCTTGCCACTAACAGAGCCGGCGCCTCTCTTGGAGAACCGGTAATTGCCGTTGTCGTGCCTTCGCCCGGCGGCTAAGATTCTGTCATGGACACATCATCCTTTGCCGCCGGCGCCGCCTATATGCGCGGCCGATTTGTTCCGATTGCCGAGGCGAGCATACCCGTCACCGACTGGGGTTTTACCCGTTCGGATGCCGTCTATGATGTCGTGCATGTTTTCCGCAACGGCTTCTTCCGGCTGGACGACCATCTCGACCGGTTCATGCAGTCCATGCAGGCGCGCCGGCTCAAGCCGCCGGAAGATCGTACCGCGATCGAGGCCGTGCTGCATCGCTGCGTGGCGCTTGCCGGTCTCGCCGATGCCTATGTCGCCATGGTGGCGCTCAGGGGCCGGCCGCGCGTCGCCGGATCGCGGCGGCCGCAGGACTGCGACAATCATCTTATCGCCTATGCCATACCCTGGATCGATGTCATCCCCAGGGATGTGCAGGAGCGGGGCGCCCATCTGTGGATCGCGAGCACGCCACGGGTGCCCGATGCTTCAGTCGATCCGACAGTCAAGAATTACCAGTGGAGTGACCTGACCTCCGGGCTCTTCGAGGCGCATGATCATGGCTATGACACTGCCATATTGTGCGACGCCCAGGGTTTCGTCACCGAAGGCCCGGGCTTCAACATCTTCATGGTGAAGGATGGACGCGTGCTGACGCCGGATCGCGGCAGTCTTCATGGCATCACCCGCAAATCCGTGCTGGAACTCTGCGCGGCGTTGGGCGTCGAGGCAAAGGTGGCGCCGATCCCGCGCGCGGCAATCGAGGATGCGGATGAGGTCTTCGCCGCCACGACAGCGGGCGGCGTCATGCCGGTTTCGCGCATCGGGAAACGCATCCTCGGCAATGACCGCCCGGGGCCTGTGTCACTCGCGCTGAAGCAGGCCTATTGGCAGAAGCACGAGGATGGCTGGCACCGCACCCCAGTGCGCAAGCTCGAGACGCTGGCGGCGGAATAGGGATTGTTCATCCTCGTGATCCGCCAGGCGGTCAGCGCCCGCGGGATTTGCGCGCGGCATAGCGCGCGTCGCGGGCCGTCTTTTGCATGGCAAGGAGGCCAGCCTTGCGGTCGGCCTCGGCACGACTTTCAGCCGCGTCCTGCTCGAATTGG
>Ga0070707_100007403_pt1 | contig 10195 bp, 7 predicted proteins | sample KBSK5502metaG_FD_65468 | JGI IMG/M metagenome (GOLD analysis project Ga0070707, IMG submission 65468) | Corn, switchgrass and miscanthus rhizosphere microbial communities from Kellogg Biological Station, Michigan, USA - KBS K5-50-2 metaG | ecosystem: Host-associated > Plants > Roots >... | reverse complement strand
AACATCGGCGGCAGCATCGCGACCGCCGGCGGACTGATTTTCATCGGCGCCACCATCGACTGCCGGTTCCGGGCATTTGAATCCCGAACCGGCAAGCAACTGTGGGAAACCGAGCTCGACGCCTGCGCCCACAGCGTGCCGATGACCTTCCTGGGCAAAGACCGCCGGCAATACGTCGTCGTCGCGGCCGGCGGCGGCAGCTTCCTCGGGGCCGCTCCGGGGTCGAAGATCGTCGCGTTTGCACTGCCTGCGGCGAGCGGATCGAGCGCACAGCACCAGGGGTGATAGCCATGCGCTGCGCGAGGATCGGCGTCGGCGTGATCGCAGCCGTACTCGTGTGCGGGTCCGCTCACGTGCGCTCGCAGCAGAGCCGCGGCCCGCGCAAGCAGGTCCTCGCCTGGGCGGATGTTCGCAACGGCTATCAGCACGACGTCATTTCGCACGCGCTCGCAACCGTCGAGCGTCTCGGATATGAGTCCGGGGCGTACGACACGTTCATCCGCACCGATTCGCAGCTCATTACGAAGCGGCCGATCACGTTCAAGACCGGCACCGGCATCGCCACCGGCGAGCAGTTCCTCGCGCACAATCTCAATGACTTCGATGCCATCTTCTTCTTCGGCGTCCGCGAGATCGATCTGACGACAGACCAGCGCGCCGACCTGCTGTCGTTCGTGCGCGACGATGGGAAGGGATTTGTCGCGACGCACTCGGGCAGCACCGCATTCTTCTCGTGGCCCGAGTTCGGCGAGATGCTGGGGGGCCGGTTCGACGAGCATCCGTGGGGCATCACCGAGGCGGCTGTCGTCGTCGAGGATGCGCAGTTTCCGGCGATGAAGAACTTCCCGTCGCCGCTCGTCGTGCGCGACGAGCACTATCAGCTCAAGGACTTCTCTCGCGACAAGGTCCGCGTGCTCGCGCGCCTCGATGCCGGCACCTTGGATCTGAAGCAGCCGCTCGTGCACCGGACGGATGGCGACTTCCCGGTGGCCTGGGCCAGAACGTACGGCGCCGGCCGCGTTTTCTACTCAACGCTGGGCCACGAGCGCGTGTTGTGGGATTCAGCGCCGATTCAGCAGATGTACGTCAACGCGATTCGCTGGGCGCTGCGGCTCGTGGACGGCGATGCGACGCCGCGTCGCCGATAGCACGCGAGTGGAGCATGTCGGCAAAGAAAACCGAGTGACAGTGCACCGATCTACCGATGCCGCTTCGTCAAGTGGCCGCGGCGGCGCCGAACCGTGTGCTGCACTTCGATGATCGCACGCGTATTGAAACTGAGGCGCCGGTTTTGTCGCCACTCGCGCAATTGCCCCTGCAGTCGGGCGAGCGCGTTGCGCTCGCGCGGCGGCAGGGCCGAATCGTCGAGGCGATCGACGACGGCCAGTTCGAGATCGCTCATGCCGCGTCCCGTCTCGAGCGCGAGGAAGGCGCGCGTGTCGCTGATGGGAATGATATGGACGCCCGGCAGATGCCGGAAGACCGTGCGGTTGACGATGATGAGCGATCGGCCTTCGCCGATCGTCACCAGCTCGGCATCCGGTTGTCGGCCGTTGCCCGCCTGAACCGGCGCGACGTCCCGTTCGAACACGTGCACGATCGCCCAGGCGATGTCGTCGTCTATGCGGCGCAGACCACGTACCACTTCGTGCGGGAGCGTGAGCGCCACGACTTGACTCGGACGTCCGAACTTCGGCGGGCGGCCGCGCTTGCCGCGCGCGCGGTGCATGCGGAAAAGTATACCTGACGCGTCTGACTCCGCTGACTATTCACCAGCGATGACTGACGACCAGATGGTCAGTTCATCGATCGACCACCACCAGATGCCACGCGAGCGTCCAGTCTGCGCGATGCGGAGATCGCGCGTCGGGTGAGATGGCAGCGCGATGTCGACTGGCACGCGCATGGGATCGACGAGCAGTCCGCGGCCGAACGCCATCAACACGCTTCCCCGGAACAGCGGCACGGCGCGATCGCCGTCCATGGCGTCGATGGCCAGCACACGCGGATAGTCGTGAAAACTGCGCGGTTGGACGGCGAAACACAGGCGCCGCACGTCCACGGTCTGGTCGAACCGCAGCGCGATCCACTCCGATCCGTCTTGTCGCGATCCGGTCGTCCACCGACTGTCGATGTCGCCGTCGAACAAGAGCGGTATGCGATCGGGCGAATGCGACGTGGTCACGCGAATCGAAGCGGGATCGACACGTTCGATCGCCGGCACGATGTCCGGCGGCGGCGCCGCCGGCAATGTGAAGGCGAATGCCGGACCGAACCGGCGCACCGCGATCCAGTGCGACGCGTGTGCGACGAGCGCACCGAGAATCGGCGCAGCATTCTCGCGCGGCTCGAAGTCGTCGGGGTGGACGAGGACATACCGCACGCCGAGGCCGCGCAGGAGGTCGAGAGCGTCGCCAACACGATCCGGGTCCCTGAACGGGGAGGCGTCGCTGCCGAGAAACTGCTGCAGCTCGGTGCTGTAACCGGTCCAGCCGTTCACAATCGGATGCCGATGCACGAGCGTGCTGTATTGGTAGATGAACGCACGATAGTTGCCGTCGAGACGGCCGATCGGCAGCTCCAACACCGCGCCGGCCGGCTGGTCGCGCAGCCAGTCGTACATCCCGTAGTCGCGCGTGCGGCCGTGGGGGCCGACCTCCGCCAGCGGCATCGCGCCGTAGCCTTCGAAGCACACGAGCGAGATCAGCGACGCCGTGACGGCCACCGCCGCCCACGTCTGGCGATCGCCGAGGATTGACGCGGCACCGATTGCCGCGAGAACCGTCAACGCGAGATAGACGATCGACGCGAATCGTGCGGGGACGCGCAGCGCGTCGAGCACCGGCACGAGCGCGTCGAGCCAGGCGTACGGTCCTGACGCCAGCACACGGTGTCCCCAGACGGTCGGCTCGGGACCGAGCGACAGCACCAGCGCCGCGACGCCAATGCCCGCGTACAGGCGCGTCAGCGGCTTGCGCCTCGCGTCGCGCCGCAGGATCGCGACGGCTGCGAACGTGAGCATCACGAAGCCGGGAAACAGCATGCCGTCGTGCCGCTCCTCCGGGCCTGCGGGCTTCGGGTACGAGGGCAGCCCGAAGCGCAGGTGCGCCCGCATTTCGTCCGGCATCGTGAGGTACGAGCCGACGTCCGCCGCGAAGCTGCTGATCTCTGCCGGGTCGCGTGACAGATCGTATCGGTGACGGACGTCGAAGTACTCGCGCGCGATCGGTGCGTAGACGGCGCCGACCATCACGGCGGCAACCGTGAGGTCGCGGACGATCCGCGGCCGCGGCACGCCATCCGCGCGCCACACGCCCCACGCCATGACGAGCAGCACGACGAAGCCGAAGAAGAACAGGTAGTAGCCGTTCGACATCGCGAGCAGCGCGTACGCGACAGCCGCACCGGCCAGCGCCTTCCGGGATCCCGTCGCGAAATAGCGATGCAGGCCGAGCAGCGAGAGCGGCATCCAGCCGTTGACGAGGAGCTGCAGATGCGACACCTGCGCCATCCGGTACGGATAAAACGCGAAGATCGCCGCGGCGACAACCGCCGCATCGGTACGGCCGGTCACCTCGCGCGCCAGCAGAAACATCGAGAGGCCGGCGAACACGAACGACGCGAAGAAGACCGTGTTGTACGCCAGCACCGGGTTGCCGGTGATCCAGTGGAGCGGTGCCGCGAACACGGCGATGCCCAGGAGATGTTCTGAGAACGCCAGCGTCGATCGGTACGGATAAAGAATGGGCGCGCTCCAAAGACCGGCCAGCCCGTCACGGAGCCGATCCGCGTCCCACGCCAGAATCCAGGCGTTCAGCAGCGGATCGCGCAGCCCGCCGGGAATCGCGTGCGTCGCCGCCGAAAGAAGCGGACGCAGCATCAGCGCCGTCGCGCCGACAAGCGCGCCACTCACCGCCACTGTGTTGCGAACGTCGCCGCGGCGGGCGGACGGCCGGATATCCACGATCGGAGATCGTGGATGCTGTTCCACGCGGTCGCGAGCGAGCGTCCACGGCATGGAGAAGAGAGGCGCCGCGTGACAGCGCGACAACCGATCAGCCAGTCCGCCGCGCGTGCGCCGCGAACACGGCGCCGATACGCGTGAGCATCGCGTGGCGTGATCTGACTGCGGGAAGCGTAACCTGCGAGCCGTCAGTCTCTGAGTAATATTTCCAGAATGAATTGTCGATTTTTTTGTAAGTAAATTGACTTCATTACGCGGTTTCGGTACGTTCTCTCGCGACGATGCGTCTACACGAACGGTTTATTCCGGGCTCGATTGCGATGTGCCTGCTCGTGGTCGCCTGCGGCAAGAGCGACCGCACGCCGACGCAACCGGCCTCGACCGAGGCTACGGCCGAGGCGGACGCCGTCACCGGATCGGTCACCGTGCCGCAGGCCGTCTCGCCCGCCGCCAACGGAGTCATCAGAAACGTCGACCAGCCAGTCACCTTGGTCGTCACGAATGCCGTGTCCACCAAGGGCGCCAACGCGTACGATTTCGAGGTGGCGACCGATACGGGGTTCGCGACCAAGGTGGCGACCAAGAACGGCGTCGCCGAGGGCACCGGCGGACGTACGAGCGTCGCGCTCGACCGCTTGACACCGAACGCCGACTACTACTGGCACGCGCGCGCGCAGGCTGGCGGAACCGCGGGACCCTTCACCGCCGCGCGAAAATTCACGATCGGGCCGGCGATCACGATCGACACCCCGGTCCCGATCGGCCCGCTCAGCGGTGCGCAGACGGGCGCCCGTCCCGCGTTTCGCGTCAGGAACGCGACGCGGCAGGGCCCGGCAGGGGCGATCACCTACAAGTTCGATATCGCGACCGCCTCGACGTTCAATCCGATTCTCGTCACGGCGACGGTGAACGAAGGCGTCAACGAGACCGGCTTCATTCCCGCGTCGGATCTGCCGATCAACGCGCCCCTCTTTTGGCGGGCGACCGCCATCGATGCCGCCAACTCCGTGTCGAGCTCGCCGACTGCCGCGCAGAGTTTCACGACCTCGCTGGCCATCGATCTGAGCCGTGTCATCGTGTCGTATGCTGCGGCGCCCACCGGTCCGCAGGTCGCGGCCTGGCGGCAGACGGCGACGATCCAGGCGGTGGAGCAGGACGGCAATCCGGCGGCCGACGGGATCATGTGCATCTCGTTCACGACGAGCGACAACTGGCCGAGCACGCCCTTCTTCGGCGCGGAGGAGGTCCAGGTGTACGCGAATCAGTGGTACTTCGCGAACATCGGCGGGCAGTGGTACGGAGGGCCCGGCGAGTATTTGCGCGTCGGCCGCGGCTTCTGTAAAACGGGACAAGGGACCAACGCCATCGGTCCGGACGGCGGCTGGAACACGGTCATGCGGTCGTGGGCGCCGAAGGTCGGAGAGTTGGTGGGCTTCATGATCAGCACCCCTGCGCGCAACTGGCCGGGCATGCGTACCATCGACGAGCGCTCGGACATCGTCGTGCAGCCGTGGCGCGATACGAGTCTCGGATCCAGAATCGCCGGAACGGTGCGGCGATGAGATCGGTGGCGATGAAATCGTGCGTGAGGGTGATCGCCGCCGCCCTCGTGCTGAACGGCGTCGCGCGCGCACAAACGGCGGCGACACCCGCGACAACCGCGTCTGGGCGACCGGCCGCAGACAGAGGCTACGTCGAGGGCGTCGCGCAGTCGGCGTTCGGCAATGTGACGACGCAGTCCTACGGCGTGGAGTTCGGCGCGACGATGCGGCCGAGCCTCCAGGTTTTCGGCGAGTTCGGCCAGACCAGGGACGTGGCCGACACGGCGTTCACAAACGGTGCGGGCGCGATTGCGAGCGCCCTGGCGCGGGTTCAGCCTGCAGCCGTTGGCGTCTCGGCGAAGCGACCGGTGCTTTTCGGCGGCGGTGGTGTGAAGTACCGGCCGGCGACCGCTCTGACTGTGCAGCCGTACGTGCTCGGAGGGTTCGGATTCGCCCGCGTGAAAAACAACGTGACGTTCACACTCGGCGGCGCCGAGGCGGCCGCTGCGGCGCTCGCGCCGTTCGTGACGCTTGGATCCGACTTGTCGGGCACCTCCACCAGGCCGTTGCTGACGCTGGGGGGCGGCGCGAGATGGCCGATCTGGCAGGCGCTCATGCTCGATTTTCAGTACCGGTTCGGCCGCATCTTCACCGAGGAGCACGGCACCACGACCAATCGCGCCGGCATCGGATTCGGCGTACGCTTTTAGCGCCCGGCCGCGTTCGCCGCGGCCCCGCACGAACCGGTCGGCGGAGGCGCCTCCCTCACACTTCAACGCGATTCGCCGGGCGCTGCGGCTCGTTGACGGCGATGCGACGCCGCGTCGCCGATAATCAGTCTGTCTCGACGTCGAGGCGATGAATGTCGCCGACGACGATGCTGTACGAGAAGGCGCCGATCAGGGCGACCACCCCGATGTACAGCAGTGGTCCGACGAACGAACCGGACATCTGGAAGGCGATGCCGATCACCACCGGCGTCACGATCCCGGCGAGGTTCGCGCTGAAGTTGAAGATGCCGCTGGTCAGGCCGATCAGTCTCTTCGGCGCGACGTCGGAAATCACCGTCCACCCCAGGTTCGTCATGCCCTGTCCGAAAAAAGCGATCGACATGATCACGATCACGGCGGCGTTGTTGCCGGCCGGTACGTAGTTCGCGGCCACGATCGTCGACGCGAGCAGCATCCCGCTGACGATCGGCAGCTTCCGGGCCAGGTTCGGCGATCCCGTCCCCTTCAGGATCGTGTCTGAAATCAGCCCGCCGGCGAGCACGCCAATCGACGCGCCGATGTAGGGGAGCGAGGTCATGAAGCCGGCCTGGATGAACGTCATGCCTCGGGCCGCGACGAGATACGTCGGAAACCACGTGACGAAGAAGACCTGTGTCGAGTTGCCGCCGAACTGCCCGATCGAGGCGCCCACGATCTGCCGCCGGCGCAGCAGCAGGCGGATGTGGCCCCACTCGAATTTCAACGGTTCACCCTTGTACTCGCCGCCGCCTCCCGCCTCGATGTGCCGCAGTTCAGCGTCGTTCACGCTCGCGCTGTCGCTCGGATTTCGATACAGCATCCACCACGCAAGTCCGAAGAGGATGCCGAAGCCGCCGACCGCCACGAAGAGCGCGCGCCAGCCGAACTGCTGCGTGAACCAGAACAGCGGCACGCTCAGGAAACCGAGTCCCGCGTACTGCCCGACTGAGTAGATCGCATTCGCGCGCGCACGCTCGCTCTGAGGAAACCACGTCGCGAGAATCCGGCTGTTCGCGGGAAAGCACGGCGCCTCGAAGATGCCGACGCCGATGCGGGTGATGAGCAGTCCGTTCAGCGAGCGCACGGCGGCCATCAGCGCGGTGAAAAGGGACCAGAAGACGACGGCGACGCAGTAGGTGATGCGTGTCCCGAATCGATCGAGAAAGATGCCGCCGGGAATCTGCAGCAGCGCATAGCTCCATGAGAACGCCGAGAACACGAGACCCATCTGCGCCGCCGTGAGGCCGAGATCCCGCGTGAGGAACGGCGCGGCGATCCCCAGCACCGTCCGATCGAGGTAGTTGACCATCGTGCCAATCGCGACCATGGCCAGGATGGGCATCCAGCGCACATGCGTCGGCCGGAGGCGCGCCGTGTCCGTTGCGGTCTGCGGTGGCTGTGGCTCAGCCGAGCGGAGCGCGGTCGGATTCATGCGGAGTCGGCTGATCTTAGTCGCGGCCCTGTGCTTTTCGGTCGGGGTAACCGTGTCGATACGGTTACACGCGCATGTCTGATCGATGCGAGACGGCAGCTCGGGCGGCGGACGTCATTGGGGGATCACGGCGATCGTGCGCGATCGTGGAAGGCGACCGCGTGCCCGCGGATTCTGGAAATCGAAGCCGCCAACCACCAATCGCAGGACGTGTTCGTTGCGGTTCGGAACACCGGCCCGGTTTGCCCGAGCAGGATCACGATCGCGTGTTCGACGCCTTTTGTACGGCGAAGGCGCATGCCATGGGGATGGGGCGCCGTCGCACCTCGGGAACGAAGGGATCGCATCGGCTTTGGTGAGGGACTGGATTACCCACGTTCAAGGGTATCCGATACTCGATACACGCCCGCGATGGGCAATAGCGCCGCGTCCGCGCCGCTATCGACAACGGATGCCGGAAGTTTCAGCGCTCAAAAACGATCCGCCGCGCGCTGGTTCTGGTACTACACGTGTCCGATTGGTGCTCGAGGGTCGTCACTCCGGGCGTTGCACGGATTCAGGCGATCGCCATGCAATGAAATGCGCCACGCGCTCATGAGCAGGACGAGGCGAGAGACGCATGGATCTCATATCGTGGCTGACGATCATCATTATCGGGCAGCTGTAGGCTGAAGACGACCCTCACCTTCCAAGCAGGCTTCGACACCGTCCGCGCAATTCTCACCGACGCTGGGCCGCGCCCTGCCCTGCGCCAGCGAGATAGTTGTCACTTTGTCCACAGAACAGTGCGAGATACGCCCGGAGCGTTGTTGCTGAACCCCACGATCTGCCCAAGCGCGTTGATCGATTCGGCAGACGACAGTAATCGAATAGACCGGTGCGACTCGAAGCAATCATCGCTGCACGCGATCGAGGCAGTGACCAATCTGGTGCAGCTCATTGCACGATGAGAGTGGTGCTGGCAGTCAGGTTGCCCGACGACGCGGTGACGGTGGCGGTCCCAGTGCCCACCGAGCGGACGCCGCCGGGGCCGCTGACCACGGCCACCGACGAGGGTGTGACGGACCACGTCACCGCATTCGTCACGTTGGCCGTCCTGCCGTCGCTGAACGTGCCGATCGCCGAATAGAACGCGGACCCGCCGAGCGTCACCGTCTGCGTGGCGGGCGTCACCGTCAACGACGTCAGCACCACCGTCCCGCTGCGGATTTCAGCCGTCGTGCCGGCCGCGCCGCCCACCAGCAGCACCGAGCCATCATTGAGCCGCGTCGCCGTGTGGTTGTTGCGGGAATACGCGAGAGTCGGCGCGATGCTGAACAGGCCCGACGCCGGATCGTAGATCTCCGTGCTCGCGCCGGGATCACCGCCATTCCCATACCCGCCGGCGATCAGCACGTGGCCGGTCTGCAGCAGCGTCGCCGTGTGCGCCGCGCGCCGCAGACTCATGCTTCCGGTTGCCGTCCACGTCCCCGTTGCCGCGTTGTAGAGTTCGGCCGCCGCGGCGCCGGTGGTGCTGGTTTGCCCGCCAACCGCCAGAACCTGATTCGTCGTCAGCAGGGTCGCCGTGAAACTGTAGCGCGCGGTAGTCATGCTGCCCGTCGCCGTCCACGTCTCCGTCGTCGGATCGAACAGCTCGGCACTGCTCAACGCGCCCGTGAAGTTGTTATACCCACCGGCGACCAGGACCCGTCCGTCGGGCAGCAGCGTCGCCGTGTGCAGTCCGCGCGCCACGCTCGGCGCCGCCGTCGCGACCCATGTCCCGGTCGCCGGGTCGAAGAGCTCGGCGGTCTGCCGCCATTGCCCTATCTCGTTGGTGCCGCCCACGACCAGCACTTTGCCGCCGACCAGCGTCGCCGTGTGGTAGTAGCGCGTCATGGTCATGAATCCGGTCGCCGTCCACGTGCCGGTCGCGGGATCGTAAATCTCCGCTGCATTCAAGGTCGTATTCGACGATCCGAAGCCGCCGGTCACCAGGACCCGGCCGTCGGGCAGGAGTGTCTCGGTGTGGAGATACCGGGCCATCGTCATCGACGCTGTCGCAGTGAATGTCCCCGTCGCCGGGTCGAACACCTCCGCCGTCGCCGTGACGCCGCTGCCGTCCGTGCCGCCCGCGATCAACACCATCCCATTCGTCAACCGCGTCGCCGTCGCATTCGCCTGCCGCACGTGCGTCAAGCCGGTGACCACCTCACCGGCAATCGTCGTCGTCGCCATCTGCGTGACGAGCACCGATGCGGTCCCCACCATCGCACCCGACGACGCGGTGATGGTGGCGGTCCCAGTGCCCACCGAAGTGACGCGGCCCGGGCCGGTGACAGTGGCCACTGAGGTCGGTGTCACCGACCACGTCACCACATTCGTCACGTTGGCCGTGCTGCCGTCGCTGAACGTGCCGATCGCCGCGTAGAACGCGAACCCGCCGAGCGTCACCGTCTGCGTGGCGGGCGTCACCGTCAACGACGTCAGCACCACCGTCCCGCTGCGGATTTCAGCCGTCGTGCCGGCCGCG
>Ga0070707_100007402_pt1 | contig 10195 bp, 11 predicted proteins | sample KBSK5502metaG_FD_65468 | JGI IMG/M metagenome (GOLD analysis project Ga0070707, IMG submission 65468) | Corn, switchgrass and miscanthus rhizosphere microbial communities from Kellogg Biological Station, Michigan, USA - KBS K5-50-2 metaG | ecosystem: Host-associated > Plants > Roots >... | reverse complement strand
ATCGCCGGCACGCTCGCAACGGCGAAGACCAGCGAGACGACGCGCAGCGCCGTCAGCCCGCCGCCGAGGTGTGCGATCGCCCAGGCGAACAGGAAGTGCAACGGCGCGCCCCCGCGCTCGGCGATCACGGTGTGGAGGACGTGCGGAAGCGACCCTCGACCGACGAAGAGCGCGAGTGTCTCGTCCTCGTGCGGCGGCCACGTGCTGAGGTACGCCGCGAGCACGCCGGCGAGGGCACAGGAGGTGGTGCCGGTTGCGAACCAGAACCAGCGACCGGAGATGTCGCGCGTGTCTGCGCGCGTGAACGAGAGCCTGCGTGCCGCGACGTCGATCATCGAAAGGGTGACTCCGGAGGCTATCCGCTCCGAGGCCGCTGCTAGCGTTTCTTTGCGGTGCCGACATACGAGTACAAGTGCCCGAACGGGCATGTGTTCGAGGTCTTCAAGCGGATCAGCGATCCGCCGCCGGAGCGCTGCGCGATCTGCGGCGCCTCACCGGTCGAGACGGTGCTCTATCCCGTTCCCGTCCATTTCCGCGGCTCAGGCTTTTACACCACCGATTACGGGCGGGGAAAGCAGAAGAAGGACACCAAGGACGCGGGCAAAGAATCGACCGACGGTTCGTCCAAGGAGTCGAAGGACAAGCCGCCCGAGAAGAAGGCCGCCGAGGCCTAGGCGCGGCTACTTGAAAGTCGCGTTCCCGACGACGCAGCCGGGGCCGAACGGACCTGAGCCGGGCGGCGGCGGCTGGGGCGCGGACTGGCCGGTGACCATCCCGATCACGGAGACGTTCTCCGGGCTGCCGATGATGTCGCTCGAACCGTTCGGGTCGCCCGACCCGCCCAGGCGGCAGTGCAAGGCCTTCGACGCGGGGGCGCGCTTCAGCACCCAGCCGAGCTGGACGAACTGCCAGGCGGACAGGTCGGTCGTCAGGGGTCTCATGTAGTCGCCGCCCTTGAACGGAAGCTTGAAGAAGATCGAGAAGCTGAGCAGCTTCGCCTCGACGGCGCGGATCACGGCCTGCTGCCGCTCGCCGCGCGTGATGTCGGAGTCCGCCGGATTGAGCTGATTCTCGCGGATGCGCGAGTAGATCTCCGCGCGACGCCCGTTCATGTGCTGGAAGCCCTTCGCGAAGCGGTATCCCTTCCAGGTCTGGCAGCGCTTCACGTCGAAGGGACAATCGAACGGATTCGACAGGATCGGCTCGGGGACATTGATGTCGATCCCACCGACCGCGTCGATCAGCCGCTTGAAGCTCGCGAAGTCGACGACCATGACGTGGTTCACGCCGAGCGTGTGGCCGGTGAGGCCCTCGATCGCCCGGATCGCGAGCGCGGCGCCTCCGTACTGGAACGCCGCATTGATCTTCTGCTCGCCGTGCCCGGGGATCGCCACGCGCAAGTCGCGCGGGATCGAGAGGTAGACGACCCGGTGACGGCTCGGATCGGTCCGCAGCAGCATGATCGAGTCGGAGTGGAAGTCCGTCACGCGCTGATCGGTGTTCGCGTGATCGAGGCCGAGCATCAGGATCGTCGTCGGCTTGGTGAGGAGGAGGCCGCTCTGCTTGACGAGCACGGGCCGCACCGAGGCAGGCAGGCGCTTGTTTGCCGCTTTGACGCCGCTCCGGAACGCCAGGAACCCGGCGATCGACCAGATCACGATCAGGACGACGAGCGCGAGCAGCGTGACGCTGATCCGCCGCTTCCAGCTCCAGCGCCGCCGCGGCCGCGTGATCTTCGGCTTTACGGGTGCGCGACCGTTGCCACGGGGTTCGCGCTCGGGCGCTCGCTCGAGTGGCACCCTGCCCTTCACACGTCCGCCACGGTAGACGCGGTAGGGCTTCTCTAGCCCGGCCATCCCGCGCAGTAGGGTAGCCAGCCAGGTTGTCAGAGCCCCGCGTGATCGGCGTCGACCTCGGCGGCACGAAGATCCTCTCCGGGATCGTCGCCCGGGACGGCACGGTCGAACGGCGCCGCGAGACGCCCACGCCGGTCGAGTCGCAGGACGCACTGCTGGCCGGGCTCGACTCGGCAGTGGAGGAACAGCTCGATGACGGGGTGGTCGCGCTCGGGTTCGGTATTCCGTCGAGGCTCGACCAGAAGACGGGGCGCGTCGAGGGCTCCGTCAACATCCCGCTCGAAGGGCTCGACTTCCGTGCTCGGATGGCCGATCGGTTCTCCCTTCCCGTCGGGATCGAGAACGACGCGAACGCCGCGGCCTACGCGGAGTTCCACTTCGGAGCGGGCCGCGGCGTGGACACGATGGTCATGCTGACCCTCGGCACCGGCTGCGGCGGCGGCGTCGTGATCGACGGGCGGCTGTTCCGCGGCTGGGCGGAGTTCGGCCACATGGTGATCGAGTACGACGGACTTCCGTGCCAGGGGACGTGCACGGGCCGCGGTCATCTCGAGCCCTACGTCACCGGCGTCGCCGCGACGAAGCTGGCGCAGGAGGCGTTCGGCCCGGCGGTCGACTCGCACCGACTGGTGCGGTTGGCGGCAGAGGGTGATGCGCGCGCAAAGGAGATCCTGGACGGGATCGGCCGACGGCTCGGCGCCGGGATCGCCAGTCTCGTGAACATTTTCGACCCGGCGCTCGTCGTGATCGGCGGGGGGTTCGCGGCGGCGGGAGACTTCCTGCTCGAGCCGGCGTGCGAGGTGATGAAGCGCGACGCGCTGGCACCCGACGGCGGACGCGTGCGCATCGTCCGCGCGGAGCTCGGAACGGCTGCCGGGTTGATCGGCGCAGGCCTGATCGCGTTCGACGCCGCCGACGCGTCCGTGTAATGGCGCTCGCGGTCTGCGCGACGCCGATCGGGAACCTCGACGACGTCACGCTGCGCGTCCTCGACGAGCTGCGCGAGGCCGACGTCGTATTGTGCGAAGACACACGGCATACGCGCGGGCTGCTCGAACGCCACGGCATCCGCGCACGCCTGCTGTCCTACCACGAGCACAACGAGGCGAAGCGGACGGCGGAGGTCTTGCCGCGCCTGGAGGCCGGAGAGCGGGTCGCCCTCGTCTCCGACGCCGGCATGCCCGCAATCAGCGACCCCGGCGCCCGACTCGTGGCGGCGGCGCTCTCGAGCGGCGTGCCCGTGACCGTCCTCCCGGGGGCCTCGGCGGTCGACACCGCGCTCGTCGCAAGCGGGTTCGCGTCGGAGCGCTACCAGTTCGTCGGCTTCCTCCCGCGCGGGCAGGCCGCTCGTGCGGCGCTGTGGGAGGAGCTGCGTGGCTGGCAGTTCCCGGCCGTGGCATTCGAGTCGCCGCAACGCGTTCCCGCAGCGCTGCGCTCGCTCGCGGACGTCCAGCCCGATCGTGTCCTCGCCGTGTGCCGTGAGCTCACCAAGGTGCATGAGGAGGTCGTGCGGGGCACGGCGTCGGAACTCGCGGCTCGCTTCGCAGAGCCGCCGCGCGGCGAGATCACGATCGTGCTCGGGCCGGCGGAGGGCGAGCGGCCCGATGCCGGCGCCGCCGGGGAGGCCGTGCGGGAGCTGGTCGAGGAAGGCCTCTCTCGCCGCCGCGCTGCCGAGATCGTCTCACGCCTGACCGGCGTGCAGCGGAACGAGCTCTACCGCTGTACCTTGTAGCCAGTATTGACAACGCACGCCCGACTCGCTACGGTCGGAAAAGTCGTTAACCAATCTGACAACGGAGGTTCCTCGTGCGCCCAATGGCGGCCCTGCTCCTCTGCGTCCTTGCTCTGCCAGCGTCTGCGCGGGCCTGGACGTGGCCCGTCGACGGGCCCGTGCTGCGTCCCTTCGTCTTCGATCCCGCGCATCCGTACGCGGGTGGGCAGCACCGAGGAATTGACATCGGGGCGGGGGAGGCGACGCCCGTAGTCGCGCCGGCAGACGGGGTCGTGACGTTCGCCGGGACCGTTCCCGGCGGCGGGAAGACGATCGCGATCGAGACCCCGTTCGGGTACTCGGCCACCCTGCTCCACCTCGGCACGATCGCGGTCGCGCGCGGCCTACGGGTGCGCGAGGGCTCGGTGGTCGCGACCGCCGGGTCGGAGACGTTCGTGTACTTCGGCCTGCGGGTGACGGACGACCCGCATGGCTACGTCGATCCGCTCGCGTTCCTGCCGGCGCGGACGGAGCCACCGCCGGCGGGCGCTTCGGTAGCGGCGGCGGCACCAGCGGTCGCGATGCCCGCCCAGGCTGCGTCGGCGGTCCCGGGGGCGGCAGTCTCGCCTGCGCCGGCTCCGGCTGCCTCCGCCTCGGCATCCGTGGCCGCATCCGCACCCGCGACGTCCAGCGCGTCTGCCGTCGACGCGTCGTTAGTGCCCGGCGCCGCGCCGGCCACGAAGCCGACCGAGGGGGCCAAACCGGTCACGCCGCGTGCGTCGGTGACGGACGGCGCCGGCGGGACGGTTCGCTCGAGCGACGTGCCGACACGCCGGACCCTCCCATCGGCCTCTCGTTCGGCTGGGCATCCGACGTCGATGACCGGTGCCGCGCCGGCGACGGCCGACGTGTCCACTTCGGCTCCACTCGACACACCGGGTTTCGGGTCGCCCACCATTCCTCTCGCGACCGTGCCTCGATCGGGATCATCGCCTCCCGTCGCGGCGGCGACCGACGGTCTCGAACGGCCGGACGCGCATCCGACGACCTCGGGGCGGCACGCGCCGAGCCATGCGGAGCATCTGCTTCCGCCCATCGGGGCGGCTGCCATGGCGCTCGTTGCAGCCGCACTGCTCCGGGGGCGGCGCCGAAAGCGCCCGCGACCGCCTCGTATCATCGTCGAGGGCAAGCCGTTCGAGCAGGAGCCGATCCTTGGCGGAACCGCAGGTCAGGAAGATCCTCGTCGCGCCCGCATGGCCGTACGCCAGCGGGCCGCGTCATCTCGGCCACGTGGTCGGGTTCGCGGTGCCCGCGGACATCTTCGCGCGGTACCACCGCCTGAAGGGCAACGAGGTCCTGATGGTGAGTGGGACGGACGAGCACGGAACGCCGACGATGGTCGCCGCCGACAACGAGGGCGTCTCGCCGCGTGAGATCGCCGATCGGTACAACGCGTCGACCCGCGAGGATCTCCGCGATCTCGGGATCACGTACGACTGCTTCACGCGCACGACCACGCTCAATCACGCGTGGGTCACCCAGGATCTCTTCCGCACGCTCTACGAGCACGGCTGCCTGATCGAGCAGACGACGCTCGGAGCATTCTCGCCGACAACCGGGAACACGCTGCCCGATCGGTACATCGAGGGGACGTGTCCGATCTGCGGCTACCCGGAGGCGCGCGGGGACCAGTGCGACAACTGCGGCAACCAACTCGACCCCGTCGATCTGATCAATCCGCGGTCGATCATCGACGGGACGACGCCCGAGTTCCGCGAGACGACGCACCTGTTCCTCAACCTGCCGGCGTTCGCCGACCGGTTGCGGCCCTGGCTCGAATCGAAGACACACTGGCGGCCGAACGTCCGGAACTTCTCCTTGGCGCTCGTCCGCGAGTTGAAGCCGCGCGCGATGACGCGTGACATCGACTGGGGCATTCCCGTCCCGGTCGAGGGCTATCCGGAAGAGACCAAGCGAATCTACGTGTGGTTCGACGCGGTGATCGGCTACCTGAGCGCCGCGGTGGAATGGGCTGCGAACAGCGGCTCGCCGGAGGCGTGGCGCCACTGGTGGCAGAACCCCGATGCGCACCACGCGTACTTCATGGGGAAGGACAACATCGTCTTTCACACGATCATCTGGCCCGCAATGCTGCTCTGCTATGAAACGGGCGGCCAGCTCGGGGCAGGCAGGCCGCTCAAGCTTCCAGACGACGTCGTCGCGAGCGAGTTCCTGCGGCTGGGGGAGGAGCAATTCTCTGCAAGCAGAGGCGTGGGAGTCAACGTCCGCGACGTGCTCGAACACTATGACGCCGACCCGGTGCGGTACTACCTCACGGCGGCCGGTCCAGAAACGCAGGACTCCTCTTTCACGTGGAGCGAGTTCGTCCGCCGCAACAATGACGAGCTGCTTGCGAACTGGGGCAACCTCGTCAACCGGACGCTCACCAACGCATACCGCAACTTCGGCGAAGTGCCGCCGGCCGGCGAGCTCACAGATGCCGACCGCGGCGTGCTGGACGGCGTCGCGAAGGCATTCGAGGCCGTCGGTGCCCTGATCGAGCAGTCACGCTTCAAGGCTTCGCTCGCGGAAGCGATGGGCGCATCGACGCTGGCGAACCAGTACATCTCGGAGCAAGCACCCTGGTCGGTGATCAAGAGCAACCGTGATCGGGCGGCGACGGTTCTCAACGTGGCGCTGCGCTGCGTCGACAGCCTCAAGATGCTCTTCACACCGTTCCTTCCGTTCTCCAGTCAGAAGCTGCACGAGCTCCTCGGTTACGACGACGTGGTCGCGGGTCCGCTCGAGTTCCGCGACGTGGCCGAAGAGGGCGGCGTCTCGCACACGATTCTCACCGGCGACTACGGCGATTGGCGACGCGGCTGGGGGCCGACCGACCTGCCGGCCGGGCAGCGCCTGCGCGAGCCGGTCCCGCTGTTCAAGAAGCTCGACCCCGTGTGATCGACACGCATGCCCATCTCGATGCGCTCGATGATCCGGCCGGCGCCCTCGATCGCGCTCGGGCAGTCGGAGTCGACCGAGTGGTGGCCATCGGGTCCGGTCTCGCGTCCGCCCGGATCACCCTGGATCTCGCTGCGCACGAGGACGGCGTGTTCGCTGCGGTCGGGATACACCCGCGGACGACGAGTCGCTGGTGCAGCTCCGTGGACTGTTGGGAGCCCAGGTCGTCGCAGTGGGCGAGATCGGGCTCGACTTCTTTCGCGACTACGCGCCGCACGACGACCAGCGCCGCGTCTTCGCGCAACAACTCGAGCTGGCGGCCGACGTCGGCAAGCCGGTCGTGATCCACAGCCGCGCCGCGACGGAGGAGACGGCCCAGATGCTCGAAGGCTTCCCGGGCAACGTCCTCCTCCACTGCTTCACGTCGCCGGAGCTGCTTCCGGTGGCTCTGGACCGCGAGTACTACGTCTCGTTCGCGGGCAACGTCACCTACCCGAAAGCCGGCGACCTGCGCGAGGCCGCCAAACGCATCCCGACCGAGCGGCTGCTCGCCGAGACCGACTGCCCGTATCTCTCGCCGCAGCCGGTCCGCGGCCGGCCGAACGAGCCTGCGCACGTCGTCCACACCGTCGCGACGCTCGCCGAGGTACGCCGCGAGGATGCGCACGCGCTCGCTGCCCGGATCGATGCGAACGCAGCCGCGCTCTTTTCGCTCCCGTGAACGTGTTTTGCTCGAAGAAGCAGCTCGGCCAGCACTTCCTGATCGACGAGAACATCCTCGGCGTGATCGCGCGGCTCGGTGAGCTCGACGCGAGCGACGTCGTGCTCGAGATCGGCCCGGGCCTCGGGGCTTTGACGACGTATCTCGCCGACCGCGTCCGCAAGGTCGTCGCAGTCGAGCTGGACCGCTCACTCGAGCCGCAACTGACGGAGCGGCTTGCGGGCCGGCCGAACGTAGATCTCCGCTTCGGTGACGCCCTCCAGCTCGACCTCGCCGAGGCCGCACCCGACGCGCGCAAGCTCGTCGCCAATCTGCCCTACAACGTCGCGACGCCGATCATCGTGGAAAGCCTCGACGGCCTACCGGGGATCCAGCTCTGGTGCGTGATGGTTCAGCGAGAGGTCGCTGACCGGCTGTTCGCGAAACCGTCGACGAAGGCCTACGGCGCCGTGTCGGTGCTCGTGCAGCTGGCGGCGAAACGAACGGGGTTCCATCCCGTGGGGCGCACCGTGTTCAGACCGCGCCCGAACGTCGACTCCGCGCTCGTCGCGTTCCGACGCGCTGATCTTCCGCGGGACTACGCGCAGGTGAAACGGGTCGTCGAGGCGGGGTTCGCGCACCGCCGGAAGACGCTCGCGAACTCGGTCGAGCTGAGCGGTCTCGCCGGGCGGGCCGAGGCGGCCGAGGCGCTCGCGGCGATCGGACACGCCCCCGCGACGCGCGCACAGGAGCTGGCGCCGCCCGAGTTCGTCGCGCTCGCCGAACAGCTGCGATGAAGCGCGGAGCCGCCGCCGCGAAGATCAATCTCGCGCTCGTGGTAGGACCGCCTCGCAGCGACGGGAAGCACGACGTCGTGTCGGTGTTCCAGCGCGTGGGGCTGGCGGACCGCGTCGAGGTTCGCCGAGCCGAGCGGACCGCCGTCACCGGCTTTGCCGAGGACACGCTCGTCGGGCGTGCGCTCGACGAGCTGACGAGGAATGGGGACGTGAAGCTCGCGGCGCGCATCGTGAAGCGCATCCCCGTCGCGGCCGGACTTGGCGGCGGGAGCGCCGACGCCGCCGCGGCGCTCCGACTCGGCAACGAGCTGCTCGAGGACGTCCAGCCGGCGAAGAGGCTCGACGAGATCGGCGCCGTGCTCGGTGCCGACGTGCCGTTCTTCCTCCGCGACGGCCCCCACCTCGGGACCGGCGACGGCACGCAGCTCGAGCCGCTCGACCTCCCACAGGACTACTGGGTCCTCCTCGTCCTCCCGCACGGCGCGGCGAAGCGCTCGACGGCCGACGTCTACGCGCGGTTCGACCACCGGGGTGGAGCCGACGGCTTCGAGCAGCGACGGGCCGCTCTGCTCGTGGCTCTGGAGCGCGTTCGCCGTCCGCGCGACCTCGACGCGCTCCCCCTGAACGACCTCGCCTCGTCGCCGCTCGCGGACGAGCTTCGCGATCTCGGCGCCTTCCGCGCCGACGTCACCGGGGCAGGGCCTGCCGTCTACGGGCTGTTCCTCCACCGAAGGCCGGCAACCCAGGCAAAGAGCCGCATTGCGCGGCACGGCCGAGCCTGGCTCACGGCCCCAGCGTGGTACGTTTGACCCGCGTGTGGGCGAACATCCCGTGATCGACGCGCAGTCGACCGGTGCGAGCCGTTGGCTTCGCGAGCGACGCGTTCGACTTGCGCTCTGGGTGGCCGTCTTCGAAGGAATCGTCGTTGCGGTTCGGGGCGACATCTCCCGGTACACCGTCGTCCTCCTGGCGGTGGCCGTTCTCGCGCTGTACGTCGCGCTTCGAGACCGGATCAATTGGGATGCGGGCAGGCAGGTTCTCTGGATCGTCGCCGCCTCCCAGGCGCTCGCTTTGCTGGTGGTGATAGTCGCCTTCTTCATCGGTGCGATCGCGCTTGTGTTGGTTGCGCTGTTCGCGGTCGCGGCGCTCATCTACCTTTTCTCGGACCTACGGCGCACGTAGCTCCGGTGGGGCGTAGCCAAGTGGTAAGGCAGCGGGTTTTGGTCCCGCGATCCCAGGTTCGAATCCTGGCGCCCCAGCTCTGATGGCGAACGAGCTTGCAGCCGTGGTGATGGCAGCCGGGCTCGGCACACGCATGAAGTCGGCGACGCCGAAGCACCTCCATCCGCTGCTCGGTCGCCGGATGGTCGACTGGGTGATCGAGGCGGGACGCGCGGTAGATGCAGAACCGCTCGTGATCGTCTCGTCACCGGAGACCGCAGACGCCTACGACGGCTTCTCGGTCGTGGTCCAAGAAGAGCCGCTCGGCACTGGAGACGCAGTTCGAGTCGCGCGACAGGCGCTCGACGGACACGCGGAGGACATCCTCGTGCTCGCCGGGGATACGCCCGTGCTCACCAGCGAGACGCTCCGCGAGCTGGTCGAACACCACCGGGCGGAACTGGCGGCCGCGACGGTTCTGACGTTCTGGCCGATCTCCCCAGGCAGCTATGGCCGGATCGTTCGCGATGGAGACGACGGCCCGATTCGAGCGATCATCGAAGCGAAGGACGCCTCTCCGGAAGAGCTCGAGATCGGAGAATGCAACTCCTCGATCTACGTCTTCGAAGCGGAGAAGCTCTGGCCCGCGCTCGAACAACTCTCACCCGCCAACGCCCAAGGCGAGCTCTACCTCACCGATGCCGTGCGATTCCTTGTCGAATCGGCGGAGAAGGTCGCCGCGTTCGAAGCCGACTCGGCCGAGGCTGAAGGGGTGAATACCCGCGAGGAACTCGCGAATGCGGCGCAGCTCCTGCGGGATCGGATCAACCTCGAGCACATGCTCGCCGGCGTCACGATCGTCGATCCGCAGACGACCTGGATCGACCCCCAGGTGGTGCTCGAGCCGGATTCGACCGTCCATCCGTTCACGGTGCTGCGTGGCAGCACGCGAGTGGCTTCCGGAGTGCAGGTGGGCCCGCACGTGGTCGTCGACAACGCCGAGATCGGT
>Ga0070707_100007399_pt1 | contig 10197 bp, 9 predicted proteins | sample KBSK5502metaG_FD_65468 | JGI IMG/M metagenome (GOLD analysis project Ga0070707, IMG submission 65468) | Corn, switchgrass and miscanthus rhizosphere microbial communities from Kellogg Biological Station, Michigan, USA - KBS K5-50-2 metaG | ecosystem: Host-associated > Plants > Roots >... | reverse complement strand
CGAGGTGATCGACGTGCAGACGCTGCTGCCGTTCGACACGCGCGGCGTGATCGTCGAGTCGGTGAAGAAAACGAACCGCGTGGTGTTCGTCGACGAAGACGTCCCCGGCGGTGCGACGGCGTACATGATGCGCAACGTCGTGGAGCGCGACGGCGGCTACGAGTGGCTCGACTCCGAGCCGCGCACGATCGCCGCGAAGGAGCATCGCCCCGCGTACGGCTCCGACGGCGACTACTTCTCGAAACCGAACCGCGAGACGATCTTCGCCGAGGTCTACGCGCTGATGCGGGAAGCGAATCCGCGCAAGTACACGACGCTGTTGTAGCTCACGCGGCGCGGTGAAGAGTCCGGAGTCTTAGCGCTCCTCCGCGCCTATCGGCAGTCACGGCACTTGCATCCGGCCAGCACAAAATTCACCTTCGCGAACGAGTAGGCAGTCTCGCCGATTACATCCCTGACAGCCTGTTTGTATTCGTAGCAGCTGTCGTCCGTAACAAACCCATTGCGGCTGTGTATCGATGAGCCCTCACGAACAAGACCACATCGATCGAGTATGTCTTGCATCTTATTTTCACCGGCATATGCCAGCAACTTCTCGATGTGACGGGAAATGCGTACATCAGGTGGTAGGAAAGGCATTTAGGCTTGCGACTCCGTTCGAACCCGCAATGTGCAGGCGTCATCGCCACGCAACATGCAGGTTGGCTCTTCGATCGCAAATTGCTCGCCATAGTGCGTGGCGACACCGCGCACAATACCCTTAGCCACCGCGCAGAGTTTTCTTGCTGACGTGTAGGTGATCGTCACTTCGTTGGCAGCCGTCCGCTGTGCATTCAGGTAGGGCGGTGTGGCTCCCTTCTGGCTGATACGCACCACTTCGTGGATCGCCTTCTCCGTGTGTTCCAGCAGGTCCAACGTACGCCATTCCGGCTGCACGGCGCCCCAATACATTTCCAAAAGGTCGGGAGCGATGAAAGCGCCGAAATCTTCAAGCAACGCTTCGGCGGGAACACCTGTAACGCGTGACGCGGCCGCTACCAGCGAGCCTACCTCAGCATCGGGATAGGTCTCGAGCGCGTTGTATGAATCGCGGGAAACGCCCGCTTCGCTCTTTAACGTTACCCACGCTTGATCGCCGAGTTTTGACACAACATACTTCTGCAGCTCCACGAAAATCGTGCCATGCATTTCAACACCTCTTGCCGAGCGGCCGTATTGTAGTCCTTGCGCCTGCGGACTGCCAGCTGTTGTTTCTGCAGTCGGGCAAGAGGTCAAATGAACTCGAAGGAATCGGCACCGCGTCTCGGCAGGCGCTTGACTTTTGGCAGGAGCGGACAGCCGGCTGCCGCTCAGCCCAGACGTTGGGCAGTCACGAATCGCCGCGATCTTGAGGTATCTTCTGTCTAGTAGAGGCTCGTGCATCAGCCCGCCGCTTTGTATAACGCTCTCGCTTTCGTTGCGGACGCCGTCAATCCTACGCTTGCTGTTGTCGCGCTCACGCAAGTGGCCCTCGGATTTCGTCGTGGTCAGCGGCGCGCCCTTCTGCTGATGGCGCTGCCGGCCGCGTTGGGTGTGCTCGGCATCTATGCAGTCAAGTTCCTCGACGAAATGTTGATGATTTGGCAGCGGTACCATGGGGACTACAGCACGCACACCGCCTTTGCGACGACTCTCGTTCTGTCGTTGGTCGTTTGGCGCCCGCGCTGGAAGGCCGCTCTTGTTGGGACATGGCTCGCATACCTCGGGCTCATTCTTTTCATGGGTTACCACACCTTACGAGACGTCGTCACCGCGGTGGTTGTGGCAGTTGCGGTTACCGTTCCGTGGCATTGGCTGATGAAAAGGTACGCTAAGATTCGCCAACCCCTGTGAACGATTACGACACTCTCGCCCGCGAGCCGCGCGACTTCTTCATGACCTTGCGCGATGTCGCCTTTTGGGTGCGCAGTGCGCGGGCCGATGCGGCGCTGGCTCGGCTGCGGGCGACGTCGACGGCGGGGGAGGCATTCGACTCTCTGTATGGCGGAACCGACGATCCGTGGGGGTCGGCGCTGCCGCAATTTCGCTATCAGCGCCGCAAATACCGCGCTCTCCTGTCCATTCTGCCGAAGCGGCCGTATGACGACGTCCTCGACATCGGCTGCGGCCTCGGCGTCTTCTGCCGCGAGCTCGCGCCGCACGCCGGGCGCGTTCTCGGGATCGATGTCTCGCAACGGGCGGTGACGCAGGCGCGGTCTCTCTCGACGCAGTTTCCCAACGTGCAATTCGAGCACCGCGACATTCAAAGCTTCGCCACGCCGCGCCGCTTCAGTCTCGTCGTCCTGGCGGACGTCATCTACTACCTCTCGCCGCTGACCGACGAGGCGATCAACGCCATTGCGGCGACCGTCTCTTCGCTCATCGAGCCCGGCGGGCTGCTTTTGCTCGTCAATCACTTCTTTTTCGCGATCGACGCGCCGTCGCGCATGACGCGCCGCATCCACGACATGTTCCGCGCCTCGCCGGACCTCGCTTTCTTTGCGGAGCACCGGCGGGCGTTCTACCTGGCCACGCTCTTCGAGCGGCGCTAGCCGGGCGGCGTTTGGAGTGCGGCGGCGGCAGCCGCCGCTTTGGAACACGAACGTGATGCGAAAGCGGTGGCTGCGGCCACCGCACTCCAAACTCTGGCCGCATTTCTGCCGCGCAGGCTCCTAGCCGGCACGGCCGGCGGCGTTGGTTGGTAAAGCCGCGGCCGCGCTTTCAAAATGTGGCGAGATTGCTGCCGCGCTGCCTCCCGGGAACCTCAGCGAAGATCGAACATTGGTGTCATCCCGAGCATAGCGAGGGACCTGGGGGGCCGGGAGGCGCGAAAAGCCGGCATCTGCCGCCCGCCCGCCCAGGTCCCTCGCTACGCTCGGGATGACGCGGGTGCTAACGCCTCACAATCGGCTGCCAGCGGGCGTCTTCTGTACGTGCGCCGCGCGCTTCTCGCATTCGCATTTCTCCTCGCCCTCCCCCTGCACGCCCAGCCCGAGCGGGTCGTGATTGGGGTCTACGTCACCGGTCTCTACGACTTCAATCCGGGGGAGAACTGTTACACCGTCTCCTTCTGGGTCTGGACGCGCCACCATTCGCCGCAGCTTCATCCGCTCGAGACGGTCGTTGTCGAGAACGCGAAGAGCGTTACGACGACAAAGTCGCTCCAGACGGTGAAGAACGGCGAGATCTGGACGCAGCGCTTCGTCATCGCCGTGATTCGGTACGACTGGCAACTGCACGCCTATCCGTTCGACTCGCATCGATTGCCGCTCGTTCTCGAGGAGGGGCAGTACGACACCAGCCAGCTCACGTATGTCGCCGACGCGGCGGAGACGAAAGTCGATCGCGAGTCGACCGAGGATGGGTGGGAGGTCGATGACTTTCGATTTGTAGCGCGCGACCGGCAGTATCCGACCACCTTCGGCGACCCGGCGCTGACCAACCACACCAGCTCGCGGTTCGCGCAATTCCGCGCGGACATCCTCGTGCGGCGCACCGAGATCGGCATCTTCATCAAGCTCCTCCTCGGCGCGTACGTCGCGTTCTTCCTCACCATGCTGACCTTCCGTCTGAAGATGGATCAGCCGACCTTCTTCTCGATGCGCCTGAGCGTCCTGGTCGGCTCGCTCTTCGCCGTGCTGGTCAACCTCCGCGCCACCGAGGCGGTCCTCGGGCGCACAGCCGACTTCACCCTCGTCGACAAGATCCACCTGGCCATCGCCTTCTACATCCTCATCGCCGCCATCGCCGCGTTCCTCTCGCGCCGCATCGCCGAGCGGAAAGAGGGCCTGCCGCAGTCGATACGCTTCGACGGCATCGGGATGTGGCTCTTCGGCGTGACGTTCGTCTTGATCAACGTCATCCTGATCGTGTTGGCCGTCCGTGCGGGGGCGGGGCGATGATCGCGCAGTGGATCGACCAGCCGCTGGCCCGCAACCTCATCGTCGTCGCCGTCACGCTCGTTTTCATCGGCGCGGTGCTCCTCGTCCGGCGGCTCGCGCCGCCCGATTCGCTGAAGGAGAGCAATGACTTCGTCGGCTTCGCTTACGCATTCGTCGGCGTCGTCTACGGCGTCTATCTCGCCTTCGCCGCCGTCGTGGTGTGGGAGCACTTCGACAAAGCCGGCACGATCGTCTCGCGCGAGGCGGAAGAGGTGAATGAGCTGTGGCGCGACGCGTCGGGGCTGCCCGACGGCGCCGCGCTGCAGTCGCTCTGGCTGCAATACGGCGAGACCGTCGTCAAGCGCGACTGGCCGCTGATGGCGAACAGCGATGCCGCGGAGATGCCGAGCACCGCCGTCTGGAACGAGTTGTGGCGGCGCTACACGCAGATCAGGATCGAGAGCGGCAACGTGACGCAGGCGGCATTCCTCGCCGAGTCGCTGCGCGTGCTCAACGAGCTGGCGGGAACGCGCCGCGAACGCTTGGTGGCCGAAGAGAGCGCGATCCCTCCGATGATGTGGACCTTCGTCCTCGGCGGCGGCATGGGGATGATGGTCATGACGCTGCTGATCGGCGTCCGCAGCCGCCCGCTGCAGATCGCGGTGACCGCGTTCATCGCCGCGCTGCTGACCTACGCCATCCTGATCGTCGCCGCGCTCGCCGATCCGTTCGGCGGCGACATGTCGGTGAACCCGGACATGTTCAATCGCATCATCACGACGATGCGTACGACAGCCGCTCCTCCGCCGAATAGACATTGAAGCGCCCGTCGCGGACGAAGCCGAGGAGTGTGAGGTGAAGCTCGCGCGCGAGATCGACCGCTAGCGATGACGGCGCGCCGACCGCGGCCAGCACGGGGATGCGTCCGACGGCGCACTTTTGCACCACCTCGAATCCGGCGCGCCCGCTCACCACCATCACATCGGCGCGGGTCCCTTCGGCCAGCATCGCGCCGATCACCTTGTCGACGGCGTTGTGGCGTCCGACGTCCTCTCGCACGCAGATGCGCGCGCCGTCGCGCGTGAAGGCGCCCGCGGCGTGAATCGCGCCGGTGAGGGCGAACGCGCTCTGCGATTCGCGCAGCAGATCGGGGAGGTGGTGGATGAGCGTCGACGACACCCGCACGTCGCTGTTCAGCGGCGCGGTGTGGACGCGAACGGCATCGATCGACGTCTTTCCGCAAACGCCGCAGGACGACGCTGCGTATGTATGTCGATGCAACCGCTCCCAATCGAGGCGTACACCGTCGCACAACGTCACGCGTACTACGTTCGGCGAGCCCCAGTGCCGGATCGACTCGACCTCGTCGCGCGACGCGATCACCCCCTCGGTGACGAGAAATCCGGCGGCGAGCTCGAAGTCGTGGCCGGGCGTGCGCATCGTGACCGAGAGCGCTCGCTCGCCGACGCGGATCTCCAGCGGCTCCTCGGTGACGATGACGTCGTCGTCCGCCGCCGCGCTCTCGCCGCGCACGCGCGTCACGCGCAACCGTTGTGTGCCATCCGTCATGACGGGAATTTTAAGCGGCCTGCGGTAGCATTCGGCGCTATGAGCGACTTCGCACCGGACGACGAACGCCGCCGCGCGCAGCGGCTATCCATCATGCTACCGATCGAGGTCGGCGAAGGGCGCGGCATCACCCGCGACGTCAGCGGCCTCGGGGTCTACTTCGTCACCGACCGACCGTTCGAGGTCGAGACGGAGCTCGACTTCCGCCTGCACGTTCCCGACGCCCTCACCGTTCGCTGCAAAGGCCGCATCGTGCGCATCGTCCCCGAGCGCGACGGCTACGGCGTCGCGGTGACAGTCGATGAGTACGTCGTCGACGACCAGCCAGCCGCCTCGACGCGAGCGCACATCGTCATCGAGGAGCTGCGAAAACATCACGGGTAGGGAGACACGAGTTGCAAAGTTGCAGAGTTGCAAAGCTGCAGAGTAAAGCGGGCCGGGCGGAGCGCTTTGGAACTCTGCAACTTTGGAACTTTGCAACTGTCGCGATCTTGCTGATCGCGCTCTCCGCACGCGCCGCGGCGCCCGGCGTCGACCAAACGATCCGCGACTTCGTCCATGCTTTTGCGGGGACGGACATCTCGGCGTTCAACGCCATTGCGGATGTCTCGCCGGTGACCGATCCGCAGTGGGAGGCGGTGCGGTCGCACTTCATCGTCGGCGAATGCGCGACGATCGCGGGCTATCGCACGCGCGTCATTTCGGCGACGGACCGCGAGGTGCGCGTCATCGTCGACATCGACGGAACGGTCACCGTCTCCGGGAATCAGCGGGTCATTCCCGTGAAGACGCCGTGGACTCTGCTGCTGCGGCGCGGCGATCGCGGGTGGAAAGTCGGTCAGGCGAGGATCACAGCGAGTGCCGTGTACGACGCGTTCATGAATGGCGCCGATCTCTGTGCGCGGTTGCGGGAAGGGGAGGACCTCGTCTCGCCGTCGTTCCTCGCATACACGTTCGCCAACAAGGGTTCGTCACGGGTGGTGAAATCGGGACGTAACGCAGAGGCGATCGATTACGCCGAAGCGTTGGCGCGCGAGGCGGGCGATGATGCGATGGTCGCGTTCTGCGACTCCGCGCGCTCCCGGATGGCCTGGGGTCAGAGAGAGTTCCCCCGCGCACTCGCGTACGGCGAGAAGGGACTCTCTGCGGCACGGGCGGCAGGCGATCCCGACACGATCGCGGCAGCGTTGTTCATCCTGAGCTTTGCCGATCAGAGTGCGGGTCATCCCGATCGCGCCCTCGCCGAACTGGCCGAGGCGCAAGCGATGTTTCCTAAGCTCAACAACACCCGCATCGCCGTGCAGAGTGCCGTCACCGCGGCCGACCTCCATCTCCTCGAGCATCAGTATCGCGAGGCAATCGCCGCGGCGCATGCGGCGCTCGATCTGACCCGCCGGCACCGGTATGCGTGGGGCGAGGAAGCGGCGTTGAATGTGCTTGGAAGGGTGCATGCGGAGCTTCGTGATTACGCCGTGGCGCGGAAGTACTACGAACAAAAGGTCGCGCTCACCCGCAGCCTCGGCGATGGCGATCCGGATGGGTTTGCGGGCCTCGCGCGCACGGAAGATGCGCTCGGCGATACGAAGCGTGCGCTCGAACACTTCCGTATCGCCATTCAGCGATCGGAAGGATTCGGAGGCATCCCGATCCGCACGCTCTATGCGGAAGCGCTGACCCGTCAGGGACGCTACGCAGAAGCCGAGGAATTGCTCCGCGACGCGCTGAAGCTTGCGAACGACGAGGCACGAGGTCTGATGGCCGCCGAAGCCCTGACCGCCCTCAGCGTCGTACGCTTGCGGCAGCACCGGTATGACGATGCGCTGCGCGTCGCGCGCGAGGCAATCGCGAAGAGCGTTGAGAAAGACAGTTTTTTCTCGCACCTTTCGCAATGGCCGGCACGCGCGGCGATGGCCGAGGCGCTGAACCACCTCGGTCGCACGAAAGAGGCGATCGCGGCCTTTCAACAGACACTCGATGACATCGAAATGGAGCAGAACGTCGTCGCCACGACCGCGCGCGAGTCGATCCGCTTCCAGGCCGACAAGACGGAGCCGTATCACGGATTGATCCGCCTCTACCTCCGCCTCGGCAGAATCGAAGAGGCGCTGGCGGTCGCCGAGCGAATGCGCGGCGCGCTCCTAGTCGATGCCGCTGACCAGCAGGAGCTTTCGGCCGCACTGACGCCCGAGGAGCGACAGCGCGAGACCCGCCTGGAGACCAAAGTGGCGGAGATCAATCGCGCCCTCATGGCAGCGCATACGAAGGGGGACGCCGCCCGCGTTCGCGCGCTGCGGCACGATCTCGAGAGCGCCCGTCTCGAACTGCAGCAATTCGATGAGGAGAGCGGGATGGTGCATGCGGCCGCCGGCCCCCGGCAGGTCGCCGCCGGCCGGCTCGATGTCGCGCTTCCGCGCCGGCTCGCCGGCGGCGCGGCGGTGCAGTACGTCGTCACCGAACAGTCGGTCATCGTCTTCACACTGCGGGGATCGGATGCGCATCGACAGGTGACGGCGAGAGTTCTTCCGATCAGCCGCAAGAAGCTCGTGCAACGCGTCGACGATTACTGCCGAAAGCTTCGGTCGCGCGATCTCGCCGCCGCCGCCGATGCCCGCGCGCTCTACGCGCAGCTCCTCGCTCCGATCGAGCCCGCCCTTCGCGGCGCGCGAACGATTGCCATCATCCCCGACGCCGAGCTTTGGCGCCTGCCGTTCCACGCCTTGCTGCGGCCGGACGGACGTTACGTCATCGAGCGCGCCGGCGTCGTCTACGCCTCATCGCTGGGCATGCTGCAGCGCGCTGACCGGAAGCGCGCGCACCCGCCGGCCAAACGGACGCTTCTCGCGTTCGGCAATCCGATCGTCGGCGGGGCGACGGCCGCCAAGCTTCGCGACGTCGACCAAGAAGGGATCCTCGGGCCGCTTCCCGATGCCGAGCACGAAGTGCAATCGATCGCCGCGCTGTACGGCCGCAATCGGAGCGACGTGCGCGTCGGCTCCGCGGCCAGCGAGGGCGCGTTCAAGGAAGAAGCGCCGCGCTACGACGTCCTTCATCTGGCCACGCACGGCTATCTCGACGACCAGTCGCCGATGTACTCCGCGCTCGTCCTCGCCGCCGCGCGCGACAACCCCGCCGACGACGGCCTCCTGGAGACGCACGAGATCTTGCGGATGCACCTCCGCGCCGAGATGGCCGTCCTCGCCGCATGCAACACCGGCCGAGGAGCCACGGAGCCCGGCGGCGGCGTGATCGGCATCTCGTGGGCGTTCCTCGTGGCGGGCTGCCCGACGACGGTCGTGACGCAGTGGGAAGCCAGCTCCTCCACGTCAGCCAGGCTGATGATCGCCTTCCACCGGAACCTCACCCGCGGCGAGAGCAGCGTCGAGGCCCTGCGCCACGCGGAGCTATCGTTGCTCCGCGACGTCCGGTATCGGCATCCGTTCTATTGGGCGCCGTTCATCGTGGTAGGAGCGCCGTAAAGTTTGGAGTGGCGGTGGCGCCAGCCACCGCTTTCGACTCGGCAGCATCCACAAAGCGGCGGCTAAGGCCGCCGCACTCCAAAACGTCTAAACTCCCGCCATGCTCGCCGAGCTGCTCCTGAAATGGCCGTTCATCCGCCAGTTGCGGGACGGCGGCGACGGTACCGGCGTTGAGGCGATGAGCGACGCCTCCAAGTCGCTCCGCCCGAAAAACGACGGCGCGGAAACGGCGCGCTCCATCTGTCCCTACTGCGGCGTCGGATGCGGTCAACTTGTTTACCATCGCGGCGGGAAGGTGATCTCCATCGAAGGCGATCCCGAGTCGCCGATCTCGCGCGGCCATCTTTGTCCGAAAGGGGCGGCGTCGTACGAGCTGGTCACGCATCCCGGCCGCGTCACGCGCGTGAAGTACCGCGCGCCGCGATCGCGTGAGTGGGTCGACCTGCCGCTCGAGCGGGCGATGGAGATGGTCGCCGAGCGGATGTGGCAGACGCGCGAGCGGACGTTCGTCGAGACGATGGACGGCAAGCCGGTGAATCAATGTCTCGGCATGGCCCACCTCGGCGGCGCCACACTCGACGACGAAGAGAACTACCTCATCAAGAAACTCTTCACCGCCGGCCTGGGGATGGTCTGCCTGAGCAATCAGGCGCGGATATGACACAGCTCCACCGTCCCCGGTCTGGGGACGTCGTTCGGGCGCGGCGGCGCAACGACGGCACAGCAGGACCTCGCCAACGCCGACGCGATCCTCATCATGGGATCGTCGATGGCCGAGAACCATCCGGTCGGATTCCAGTGGGTGATCGAGGCGCGCGAGAAAAATGGCGCGAAGATCATTCACGTCGATCCGCGCTTCACCCGCACCTCGGCGATGTCCGACTACTGGCTCCCGCTGCGCGCCGGCAGCGATCTCGTCTTCCTCGGCGCGATGATCAACCACGTCCTCGCGAACGAGTGCTTCTTCCGCGACTACGTCGTGCACTACACCAACGCGTCGTTCCTCCTGCGCGATGACTTCAAAGACACCGAGGAGCTCGGCGGGCTGTTCTCGGGATGGGATGGGAAGAAGTACGACCCGAAGACTTGGCTCTATGCCGGCGCGGAGGAGAAGCCGCAGAGCCGGCACGGCGGGCATGCGAAAGATCGCGGCGGCGAAGCGGAGAACATCCGCGAACCGGAGCGCGACCTCACGCTGCAGGACCCGCGCTGCGTCTTCCAGGTGCTGAAGCGCCACTTCGCGCGCTACACGC
>Ga0070707_100007395_pt1 | contig 10199 bp, 13 predicted proteins | sample KBSK5502metaG_FD_65468 | JGI IMG/M metagenome (GOLD analysis project Ga0070707, IMG submission 65468) | Corn, switchgrass and miscanthus rhizosphere microbial communities from Kellogg Biological Station, Michigan, USA - KBS K5-50-2 metaG | ecosystem: Host-associated > Plants > Roots >... | reverse complement strand
CCCCCCCGGAAAACCGCAGAATCACCCGGAATCACCCCACCGAATGGCAACGAGATGGCAACGGCTCCGAGCCTGTCTACACCGCGAGAGTGAGGCGCCGAAAGCGAGGAGCTACTTCCACTGCACCAGTGGTTCATTCGGCACGCTCGGAGCGTCGCTTATCCTCGGTTATTTTGATCCCATCGCGCCGTGCGGCGTTGTCGCCCGCGTAGCCTCGCCGCGTGCTCGACCAACTCGGCCAACTCCTACTCGCAGCCGTCGAGCACCGTGCTAGTGGTGCGCGTCGCGCCCTTCAGCTAGACTCCCGCCAGCCATCCTCCACCGAGGTGTTCATGCGGCTGATCGGGCTTGGGGTCATTCTCATTGTCAGCGTCCTGGCGCCGCTCTCTACAGGAGCGCAGCAGGCCGCAAAGATCCCGCGAGTCGGCTACCTCGTTCTCGCTCCCTTCAGCGAAACACCGTCGCCTGAGCGCGCGGCGTTCCTCGCCGGTCTCCCCGGACTCCCTCGCCCATCCTACGATCGCTCCCTCCACGCTCTCCGCACGTGGCTCGACTCGTGGGCCGGCATCGGACGAGTAGCGGTCGGCATGGCGCGCCAGGGCTACGACCTCCAACTCACGCGGTACGACGAGAAAGGCTGGCGCGCGCGTTCTACGTGACCGGCATCTAACACTCGCCCACGGGTGCAACGGGTAGCGCGTGGGAGCCAACGCCGTGGCGCGCCGTCCAGGCGGCGGCACGGGAAGCGCTCAGGAAAGCGGAGTGAGCGCGGTGGGGCTACGACTTCAGCGCGCGCCGCTCCTCGTTCCAGAGTGTGTAGCAGTCGCCGTGAAAGCGAACGACCTTGTCGTTCGTCAGCGGGTAGACCTCCATCATGAGTAGGGCCTTCTGCATAGTCTCCTCGCAGGCGGCGCACTTTTGCCAGTTCCCTGGACGCCCAAACGCTCTCGGGGTACTGGCGCGCGGCAAGCGATCTGCTTGGAGCTTCGTCCGGATGAGATCGCGGATGGCTTTCGCGTCCATTAGGCGGCGCGCCGTTCGTGATCCCAGATCTGGAAACATCTGACGTGCAACTGAAGGGGCCTCCTGCCAAGATCCATTGTGGCCCCTTCCATCAGCATCTGGTCCTCGAGAGGATCGCGTCGCAACCGTCGCACATTTCGCCGTCGCTTCGACTACTCCGAACCTTTTTGATGCCGTCGCGCGGCAGGCGCCCGTCACGGATCTTGCGCTGAATGAGAATACGGAGAGATTCCTGGTCCATCGTGGCCTCGCGGGTAAGGAGCAAGCCGCGAACATGCGCCAAATTCACCGGGGTCTCAGCGCCCGGAGGCGCCAACCCGTAAGGCCAGGGTGCAGGCAGGCAGACAGTAGCACAAAGTTCGGTTACCCCGGGGAGGGGTCGAACGCGGCCGGTGTCTGGCACGAACGGCCCCAGCCACCTCCAGATCTTGCTCCTACGCCGCACGTGCGCTTCTGGCGGCCAAGCCGAGGGGCCAATGCTCGCCCAGAAACCGTCTCAACGTTGAAGCCGCAGTAACTGCTTTCAACGACCAGGAGGAAGAAGAGATGAACGAATCGGAAATGCTGGTTGAAATGATTCGGCGGATGCAGCAGGGAGAGGAGCCGCCGCCCGTGGCCGCGCTCATCGGCTTCACGCTGCGCGAGGTAGAACGGGGGCTAGCGGCATCGACTTCGAAGCGAATGCGCGGCACGCCAACGGGATGGGGATGCTGCACGGCGGCATCCTGTGTGACGTCGCGGGCGCCGCGATGGGAATCGCGTACGCAGTGACGCTGGGCGAGGGCGAGACGTTCCGGACGATCGAGCTGAAGATCAACTTCTTGAAGCCGGTGAGGACCGGCAAGCTCGTCGCGACGGGCCGGGTCGTGAAGGCCGAACGCACGGTCGGATTCGTCGAGTGCGACGTCACCGACGCGGCGGACGCGCTCGTGGCGCGCGCGACGAGCACGTGCATGACGCTGCGCCCGGACTCTACGACTTCACGCTCCTAGTGGTAACGCCGACCTCGGTGTCGCCGGACCGGCTCCACAAAGCGCAAGCAGCCTGCGGACCTCCGCCCCTTGGACGTCGCTGAGCTGGTAGACCTCCTGGACGTTGTCAAGAAAGCCTGGGATTCGCGGCGCAGATCGAGCGCGCGGAGACGACGGTGGAGGCGCTGGCGACGGCCCCGACCACCGCGAAACCACCGCGGCGGCGAGCGCGCGACGCAAGGGATTGAAAAGAAGCGCCCCCGGCAGGATCCGTACATCAGTGGGAGATCCATCTCTCGGGACGAGTTCATCGCGGGCACGTCGTCAACGGCACAGTCTCATGCGGCGACATGCCAACGTCGTCGCCGCGCCACGGCGGCGGTCGCTTGACTACCACGACCGCCGACGAGACCATGAATCGGTGACCGATTGGAACTGGACGCCTATCTCACTCCCGGCTCTGGGCCACGTACGCTCGACCGGCGAGGCGCAGCCGTTGCCTCCCGAGCAGTGGCCCACGTGGATGCAGAACGCCTCCGACTTCATTGGTGCCTGGTTCACCCCGTTGGATCAGCCACGGAGCGGCTCTTCCGGTGATCTTTCAACCGGGCAGGCCCAGGCCGAGGTGCTCGCGGAGCGCATCGACCTGAACGCTCCCACGCACCGCTACTACAAGTTTTTCTACTGCGAGCTGGCCGACGGGCGGGTCTTCCAGGCGGGGCCGTCGAGGGACATCGGCTTCAGTCACCACCTCAACGTGCGCCCCGCGTGGCTCGCGGAGTACAAGTCCGAGTAACCGAGCTCGCGAACTCTCCGGCCCGCCCAGACAACCCTGACCCACGGAAGGGTGTGCCCATCCAGCTCGCGGGTCGGATCCCGGCACATGCGCCTCGCCCGGCTTCGCCCGCGCCGCTTGTCAACGGTGTGAACCTCGAGCCGCTCGCGAGCTACACGGTGCGCGAGTACGATAGGCTCGGCGGGTGAACCCTGCTGGCCGACCTCGACGCCTTCCTCCAGGAGCATCGCCGCTGCGGCGATCTCGACGGTGAGGTCGAGGGCGACCGCGTCTGGATGACGTGTACGTGCGGCGCGGCGCTGGTGCGCGTCGTGGCGTTCGGCTAGACTTCCCGCCAGCCATCCAAGTGAGGTGCGCGTGCGGCTGATCGGGCTCGTTCTCGCGCTGGGTCTCACGCTTGTGCCGCTCGCGGGCGAGGCACAGCAGGCAGGGAAGGTCTGGCGGATCGGCGTGCTCTATCCAGGCGCGGACAACAGCCTCACTCGGGCCAACTTCGACGGGTTTCGCCAGGCGCTCGGCACTGCCGGGTACGTCGAACGACGCAATCTGGCGTTTGACCTGCGGTTCGGCGACGGCCGCGCCCTGGCGCCGCTCGCGGCAGAGTTGACGAGTTTGGGTCCTGATCTGGTCCTCGCCATAGCTCGGTCTGGCGTGATGGCGATGCGCGCCGCGACGTCGACAATTCCAGTTGTGGCCCTCGACCTCGAGAGTGATCCCGTCGCGTCGGGTTTCGTGAAGACGATTCCGCGGCCCGGCGGCAACCTCACCGGGGTATTCATGGACTTCCCCGAGCTCGCCGGGAAATGGCTCGAGATCCTGCAGACGACGATACCGGCATTGGCGCGCGTGGCCGTCCTCTGGGATCCCGCCACGGGTTCCGCGCAGCTTGATGCTGCCCACCGCGCCGCGCGGATTCTGAAGCTGGCGCTGTACCCCATCGAAGCACGCACCACCGCCGAAATCGGACCTGCATTTCGAGAGGCAATGCGTAACCGTCCAAGCGGCATGATTGTGTTGACCTCGCCGATTTTCAATTCTGGGCGCCGAGAGATCGCGGCGCTCGCAGCGCGGAATCGTCAGCCGACGCTCGTCCCGTTCCCCGGTTATGAGAAGGACGGCGGCCTGGTTTCCTACGGGCCTGAGGTGATGACGATGTATGCCCAAGCCGGAACGCTCGCGGTCAAGATCCTGAGTGGCACGGCACCGACGGAGATTCCGGTCGAGCGGCCGACGCGCTTTACGTTCGCCTTCAACCTCAAGACCGCCAAGGCTCTCGGGCTCACGATCCCGCAGACGTTGCTGCTGCGGGCAGACCAGGTCATCGAGTAGCGCGTGCTCGACCAACGCGGCCAGTTCCTCCGGGCAGCCGTCGGGTTCGCCACTCTCCCGCTGCCCTCCTACGACCGCGCCCTCCACTCTCTCCGTACGTGGCTGGACTCGTGGGCTGGGATCGGCCACGTCGCCGTCGGCATGGCGCGGCAGGGCTACGATCTACAGCTCACGCGCTACGACGAGAAGGGCTGGCGCGCGACCTTCTACACGACGGGGATGGAGCGCTCGCCCACCAGCGCGACGGGCACCGGGTGGGAGCGCACGCCGTGGCACGCGACGCAGCGCGGCGTGGGAGGCGTTGATTAAGGAGAGCAAGAGTGACTGACGACGCCGAGCGTTACGACCGCGCGGAGATAGTGGAAGATCACACATCCGATCAGTTGCGGGTCTACTTCTTCAGGGGGACGAGCGAGTGTCCGGCCCGGTCTACGACTTGCGCTGGGATTCGAGAGGCGCTCGGAAAGATGCTGTTCTTCGATCCACGCTGGACGGTGGAGGGCAACGTCAGTTGCGCCACGTGCCATCAACCTGCCCTCTATGGGACAGACGGGCTGGCCAAGTCCATTGGGGTCCTGCACCGTCGCCATCGCCGCAACGCACCCACGGTGCTGAACGCCGGGCTGAACTTCATCCAGCACTGGTCGGGAGATCGAAAGACTCTCGAGGATCAGGTCGACCAGGCCCTCGTCGGGGCGATCAGCTCAGGCCATCGCGATCGGACTGCCGCCTTGGCGGGGGTTGAGACGATCGAAGGATACGCTCCGCTGTTCCGAGATGCATTCCCCGATGAGACCAAACCTCTTACATCAGTGAACGTCGCGAAGGCGATTGCTGCCTATGAACGCACGTTACTGACTCCCGCGCCGTTTGACTCGTATCTGCGAGGAGCTGCTCAAGCTATCTCTCCAATCGCCCGGAACGGCCTACGCCGCTTCATCAGCCGAGGCTGCGCTTCCTGCCACAACGGGGTAGGAGTAGGGGGTCAATTCTTTCAGAAATTCGGAGTGCGAGAAGAGTACTGGAAGGCGACGGGGAGCTCAGAAGTCGATAAGGGGCGCTTCGAAGTCACCAACGACCCCGCCGATTTGTACGTCTTCAAGGTTCCGAGTCTCCGAAACGTGGAGATGACGTCGCCGTATTTCCATGATGGGTCAGTGCCGGCCCTGGCTGAGGCTGTAAAGGTGATGGCGCGCGTCCAATTGGGTATGGCTCTTCCGAACACTGAAATCACGGAGATCATCGAGTTCCTGAGGACCCTGACCGGCCCTCTGCCCGTGAGTTTCGCGACCGCGCCGACGCTTCCCGCGTCGTCGAAGCGCGGCCCGTGAAACGTTCTCAGAATGGACGCGTGAGCACCGTGAGCGGCAGGCGGCTCCGCAGGACGCCGAGAGCCGCGCCACCGATCATGAGCTTGAACGCGCCGGTCCGGAGGAACAGCGTCGCGGCGACGGTGCCAACCAGGATCAATAGCGCGAACGGATCTGGGACGGCCGCCGGAGATAGTCGAACCAATGAAACGGCCAGCACCCCGATCACGGCCGGAGCCATCCCCCGCATCATCGCCTTGATCCAGGCCAGCTGTCTGATCCGATCGAGCACGGGCAGTATGGCGAGCATGATCACGAATGACGGCAGGAAAGCCGCCGTTGCGGCGACGACGGCTCCGCCGATCCCGGCGAGCTTGTAGCCGACGTAGGCAGCGATCATCAGGACGGGACCGGGGGTCAGCTGCCCGAGAGCCATCCCGTCGACAAACTCCCGTGCCGTCAGCCATCCGAACTGTCCGACGACCTGCTCCTGGATGAATGCGATCATCGTTAGCCCGCCGCCGATTGTGAACGCGCCCACTTTGAGGAAGAAGAGCCCGAGGTGAACCAGGTTCTTCGGATTCGGCGTCCACTCCGAGCCCGTCACGACGGACGGGGATGTGGACGCCCAGACGGCGATGGACAGCACGGCGACAAATAGTAGGCCAGCAACGAAGCGAGTGCGCCGCGCGGACGGCGCATGCTGGAAGACGAACAGCCCAGCACAGCCCGCGAGGACGAGGATCGCCACGATCCCGATACCTGTCGTCGCCGATGCAGCCGCTGCGGCGATGCCGATGATCACCTCGAGTGTGGTGCTGGCCGCAGTCCTGGCGAGCCGGTAGAGCGCCACCGCGAACAGACCGATGACCACCGGGCCGAGACCATAGAGAGCGCCGCGCGCCAGTGGCGTCACGCCGAAATTGGCGTAAGCGATCGTCAGCGCCAGCATGATGACGAACGCCGGGAGTACGAAGCAGAGCCCCCCGAGGAGGGCATTCCACCAACCGCCGCGGGCATACGCGAGGAAGATCCCGAGCTGCGTCGCCGTCGCGCCGGGCACCATGTTCGCCACCGCGAGGCCTTCGAGGAAACGTTCCTTCGACACCCACTTCCGTCGCTCCTGAAGCTCGTGTTGCATCAAGCCCATGATGGCGGGGCCACCGTATGACGTGGCGCCGAGCTGGAGCAGGGTGGTCGCGATCTCCCTCGGCTCGCCTGTCCTGGTCGCGTCGATCGTCTGGGTTGTCAGCCATCTCCTTCTGGGTGCGGAGTCTAGCCATGCGCCGGCTTTCTGGATCCTGACGTTTTTGTCAGGAACGGGGAAGAACAACCCGGAACAGCGTGCCGCGCCCCTCGAGGCTTTCCAGCTCGATGCGCCCACCATTTGCCTCCACCGCCCAGCGAGCGATGGCCAGACCGAGTCCCGTGCCGCCGGTTTGCCGCGACCGGGCATGATCGACACGATAGAAGCGCTCGAAGACCCGCTGGTGGTCCGCGGCGGGTATGCCGGGGCCGGTGTCTTGCACTTCGATCACCGCATCGCCGCCGACCGTCGATGTCGCAGCGACACGGATCACGCCGTGCTGCGGCGTGTACTTGATGGCGTTGTAGAGCAGATTGGTGATGCCCTGGCGGAGGACGCCGGCGTCACAATGCGCTGTCACACCGCCATCGAGCTGTACGGTCAAGTCCTGGTTCTTCTCCTCGGCGAGCACCCGGAGACCGTCCGAAACGGCGGCGACGAGCTCACGCAGATCCACGGTGACACGAGTCAACGGAATACGCCCGGCCTCCGCCCGCGTGAGCAGCAGGAGATTCTCGACCAGCCGTGTGAGTCGATCGACCTCCTCGAGCATGCTGCCGATGACCTCACGATAGCCCTCGGCACTCAGCGATCGCTGGAGCGCGACCTCTCCGACACTGCGAATGGCGGTGAGCGGGGTGCGCAGCTCGTGCGAAGCGTCGGCTGTGAAGCGGCGGAGCTGCTCGAAGGCCGCATCGAGGCGCGCTAACGTTTCGTTGAAGATAGCCGCGAGCCGGCCGAATTCGTCCCCCGGATTCGCCACCGGCAGGCGCGCACTCAGGGACTCCGCGGTGATCTTGCGCGCAGTATCGGCCAGAGCTCCGACGGGCGCCAGCATACGGCCCGCGAGGAGGTATCCGCCGGCGACCGCTAGCCCGACGGCACAGGGAATCGCGGTAGCCATGATGACTGCGAGGGTCCACAGCGTCTGGCGAACCGGTCCCTCATCGCGGGCGACCCTGATGCGGTGCGTGGCGTCGGCCATCGTGCTCTGGCGAAACGATGCCGTCCCCACCGGCGGCCAGCCGGTCGTCCGGTAGATCACGGTCGCCCCTTCGGTGACCTCGAAGCGGGTTCCCATGCGAAGGGCGAGCTCTCCAAGATCGCCGGTCTCCTCGCGATAGACCCTGTCGATGGTCGCCAGATCCGCGCGAATCTGGTCGTCGAGCGCGCGGTACAGGCGGGCCCTGACGAAGAGGAGGACGCCCCCTGCGAAGACGCAAATCACGAGCGTCAGGACCCCAGCGTGCCAGAGGGTCAAGCGGGCTCTCACGCTCAGCGCGCCGATCCTCATCCGCGCTCCCGTCTCAGGACGAATCCGACTCCGCGAACCGTCTGAAGCAACTTCACCGGGAAGGAGTCGTCGATCTTGCGGCGAAGGCGCGCGATCGACACGTCGATGACGTTGTCCAGCGGGGTCGCACGCGCGGCGACGTGCCAGACGTCGCGCGTGAGCATTTCACGCGAGACCACACGACCCACATGGCGAAGCAGGTACTCGAGAATTTCGAACTCTTTCACAGTGAGCTCAATCGCCTGCCCAGCCCGGGCAACCTTGCGGGTCACGAGATCCATCTCGAGATCCTCGTGCTGCAGCTTGAGCACCTGATCCGTTCGGCCGCGGCGGAGGAGCGCGCGGATGCGCGCGAGCAGCTCCGGGATCGCGAACGGCTTCACCAGGTAGTCGTCGGCTCCGCTATCGAGCCCGCGCACGCGGTCGTTGATTGTGTCCTTGGCCGTGAGGATCAGGACGGGCGTTTGAAGACCGCGCTTTCGGACGGTCGCCAGGATCTCGAGCCCATCCCTGTGGGGAAGCATGAGATCCAGGACGACGCAGTCGAACATCTCGTTGTTGACGAGGAAGAAGCCTTCCTCGCCCGAGGAGGCCACCCGGACGTCGTAGTGCTCCGCCTCGAGACCTTCCCGGAGCGCTTTCGCGACCTTCCTTTCGTCCTCGACGACCAACACGCGCATCATGCACAGGACTATAGCGGCTCCTCCGCAGAGCCGCACCTGTCACGAATGTCAGGAACTCTTCAGTAGCGACTTCTGTCCAACGTGCTGATGATCGACCAAGCAGAACCAATCACGTTGCAAGGAGACGCAACCATGAGACTGAGCATCGGGATCGCGGCTATTGTGTCGAGCCTCGTGTTGACGAGCGGGAGTCCGGCTCGGGCGGAGACGAGTTCGATCGATGGGCGGGAGGCCATGACGCGGGCATTGCAGGGCGCGTGGCTGCCCCTCAAGAGCGGCCTCATCGTAGGTGCGCGCGAGGGAACACCGTTGTCTGCGAAGTACGAGATCGATGATGGTGCGTTCCAGCTGTCGGTTTACACTTCAAAGCCCGGTGCGTCCTCCGGGGACGCCTTCACGGAGATCATCGTGGATTACAGTGCTGGCGTGGTGATCAGAACCGTGCCCATTGCCGACGATGGCGATCTGGCCGCGGCCCAAGCTCAGAAGGATGCCGTGGATAGGGCCAGGCGGTCGCTCGCGGAGGCGACGGCCGACGCGGTCAAGGCCAATGTGGGATACCGCGCGGTCAGCGCCACGCCCCATCTCGACAACGGTCGGCCCGTGGCCGAGATCACGCTCGTGCGAGGCGACGAGTGGAAGATCGTCAACGAGCGCCTGGATTGAAGCGGACGAAGCATGGAGGAGGAACCATGAAGCTCGTGGTCCCAGTGCTACTGCTCGTGACGGCGACGTTCGCCATGGCAGCGGAGGAGCGGATTTCAGTGAAATACGATCTCGGCCTCGAGAATCCGAAGTGGAAATTCGTTGCGGGTCAATGGGTACGGCGCGCGTCGGGCGGGCGTCAGGTCCTTGCGCAGACCGCGGAAACGCAGCCGTGGGCGGTCGCCATCCTCGAGGACCAGAAGTTTGCTGACGTCGACGTCTCCGTGCGTTTCAGACCGATCTCGGGCAAGGAGGACGCCAGTGGCGGCATCATCTTTCGGGCGCGAGACGGTCGCAACTACTTTTTGATTCGCGCCAACGCGCTGGAGAACAACTTTCGCCTGTACACGATCGTGAACGGGAAGCGCAGCACGATCGCATCCGCTAGGGTGACCGAGCCGAGTCTCGGCGCGTGGCACTCGATTCGAGTCGTCGCGGTAGGGCCGAGGATTCAGGGCTATCTCGACCGCACGCCACTTCTCGATCACGAAGACAATACGTTCACCGGCGGTTGGGTTGGGCTGTGGACCAAAGCGGATTCGGTTACCGAATTCGCCGATCTGGAGATCAGCGGAACAGCCGTGAAGTGAGTTCGTGGTAACAGGTGGTAGTGGTCTGCGTACAGCTAGTGCCTGCCGGCAGCCTTCCCCCCTCAGTGCCTGAACAGCTGAAAGGTGACGAGGCCGACGATCCCCGCTTCCAGCTCTCGAGCTCGTGGGCCGGCACTTTGGCTCTCGCGCGAGACCGCATCGAGCGCCTCGCCGCGCAGGAGCCGCAGGACC
>Ga0070707_100007394_pt1 | contig 10200 bp, 4 predicted proteins | sample KBSK5502metaG_FD_65468 | JGI IMG/M metagenome (GOLD analysis project Ga0070707, IMG submission 65468) | Corn, switchgrass and miscanthus rhizosphere microbial communities from Kellogg Biological Station, Michigan, USA - KBS K5-50-2 metaG | ecosystem: Host-associated > Plants > Roots >... | reverse complement strand
GCATTCACTGCGGCCGAAGAGTAGTTGCCGTACTGCGCTGCGAGACCGCTGGTTTCGACCTTGAATTCCTGAAGCGCGTCGGGAAATGGAATCGGGAGGTTGAGTCCGTTGTAGGGATCGTTGATGTTCGCTCCATCGAGGTTGTACGCAATGCCCGTCGCGAGGCCGCCCGCGATTGCAACCTGAATTGTCGGATAGTTGCGCGTAGTCGTGCTGGTTGCGCCCGTTCCCGGAGTCGCCATTCCCGAAAGAAAGATCAATTCGGTGGCCTGACGCCCATTCAGCGGCAATTCCAGAACGCGCTGATTATCGATAACGCGTCCCACACCCGTGCTTCGCGTTTCAACGAGTGCCGCATCCGCCGTCACTTCGACAGCTTCCGCGACCTGGCCGACTTCAAGAACAGCATTGATCTGTGGATTGCTTCCCACCTGGAGAATGATTCCCGTTTGAACGTAACTGCGGAAGCCGGACAGCGCCGCTTCCAGGCGATACGGCCCGATTGGAAGATTGGCGAACACGTAAGAGCCGGTTTCGTTCGTCACTGCCGTTCGCATCAAACCCGTTGCTGTTTGCGTCACCGTGACATCGACGCCCGGCATCACCGCGCCGCTTTGATCCCTCACTGTGCCGTTGATCTGTGCTGTCGATTGCGCCCATAGCGCAGCGGATAACAAAAGTATTAAACCAAAGGAGATCGAGAGTCGCTTCATGTGGCCTTTATGGCTCCTGGAGAAATTTCGCCGCCATTGTGGGTCACGCTTTGAAAGGCGGTCAATCGCTTTTTTCGGAATCTCGCTTTATCCGCGATAGAATCGCTCTACTTTTCGAGGTGAGCACGATATGGCTTTTCTAGTCGCGGCTCTACTCACATTTTTCAGTGTCTTCGGAGCGAGCTTGAATGCGCAGGTTTCCGGCGGGTCACTAGCCGGCACGGTGACAGACGGCGCACAGGCTGCGATACCCAACGTAAAAATCACGTTGATCAATACCGCAACGGGGGTTGCCCGGACAGTCACTACAGATGAAACGGGCTTCTACACGGCGCCTGATCTTTTGCCGGGGAGCTATGAAATGTCGGCCTCCGCTTCGGGCTTCACGACTCAAGTGCGAACCGGCATCACGATGAACGTGGGAGCCCGTCTGCTCTTGAATCTGGTGATGCAGACAGGAGACCCGGCCCGGACAGTTCGTATGACTGTTTCGGTAACCAATCAAAGTTCTTCGACCATCGGCGGAAACGTCAGTGCCTCTACGGTGGTTGACACTCCTCTCAACGGCCGCGATTGGACCCAGCTCGCCACGCTTCAGGCGGGGGTTACTGGCGTGCAGACCGGAACCGCCGAGGGCGGAGGCAATTCTCAGCGCGGTTTTGGAGCGGCCTTGAGTATTTCCGGCGCGCGGCCGGATCAAAATAGTTATCGTCTCGATGGCGTGAGCATCAACGACTACTCGAACGGAGCGCCTGGAAGCGTTTTGGGTGACAACCTCGGTGTCGACGCGGTTGAGCAAGTTTCCGTTCTGGGAAGTAACTATCCGGCGGATTACGGCCGGACCACCGGCGGGGTCATCAACGCTGTCACGCGCTCGGGAACGAACGCGTTTCATGGGAGCGTTTACGAATTTCTACGCAACAGCGCTCTGGATGCGCGAAATTTCTTTGACGCCAGCATTCCGCCGTTCAAGCGGAATCAATTTGGCGGCTCGCTTGGAGGACCACTTCGGAAAGACCGCACCTTCGTTTTTGCCGATTATGAAGGACTTCGCCAGTCACTGGGTATTACGCACGTCAATACCGTCCCCTCGGCAGCGGCGCGCGCGGGCGTACTTTCGACAGGATCGGTGCGGGTAGATCCGGCAGTGGCGCGATATCTTCAGGCATTTTATCCACTGCCGAACGGACCTCTTCTCGGGAATGGGGATACCGGAATTTTCAGCTTTGCCGGGCAGCAAGTGACTGCGGAAAACTACTTCACCACCAAACTCGATCATAAGTTCTCGGAGCGAGACAGCATCTCGGGCACATTCATGCGTGACAACTCGAAAGTCGTCCAGCCGGATACATTTGACGAGCTGCTGGCCGACGTTGTATCGCGGCGCCAGCTCGTCACGCTCCATGAGCAGCACATCTTCAGTTCGAAGTTCCTCAACGCCGCCCGATTCGGATTCAACCGCGCTATCGCGATCGAAGGCGGAGTATCGAAGGTCATGAATCCCTTGCTGGCGGATGCCTCATTGGGCTTCATCCCCGGGCAATGGGTGGGGGAGGTACAGGCTGTTCCCGGCATTACGAACTTCACCGGGGGATTGAATGCGCAGCGCCCGGAAACGCGAAGCAGCAGCAGGAACATCTCCTGGAATTCATTTCAATGGAGCGACGACCTCTTTCTCAGCAAAGGCGTTCATGCCTTTCATTTTGGCGTGCTCGCAGAACGCATGCAGGACAACCTGCTCGTAACAAGCCGAACCAACGGCGTGTTCAAGTTCGGTTCGCTTTCCGATTTCCTGACCAACCGGCCGCGAAATTTTGTCGGATTGCTTCCTATTCCCATACCTACGTTTGGCATTCGCCAGACGCTATTCGGGACATACGCGCAGGATGATATCCGTCTCCGGAGAAATTTGACCATCAACGCCGGCTTGCGCTATGAGATGGCCACGGTCCCTACCGAGGCTCACGGCAGGCTTTCGAACCTGCTTCATTTAACCGACGCTGAACCACACCTGGGCTCTCCCTACTTTTTGAATCCGACACTTCGTAACTTCGAACCCCGGGTTGGGTTTGCCTGGAATCCGTCTGCGAGTGAGAAGACGGCCATCCGTGGTGGCTTTGGCATTTTCGATGTATTGCCGCTGCCCTACACATTTACTTTAATCACACCGTTTTCGCTTCCATTCTCGAACCGGATATTCGGGGATGTCCTCCCGGCAGGTTCATTCCCAACGGGAGCTTTCCTGCAATCGGCCGGCACCACGACGTCTGGTTCCGCCAGCTACGTTGAACACGCTCCCAAGCGAAGCTACGTGATGCAATGGAACCTGAGCGCATCACGTGAAATTCCCGCGAACATTGTTCTGACGATCGGCTACGTGGGATCGCGCGGTGTCCATCAGCCCTTCCGGGTCGACAACTTCAACATGGTTCTGCCGACGCTGACGCCGGCCGGTTACCTCTTTCCTCCGGTCTCGAGCAGTCAGAAACTGAACCCAAACTTCGGCCGCGTCACCGGAATGCTGTGGCAGGCCAACTCGTTCTATAACGCCCTGCAGACGGTCATCACGAAAAGAGTGAGCCATGGCCTCCAGGTTCGCGGCGCATATACCTGGGCCAAGAGCATTGACACACTGTCGGCGACGGTGGCGGACGACGCTTTTCCCAACGGGCTGCTCAATCCGCTCTTCTTCGACCAGCGTACAACTCGGGGCTTGTCGGACTTCGATGTGCGCCAGACCTTTGTTTCCAACTTTACCTGGGAAGTGCCCGCTCCAAAAATGCGTTCACGGCTGAAGCAATGGGCGTTTGGCGGATGGCAGCTGGGCGGCATTTACAGGGCGTCGAGTGGCCAGCCATTTACTCCGTTGCTGGGCGGCGATCCGTTGGGCATGAAGCTGGATGAAACCAACGAGCCGCCGAATCGCGTGCTTGCTCCGGGCTGCGAGACATTGACCAACCACGGAAATCCCAACAACTACATCAAGACTCAGTGTCTGGCCTTTCCGAATCCGGCGAGCCTTCGCGGGAACCTCGGCCGCAATACGCTGATCGGACCCGGGGTGTCGAAGTTTGACGCGTCGATTTTTAAGAACAATCACACGCGGCTGTTTTCAGAAAACACGAATGTCCAGTTCAGGGCGGAATTTTTCAACCTCTTTAACAGGGCGAATTTTGCTTCCCCGACCGACAACCTCACCGTCTTCGATCCGGCGGGAAATCCCATTCCAAGCGCGGGACTTATCACATCCACACAGACACCCTCGCGCCAGATTCAATTTGCGCTGAAAGTGATCTGGTAATCACCCATCCTCGGGGCCATCAAGCCGCTCTCCTTGTAGCGGCGATAGCAGCAATGAGTTCTTCGACGGCGATTGGCTTCGAAATATGGGCGCGGAATCCCGCCCGCAACGATTTCTGCCGGTCTTCGGGGCTTGCGAAAGCGGTTAAAGCAACCGCGGGAATGCCGGATTGTCGAGAATCCGACTGAATCTTCGCGAGCAGTTCGTAGCCGTCCATGTCGGGCATCCCGATGTCGGTGACCAGTACATCGGGTTTCTCGGTGACGAGTAGTCGTAAAGCTTCGGCGGCAGACGCCGCTTCAGTGACGGATGCTCCATAACGGGCCAGCGCAGTTGCCACAACCTCGCGGGTGTCCTCGTCATCTTCGACCAGCATCACGCGAAGCCCGGCCAGACTTCGGGTGGCCGTTGATTCGGGCGCGTGTCGCTCTTCGTGGTGGAATGGCGGAACAGGCAATTCCACGATGAACGTACTCCCGTTGTCCCGGCCGGCACTGTGGACTGTGACTTTTCCGCCATGAAGTTCCACGATGTGGCGGACGATGGCCAATCCGAGTCCAAGTCCGCCATGATGGCGCGTTGTCGATGAATCCGATTGTGTAAACCGCTCGAAGACATATGGCAAAAACGCAGGCTCGATACCTTCGCCATTGTCTGCGACTGTCAACCGTACAGAACTTGCCACTCTGCTGAACTCCACCCGGATCTGTCCGCCTTTGGGCGTAAACTTCATCGCGTTTGTGAAAAGGTTCCACAAGACTTGCTGCCAGCGCACAGGATCGACATAAATGGGGCCGATGTGTTCGTCGAATCGAGTCACAAGTTCGATGGATTTGGCTTCAAGTGTAGGACGGAGAGAATCGATGGCCATTCGAGTCAATGGCACAGGATCGATCAACTGCGTCTCGATCCGCAGATTTCCTGTAATGATTCTCGATACGTTCAACAGATCGTCGATCAACCGAGTTTGGGCTTTTACGTTGCGTTCCATGACTTCCAGGGCCTTCGCCACTCTCTTTTCTTCCAATTCACCACGTTTGAGGAGATCGACCCAACCAGAAATTGCCGTCAGCGGAGTTCGCAATTCGTGCGATAGCGTTGCAAGAAATTCATCCTTCGTTCGATTCGCCGCCTCTGCCTGGACGCGTGCATTCTCCGCCTGAGCAAGCAAACGGTGCCGTTGTTCCTCAGCCGTGCGGCGCTCGGTAATATCCGTGACATATGTCGTTACGCCGTCCGAGAACGGAAAAATCCGGTGACTGAACCACATCCCGAACGGCGGATAGTAAAATTCGACGTTTCCCGGAACACCTTCGGTCATCACTCGCTCGTACTCCCGCTGTAATGCCGTGCCGATAAGGTCGGGAAACAGCTCCCAAACAATTTTCCCGATGAGTTCCTCCCGCGACTTATGTGCCATGGCGACACCCTGGTCATTAACGTAAGTGAACCGCCAGTCCTGGTCGAAAACATAAAAGGCGTCGGAAATACTCTTGAGAATTGAATCCGTCCAATTGTGTGACCGGGCTAAATCCTGTTCGGTGCGCCTGCGTTGGGTGACATCGCGAAAGACCAGGACGGCACCAAGGAACGTACCGTCCGCGGTTTTAATTGGGGAAGCGCTGTCGTCAATCGGCAATTCAGCTCCGTATTTCGTCCTTAAAACCGTGTGATTCGCCAGGCCGACGACGGTTCCTTCGCGGATTGCACGCAGGGCAGGATTCTCCACTGTTTGCCGAGTTTGCTCATTGATGATGTCGAAGACTTTGATCAGGGGTTGCCCGCTGGCTTCCTGCTGTCTCCATCCGGTCAGAGCTTCCGCCACGGGGTTGAGGAACGTAACCAGGCCTTCTGTATCGCAGGCGATCACAGCGTCCGCAATACTTGAAAAGGTCACCTGGAGCAATTGACGCTGTTTGCGCAACTCTTGTTCAGACAAAATCCGCGCGGCAACTTCGCGGTTGATACTGTATCCGATCACCAACAGAAGACAGACAGTAATGACGCTACCGATGATGAAAGTAAGTTCTGTTGCGCGAGCGCTGATTCTCGATTCATCGGCGCGTTGCTGAAGCAGGGCGTTCTCTTCGGTCTCCATTTCATCGATGAACTTTCGAAGGTCGTCCATCATTTGCTTGCCGGAACCGCTCTGAATGAGTTGATGGGCCCCTTCGATGTCACCATTGTGTCGCAAGGTGATTCCGGTCTTGAGACCTTCGAGACGGGCTGCAATTTTATTTTTGAGAATGGGAATGCGTGCCTGCTGACGGGGATTGTCGGCGGTCAGCATTTCAAGATGCCTGATACGCGCGTCGATCTGGCGTAGGGCAGCATCGTATGGCTCCAGGTAAGTGTCAGCACCCGTGATGATGTAGCCGCGCTCGCCCGTTTCCGCATCCTTTAAGGTGGAGAGGATGCCTTCGATCTCGCCGATGACCTGATAGGTATGCGTCACCCATTGTTCGTTGCTGATCAACGTCCGCGTCGCTCGATAAGAAGCCAGACCGTTGATGACCAAGGCAGCGAACAGGATCGCGATGCCTATTCTGATTTTCTTTTCAAGAGCAGATGCCATCAAACCCTATCCGCCCTGGGCCCAAATCATCTGCAGAAACTACAGGGGGCTTAGCCCGCCCGCTTCATTTTTTGATCCAGCAGGAGAACCGACCCATTGACGACAGCTACCGGAATCCGCCTTCCCTCTATCCAGGGATAATACTCATAATATTCAATGTAGGTATTATTCGAGACAATCACTGCATCCAGCTTGTCGGCAGTTTCAAGAACGAAGCGGCTTGTGTCTTCCCCCGGTGGGACCGTGATAATCCGCGGGTCGGACATGAGTCTTTCAAACTCATCTGCGTCGGCCAGCACCGTTCGAATGCCAGGGTCGATGACAATGATCGGATCCCGGCCACTCGCCTCGACCGCGCTGACAATCGCGGAAATGTTTCTGATGTTCGGCCTGCGCACTTGCGGAGCTTGAAGATAAACCGCATTGGAGCCATCGATAATCGCTTTTTCTTTGTTCATAAGATGACGGGTTGTAGGATGAGATTGTACAGCCAAGATTCTCTTCAGCACCTTGGGTGCCCGGCGGATAAGGCTTGTGCTCGAAGACCTTTGCTTTCTTCCATGGAACTATCAATAGAAGAATGTGCCTTCTCTATTGTCATCAGGCTATCCCCAAAGTGGTAATGAGCAACCATCATTAAGCCATTGAAAATGCATTCTTGCAGCATGTTTGGTTATATGTATGTATTTGAAAAAGCAGTAAGTACTTGTCTGAAACATGATTCCACAGCCTGACCTCAGCGAGACATTTGATCGGATTTGGAGCGAGATTCGCGGCGCGAAACTTGCGGGCGGACAGGCGCGGAACGAAGCATCGGTGCACAGCGTATCGCTGGCGCAGCATGCACTGCAACTGGCGAAAGAATCCGGTAGTAGCCGTTTCTTAGTGGAAGCATGGCGAATGCTCGCCGTAGCGCTCAATGCAAACGAGCAATACGAGGAAGCGATCGTATATTACAGGAGGGCCATTGAGGAGTTCGAACACAGGAATGAACACGGACTCGCAGCAAGTATGCGGATCGGATACATAGGTGTTCTGGCGAATACCGCACAGTATCGAGAAGCACTCGAAGCCGCTGCCCCTGCGAAAGTATGGTTCGACAAGAATCGCGATGAACACGCTCGAGCTCGATTGCTCATCAGTATTGGTGTCGTCTACGCCCGGCTTAATGATTATAAGAAAGCGGCTGAAGCATATTCGAAAGCACGTGAAATCTTCGAAACGCTGGGTGATGCGGAAGGCATTGCTCGAACGTCCCTGAATCTGGCGAATCTTCTCAGTAACATCGATCAGTTGGAGCAAGCGGATGAGTTTTACGAACAGTGCCGGATGCTCAGTGATCAACTTCAGCTCCATGAGCTCTCGGCACAGGCTGGCTACAATCGCGCATACCTTCAATTTCTCCGTGGCCGATACAGCGATGCCTTGAACTCTCTCGGCTGCCTTCGGGAACGCTTTCAGCTCTCGGGCAGCCGTCGTCATCATGCTCTCTGCGACCTTGATGAAGCGGACATGTATCTCCAGCTTGGCCTTTCCAGGGACGCGGCCATTCTGGCAGAACGAGCAACAGACGAATTCGGACAACTCGCCATGCCGGCGGAACAGGCCAGGGCAACAGCATTCTGCGGTGTGGCTCTGATGCAGATGCGTCAGTTTGATGCAGCGCTGGACGCGTTTCAAAGGGCGCAGAGAATATTTGAGGAGCAAGGCAATTCATATTGGATAGGACTGCTGAATCTGTATCGCGCTGAGATGCACCTTTCCTTACAGCGGCTGGAAGAAGCGCAAGCCCTGGCAAGCCAGGCCAGGGTGATCTTTGAGCGACTTGCGATTCCGTCAAAGCGAGTGTTTAGCCTCGTACTTCGAGGCCGGGTCGCACTGGCTTTGAATGATCTGGCGGCGGCTGAGGAGTCCACAAAGGAGATATCTGCTCTGGTTGACGCGACAAAGCTGCCTTTAATCCTGTTTCCATATCACGTACTTAACGCGGAAATCGCTGAACGGCTGCGGAAATGGGATGATGCGCAGCATCATTATGAATTGGCTGCACAGGACCTCGAGCGACATCAGGCTCGTCTTTATCATGACGATCTGCGCGTGATGTTTTTCAAAGGCCGTCAACAGGCCTACGATGCGTTGGTCCGTCTTTCCCTCGATCGCATGGACTCGGAGGCACGTCTCGCTGCTGCATACGACTGGTGCGAGCGAGCACACTCACGCGGATTGATCGAACTTTTGTCACATTACTCGCCGTCAACGCATGGCCGGGCGGAACAATCGTTGCTCGCGAAAATCAATCGGTTGCGGGAGGAATTAAACATTCACTACGCGCGGTCGCAGCTGGAAGCGCAACCGCTGATTGCCCATGCGAACTATGAAACTATCGCTCTTAAAGAACAGGAACTGGCAAGAACGCTTCGCGAAATCTCAGCAGTCGACCCGGAATATGCGTCGTTGCATCAGGTGTCGGTTGCCACCATCGAATCGGTTCGGCAAGCTCTTCCCGAAAGGATGACCCTCGTAGAGTACTTCACGGCCGGCGATGAAATCCTCGCATTTGTTGTGGCAGTCAACGGCGCCAGAGTTATACGCAGGCTGTGCCCGCTGGGCTCCGTGCTGGACCTTCAGGAGCAGTTCGGGTTTCAGATCGCCAAATTTTTTCTTACTCACGATTTTGTGAGGCAACATGCTGAGCAGGTACTCGAATCGACACGTCGGTGCCTGCACGAGCTTTACCGGCACCTGGTTGCGCCTTTCATCGACGAGATTCAAACGCCGCATATTGCGATCGTGCCTCACGGCACGTTGCACCTTCTGCCCTTCCACGCGTTTTTCGATGGCGAGCACTACCTCATAGATAGATTCGAAATTTCGTACGCTCCCAGCGCGTCGGTGTTGAAGTATTGTCTGGAAAAATCCGAGATTTCGCACAACTCGCCACTGCTGGTTGGAGTCGCAGACGAAAACGCACTACACGTTCACGAAGAACTTACAAAAATCAGCCGCATCTTTCCCGCCGCACGTGTTTTCCAGGATGAGGCCGCCACTCGCGCCGCCTTCGTCGAAAACAGCAAGGCATCCTCATTTATTCATATCGCGACACATGCAATTTTCCGGCAGGATAATCCGATGTTTTCCAGTTTCAAACTGGCGGATGGATATTTCACGGCGGTCGATCTCTTTTCCTTGTGCTGCCCAACGAACCTGGTGACACTGAGCGGTTGCCAATCCGGTATGAGTGAGGTTACAGGCAGCGATGATCTGCTCGGGCTGGTGCGGGGATTTTTGTACGCCGGCGCGCGTTCGCTCCTCGTCAGTCTGTGGAATGTGAACGACGAATCGACCGCGACGCTGATGGTGAATTTTTATCGGGAATGGCAAAAAGGAAACACTAAATCTTCAGCTTTCAGGAAGGCTATGCTGTCGGTCCGCGAAGAGTACCAAAACCCCTTTTATTGGGCACCATTTTCGCTGGTAGGCAGTCCCTAATGGTCACTTGATCTTTTTGTCGTAGGATCTTTGCACGCAAGACGCGGAAATCCAGGCGCCAGGCAAGGCGGTTAAGGAACGCGTCAATGCCACTTTTTAAACCCAACGATTCGGTCTTCATT
>Ga0070707_100007390_pt1 | contig 10203 bp, 9 predicted proteins | sample KBSK5502metaG_FD_65468 | JGI IMG/M metagenome (GOLD analysis project Ga0070707, IMG submission 65468) | Corn, switchgrass and miscanthus rhizosphere microbial communities from Kellogg Biological Station, Michigan, USA - KBS K5-50-2 metaG | ecosystem: Host-associated > Plants > Roots >... | reverse complement strand
CAGATCGTGGGGATGGATATCACCAATATTAAACGAGATCACCCCTCCTCTATCGGTAGCGTTCGGTGGACCATAAATGACCACGCCTTTCACGCGGGATAGGGCGTTCAGCGCATACTTTGTAATTTCGATTTCGTGTTCGCGTACCCTGTCCATGCTGATGTCTTTGAGGTAATCTAGCGCTGTGCCAAACCCAATTACGTCTGCTATGTTGGGAGTACCGGCTTCAAACTTGAACGGAAGATCGTTGTACCTGGTCTCCTGCTTGTGCACCTCTTTTATCATGTCTCCTCCGCCTATGAATGGCGGCATCTGTTCGAGAATTTCCTTTCTAACGTACAGGATCCCCACACCGGTCGGTCCGAGCATCTTGTGAGCAGAGAAGGCCATAAAGTCACAATCCATTTCCTGAACATCAACTGGCATGTGGGGAACAGATTGCGCCCCGTCAACCATGACTGGTATCTGCTTTTCATGTGCCATTTTTATTATTTCATTTACAGGAGTTATTGTTCCAAGTACATTTGACATGTGACTTAGAGACACAAGCCTTGTTGTATTGTCAGCATGCAAGTGATGCGTGTATTCCTCCAATCTTAGGTACCCCGCGTCATCAACGCCAACGTATTCAAGCCGAGCACCATTTTCTCGAGCCAATATCTGCCATGGCACAATGTTGCTATGGTGCTCCATTTCCGTGATCAAGATTTTGTTGCCCTTCTTGATGTTTTTCCTGCCCCAAGAATACGCAACCAAGTTGATAGCCTCGGTAGCATTGTGTGTAAAAATGATTTCTTCAGTGGATCTGGCGTTTATGAATTTTGCAATATTTTCTCGCGTCCTCTCATAAGCAAAGGTGGCTTCCTCTGCTAGCTGATGCACCGCCCTGTGTATGTTAGAGTTATAGTTCATGTAATAGTCTTGGATTGCATTGATAACAGCCAGTGGCTTTTGTGACGTAGCTGCATTATCAAGGTAGACCAAGAGTTTATTCCCATTAACTTTGCGTTTCAGAATTGGGAAATCTTCACGAACTTTGTAAACGTTCAGAGCTCCTTTTTGCATCATTTAGTTTCAGAGCAAGATATAGATCGAGTTGTCCTGTATTTTAACCTTGTAAGTTTTGAGAGGGTCCTTAGCAGGTAGATTTTCTGGCAAGCCATCCTCAAGATTAAACGAGGATAAATGAAGAGGGCAAGTAACCGTCTTGAGTTGTTCATTCATGATTCCAGTCGACAGATCTGCGTATGCATGTGTGCATATTCTATCAGTAGCAAAAACTCTGTCTGAGGCTTTTGCTATCAAAACTTTTCTTCCATCGGTTGAATCAAAATCTAGCATGTCGCCATTCTTGAGCGAACTATTATCGCAGACTCTGACCCACTTTGCGCCCTGCTCCTGCTGAAGGTCTTTTTCAATGTTTCCCTTTTGATCCGCGTTTTCCATGAATTACTATTCAACTCATTTACTTAGACGGTCTTCAAACTGCAGACAACTGGATATAATTCCTTCATCAATTCTCGCATTCTCTCCTAAGCCTATCCTCTTTTTTTCAATTCTTAACTATTTCTCGATTCTTGACTATAATGATCATCTGTACTTGTAATGCTTCTCAAATAGATCTTGCGTCTCTCTATACCTCGATTTTTCTACCTCTAGAATCTGCTCCATTGCTTCGTCTGTCCTCAACATGAGTGGACTACCTAGCCACTTGTTTTCTATTAAATAGTTTATCCATGCTCTAATTGTTGGAGCCATTCTCCTAGAAAGAGGTTCTAAGAAACCATTGACAATTTCTCTCTTCGCCCCTTCCCTGCTCAAACCCCTTGTCATGAGGTAAAAAATTTGGTTCTCATCAATCTGCGCTACAGATGCAGAGTGCGTGGCCTTGACCTCATTGGTCTCTATTTCAAGTCCAGGTATAGAATCTGATTTGGAGCCTTTGTCAAGCAAGATTGCATGCCCCGCAAGGTATGACTCTGTGCCCCTGGCGTCTTTGCCAATCTTGATCATGCCCTTGAACAGAGACTTTGAACTGTCTTTCAGCACTGATTTAACGAGCACTCGTCCTCTTGAATTCGTGCCCCAGTGCAAGAGGTTTGAGGTGATATCAAAGGATTGGTTCCTAATACCAAAGATAATCTGCACATCTTCAGCTGATGACCCCGAGCCTTTCATTATGCTGTCAGTCTTGCACCGGGACAGCTGCGAACCAAACATTCCAATGTACCATGACATTTTCGCATCCCTCTCAACAAAAGCCTTTTTGTTCGAAATATTCAATGTGCTATCGCCGCCCATAGCTTGAAGGGTTACAACTTCTAGGTGCGAATTTGCTCCGACATGGGTTTCGAACAATTCGAAATATGCCTGTTGGGAATTTTGATCGTGGTTTTGATTTTGATCCAGGATCCCGTTTTGATCTTGATGTCGTTCATGTGCCGGCTGCCTTTGGTGGTCGTCTCCTACTCTATCCAGATTTGTTACATCCGGGGCATATAGTTCCTGTACAACTGTTGCTTTCGAGCCCTCACCTATCCCAACAATATTCCTATTTATCAGCGATATTCCATCTTCTCCAAGCGAGGTAACTATTCTGATTGGATATTCGACGACCGTGTTTTTTGGAATATGAATAAACACGCCTGACCGAAATGCAGAGGCTTCAAGAGCTAAGAATTTGTCTTCCGAGTAATTAAGGGGGTTTGCAAATAGGTACTCTTTCACCAGCTCCTCAAATTTTGCAACTGCCACTCTTATGTCACAAATAATTACGCCCTGTCTTGAGACTGTGTCGGTGACGAACATCATGCTTTGAGCAGAACCTATCTGCAAAGCACCTGTTCCTTCCCTCAATTCCTTTAATCTGTCCTTCAGGTCATCATTTGGTTTTATGATGTCCGCTGGATTGGTACTTGCCAGCTGGATGCTATCTGGTTTCAGCAAGCTGATACCAGAGTATTTAGTGTAAAGTGGCGACACTTCTGACGGAAGGGCGACATACTGTGAGAACGCCTTTCTGCGCATCTCTGAAAGCCATGAAGGTTCGTTGATCTCTTTGGTTCCTGTCTGGATGAAGTCTTCGTTAATAGAAGCCAAACTAATTGATGCCGAATTATGATTCAAGTTCAAATCACCGAAATAAAATAAGAGAAAGGCTCGTTGCTTTGTAGCTCAGTCTAGCCTAGCCTACAGAGCCTTCCATTTCAAGCTTCACTAATCTGTTAAGCTCGACAGCATATTCCATTGGCAGTTCCTTTGTGAAAGGCTCTATGAATCCACCCACTATTAGGGAAAGCGCGTCCGATTCCGAAAATCCTCTGCTCATGAGGTAAAATATCTGATCCTGACCGATCTTACCGACAGTCGCTTCGTGTGTGATTGTTGCGTCATCTTCATTTACCTCGATGTACGGATATGTGTCTGTCCTCGAGTGCTCGTCGAGTAACAGCGCATCACACCTCACACTTGACTTTACACCAGTTGCACCCTTAGCGACATGGAGCAGGCCCCTATATGTGGTTCTGCCAGAGTCCTTGCTGACTGACTTGCTTGTAATTCTGGAAGTTGTATTTGGCGCCAGGTGGACAGCTTTGGCTCCAGCGTCCTGATGCTGATCCCTGCCTGCGAATGCAACCGATATTACTTCGGCATGTGCATTTCTTCCGAGCATGTAAACACCAGGATATTTCATAGTTAGCCTACTGCCAAGGTTTCCATCTATCCACTCAACTGTTGCATTTTCATAAGCGTATGCCCTCTTCGTCACCAAGTTGTAAACGTCCTTGCTCCAATTCTGGATTGTAGTATATCTTATTTTTGCACCTTTCTTTGCAATAAGCTCAACGACTGCCGAATGGAGTGATTCCGTCGTGTAAACTGGAGCAGTGCATCCCTCGATATAATGCACTTCAGCACCTTCGTCTGCAATTATTAGTGTCCTTTCAAACTGTCCAATGTTTTCAGCGTTTATCCTAAAGTATGCTTGAAGCGGCAGGTCAACTTTTACACCAGGTGGAATGTAGATGAACGATCCACCAGACCATACTGCACTATTGAGAGCTGCAAACTTGTTATCTTCTGGAGGTATAACCTTACCAAAATGTTTTCTTACAATTTCAGGGTATTCCTTCAATGCGGTATCAGTATCTACAAAAATTACACCTTTCTTCTGGAGATCCTCCCTCAGGTTATGGTAAACGACCTCTGACTCATACTGCGCGCCAACTCCTGCAAGGAATTTCCTTTCTGCCTCCGGAATTCCAAGCTTTTCAAAAGTATTTCTTACCGATTCTGGAACATCGTCCCAGCTCTTGCTTTGTTTTTCTGATGCCTTCGCATAGTAATAGATATTCTGAAAATCAATCTTTGACAGATCTCCTCCCCAATTAGGCATAGGTTTACTCAAGAAAACGTCGTAAGACCTCAATCTGAAGTCTCGCATCCAATCAGGTTCATTTTTGAGCTTGCTTATCTCTTCAACTGTTCCCCTGGAAAGACCCTTCTTGCTGAGATAAACATACAACTCTGTCGAATCCTTAAAGTCATACTTACTATAATCCATATTCACTTCTGAGGCAGTCATACATCTTATAACACCGTTATGTTTAATATATATTTTGCACCCATTGGTGAGTTTACATACAATTTGTACAAGCTAACTTGCTTGTGTGGTACCAATTGGTGAGTGTGGTTACCGCTCAGCTGAAACCGTTCAATCAACCATTGCGACTGCTTTAATTATTAGCGTATCCCAGTGTCACCCGCTCTATTCTTTAATGACCAGAAAGTGCCACCTGTCCTTTTCCATTGAATGTAATCGGATAGGATCTGCGCATGATCAAATGCAAAATAATTGTTGATCTCCAGACCATTTAACTGAATCCACTTGATCTTTGCAGAATCATCACGAGCTCTCTCCTTTCCCCCTATAACAATTCCTACAAATACAACCGTGATAATATGGTTTCTTGGATCTCGCTTTGGATCGGAATATACACCCAAGATTTCGACAGGTTCGACGTTGAGTGACGTTTCCTCCATCGCTTCCCTTTTCGCCGCCCCTTCGACGGTCTCACCCTTGTTAACGAACCCGCCTGGGAACGCCAATCTACCTTCGTATGGATCATTTTTTCTCTCTACCATCAAGACTTCAGTTCCGCGTTGTATAACGACATCGACCGTAGGAATTGGGTTGGTGTGCTTTTTCACATGTTTCACTGGGCCAAGGACTTATTAACTATGAAGGCTCACCGAAACTAAGAAATTTGTTGTAACCCAAATTTTGCAATCTCGTTGACCTTCGAACTTTCACAAGAAACGCATCCGCCAAAACTTTCCATCTTTCCAAAGTATTGAAGTCTTATTTGAAAAGATGGACACTGTGAATGCGAGGCAATATTTTTCGGCTCTGCAAAAAATGCAAGAGTGCAAAGGAGATAGCAATTTATCGCGTTACTTGATGACCACATAAGGATGACTTGTTATCTTCATTTTCTTATTTCCCTGCCCTTGTCTTAATCCGCGTAATTTCGACTAAGCAAATCTGGATGAAACTTTGTGCTTTGAACCTGTTCAATTGGGTGTCCTCTGGACTTCTCCATGTGTTAGAAGTTTTGTATAGGCCGCCTAAAGCATCCCCAGAAATGAGCAGTCTGAATTTGCATTACAAACCATTGCACCCTCTTGTCTTGCCTCTAAATGAATAACCGTGCCCATGATGATTGTAAAGCGATTAGTATTGGGGCTTGCAAAGGACAATATCTTTATTTCAAATCCATTATGAGGTTTAATTGTTTCACTAGCTCACCGATTCCAATTGGCTTTCTTATGAAATACTTCACGTCAAGTGCTGGGAAGACCTTCTTGAACTCGTCGTAGTAAATTTCGAATGCTGTCAAAAAACACACTTTGGCATTGTCATCTTTTTTTCTAACCGCTCTGTAGAAATCAAAACCATTAAGCTTTGGCATTCTAATATCAATTACGAGCAGGTCATAAAAGTTTGGCTTGAAGTTTGATAAAGCCTGCATCGAATCATTAAAGGTATCAACTTTAAATCCATGCTGTTCCAGCCCTCTTTTTAGGACAGAAGTAATATCGGCCTCATCATCTACAATCAATATTTTTTTCATAGAGAAGCCATATTCTATTGCTGTATTTATGTGAACTGTATGAACAGTCCACCTTTACAATATTAGGTATCTTCATGGTTGGAGTAATTAACAAAGTTAGATTCCAGCTATCATGGTAGCTACTTTTAAATGAGAATACTCGTACAAGCAGTGGCTCATGAAGATTTACACTAAAACAGGAGATAAGGGCGAAACCGGTCTTATAGGCGGTAAACGCACTTTGAAAAGCAATCCCCGAATAGTTGCTTACGGTGCAGTTGACGAGCTCAACTCCAGTGTGGGGGTCGTCATTGCATTTCTACGCTCTAATGGTTCAACTGAAGATCAAAATCGGAGAAATCTTTTCTCTGATTTAATTGAAGTCTTGGTGCGAATTCAAAATGACCTGTTTATAGTCGGATCCGATATGGCCGATCCAAGCTATCCTGAGGAAAGTAAATACGATACTCCTCGCGTCCTATCTAAAATGGCGTCAGAATTGGAGCCAATTATAGACAGTTTTGAAAGCGAGCTAAGCCCAATTAACTTTTTTATTCTTCCAGGTGGGGGCATCGAATCCTCTTTATTACACCTCAGTAGAAGTATTGCCAGAAGGGCTGAAGTTGCTGTTGTTATTCTATCACAAAGTGAGTCAATAAATCCTGAGATCATAGTTTATCTCAACAGGCTTTCAGATCTACTCTTTGTAGCAGCTAGAGTGGCAAACAAGCGAATCGGCAGCATCGATATTGCGTGGCATGGCCAATGACGTCTATAAGATTTTGTTCGATTTGACGGCTGAAAAGAACACTTGTCACAGACCGCTGTCGCACACAAACATAAAGTGTTCGTTAACAAAAAAAAGGCAAGATTAGTTTCAAAGCTAGTCTATTTTCACCACTCCGTTGAAGCGCTCTTTCGGCCAGAACATTTGCAAGTGGGCATGAGGAAAAAAGTGTAAGCGAAATAAAGGAAGCATCACCAATCATGCGTTTCTATGCGGTCGGCCTAATTTCGAGAAAACTTTACGAATGTTAGAAAAAACTTGGTTTTACTTTTAAGAGGGATTGATCATCTGTTAGCGCGTCGACTGCAAATGAAACCTGCAGAAATAGATGGAAAGGACAGGATGAACCTAATCCGCTTTTTCGAACACGTGTTGCAGCTTAAATCTGTAAAAAGAGCTGGATGGGTTGCCAAGATAAAAGTTGTTAACCCCGAAACCGTTGCAGATCACACGTTTTCCATGTGCACAATGGCCATGGCTCTTTCTGATATCTTGGGTCTCGATACTACGACGATAATGAAGATGGCGATACTACACGATCTTGCTGAGGCTCTCACCGGAGATTATATGCCAACTAACGTATCTAGAAGAGTAAAGAGGGCAGCTGAGAAGAAGGCAATGAAGTCCATTTTGGGAAAGCTACCTGCTACGGTCGGATCAAATTATGAAAAAATCTGGCATGAGTTATTGGCTAACAAGACTAGCTCCGCGCGACTTGTACACACAATGGACAAGTATGAGATGGCGATGCAGGCCAGGAAGTATGCAAATGAAGGTTATTCAAAAGAGACGTTGGCCCAATTTATTGATTCAGCGTGGAGAGCCATTTCCGATGGTAGCCGAAAGACTATAGGCGTTAACAATAATGACGGCAACAATGATGATAATCTCGAATTTGGGATGCGGGATGAGCTCTTGGCTGAAATTCTGAAACGCTTTAAAGCCAACTCTTTGTAAAGATGTCATGCAATATTTCATGGCACTCAAGATTGGCGAGAAGCGTGTAAAGGCCGCACAGGATCTTTTGAGTCGTTACGCCGGTCACGCCATGCCTGCTCTGGCTTTAAAGGATAACAAGACAGACAATTGGGATCCTGTCGGTGAAGAGATTCTGTTCGCGGTAGTCAGGGAGCCTAGCGGATACATGATAGCATTCTGCGACAGAAATGGTACCGCAAAATCTATTGCACATTGGTTCACAGAGGAGATCAAGAATGAGATCGTTGACAAGGTAAGGGCAGATCAGAATATTCAGGAGTACTTTGGGAAGCTGTCGCTGCCGATATAAGCTTAATTTAGGGAAAATAAATACCGTCTAGACAGTTGACATACAGGCATGAACAAGAGATAGAGGTTAGCGGGCACCTTATCGACTCTATGATCTTGACAAGAATATTTGACAATGTTATGGATCTCAAAGGTGATTTTCGGGTTCTAGAATTTGTGGTGGGTAAGAAAAAGCGTGATCCAAGTCACGCTCGCCTTTTGATACGAGGAAGAAATCGCGCACATCTGGAAAAGATTCTTGAATCAGTCTATAGAGAAGGTGCGCAACCTGTTTCTATAGAGGAGATCAGGCTAGAAGCTGCTCCCATGGATATGGTCATGCCTGACGATTTTTACAGCACGACGAACAACTCTACTCAGGTATTCTATGCCGGGTCGTGGATTAATGTTGACAACATGATGATGGACAAGTGCATAAGGCTAGATGCAAAAAATAGAACTGCAGAGTGCAAGATGATACGTGACATAGTCAAGGGAGAAATGATAGTTGTAGGCGAGCGAGGAGTTCGAATAATTCCTCAAGAGCGCCCAAGAGAGGGGATAGATATATTTCAGTTCATGAGCAGCAATAGCTCGAGTGAGCGACCTACACAACAAATAGCTAGGAAGGTTGCTGTTGATATCTTTACAACAAAAATGCAGCGTGGCAAAATAATCGTGGTTTCCGGACCTGTCGTCGTCCATTCAGGGGCGGCAAACGCTCTTGCCAAGCTAATCAGGATGGGTTTTGTAGACGGGCTGCTTGCTGGAAACGCAATTGCCGTTCATGATGTAGAGAACGCCCTTCTTGGTACATCACTTGGCATGAATGTAGATGACGGCACTCTTGCAGTCAGGGGTCATAGAAATCATATGCAGGCCATAAATGAGGTCTTTAAGTACGGCTCGCTTAAAGAAATGGTCGAGAAAAAAGTGCTGACCAAGGGAATCATGTATGAATGCATTACAAATGGAGTTCCTTTCGTGCTTGCAGGTTCACTAAGGGATGATGGACCCATTCCGGATGTTATTACGGATGTCGTTGAGGCACAGAGGAAATACAAACAGATCCTCAATGGGGCAAGAATGGTCTTTATGCTTTCCAGCATGCTTCACTCAATAGCCGTTGGAAATATGCTGCCTGCATCTGTCAAAGTTGTAGCAGTAGACATTAGTCAACCGGTGGTAACAAAACTACTTGACAGGGGGACTACACAGGCTATTGGTATAGTAACGGACGTGGGTGCGTTTTTGCCGATAGTAGTCCAGCACTTACAACATCTTGTAGGTGCAAAAAGCGCTAAAGCGGGCAATCAACATAAAGAAATGAGCTGGCTGAAAAAGGACTGATTGTTTTCAAAAAGGAAAGAACCAGGACAAAAGACACGAGAGAGATCTGTTGGCCGCACCAATAGTTTATAATAATTTGCCGGACATTATCGGCAGGCAGCAAAGGCTAACTCTTTAGTAGCTTTTTGTTTATTAGCTCAAGCGCTGTTTTTGGATCGGCTCTTCCCTTTGTAAAGTCCATGACCTTACCAAGCAAGAAATTTGCAGCCTTCGGATTTAGTTTTGCATCTTGTACGGCGGACTGCTCAGAGCTAAAAACCTTTTCCACGACTTCTTGAATTTTTTCTGGATCTTGGATCATTGACGCCCTGGTCTTGTCTACGACATGAACTGGCATTTCGCCTGTCTTCACTATTTGTGCCAGTATCTGTTTGGCCGTGACCCTGTTCACTATATTAAGATCCACAAGTCTCGCCAACTCCGCAATGTGTCTTGGTTCAATCTTAAGTCCTGCAAAAACGAATGCACTTGATTTATCTTGTCTTTTCTGTTCATCAATGAAACTCATAAGATCTGTAACGATCCAATTGGCAATCTCTTTCGGTGACTTATAGACGTTGAGAGCAGACTCGAAAAAGTCGGCCAGCTGCTTGTTGTCTATAAGGACTTGTGCGACATGGGAAGAGAGCCCGCAGGTTGATATGAAGCGCGCCTTCCTTTTGTCAGGCAACTCTGGCATGGAAGCCT
>Ga0070707_100007389_pt1 | contig 10204 bp, 10 predicted proteins | sample KBSK5502metaG_FD_65468 | JGI IMG/M metagenome (GOLD analysis project Ga0070707, IMG submission 65468) | Corn, switchgrass and miscanthus rhizosphere microbial communities from Kellogg Biological Station, Michigan, USA - KBS K5-50-2 metaG | ecosystem: Host-associated > Plants > Roots >... | reverse complement strand
GCCACGACCTCTCTCGCCGGTTGAGCGTGGCGATCACCGCTTCGTTGCGCGCTTCCACTGAGTATTCGGCGTGGAAGCCGATCTCGAGCCTGGCGCGCCCGAGCATCTGCACCTCGTAGTGCTCATGGTGGTCCTCGCCGAACCAGACCTTGATGTTGCGCCCGGAGATCTGCGATCCGAAGTCTCGATAGGCGGGCGGCAGGAAGCTCACCAGCGCGTCGGCGACGTCCTCGTAGAACCAGCGGGCCATCAGAGGGCCTTGTGGTAGCCGGTCATCAGCGCGCGCAGGACGAGCAGCCCTGCCAGCAACGCCGCCCACGCGAGCACGACCCACCGATCGCGCTGCAATCCGCGCGCGAGCGCGACACCGGCGCCGACGGCGAAGAGCGCGGCGATGCCGTAGACGTAGTGCAGTGCACCCTTGCGGTGTCCGGACGCAAGCAGGACAACGCCCACGATCACTTGCACGGCGAGCAGCCCTGCAGCCCCAAGCGCGGCACGCTCGAACGCAACGCCCGGCGCGCGGTGGGTGAGCTTGGCGGCGAGCGCCCACAGGACGACGAGGGCGAGCGCGGCGGCGCATGCGATCCCGAGCGCGGCGTGAGCGGACGTCATGGGCGCGAAGTATAGGGCGGCGGCATCTAGACTGGCCTTCGATGCGGCTGGTTACGGCTTTCGTGCTGCTCGGCGTGCTCGCCGCTTGCAGCGGCACACCGAAAGTGACCGTGTCGCCGGCTCCCACGGACGACGCCGGGCGCGGGCGGCTGCTCGTCCTCACCAAGACCGATCTTCCGGATGGCTGGCAATCCTCGAAGCACAAGGACGATCCGGTATCGGATCGCGAGGACAAGAAACTGGCGGCGTGCATCGGCGCGCCGGACCCCGCGAGATCGCAGACCGTGGACGTGTTCGGCGACGTGTTCGGGCAGGGCGCGCAGACGATAACGAGCGAAGCGGTGTTCTTGCGGACGCAGTCGGACGCGGCGAAGGCGGCCGCGGCGCTGAAGGGTTCGCGCGCGATCGCGTGCGCGAAAGCAGCCGTTCGGCCGGTGCTCGTCGAGCAGCTCCGCTTGCAAGGCGTCACCGCGAAGATCCGCTCGATCGCGGTGACGCGCCGTACCCTCCCGGTGAAGGGTTTCCTGTCGGGGTTCCGCGTGGTGGTCAACCTGGGGGCAGCGGGCGCAACGATCACGGTTCAGCAGGACGTGTTCGTGCTGGCGCGCGGCCGTGCCCAGGTCCGCGCGACGTTCGTGGATGTCGGCGTGGCGTTCCCGGCCGCTCTCGAGCTATCGCTGGTGCGGAAGCTGGCGACGAAGCTGGAGCGGTCATAACCACCGGGTCAGATCTCGAACGTGCCCTGCGCGCGCGCGTCGGGGGCGAGGTTCGATTCGACACCGCGACGAAGGCCGCGTACTCGACCGACGCATCGAACTATCGCCAGGTTCCGATCGCGGTCGTGGTGCCTCGGTCGCTCGACGATGTGATCGAGACCGTCGCCGCGTGCCGCGAGCGCGACGTGCCGGTGCTGAGCCGAGGCGGGGGAACGAGCCTCGCCGGCCAAACATGCAACGTCGCCGTCGTCATCGATTGGTCGAAGAACCTTCGGCGGTTCGTGCTGTTCCCAGACGAGAAGCGCGCGGTCGTCGAGCCCGGCACGATCTGCGACGCGGTGCGCGATGCGGCGAACGAGCACGGGCTGACGTTCGGGCCCGATCCTGCAACGCACGACCGGTGCACCTTCGGCGGGATGATCGGCAACAACTCCTGCGGCCCTCACTCCGTGATGAGCGGCAAGACCGACGACAACACTGAAGCGCTGCAGATCTTGCTGTACGACGGAACCCGGATGAGCGTTGGCCCGACCTCCGATCAAGAGTTGTATGACACCATCGAAAGAGGTGGCCGTACGGGCGAGATCTATCGAGATCTCAGAGACCTACGTGACCGATATCAGGAGGAGATCCGCGCGCGCTACCCGCGCATCCCCCGCCGCGTCTCCGGATACAACCTCGATGCCTTGCTCCCCGAGAACGGGTTCAACGTTGCGCGCGCGCTCGTGGGAAGCGAGGGCACGCTCGTCACGGTGCTCGGCGCGACCGTTCGGCTCATGGAATGGCCGGCGCATCGCGCGCTCCTGGTGGCTGGGTTCGAGGATGTGTACGCGGCGGCCGATGCGGTGCCCGACGTCGTCGCTCATGGACCAACTGCGCTCGAGGGTCTCGACGAACCGCTGATCGCGCTCGCGCGCGCGGGGAACCCGGATCTCCCTGGTGGAAACGGCTGGCTGATGATCGAATTCGGCGGCGCCACGCCGAGGGAAGCAGAGGAGCGCGCGCGAGCGGCCGCGTCGACGGTGGGGGCCCGCCGTGGGTTCGCCGGCGTCGTCGTCGTAACCGATCAGCGCGCGCAAGCCGAGCTGTGGCGCGTCCGGGAGATCAGCTTCGGTGCGACCGCCTTCACCCCGGGCAAGCCCGACGCGTGGGCCGGCTGGGAAGACGCCGCAGTGCCGCCCGATCGGCTGGGCGGCTATCTCCGCGACTTCAGCGGCCTCGTCGCGCGCTACGGATACGAGACCTCGCTCTACGGCCACTTCGGTCAGGGATGCGTTCATTGCCGTGTCACGTTCGACTTCGCGTCTGCCGAGGGCGTGCGCGCGTACCGGTCGTTCGTGGACGAGGCCGCCGACATCGTCGTTGCGTACGGCGGATCGCTCAGCGGTGAGCACGGCGATGGACAGCAGCGGGCGGAGCTGCTTCCGAAGATGTTCGGCCCGAAGCTGATCGACGCGTTCCGCGAGTTCAAATCGATCTGGGATCCCGATGGGAAGATGAACCCAGGGAAGATCGTCGATCCGTATCCGATCACGTCGAACCTTCGGCTGGGCGCGGGGTGGCGGCCGCTCGAGGTGAAGACGCATTTCGCATACCCGGAAGACCAGGGTGACTTCGCGCACGCGTCGATGCGATGTGTCGGTGTCGGGAAGTGCCGCCGCGAGGACGGCGGAACCATGTGCCCGAGCTACATGGCGACGCGTGAAGAGATCCACTCGACGCGCGGTCGCGCGCGTCTGCTGTTCGAGATGATGCGAGGCGAGACGATCGCAGATGGGTGGCGCTCGGAAGAAGTGCGTGAGGCGTTGGATCTGTGCCTCTCGTGCAAAGGGTGTAAGAGCGACTGCCCGGTCAACGTTGACATGGCGACCTACAAGGCCGAGTTCTACTCGCATCACTACAAAGGGCGCGCGCGACCGCGGCAGGCCTATTCGCTCGGTCTGATCTTCTGGTGGTCGCGGCTCGCATCGAAGATGCCTCGACTGGCGAACCGCGCCACGCGCGCGCACCTCGTCAAGAAGATCGCCGGCGTCGCGCCGCAACGCGATGCGCCCGACTTTGCCGAGCAGCCCTTCCGGACCTGGTTCAAAACGCACCGGCCGCGGAATCCGAACGGCGAACGTGTGATCCTGTGGCCCGACACGTTCAACAACTTCTTCCACACCGATGTGGCGAGCGCGACCGTCGAGGTGCTCGAGGAGGCTGGGTGTCGCGTCGAGCTGCCGCCGAAGATCTTGTGCTGCGGGCGGCCGCTGTACGACTACGGGATGCTCGACCTAGCGAAGCGGTTGCTGCGGCGGACGGTCGATGTGCTTCGGGATGACATCGCGCGCGGAACGCCGATCGTAGGTATGGAGCCGAGCTGCATAGCCGTGTTCCGGGATGAGCTGCCGAACCTCCTACCGGAGGACGAGAACGCGAAAAGACTCAGCAAGCAGGTTTTCACGCTTGCGGAGTTTCTGGGTGAGCGTGACCTCGACCTGCCGACTCTCGAGGGTAAGGCCCTCTACTTCGGTCACTGCCACCACCGCTCCGTGATGGGTACCCAACGAGACGTCGCGGTGTTGAAGCGCATGGGTTTCGACGTCGAAAACCTCGAGACGACGTGCTGCGGACTCGCCGGTTCCTTCGGTTTCGAGGCGGGGAAGCGCTACGACGTTTCCGTGCAGGTCGGCGAGCACGGCGTCCTTCCGAGTGTTCGAGCCGCCGATCGCGAAACGGTCGTCGTCGCCGATGGATTCAGCTGCCGGACGCAGATCGAGCAGCTGACCGGTCGCCGTAGTGTTCACCTGTCGCAGGTGATCGCGAAGGCTTTGCGCGAGCGCTAACGGGCGACGCCTGTAGGCTGCGCGCGTGAGCTTCTGGGCGAAGTTCCTCGACGACATCGTCGCCGGCGTCGGCACGCCGCCGCCCATGGTTCTCGCGCTCAAGCTCCCTCGCATCGAGGGCTGGGAGCCCGGTCGTGTCTGGGGAGACTGGGAGCTCGACAAGGACATGTTCCATGCGGGCGGATCCGTCTTCGGCGGCTACCTCGCCGCGCTCGCCGACAGCTTCACCGGTCTCGCGATGTCATCCGTTTTGACCGATCAAGAGTTCTTCACGACATCGGACCTTCGCGTCGCGTACTTCCGCCCGGTTACGACGGATCTCCACATCGTCGCGGAAGTGCTGAACCGCGGCCGGCGCCAGGCACACGTCGAGGCGACGTTCGTCGACGATCGAGACAAGGTCGCGTGCAAAGCAACCGCGACCCAGGTGATCCTGCCGATGGGCGAAGCGCAGGGCGGCTCGAATTAGGAACTAACGGACGGCGCGCCCGATGCGCGCGCCCATGACGTCGCGCAGCGAAACGATCCCGAGCACGTTGTTCCCGTCCATCACCGGAAGGTGCCGGAACCCATTCGCGGCCATGATCTGCGCGGCCTCCTCCGACTCCATGTCGGCGGTCGCAGTTTGCGGATCGCGGGTCATCCATTCGGAAACGGGAGTGGCAGCCAAGTCTTTCCCGGAGGCCGCCGCGCGCAGCACGTCTCGCTCGGTGAAGATGCCGGCCAGCCACCCACCATCCAAGATGACGGCCGACCCGAAGCGACCTTTGACCATCGCTTGCGCAGCCGCAAGAACCGGCGTGTCGCCCGTCGTCGAGTAGACGTCCTTCATCATGATCTCGCCGAGGGTCGGCATCAGCCCGCCCCCCCGACTTCGTGGATGTCCTCGTCGGTCGCCGGAGCGGCATGCAGCTCGACATCTTCATTCAGCTTTCGCCACAGCGCGCCGGCCCAGGAAGAGATGTGCGGCCAATCACGCCAGAAGTTCTGCAGCGTGGTCTCGTTGAACGTTCGAACAGCGTCTTCCGGCGTGACGTCGTCGGCAACCGCGTCGAGCTCGGCGATGGCGTCAAGGAAGCGATCGGTCGTGTCGGCCACGCAGACCTCCTCGTGGTGCCCGGTTGGGGGCTGATTCTAAACGGTGCCCGGAGGCGGGCGAAAGGGCAATATCCATCTATCCAGCAAGAGCCTGCGATATCGTCCCGCGCAAGGAGGAAGCCATCTCGGATAACGGTCGCGCACCCGTCGAGGACGAGGTTCCAGTCCCTCTTCGCGAACGTCTCTGGTTCGTTTTCGTGATGATGTGCGTTCTGCCTCCCTACGGCCTGGTGCTGTTCTGGCGGCACGAAGATTTCCCGCCCGAAGCGAAGTGGCTTGTGACGTTCGTCATAGTCGGGGCGATCATCTGGGCGGTACTGCTAACGGGGAAGAGATGAGCGACAGGCCCGAACCGTTCCGCGATCTCGACTGGGATCCGAAGCGCGCGCGCGACATCGGCGAGCGCGCGCTGGACCTGTGGGTTGAATTCCTGGAGAAGCTTCCCGACCTTCCGATCGGGCGCCGGGAACGCTCCGAAGAAGTCCGAGCAGCCGTCCAGCTCGACGTCCCCGAGGAGCCGATGCCGCTCGACGACTTGATGGCGTACCTGCGATCGATCGTGCTCGAGCATTCGATGTACCCGGGGCATCCGGGCTTCATGGCGTACGTATCGGGCCCGGGGACGGTGCCCGGCGCGGCCGCCGACCTGGTCGCCGCAGCCGTGAACCAGAACGTCGGCGGATGGCGGCTGTCGCCGGCGGCAAGCGAAATCGAAGCCGTTCTGATCAAGTGGCTGGCGGCACAGCTCGGCTTGCCGGAAGGAGCCGGTGGCTTGCTGACGAGCGGCGGCGCGATGGCGAACTTCATCGGGCTGAAGGCCGCGCGCGATGCCAAAGGCGGGAAAGAGGTGCGCGCGCGTGGCGTCCACGGCGAGCCGCCCATGACGATGTACGCATCCGACGAGGTGCACTCGGTCGTGGATCGCGCGGCGGACATGCTTGGTCTCGGCACGCAAGCTGTACGGCACATCGCGGTTGACGGCGCCTACCGCATGCGCGTCGACGAGGTTCGGCGTTCGATCGAAAAGGACGTGAAGGAAGGGTCGCGTCCGATCGCGATCATCGCCAGCGCGGGCAGCGTGTCGACGGGATCGATCGATCCGTTGGCCGACCTGGCCGATCTCGCGGATGAGTTCGGTCTGTGGCTTCACGTCGACGGCGCGTACGGAGGGCCCGGCATCCTCGCGGACGACTTGCGCCCGTTGTACGCGGGCATCGAGCGCGCGGACTCCATCGCGTTCGATCCGCACAAGTGGCTTTACACACCGCATTCGGGCGGCTGCGTCGTCGTGCGCGACGTCTCGCTCCTCGGCGAGTCGTTCGCCGTTCACCCCAGCTACATCTACCAAGACCTCGAAGCGACCGGACGCGGCAAGGACTTCGCGCAGATGGGCGCGCAGTTCTCGCGCGGCTTCCAAGCCCTGAAGGTGTGGGTGTCATTGCTTGCCCACGGTCGAGCAGCCTACGCAAAGCGCATCTCGCACGACGCGGCGCTCGCGCGTTACCTCGATGCGCGCGCGACCGAGCGGCCGGATTTCGAAGTGATGGCGCCGACCGTACTGTCGATCTGCTGCTTCCGGTACGTGCCTAAGGGGCTGCCGGTGGCCGCAAAAGGCCGAGAGGAGTACCTCGACGAGCTCAACGAGCACCTCATGACCGAGCTTCAATTGGACGGGCGCGCGTACTGCTCGAACGCCGTGCTGAACGGCCGGTTCGTGTTGCGCGCGTGCATCGTCAACTTCCGCACCGAGGCCGACGAGATCGACACGCTGCTCGACGTCGCCGCAGAGATCGGCGGGCGCATGGACGAAACGATGAGACCAGGGGGACTGCGATGAAGGACGTGAAGGACCTGGGCACGATCTTGGGCGTCTGGGCCCATCCCGACGATGAGGCGTACCTGTCGGCTGCTCTCATGGCGTGGGCACGACGCAACGGCCAGCGCGTCGTCGTCGTGACGGCAACGAAAGGCGAAGCAGGAACGTGGGATGAAGAGCGGTGGCCGACGCCGAAGATGGGCGACATCCGCGAGAAAGAGCTGATGCGCTGCCTGGAGATTCTCGGGGTCAGCGAACATCATTGGCTCGGCGTCTACGACGGCACCGCGCATGAAGTCCCCCTCGAAGACGGGGTCGCGATGGTGCAGCCGTTCATCGAGGACATCCAACCGGATACCGTGATCACGTTCGGTCCCGACGGGATGACCGGGCACCTCGATCACAAAGCCGTTAGCGCATGGACGACGGAAGCGTTCCGTCGAGCAGCGCCCCAAGGCGCAACGTTGAACTACGCGACCGTGACGAAGGCGTATGCGGATCGCTGGGTCGAATACCTCAACCGCTTCAACGTGTATGGGCCCGGGACACCGCCGATCACGCCGGACGGCGAGCTCGCGATCCGCATCGACATCCCCGAGGATCTGCTCGAGCTGAAGGTGCAAGCGGTGATGGCGCACGACTCGCAGATCGAGGGCATGACGAGCGTGTTCGGTCCGGATTGGATCCGTCAATCCCAACAGGGCGAGTATTTCCGGCTTGCAGATGGGTTGGTGTAGGCAGCCGAACCCATCGCTGCCCATGACCGCTGGGCTCCCGAGCCCATAGCGTCCTCGTCGAAACGTCGTTTCTGATCGGGCAAAGTCTGATTTGTTGGGTTGCGAAGCAACCCGAAATAACTACGACCACTCTCCAAGACCACCCGGCCATTTAGCGCGGCGTGTCTATGTGCTTTTCCTGCACGCGGCCGAACAATCGTGTAACGGCGAAAGCGCCGCAGTCGAACGGGAGGGCCCACCCGATGACGTTTGCAGCGACACTCCAACGCCGTAGTCGGATACTCATCGCATCCATCCTTGCCGCAGCGACCGTCGCGGGATTCATCGCCACCGCCCCGCAGGTTCATCGGATCAAGGTCATCGTTCAGACACGTGACCTCACGGCCGCCGAGCACGCCGTCCAAGGCGCCGGCGGCGTCATCACTCAGCCGCTCTCGATCATCAACGGTTTTGCCGCGACGGTTCCGGCCGACGCGCTTGCCCGTTTGCGCGCGCAACAGGCCATCCGCGCGATCGCACTCGACGGTCCGGTTCACGTCCTGGGCCAGCCGGACGCATCGAAGCTGCGCAGCGTCTACCAGAAGTCCGTCAACGCCGATAAGGCGTGGAACAGCGGCTATACGGGCAGCGGCGTCACCATCGCGATGGTCGACACGGGCATCGCCCCGGTTGGCGATCTCGCCGGCCGGATCAAGACCGTTACCACCGACGCGCTCGGTCTGCAGACCGCGCCGTGCATGAACTTCTCGGGCGAGCCGAACTGCAACGACTCCTACGGTCACGGCACCTTCATCGCCGGCCTCGCAGGAAGCAGCGGCGCGAGCTCGGGCGGCGCATACACGGGCATCGCGCCCGACGTGAAGTTCGTGTCGGTGAAGATCGCGGGCCGGGACGGTTCGGCCGACGTCAGCAAGGTGCTCGCCGCGATCCAGTGGGTCGTTTCGTACAAGGACAAGTACGGCATCAAAGTTCTGAACCTCTCGCTCGGTACCGACAGCTCGCAGACGTACCGGACCGACCCATTCGACTACGCCGTTGAACAAGCGTGGCAAGCGGGCATCGCGGTCGTCGTCTCCGCGGGCAACCTCGGTCCGAACCCGCAGACGATCTCGAAGCCGGCCGACGATCCATTCGTCATCACGGTCGGAGCGGTGGACGACAAAGGAACGCAGGGTCTCGGTGACGACGAGCTGCCGAACTTCTCCTCGCGCGGGCCGACGGCTGCGGACGGCTTGACCAAGCCCGACGTCGCAGCTCCCGGTGCGCACGTGCCTTCGCTCCGCGCGCCCGGCAGCGCGGTCGATACCAACTTCCCGACCTACATCGACGCGAACTACCGTCGAGGCAGTGGCACCTCGATGTCCGCCGGCATCGTTTCCGGGTCGGTGGCGTTGTTGCTGCAGGCGCACCCGAGCTGGTCGCCGGATCGCATCAAGTACGCGCTGATGTCGACGGCGCACAACGTCGCCTCCAACGATCCGAACGACGTCGGCTCCGGCGAGATCGACGTCCAAGCAGCCCTGAACGCGCCGGCCGGCCTCGCGAACCAAGGCGTCACGCCGGGAGACGGCACCGGCTCGATCGACCTCAGCCGCGGCTCCGTGCAAACGCAGCTGAACGACCCCGCTGGCACGGTGCTCACCGGACTGCAGACCGCTCAGCTGCTCACGTTCTCGAACCTGCTCTACATCACCACACCGTGGACCTCGCTCACCTGGCCCGTGAGCCAGTTCGCCGGGTCGGGTTGGTACGGCTCCGGTTGGTACGGCTCCGGTTGGTACGGCTCCGGTTGGTACGGCTCGGGCTGGTACGGCACGCCCGGCGGGTCCGGTTGGTACGGCTCGGGTTGGTACGGGTCGGGCTGGTACGGCGTGTGGGACAACGGCTAGCAGTGGCTTCACCGCAGACCCCCCCTGATGCCGGGAAGGCGCAAGCCTTCCCGGCTGCAATTCGGATCTACGTCGGCTCGCTGACCGTTGCGGCGATCGCGATCGCCGCTCTGGTCGTCCTTCTTTACGGTGACGAAGGCCGCATGCCGTGGGGGACCGCCGCCGCGCTGCTTCCGATGTTGGTCGCTGCCGCCGGCTTGAAGCTTCGGTTCCAATTGCGGGACCAGATCCAAGGCGTGGACCTTTTTGAGGCGATGCTGGCGCCTGCGATCTTCGCGTTGCCGCCCGTCTCGGTCCTCATCTTGGTGGCCGTCGCGCACTTAACGATCGAGATCTACCGGCGCAACCATCCGATCAAAGCAACATTCAACGTGTCGCAGTGGGTGCTTGCCGCCGGCCTGGCAACGATCGTCTTCCGCGAGCTGCGTCCGGACCCAACATTGTCGGCCGGCACTGCCGCCGCGATGGTTGCGGCTCTGACCGTGTGGGCTCTGACCAACACGTT
>Ga0070707_100007386_pt1 | contig 10208 bp, 11 predicted proteins | sample KBSK5502metaG_FD_65468 | JGI IMG/M metagenome (GOLD analysis project Ga0070707, IMG submission 65468) | Corn, switchgrass and miscanthus rhizosphere microbial communities from Kellogg Biological Station, Michigan, USA - KBS K5-50-2 metaG | ecosystem: Host-associated > Plants > Roots >... | reverse complement strand
CCGCCACCACCACCGCCGCCGCCACCACCACCACCGCCGCCGCCGCCGCCCGCGACGAGCTTGACGTTTACGACGAACCCGCCGGGCTCGCTGTTGCTCGGCGCCAGCTTCTCGGTCCAGGTGGCCGCACTCGACGCGCAGGGCCAAACCGCTACGTCTTTCAGCGGCCTCGTCTCACTCACACTCCAGGGCTCGATCACCGTAGGCGGTCTGAATGGCCAAACGAGCGTCAACGCCGTGAATGGCATCGCTACCTTCAGCAATCTCTCGGTCAGCGGCGTGTGCACGGGGTGCAGGCTGGTGGCCACAAGTCCCGGCCTGACGAGCGCCACCAGCACGTCGTTCAACGTGGTCGGCCTATGACGACTCGCGTCAGCCCGCGCCAACCCGTGATTCTGGACGATGACTGGCAGCCACCGCCGCGCCCCAGCAGAGTGCGGTTCTTTCTCACGGCGACGGCAATCGGGCTCGGCATCGCGTCCGTCGGATTCGTGTCGATCCGTGCGGCCATCCAGCCGCCCCAGATCGATCAGCCGGTTCAGGCCCCGAGCCGGCGGTACGACCTCGGCTATCCGGATCCCGGAGAGTCCCGCTGGTCTCCGCTGAAGCCGTCGGGGGTCCCCGCGAAGTCCGAGCCCCCAGCAGCGCCCAAGAGTACGCCGCGGCCACCAACGCCGAGCCTGCCGGGCCGGCTCGCGGTCAGTTCGACGCCATGGGCTGAGCTGTCGGTGGATGGACGGGTGGTCGGGAATACACCGCAGGTGGGGATTCGCGTGACGCCGGGCCGGCATCTGCTGATGCTCGCGCGCGACGGCTTCCAAAACCACACCATCTCGGTCATCGTTCGGCCTGGCGCCACGCTGAAGATCACGGGCATCGCACTGAAACGGATCGCCCCATGAAGCGGCACGTTCTCGCGCTTGCACTTCTCGCCGCATTGCCGGCTGCGTTGCCGGCACAGGCAGGCAGCGCGCGTGATGCTCTGAAACACGCGATCGTCGCCTATCAGAATCTCGACTTCGACCTCGCCGCGACGCTATTGCGGCGCGCCGTAGCTGGTGCGCTCAGCGACAGCGAGCGTGTCGAGGCGCTTACATACCTCGGCGCCGCCGAGCACTTTCGCGCGCGACCCGATTCCGCCGCGGCGGCGTTCCGCCGGCTGATCCGCCTCGCGCCAGGGTACCAGCCCGACACCCTGATCTTTCCGCCCGAGGTCACGAGCGTCTTCACGGAAGTCAAAGGCCGTACCGAGGTGCGCGTAGCGGTCACGCCGGTGGACACGGTGTCGCATGTGCCCCCGCCGCCCCCGCCCCTGCCCGCGCCGCCCCCGGCCCCTCCGCCCGCGGCGAAAGCGCATCGCAGGATCACGGCAGCCGGTGGGGGCATGGTGATGAGCTTTCACGCCCGCAGCGAAACGGGCGGCCTGCCCGCGGCGAGTGGCGCAGTGCTCGGCATGGCGGCCAGCGCGCGCTACGGTCGATTCGAGCTCGGCGTGCGGTACCTCGAGGGCTCGCTACAGTCGCGCGATCTGGTCGAGGGTGCAGCGGCGCTGCGGTTCGTGACGACGCCGTGGTTGACGCTGCAGGCCGGCCCGCAGATCCGCCACTACGCCATGCCGTTCGGCGCCGAGCGGTGGGTGACGTGGCAACTTGGCGCGCGCACCGAGGTGCCTATCTCGGGGACGAACGTTCGCTGGCACGCCATGCTGTGGCGCGCATTGAGTCTCAGCGTGAACGTGCCGCCGGGCAGCGGCAGCGCGACAGGCGGCGAGCTTGGCGTGACGTTCGACGCGGCGCCGAGACCATGGCGGTTCGGCCTGGCGTATGGGGTGGATCAGGCGTCGGTGCGAAACAGCAGCCGGCGCGAGACCGTGCGAATGATCAGTCTTAGCGCCGCGCTTCGGCCATGAGCGCGATCCCGCCGCGCACGTTCTGCGTGACGCGCACCGTGAGTGTTTTCGGCTTGATCGCATAGACCACGTCGTCGGCGATCTGCGCCGCCAGCGTCTCGCAGAACGCTCCCTCGTTCCGATACGACCACAAGTAGTACTTCAGCGCTTTCGACTCGATGCAGAGATCCTTCGGCACGTATTCGATGATCACCGTGCCGAAATCGGGCTGGCCGGTCTTGGGGCAGATCGATGTGAACTCCGTGCCGGTCATCGTCACGAGCTGCGCGTTAGGTGCGGGGAAGGCCTCGGACTTGAGGACCTCGCGGGCTTCGCGCGGGTTCTCCGGCCGAGGGAGCGGGCCGGTGGCGGAAAGTCGTTTCCGTGGCGATGTCATGGCGGGAATGTAATCAGATCGAAAGGCCAGCTCAGATTCGAGCTGGCCTTTCGTCATCCCCAACCCTACTCAGCGCTACAGAGACCGCACAAATTCGACCAGCGCGGCGCGTCCCTGCAGGCTAAGCGCAAAGAACCGGTCCCGCGCGAACCGTCCCTGCCCGTCATGCGCCGCGATTGCGGCCGGGATCGTGGTCGCGCGGCCGTCGTGCAGGAGCGTGGTGCGTGTCCTGATGCCCCAGAGCGGCGCCGTGCGCATTTGGCGGCCGCTCGCATTCCCCTGAACGATGCCGTCGCCCAGGCTCCCCATGTCGTGCAGCAGGAAGTCGGAGAACGGCCGGAACACTTTTCGCGAGAGCGCCGCGACAGGACTGGGACCCGTGACGAGCGTCGGCGTGTGACATGCCGCGCAGCCGACCTGGGCGAACATCAGGTTCCCACGGAACACTCGCAGGGAAATCGGGCCCCGTTTAGGCGGCGCCAACAGCGTCATGAAGTCGTTGAACGCCACAACGGCTGCCCCGTCGTTATTTAGGTCGGGGGCGGGATTGAATGCCAACGCTGCGCAGTCGCCCTGCGGGCAGCTCTCATTCGGAAAGTCAGGACTGGTGATACCCATCTCGTTCAGGTAGGCATCGCCCGAGAACTGAAACAGCGTCGGGACCTGCGCCTTCCACCCGAACCGCCCCACCCGCATGCGGCCGGTACTGATCTCGACCACCATGTGCGGCGTCCCCGCCGTGCGCGGCGAGGCCACGGCCTCGAGGCGCGCCAGCTGCAGCAGGTACGCGTCCGGCACCGCATCGACCAGGCCGAGACCGAACAGCGGTGTCGTGAGACGCCCCGTGGAGATCGTCGCCTCCGCGGGCACGACCTCGGGGAGATACGTATGGCTCGGCGGATTGCCTCCGACGGCCCCGATCGCTTGGTCCTGAATCAGCGACCCTCCGACGGCGACCATTGGATCGAAAGCGCCATCGGCGCCGGTCCTCCCGAACCGTGTCTCCAACCGCCCCGTCGTACCGCCAACGGGGTTGGTGTGACACGTCGAGCAAGCCGCCTCATTGAAGACGGGGCCGAGCCCCTCTTCTATGGTCTCCACCTCCTCGAACTCGTCCTGACCGGCGACGAAGCGCGCCAGCTCAGCCGGGGTCAGGCCGGGGAGCGGATCGCCGAGACTAGCCGCGGCCAGCGCCTCGACCTGGCCGGCGATGCCGGTGTCGGCGGGCGCGGGATTAGTGACGTCATTCTGTGGAGTATCGCAACCCGTGAGCCACAGCACGGCGATCGACGTGAGGGCGCTGCACGTGAACCAGGAACGCGTACGCAAGGTCCACCTCTCTGCAATGATGGGACCCATTGTATGACGCGCGGCGCGTAGATCCTACATGGGATTTTCCCTAAGACGCGAATGCACGTGACCGGCCCGTCAGGTCGTGATGGGGCTCACGCGATCTCGGCGCACGAAAATACTTGACAAAGTCAACTAATTGCAATAATTCCTGCGCATGCCCAGTAGCGGAGTACCGCAGCGCGTCGACGCCGTGCGGCGCTTCAATCGCTTCTTTACCAGGCAGATCGGCGTGCTGCAGGAGCACTTGCTCAAGAGCCCGTTCTCCCTCGCCGAGGCGCGCGTCCTCTACGAGCTCGCCCATCACGACGACACCACCGCCAGGCAGCTCGGCGCAGAGCTGGGGCTCGATGCCGGCTACTTGAGCCGCATGCTGCGCGGGTTCCAGAAGCGCGGCCTGATCCAGGCGCAACGCTCCAAAACGGATGGCCGGCAAACCCTGCTCTCCCTTACCGCCCGTGGCCGGACCGCATTCGCCAAACTCAATCGCGATTCGAGTATCGATGTGAGCGGGATGCTGCGGCGGCTCCCCGATGACGTGCAGGGCCGCCTCATCGGCGCGATGCAAACGATCGAAGGGTTGTTGAGCTGCATCCTGCGATCGCACCGCGCCGCCGACATGGAGTGGGTCGTGCGGCGTCACGGCGAGCTCTACGCGCAGGAATACGGCTGGAACAAGGAGTTCGAGACCCTCGTCGCCGAGATCGTGGCCAAGTTCGTCCGCGACTTCGATCGCAAACGGGAGCGGTGCTGGATCGCCGAGCAGGATGGCGTGAACGTGGGGTGTGTGTTCCTGGTGCAGAAAACCCGCACCGTCGCGCAGCTACGGCTGCTCCTCGTCGAGCCGACGGCCCGCGGGCTCGGCATCGGCGCGCGACTCGTGGACGAGTGCACCCGCTTCGCGCGCCAGGTGGGTTATCGCAAGATCGTTTTGTGGACCAACAGCGTGCTCCATGCGGCGCGCCGCCTCTACGAGCAGGCCGGATACAAGCTCACCGAGTCAGAGCACCACCATAGCTTCGGGCATGACCTCGTTGGTCAGACCTGGGAGCTGACGCTGTAAGGCGGAGATACTGGGCGGCGTACGCCCGCCACGGCCGCCACTGCTCAGCCAGCCGCTGGAGCTCCGGATCACCTTCTGGAAATTCATCCGGCGATACGAAGCCGTCCCACTTCCCCGGGACGCGCACGCCCGGCCACCGCGCGACCAGCTCCCCGAGCCCGCGCGCGGCCAGATGTGCGCCGATCACCGCGGGCTCGGCATCGAGGTCGAACACACGACGCACACCCGCAATCACCGGCATCAACACCGGCAGCAACGACTCCGCGATATCGACGATGAGGTGACTCTCGGCCGCGGCGTTCTCGACGATCACAACGCCGCGGTTGCCGGCGATCTCGATGGTGTGCTCGTACCGTGGACCGACGCATCCAAGAGCCTCCACCAGCGGCGGCCATGCGAGCGGAGGCCGGTATGACAACGTCAGGCGCAGCGAGCCTTCGACCCGCCCCGGCGTTTTCCGTCCCCGCCGTAGCCCGCTGGGCGACATCCGGTACTGCGCTCGAAACACCGCGTTGAACCGGCGCAGGCTCTGAAATCCGCTGGCGTACGCGACGCGCGTCATCGGGAGGTCGGTATCGACGATGAGCCGCTTGGCGAGGAGCAAGCGATGCGTCTGTGCCAGCTCGTGCGGCGCCACACCCAGCTCCCGCTCGAGCGCGCGTCTCAGATGGCGCTCGCTGACGTGGAGGTCGCACGCGAGATCGACCACGTTGTGACCGTTGAGCGCGCCCGCCGCGATGCGCTGTGACGCTTCACGCGCGAGGTGGGAAACGGCGTCGAGTGGAACTCCAGCCCCTCCCGGTGCCAGCTCCGGACGGCAGCGCATACACGGCCGGAACCCGGCGCGCTCGGCGGCCGCCGCGGAATCGAAAAAGCGGCGGTGACGGTGATAGGCCGTGCGCGACGGACAACCCGGCCGGCAATAGATGTGCGTCGTCGTGATCGCGACGAAGAACACGCCGTCGAAGCGGCGATCGCGCGCGTCCGCGGCGAGCTGATACGCCGAGACCATGATCAAACCTATTGCGGGCTCAACGGCGTAGCCACGAACGGCACCTGCTGGGTCGTCCCGCGCCGTACGGCGCGGCCGACGATCACGCCGTCTTCATTGATGTGCTGCGCGACGATGAGCAGGTCGGGAAAGTTCGGGCCCACGAGCGAGTTCAGGTCCTGCATCACGCCGTGCTCCCACAAGAACGCGCGGTTGATCGCGCCGCTCGACACACCGACCACCTGCAGGCTCGAGTTGACGCCGAGTCCCTGACTGTTGGCGTCGCCCGGCAATGTGCGAAGGTCGCGGATCCCGCCGGCCTTCGTCCAGAGAAACGCGTGCGGGTTGAAGTCGATGCCGACTACGCCGCGCGGATTCGAGAACCCGACGACGTCGCCGGCGTTGTCGATGTCCATCGGCGTATGCCAGAAGTCGCCGCCCAGATCGCCAATGTTGATGACTTCGTCCTTGTCCCAGAGGACTGAGTGCTTCGCGCTACGCTGGCCGACCGCGATGTCACACTCACCGGAAATGCCGACGGCCTGGCCCCTATCGTTGATACCCGTGGCGGCGGACGTCGAGTCACCAGGGAGCGGCCGCAGCTGCTTCATCGTGCCCTTCCTGGTGTCCCAGAGAACCGCGCGGAATTGGAGCTTTTGCGGGTCGTTGCATGTCGGATCGAACACTGGCGTCTCCGCCCAGCCCACGACCTGTCCGGCGCCGTTGACGCTCGTTGCAAAGCCCTGGAAGCCGCCGAGCGTCGGCAGCGGCTTCATCTCGCCGTCCTGCCAGACGAAGCCGACGCAGATGTGGCCGGTCACGCTCGGGAGAAATGCGGTGCAGCTCCATTCTTCATGCAACGGATCCAGATCCGCCGTCTCGCTGATTCCGGCGACGAACCCGTTGTTGCTCACACCGGGCCACTGCACAATGCTGTTCGGCCCGCCGAGCGTGCCGAGGGTGTCGAGCAGGTTGCCGTGCCAAAACGCCGCGACGCGCGTGGCATTGCCGGGACGATTCACAAACCCCGCCACGAGTCCTGAGTTGCTGATGCCGGCGGCGCGGTTGCGCGAGCCGTCGAGCGTCGGGAGATAGCTGATCGCGTAGCGGGCGGCTCCCGGTACGGCGATGGTCTCCCGCGCGACACGCGGGTCGAATGGTACGCCTTGGTCGTGGGTACAGCCCCACAGGACGGCGAGCAGAAGCACTGACGACGTGTAACGCATGAGGCTCTCCGGTCAGGTTTTTCTCACCTTACCGTGGGAGCACGCCGACTGCGCGCCGCATTCGGACGTCAATTTTTTGGCGTTACAGGTAGCGGGCAACCGCCATCGCCGCGAGCGTGAACAGCAGCAGCACGGTCACCACCTTGCCCATGGTCGCGCCGCGCGCTCTGAGCCGGCCCAGCTCGGCCGAGATGGTCCCGCGATCGGCAGGCGACGCGCTTGCCAGCGACTCTTGCAGCTTCATCGACCGCATCATCATGGGTCGCATGGCGATGACCCCGATCAGGAACGCGAGCAGCGCCGAGGCGCCGCCGAGCGCGAACGCCTTGCCCATCGGCGACGCCATCAGGACCCGCATGTTCGCCCCTCCCAGGCGCTGGAACAGCCAGAACCCCGAGACGAGCGTGATGAGCGCGATGATAGGCAGAAAGATCTGGATGCGCGTACGCGCCAAGGCGCCCATGACCTTGCCGGCGTCGGGACCCACCGTGCTGAGCGCGGGCGAGAGGAAAAAGATTTGAAATGCCAGCATCCCCACCCACAGCGCGCCGAAGAACACGTGAGAAAAGCGCAGCACGATTTGCAGCATGTCAGTCCTCCCAGTCGGTTGCGGCGTCGGTAACCCTCGCCAGATCCCGCGCGAGTCTGAACCACACGTCGTCGCCGAGTTGTTCCCGAAGCCGATTCTGGGCGCGCTTCCAGGCATGTGACGCGGCAACGAGCCGGCGCCGCCCAAGCGTGCTGATCTCCCACTTCGTCTCACGCCGATCGGTGCCCGTTTGCGCCTGGACCAGGCCGGCGCGCTCGAGCAGCCCGAGCGAGCGTGTCAGGGTCGCGGTGTCCAGTGCGAGCAGCTCGCCCAGCTTGCGCTGCGAGATCGGCCCACCGCGGTCGAGCGCCCACAGCAGAGTGAATTTCGTCGGGTTGAGACCCGTTCCTCGGAATTCACCCGCGTAGGCGCTCGTAACTGCGCGCGCGGCGCGTCTCAGGCTCGCGCACGCGCATGGCAACAGCTCGGCGCCATGGGTGGAGGAATCGGTCGATGCAGTCATATATACACCTCAGGGTAGATAGTTGTATATACAACTATCTACCCTGATGGGGAGGGTCCTCGATGCGACTAGCCTCGCGCTTTTAGCCTGACATCGATATCCGTGATGATGTCGTTCGGCTCGCCCCGCTTCGACCAGCCCTTGTGCTTCCCGTGGTCGCCGCGTTCGCGCGCTTCCCACAGGCCGCGGACGCCAACGCGGCCGCCACGCGGCGTCGCAAAGATCCGGACGACGTCATCGTCGCCGCGCTGCGCCCAGATGATGCGGTTCGGTCCTGACCGCTGCACGCGGTACACCGTCCACCCGCGCGTGACGAGCACATCCTGGGACACGACAACGACGCGATCCACCGGCACGACATACTCGTACCGCACCGGCTCCGCGTAGACAAACTCCGCACTGGTATATCCGGGCGCGCAGCCGGCGAGACTCAGCGCGGCTGCGGGCATGAGCAGATACCGTTTCATTCGCGCACCTCCTTATGAGGTTTCGTGCGCTCCCTAAGACCCCGGTTCCGCCCCGATGTTTAATCGTTTCGCGTGATTGATGTCACAAGTTGCAAGGTCGCAGGGTAGCTTCATAACCATGGATCGCCTGGCCTACCCGCCCGCGCATTCGGTCGCCCGCACCATCGCGGCGCACTTTCACAAGCACACCACCCGCTCGGAACTGACGCCCGACGCGGACACAATCGAGCGCATTATCGACGCCGCGTTCTGGGCGAGCCTGCGGCGCGAAGAAGGCCGCGCACCGACGATCTCGCTCGCGTACCTCCCGCGCGAAGCGGGCGGGACCGCGCTCTTCGTCGAGCGGCCGCTCCCGCTCGATCCCACGATCCTCACGCGGCTCGCGCCGGCCGTCGAACGGCCCGGCATTCACCTGGGGGTGTGGCAGAACGGCGATGGGTTGTTCCTCTGGGGTGCGACGCGAACCATTCCGCCGTTCTGCTTCGTCGTCGAAGTGATCGAGCCGGGACTGCTCGTCATCAAACACCGCCGTCCCGATCCCGAAGGCAAGTTCGCCAACATCGCCGTGCTCGAAGGCGATCAGGTCAAAGTCATCGATGCCGAGGGCACGCTGACGTCGGAGTGCCCCGACTTTGTGGCGACGCTGCTGGGCTTCAACCCCGGAGCCGAAACCAGTGACCCGGACAACGTGCTGCTGCCGCTCGCGCTCTCGATGCGCGCGCACAAGCACGGCGGCTCATTGCTGGTCGTACCGCATGGCACGGACGCGTGGCGGAGATCGATCATTTCGGTCCCCTACGCTGTCGCGCCGCCGTTCTCGAAGCTGCGCGATGGCGCGAGCAAGGACGCCATCGATGCCATCGCCGGGCTGACCGCGGTAGACGGGGCGGTCGTCTTGAACGATCAGTGGGACGTGCTGGCTTTCGGGGCAAAGATCGGAAGGACCGAGTCAGGACCGTTCGTCGATCAGGTGCTGGTGCGCGAGCCGATCCTCGGCCACACCCCGCTCAAGGTGCCCGCATCCGAGGTGGGCGGCACGCGACATCTCTCCGCCGCGCAGTTCGTGCACGAGCAGCAAGACTCTTTAGCGCTTGTGGCTTCGCAGGACGGCCGGTTTACTGTCTTCGGATGGTCTCTTCAAGCACGGATGGTGCACGCATATCGGGTTGAAGCTCTGCTGCTATGAACGCGGCGTAGACGCTCTCCGACCACCCGCTCCGGCAGCGCTCGACCTCGGCCATCGCCGCTTGATGTGACATCGCCGGCCGGTACGACCGCGCGGTCGTGAGCGCGTCGTAGACGTCCACGATGCCGACGATCTGGGCCGCGACGGGGATCTCCTCACCGCGCAGGCGATCGGGATAGCCGGTGCCGTCATAGCGCTCGTGGTGCCAGCGGATGATCGGCTTGAAGTCCCACGGGAACTCGACCGCCGCGAGCAACTCCAATCCCCAGATGGGGTGACCCTGCACGATCTCGAACTCTTCGCGGGTCAGCGGGCCCGGCTTGTTCAGGATTTCGTGCGGGACGCGCACCTTGCCGAGATCGTGGAGGTAGGCGCCAAGACGAATCGTGGTCTGCGTGGCCTCGTCGAGCTCGAGCTGGCGTGCGACGGCGATCGAGCGCTGTGCGACGCGCTCGCAATGGCCGAAGGTGTAGCTGTCCGCCGATTCGATCGACTGGCCCCACTCGCGGACGACTTCGAAGTAGGTGCTCTCGAGCTGGGAGACCTTGCCGCCGACATACACCAGGTCGATCCGCGCATCGAGGCGCC
>Ga0070707_100007385_pt1 | contig 10208 bp, 10 predicted proteins | sample KBSK5502metaG_FD_65468 | JGI IMG/M metagenome (GOLD analysis project Ga0070707, IMG submission 65468) | Corn, switchgrass and miscanthus rhizosphere microbial communities from Kellogg Biological Station, Michigan, USA - KBS K5-50-2 metaG | ecosystem: Host-associated > Plants > Roots >... | reverse complement strand
GCTTTCGCGTCGGATCCTCCAAGAATTGCATGACAATCGCCGCGTGACACCCCGTGGGGCGGGCGTCGTGCCCCTCGTCAGGAAACTCGACAAGGTACGCTCGGCTGAGCGTGGAGGCGATGCGACGAGCGTGCTCGGCCGGAGTTCTGTCGTCGAAGTGGCCCGACAGAATCAGCGTTGGAATGTCGCTGCGCACGGGGGTACGCGTCGCCGCGTCGCCGAATCGCGGAAGCCATTCCTCACAATCGCGGTTCGCGACGCGCCGGAATGGGGGGCGCACCACGGCGTTCACCGACTTCAGGGTTTTCAGGAACGTGGGGCCGTAGTCGTCGTAACAGTTGACGATCTCGCGCAGCGCACGGTTCGCCAGGAACCCGGGTACCGAGTCATCTCCTACGATCTCGCGGGCCGCCCGCGAACGGTCACCGGCGCGCAGCTCGTGCAGCAGAAGGGGGACGCGGCCCAAGCCCGCGCTCGTCCCCATGCGTTCGCGGATGCGGGAGACGAGCCTGTCGCCATCCAGCCAGACTGTATCGCTCCGGCCATCCGGAAGCGGGATCGTTACAGGAAGGGGCGACTTCGTCACATCGGCGTAAACCGCATTGAAGTCCCGGTCAACGGCCGGAAACGCCTCGCGACATGACGGCTGCAGTGTGCACGCCGCGAAGAGCCGCTCGAAGGCTCGCTGGGTGGAGAGCGGTTGTTCGGACTGTATCGAGAAGCTGCGCGCCTTTGGACTGGAAAGCACGACGGCGCGGATCGCCTGTCCATCGCGCACCATCGCTTCCTGGGCGAGACGCGCGCCGTAGGATAAGCCGCGGATATCCCACGACACGTAGCCCAGCGTGCGCCGCAAGTCGATCAGATCGGCGACGCTGGCCTCCGTGTTGTACGCCAGTCGGTCGATTCCCTTCCCGTCGAGCTCGGCGACGCAGGCGCGGCGTGCCTCGCTCAACTTCCTTTCCTTCTCGGCGCCTTCTCGAAGGTTGTACGCCGAATCGGCAACTGTCTCGTACGCGGGGCACAGCTTCGGTTCCGAGAACCCGGCGCCGCGCTGGTCATAGATCACGACCTCGCGATGCCGGGGCACTGGACTCCTCGCGACACCCGCTGAGTAGGTCTGGATCCCTCCGGGGCCGCCTGGGCCGCCATGCAGCAGGACGAGCGGCGGCGCACCGCTCGGCTCCTTGGCGCGAAAGATCTCCACGGCGAGGCGGACCGCATTGGCGCTGGCACGATCACGCGACTCCGGCACGACCAGCCAGCCGCATTCACGGCGGACGTCACGCGCCCATTCGCCATTCACCAGGCAATCGCCGCGCTCGAACCGTGGAAGCCCGGACTGGGCCGCCGCCTTCGGCGCGACGGCCACGGCCAGTAGCGCGGCACCATTGAACGCCGCGATGACGCGCGCGGCAGGAGAACGGTGACGAGAAGTCATCTGACGTTAACCTTCGGCGTCACCACGTTCGCCGAGCTGCAAAGCCTGCGTCCACACGTTACCAGCGCGGGCGGATCATTCAGTTGTTAGGCGGGCGCTCGACCGGCCTCCGTCAAACGCTTCTCGGTGCGAGTAGACCGAACGGCAGAGCAGCGCCATAGCGATAGCGTACCCGAGATACATTGGTGTGAACGCCACGACCCGAAGCAGACGGGATGCAATGGACGGGCCGTTGACGGACGGGCCGTTGACGGCGTGCGACAGGAGACTCTGCCACAGGTCGATCGTGGAGAAGGCAGCAGCGATGATGGAGTAGGCGCCGAATACGAATGTGAGCGTGTGTCCGTAGAGACGGCGTCGCAGCAGGCCGAGGCCGGCACCGAAGGCCGACGAGGCGGCGAGAAGGCAGAGGAGCGGCAAGAGCCCGACGCCGAGACTGGACAGGTACTCCAACAGGCTGAAGGACCGCTGGGGCGCGGCTTCGATCCAATTGCCGACAACAAACAGAAGAACAAGTCCGAGCATCCCGAGGGACACGAGAACGCCAATGCCGCCGAATATGATACCGAGCCACCCAGCTACAGTCCACACGGCGTCACGTCGGGACTCGCTCATGACTCCCTGGCTCCGCCTAACACCGAGATAAGCTGCGGGCGGCGCTTAATGACGACGCGCGCACGCGACCTCGTGCCTTCGTGCGCGCCTCCTTCGCCGCCCGTGATCTTCCCTCGGTTCCACGGGCACTCCTAGCGAGGTCTCGGCTAACCCACATATCGACCAATAGCATGGCCTACAGCCGCTGAGGCAACGAAGATTGGGGTGATCCGAAAGACCACCCCCCACGCGAGGTCTCGCGTAGCCGGGTAGCGTCGAAGGACCAGAAACGCCGCGACGAGCCACGTCGCTACTCCCGTGAGCCCCATTGTCGGGATGTCGAGTGCGTTGCCACATGGAATCACATTGAGCCGCGATAGCCTCCCGAGCTCCACGGACGCAAGCATCCCCACTACCGCAGACAGTAGCGCCAACGGCGCCAGCGCGAAACGCCGAGTCCGCTGCCACACAAGAAGAACAGCGCTCGGCAAGATGATGACGCTGCATGCAAGCATGCCCAGGAATAGCAGGACCAGTAGGTTTAGGAGGTCATCCATCGCGTATCAGCGCGGTCCGTAGAACACCAAGATCAGCAGCGAAGCTCCATGGCTTGCCCCAGCTTCGTCTGCTCCTGACGTCGCGAGCTGGATCCACGCCGTCGTCCATCGAATGGAAGGCGACCTCGCGAACGCGGGCTACTGGTATCGCCGCGTCCGGCGCCCGCTGCGCGAGGACGTCTCGAGCGCCGACGAGCTCCGCGAGATCGAGGCGTTACTGGCCGGTCGTTGATCTAAAGGGGCGCGGGCTTTGTCAGCTTCAGTTCTTCGGCGGCCCGCCGGCATAAGAAGGACCAGTCAGCGCCTGACTCGTGTGAACTGGGCCGCGCATCATGACCCGGCGACAACTCGCATGGCGAAGTAGGTGAGAGCCGCCGCCACTACGATCAAGAGGAGGCTCCAGGTGTAGATAGCCATCCCTTCGAATGGCGCAGAACGCTGCTGCAGTCTCACCATGAGATGGCCTGACGCCTTGAGGACAAGCCAGGCCGCGACCACCACGATCGGCGCCGCATGCATCATCCGGAAGGTAAGCGTGTTCGCCCGGACTACACCTGTGCCTTGCCCGACAAGGATCACGGCCAGCGTCAGAAGCAAGAGCCAAGGGACGTACCTTGCGAGCGCGCGCTGCACCTCGGCTCCCTTGCTGTCCGCCGCGCCACGTTTCACCGGGTCACCGCCCGCTCATCTGTTGTCCGCCGAACACCCTGAGATCCGCGGCAAGGTGCGGGAAGAAACGTCTGCGCAGCTTGTCCGCTTCATCTCATCGCTCTGCGGCGCTTTCCATGGCCGGAGCCTCACTTGGGACGCCTCAGCAGAAGATCCTACCCTGCGGCAACCCACCCGCCGCGACGAGGAATGGGAGATCCGCCAGGTACGACACCACGATGCCTCCTGCACGCCAGAGCCGCCCGCGAGTGGAAAGGCCATGAACGAAGGCAGCCCCCTGGTGATCTGGAACCAATGTCACTTGGATGATGCCCCATTCGAGCCATCGGACCACGGGCAGCGCCAAGAGGTAGAACATCGTGACGTGTCCCGTTCCGGCGGCCGCGAAGGCCAACGGCGCCACTGCGAGCCCTGTAGCCCACCCGATCACTAGACGGCCAACACCACGAGTGAAGGCACCGCCCACGCGCCCGCCGTTGCCAAGCCAGGCTAGGCCAGCCCAGCTCCAACCAGAGTAGCCGAACAGCTTGAGCGCGATATATACCAGCAGACCGGTGACGCCTTCAGTCATGACTCCGTGGGAAGGTGAGGCGCGCGCGCTCCCTCGACCTCAGAAGACCGTCAACAGAGATGGTGTCCTCCTCCCGTGGCAGAAGAAGCACGACCGTGAGTAGGCCAAGCCTCGGAATCACATGAGTGTGGAACTCGTAGAGCGGCTCCTTCAGCAGGTGGCCGAACGTGACCAGAACCAGGACCGCGCCCAGCGAGAGCAATGCGGGTCGGGTCTTGAAGCCCACGAGCACGAAAGCTCCCGCGATGAATTCGACCAGCGGAACAACGGTGCCTGTGGCCCAGAGCGACCATCTCGGAAGGAACGTGTCGGCGTAGGGGCCGACAAAGAAATGCCGAGCATGGCCGAACGGAGTCATGACGAAGCACTTGTAGACGCCGGCCATGAAGAAGATGAATCCAAGGATGGCGCGGCAGAAGAAGATGGCCCACGCGCGATCACGGGGAAGGTTCATCGTCCTTCTTGCCTCAGAGGTGCGTCCAGGGTCCGGCCAACACTGAGATAAGCGGCGAAGCTCCATTCTGGCCAGGCTTCGTCCGCTTCATCTCATTGTTGTGCGGCGCTCATCATCGAGTGTTGCTTTTGGCGGAACCCGACCCCCCCGGCAATGATCGACATGATGAGGCACGCCAAGATCTGAGTACGAAGCTCCGCGCGGGGCGACCTAAAGGTTGCGGACGACGGATTCGCCGGGTCGTATCGGATCGCAAGGACGTCTCCTTTCTGAGCATGGCACACCTGGTCGACGGACGTGTACTTGCGAGATCCCACCATGAACTCGACGTAACAGGTCATGTGGTCCCCGGGCACGACAGCCGTCACGGTGGCGTTTGCGGGAACCCCACTGTGGGCGAGCCGATACCAAGCGGGCCAACCACGCGTGACTGTATTCATCATGGTGGCGAAGAAGATGAAGGTACAGCCCGCCGCGAGCAATCCAGCATAGGCAGGACCTACGCGAGGATCTGCGCTCATCGCCGCGCCTGGCCTGGTCCGCACAACACTGCGTTAAGCTGCGCGCGGCGACTCATGATGCCGCGAGCCCGCGAGGCGCGCGAAGGCGCGCCGCTGCAATGCGAGCCACCTTCGCCGCGCGTCAGCTTCAAAGCATTGTTCGGCGGCCTTAATGGATTGTCTAATGAGACCGTCGCCACCGATCTAGAACAATGCACATCCCGTCCAAGGCGCGTGCGCGTTTTCGGTGATGATGGCGGCCGCTATGGCCAACACGAGACCACCGGAAACGAGGAACCATTGTGCCACGCTCACGAGAGGTTGCGTGGAGCGCGTGCGCCGTCGATATACTGCCGCACCCGCGACGACGAGTAGCCAAAGCACGGCGGCGGAGTAAATCGGCACGGCCACTAGGGTCCACGTGACATCCACGAGTGGGCCGGTGTAGACAGTGTTGATTGCCACCAATGCGATCGTCATGAAGACCTCGCCGGCCAAGACGATCCAGCCCCACCGAACTACCACGGCTCTCATGATTGCCGCCCAGTGGATGGCATGCCTACGGTCCCCCGCCGGAGATGAGCCCTTCTGAGTCCGCCGAACAAATAGGGTTGTTTCCGTAGGCGCATGAGCGGAGGTGTTGGCGTTCTCTATCGATGCTGACGCGCCTGCGGAAACAGGCTGTTGGACTAAACCGCGGGTTCGATCAGGTATGTAGATTGTACGCCCGCGAAGCGGCAGGGCCGGAAGTGGCAGCGGCCCATGTGGTGGGACGGCGCAGGTGCGCGCAGTTTGGCGTGTCGGCGCGAGGTGGGAGGCACGGATTGATGAGGGTCATCGGGTTTCGACAAGGCGGCGGCCGACACCTGCTGAGCACACGAGGGCCGTTCAGTGGCCGGTGCGACGAAGGCTGGACGACGTAGGGACCTCATGGCGCGCGGACGCGAATGGCAAGGGCCAGGACGGGCGCGAGCACGGTGACGATGACGAGGCGGCCGCTGCCGCACGACTGGCACCGATCGGGCTCGCGGCCCGTGAGACGGCGGTAAAGATCCTGCCAAGCGATCGTCGCCTTATCGCGTTCGGGGGCGGCCGGTGCACGAAGAAGCAGCCGAGCCTTGGGCACGAGCCTGGTGCGGCACCCGTTGGCGAGCAGGCCGTAGTGGCGGATGCGGACAAACGAGCGTGGAAGCACGTGGACGAGAAAGCGTCGTACGAAATCAGTCGCCTCGAGGACGAGCACGCGTTGCCGATTCCGGTGCCGACGGTCGCGATACCTGAAAGTGACCTTCCCGTTCTCTTCACGCACGATGCGGCGGTTCGAGATGGCGACGCGGTGCGTATACCGCCCGAGGTATCGCAGCACCTGCTCGGGCCCGGCCATCGGCGGCTTGCTGTAGACCACCCACTTTCGAGCCGCCGCCTCGCGGAGCTGGCGACGGCCCGCCGCCGCCCGGACGTCCAGTGATCCGTCTTCCACCGCGTCGGAGAGGCGGTGGAGGAGCTTGCCGCGGAAGACGAACGACAGCACGCGCACCGGCACGAGGAAGTTCGGTCGACCTGCGATCCAACGGTCTCGTGTAGGGCTGAGTCCGCCACCGGTCACGATGCAGTGGATGTGAGGGTGAAAGGACAGAGTCTGCGACCAGGTGTGGAGGACAGCGATGGTGCCAGGCAGGGCTCCCATATGCGATCGGCAAACGTCATGGAGCGCTTCCAGTGCCGTGGCAAAGAGGTGTCCGAAGGCGACACGACGATTGGCGAGGAAGAAGGGGTGGAGCGCGACGGGCACGGTAAAGACCACGTGAAAGTACGGCACGGGCAGCAGGTCGCGTGCCTGAGCCTCCACCCATCGCGCCTGGTCAAGGCTCTGGCACTTCGGGCAATGCCGGTTGCGGCACGAGTTGTAGACGGGAGTCTCCTGGCCGCACTGATCGCATACCTGGAGGTGGCCGCCCAGGACGGCGGTCCGACAGTTCACGATGTCGCGGACTACCCGACGACGCTGACTGCCGAGTTGCTCGAGGGGCGGGGAATGGGCGCGGAGAATGTCGGCCAGCTCCGGCGGGCGGCCCGCACAGGCCGCCACGCGACTGCCTCTCTCGAAGACCTACTTCAAGGTGTCGAGCGGGCTGCGCGTCTCCCGCAGATAGTCGCCGGCGACATGCATGTACCGTTGCGTGGAGGACAGCGTACCGTGACCAAGCAGCGCTTGGATCGTTCTCACGTTCACCCCGGACTCCAGCAGATGCGTCGCAAAGCTGTGGCGCAACGTGTGGAAGCTGACCGGCTTGGTGATGTGTGCCGCCTCTCTGGCGGCCTTGAACGCTCGCTGGAGGATCGTCGTATGCATCGGCTGCTTCTTCGGGTGCCCCGGAAAGAGCCACACCGTGGGTCGCGATTGCCGCCAGTAGTCGCGTAACGTTTCCAGGAGCTTCGGGCTGAGCATCACGTTGCGGTCCTTCTTCCCTTTGCCCTGCTCCACGCGCAAGATCATCCGCTTACTATCGACGTCTGTAATCCTGAGACGGAGCACCTCGTTGAGCCGCAACCCCGCTCCGTAGGCGATCTCCATTGCTGCGCGCTCCCGAAGAGTCGGCACCGCCGCCAGCAATCGGGTGACCTCTTCCGCGCTCAGCACCACCGGCACTCGCTGTGGCGCGCGCTGATATCTCACCTCGAACTTCCATTGGCGCGGAATCACGCGTCGGAAGAAGAAGGCGATCGCGCTGATCGCCTGATTGACTGACGACGCCGACAGGCTCCGCTGGGCGAGCCCGGCAAGGTAGTCGCGGACCTGTTTCTCCGAAATCAGATCTGGTGAGACACGGCTGTGCTGAACAAGCCGGACCATCCACGACAGATAGGTCTTCTGCGTGCGCGGGGCCAGCCCACGGAGTGCCATCTCGCGCTGCATCGCTTCGCGTAAAACTCCCATCGCGTCCTCCTTGTGACTGGTGCTGATTTCACAAGAAGGAGTTGACGGCAAGTGCGCAGCTACGAGAACTCCACCGCGAAGCGGTTTAGTTCAACACTTAGTAGCGAGAACTACGATACCCAATATCGATGGGTGCAGCCATTGCTAATCAGTATCGAAGCCAGGGGGGATTCGGGAAGGCGCACGGGCACAGCGGAATGCGGCGAAGGAGGATCGGCGGAGGGCAATTTGCGCGCACCGAATTGCGCCGGGAACAGATATCGGAGCAGATCCTCCCTGAAACCCGATCGTCCGGCCGCCGCTACGCGGCGACCGGACTCACAGTCGCCTCGAACTACTCGCCCTTCGCGTCCGCCGGCACCGGGAAGCCGCGCTTGCGCATGAGGGCGGCGATACCCGGCTCGCGTCCGCGGAACTTCTTGTAGGCCTCCGCGGGATCCACGGTGTTGCCGATCGAGAAGATGTCGTCGCGGAGCCGCTTGGCCACGGCCTTGTCGTACGGCCCGCCCGCCGCGGTGAAGGCCTCCCACGCGTCCGCGGACAGCGTGTCCGACCAGATGTAGCTGTAGTAGCCCGCGGAGTAGCCGTCACCGGAGAAGACGTGGCCGAACTGCGGCGTGCGGTGGCGCATGACGATCTCGGACGGCATCCCCAGCGCGGCCAGGGTGTCCTTCTCGAACTTGTCGGGATCGATGGTCTGGTCGCCGGCCAGGTGCAGCTTCATGTCCACGAGCGCGCTGGCCAGGTACTCGACGGTGGCGAAGCCCTGGTTGAACCTCGAGGCCTTCTCGATCTTCTGAAGGAGGGCCGCGGGCATGGGCTGGCCCGTTTGATAGTGCAGCGCGAACTTGTTCAGGACCTCGGGCGTCGAGAGCCAGTGCTCCAGGAGCTGCGACGGGAACTCGACGTAATCGCGCGCGACCGCCGTGCCGGACAGCGACGGGTAGGTGACGTTGGAGCTCAGTCCGTGCAGCGCGTGCCCGAACTCGTGGAAGAGCGCGGTGGCGTCGTCCCAGGAGATGAGGATCGGCTCGCCCGGCTTGCCCTTCACGAAGTTCGTGTTGTTGGAGACGATGGTCGTGATGTCCTTTTCAAAGCGCTCCTGGCTCCGGTACGCGTTCATCCACGCCCCCGACTGCTTGCCCGGGCGCGCGTAGGGATCGAAGTACCAGAGGCCGACCTGCTTACCCGCCGGATCCGTGACCTTGTAGACGCGCATGTCCGACTGGTAGACGGGGACGTCCGTCACCGGCGTGAACTGGAAGCCGAAGAGCTGGCCGGCGACCCAGAACATTCCTTCGCGCAGCTTCTCGAGCTGGAGATACGGCTTGACCTCGTTCTGGTCCAGGTCGTACTTGGCCTTGCGGACCTTCTCCGCGTAGTAGCGATAGTCCCAAGGCTCGATCTTGATCTTGGCGCCTTCCTTGTCCGCGATGGCCTGCATGTCCGCGACCTCTTCACGGACACGCGCCACCGCCGGCTTCCAGACCGCCTCCATGAGCTGCATCGCGCGCTCGGGCGTCCGAGCCATCGTGTTCTCGAGACGCCAGTGCGCGTGGGTCTGGAACCCGAGCAGCTTGGCGCGCTCGGCGCGCAGCTTCAGGATCTCGGTGATGATCGCGTTGTTGTCGTGCGCGTCGCCGTGATCGCCGCGGCTGTAGTACGTCTTCCAGACCTTCTCGCGCAGCTCGCGCCGATCGGAATAGGTGAGGAAGGGCTCCATGCTCGACCGCGTGTTGGTGATGGCCCACTTGCCCTTCTGCCCGCGCTGCTCGGCCGCGGCGGCGGCGGCGGAGCGCAGCGAGTCGGGCAGGCCGGCGAGGTCCGACTCCTTGTCGAGGAAGAGGACGTAGTCGGTCTCGTCCGCGAGCAGGTTCTGGCTGAACTTCGTGTAGAGGGAGGCCAGGCGCTGGTTGATCTCCGACATGCGCTTCTTGGCCGTCGCGTCGAGCTTCGCCCCCGCGCGCACGAAGTTGGTGTAGTCGAGCCAGACGAGGCGCTTCTGCTCCGGCGTCAGCGTCCCCTTCTCGCGCGCGTCGTAGACGGCGGCGATGCGCTTGAACAGCTTCTCGTTCTGGGTGATCTGGTCGGAGAAGGCGGCCAGCTTGGGCGCCATCTCCTCCTCGACCTTCTGGAAGTCCGGCGTGCTCATGGTCGAGCTGTAGATCCCGAAGATGTTGCTCACGCGGTCGAGGGCGCGTCCGGAGCGCTCGAGGCCCACGATGGTGTTCTCGAAGGTCGGCGGGGCAGGGTCATTCGCGACCTTGTCGATCTCCGCGAGGGCTTCCGTCATCGCCGTCTCCAGCGCCGGCTTGAACTGGTCGACCTTGACCTTGTCGAACGGCGGCACGCCCCCGTAGGGGCCGCTCCAGGGTGCGAGCAAGGGGTTCTGCACGTTGGCCTCGGGGGCGGTCGCGGCCATGGCCGTTCCCGCGGCAACGAGCGCGGCCAGCCCCGCGCCCGCGAAAGACGCGATCAACATGA
>Ga0070707_100007384_pt1 | contig 10208 bp, 7 predicted proteins | sample KBSK5502metaG_FD_65468 | JGI IMG/M metagenome (GOLD analysis project Ga0070707, IMG submission 65468) | Corn, switchgrass and miscanthus rhizosphere microbial communities from Kellogg Biological Station, Michigan, USA - KBS K5-50-2 metaG | ecosystem: Host-associated > Plants > Roots >... | reverse complement strand
GTGGACCAGGTCGTTGAGCCAGCCGACGAGCCGTTCCGGTGGCGCGCCGGTGATCGCCAGGCCCGCCAGCGCGCCGCGCAGCCTGGCCATGCCCGCGGCCGCGGCTAGGCCGTGCCCGCCGACGTCACCGATCGCCAGCAGCACGTGCCCGCCGGGCATCTCCGCGGTGATGTACCAGTCGCCGCCCACCCGGCTGTCCTGGGAGGCGGGCAGGTACCTGACCACGGCGCGCAGCCCCGGAAGGTCAAAGGGCCCCTCGTGCAACGGCAGGATCGCATGCTGTAGTTCCAGTGTGACGTGCCGTTCCGCGGCCAGCTCGGCGGCCAGCCTGGCCGTGTCGGCGGCACTGCCGTCGGCGTGGGCCGTTTCGCTCTGATAGGAGGGCATCCGGGCCAGGGGTTTCCTCATCCGTGTGCTGCCTCCGGGCGGCTTTCGGGGAGCGGCGGCACGTGCGGGCTCAGCGAGCGACTCGGGGTGAGCCGGGGGAGCAACGATCTCGGAAGATGCCATCGCCGTCCGCATCCGTGAGCCTGAGTCTACTAAGCGTGAGGCACGCGGGGCGCTCCTGTCCAGTCGGGACGGCAAGTCTCCGGGGCCGGTCTGGGCGCATGATTAGATGACCTGGTTGGGCGGCTGCGGACGGCGAGGGGCGAGAGATGTCAGCACAGGCGGCAGCGACACGGGCAGCGGCCATGAAGGGGGAAGGCGGGGGGTACACGACGGCGGACCTGTACCCGGCGAGCCGGCTGGAGCGGGCCGCCGCGGCCGCGGCCCGCGCCGGACTCGACGCGCTGCTGCTCACTCCTGGGCCGGACCTGCGCTACCTGACCGGTTATGACACGCACCAGTCTGAGCGGCTCACCTGTCTCGCGGTGCCCGCGACGGGCCCCGCCTTCCTGGTGGTGCCCCGGCTGGAACTGGCCTCGGCCCAGGCGTCCCCGGTGAGCGGTATGAACCTGGACCTGGTGGTGTGGGACGAGACCGACGACCCCTACCAGGCGGTCGCCCAGCGGCTCGGCAGCCCCGGCACGGTGGGCCTCGCGGGCCAGATGTGGGCCATGATGGTGCTCCGGTTCCGGGACGCGATGCCCGGGGCACGCCAGGCTCTGGCCGCTTCGGCACTGCGGGCGCTGCGGATAAGGAAAACGCCAGCCGAAATCGCGGCGCTGGCAGAGGCCGGCGCGGCCATTGACCGTGTGCACGCGTCGGTGCCGGGGTGGCTGCGCCCGGGCCGGACCGAGCGGGAGGCCGCGGCCGATATCGCCAGCGCCATCGCGGCGGTCGGCCACGCCCGGATCGACTTCGTCATCGTCGGGTCCGGCCCGAACGCGGCCAAACCCCACCACGAGCCCACCGGCCGGGTGCTGCGCGAGGGGGACGCGGTCGTGGTGGACATCGGTGGCACCATGCCCAGCGGCTACTGCTCGGACTGCACCCGCACCTATGTGATCGGCGAGGCGCCGCCGGACATGGCGCGCTACTACGAGGTGCTCCGCGAGGCGCAGCAGGCGGCGTGCGCGGCGGTCCGGCCGGGAATCCGCGCGGAGGCGGTGGACGCCGTCGCGCGGGACGCGATCGCCGCGGCGGGCCACGGCGCGGACTTCACCCACCGGACCGGTCACGGGATCGGCCTGGAGACCCACGAGGACCCCTACATCGTGACGGGAAACACCGAGGAGCTTGAGCCGGGGATGGCCTTCTCCGTGGAACCTGGCATCTACCCCGGCCCGCACGGCGCCAGGATCGAGGACATCGTGGTCTGCACGGCCAGCGGATACCAGCGGCTCAACAACGCCAGCCGGGATCTCATCGTGGTTGGTGCGTGATGCGCGAGTTACTGGAGCTCACCCGCGAACTGGCGGACAAGGAGGTCCGCCCGCGGGCAGAGGCCGCCGAGCGGGACTCGGTGTTCCCGCGCGAGGTGTTCCGCGTCCTTGGCCGTTCCGGCCTGCTGGGGCTGCCCTACCCCGAGCGCTGGGGCGGCGGCGGCCAGCCGTACGAGGTCTACCTGCAGGTGGTCGAGGAGCTGGCCCGGGCGTGGCTCGCGGTCGGCCTCGGGGTGAGCGTGCACACACTGACCTGCCTGCCGCTGGCCGCCTACGGCACCGACGAGCAGCGGGACCGGTGGCTGCCCGGGATGCTAGGCGGCGAACTGCTCGGGGCCTACTGCCTGTCCGAGCCGCAGAGCGGCTCCGACGCGGCGGCCCTGGCCACCACGGCGGTGCCGGTGGACGGGGACAGTAAGGCAGGCACCGGCGGCTACCGGATCGACGGGGTGAAGGCGTGGATCTCGCACGCTGGCCAGGCCGACTTCTACACGCTGTTCGCCCGCACCTCTGGCCGGCCGGAGGGACGGGACCGGGCCAGGGGGATCAGTTGCCTGCACGTGCCCGCGGCCACCGAGGGGGTCAGCGCGGCACCGGCCGAGCACAAGATGGGCATGCGTGCCTCGGTCACCGCCCAGATGATCTTCGACGGCGCCCAGGTGCCCGCGGATCACCTGCTCGGCGAGGAAGGCCGGGGCTTTGCCATCGCGCTCACCGCACTCGACTCCGGGCGGCTCGGCATCGCGGCCTGTGCGACCGGGCTGGCCCAGGCCGCCCTGGACCTCGCGGTCGGCTACGCCCGCGAGCGGCAGCAGTTCGGCAAGCCGATCATCGACTTCGAGGGCGTGTCGTTCATGCTCGCCGACATGGCCACCGCGATCGAGGCGTCTCGCGCGCTGTACCTGGCCGCGGCGCGGCGCAAGGACGCCGGGCAGGAGTTCGGCCCACAGGCGGCCATGGCCAAGCTGATGGCCAGCGACACCGCGATGCGGGTGACGATCGACGCCGTACAGGTCCTCGGCGGCTACGGGTACGTGGCGGACTTCCCCGCCGAGCGCTACCTGCGTGAGGCCAAGGCCCTGCAGATCGTGGAGGGCACCAACCAGATCCAGCGGCTGGTCATCGCCCGGTCGCTGGCGGGGCCCTGACGCCGCGGCCGGGGCAAGGCTCAGGCGGCGACCGCCTCAGGGTGCCCTATCGCCAGCCCCGTGGCCGGGTCGAAGAACTGCAGGTTCGCGGTATGCACCGCCAGTTCGAAGGGCTGGCCCGGCCGGACATTGCTGCGCGAGGCAACCCGCGCGGTCCAGAGGGACTTCCCACCGGCCAGGACGATCGCCGCCTCGTCCTCGTCGCCGTCGGACGCCACCGCGTCGCTGATGCTGGGGTGGTGCAGCGGCGCCGCGTCGAGCGTGAAGATGACGTGGATCTCGCTGCCCAGTTCCTCGGTGACATTCGCGGTGACCTGCATCCGGGCCCAGTCCGGGTCGGCGAGGGAAGCGTCCTCGAACTCCGCGGGCCTGATGCCCAGGATGATCTCGCGGCCGAAGAAGGCGTCCAGGCCCTGCTTGCCAGTCAGCACGCTGGCCGGCAGCGGCAGGCGGTGGCCGGCGAAGGTGACCGCGGGCCCGTCGTCGCGGGCAAGCTGGGCGTTGACGAAGTTCATCGCGGGCGACCCGATGAACCCGGCCACGAACAGGTTCACCGGGCTGTCGTAGAGCGCCTGAGGCGTGTCCACCTGCTGCAGCTGGCCGTCCCTGAGCACGCAGACCCGGTGCCCGAGCGTCATCGCCTCCACCTGGTCGTGCGTCACGTACACGGTGGTGACGGCCAGCCGGTCGTGCAGCTGGCTCAGTGACGCGCGCATGGATACGCGCAGCTTCGCGTCCAGGTTGGACAGCGGCTCGTCCATCAGGAAGGCCCGGGGCTCACGGACGATCGCCCGGCCCATCGCCACCCGCTGGCGCTGCCCACCGGAGAGCGCGGCGGGCTTGCGCTTGAGGTACTCGCCGATGCCGAGCATCTTGGCCACCTCGCTGACCCGGCGGTTGATCTCCGCCTTCGGCGTCTTGCGCTGCTGAAGGCCGAACGCCAGGTTCTGCTCCACGGTCATGTGCGGATAGAGCGCGTAGTTCTGGAACACCATCGCGATGTCCCTGTCCTTGGGCGGCAGATTGTTCACCACCCTGCCGCCGATCGAGATCGTCCCCGAGGTGATCTCCTCCAGGCCCGCGATGGAGCGAAGCGCGGTGGACTTGCCGCAGCCCGACGGGCCGACCAGCACCATGAACTCACCGTCGCTGATCTCCAGGCTGAGGTCATTGACCCCCTTGACCCCACCGGAGTAGACCTTGCTCACCCGGTCAAGGACAATCTCGGCCATGCTCGCTCTCCAGTCCTCGTGGCCCGCTGCGCCCGGCCGCTTCTTGCCCGGAGCGTATCGGGCTGCGCCCCATTTAGGTAGCGGCGGTGCTGGCCCGGGGGGCACTCCGCCTCTCCGGGGCCAGCCCCGGACCCCACGGCCCGGAACCCCCGGTGGCCAAGGCTCCGTTCCTTCGTCACGGAGCCTTGGCCGTGCTGGCCCGGGGGAGCGACTCGGCAGGCACAACGCGGTGCGCGCACGTGGCGCAAACGGCTACGGTGACCGCGTGGAAGAGATCGATCGGAAGATTCTCCTGCTGCTGGCCCACGACGGCAGGATGAGCTTCACCGACCTCGCCCGCCAGACCGGGTTGTCGGTCTCCGCTACCCACCAGCGGGTGCGCCGGCTTGAACGGCGCGGCATGATCTGCGGCTACTCGGCGGTGATCAACCCGGCGGATGCGGGTCTGCCGCTGACCGCGTTCGTCTCCATCAAGCCGTTCGACCCCGCCGCCGCCGACGACGCGCCCGACCGGCTCGCCCACCTGTCCGCGATCGAGGCCTGCCACAGCGTCGCCGGGGAAGAGAACTACATATTGAAGGTGCGCGTCGCCTCCCCGGCCGCTCTGGAGAACCTGCTCTCGGAGATCCGGGCGGCGGCCAACGTTTCCACCAGGACCACGATCGTGCTGAGCACCCCTTACGAGAACCGGCCGCCGGACCTCTGAGAGCCCCGGCCGGCGGCGTCCGGGGAGGTCGGCGGCCCGGGCCGGCGGCGCGCGTAAGGTGTGTCCTGGGCAGCAGGCAGGGGATCCAAGGGATATGCCCTAAGATCAAGCCGGGCGCGGCGACATTTTGTGGTCGTCTGCTGGCGCAGAGCTGAGGGGGCGCCCGTGACCGAGCAAGCGGTGACGCTCCGGGATGTGGCAGCCCGGGCGGGAGTGCATCCTGCCACGGCCTCCCGTGCCCTGAACCCGGAGACCCGGCTGCTGGTGAAGGAGGACACGGCCCGCCGTGTCCTGGAGGCCGCCGAGTTGCTCGGCTACCACCCCAACCCGGTGGCGCGCAGCCTGCGAACCCGGCGATCCCACACGGTGGGCGTGATCATCCCGGACCTGACCAACCCGCTGTTCCCGCCGATCGTGCGCGGCCTGGAGGACAGGCTCGCCGCGGCGGGCTACGTGGCGCTGATCGGCAACACCGACGGAGACGGGGAGCGGGAGCGGCTGGTTTTCGAGCAGATGAGGGCCCGCCACGCGGATGGGATCGTGCTGGCCACGGCGCACCTGAGCGACCCACTGCTCGCCGAGGCGGCCCGCACCGGCCTTCCCGTGGTGCTGGTCAACCGGATGGCGCAGGACCACAGCCTCCCGTCGGTGTCGGTGGACAACGAGAGCGGCATGCGGATGGCGGTGGCGCACCTGATCGGGCAGGGCCACCGGCAGATCGCCCACATCGCCGGCCCGCAGGAGGTTTCCACCGGCCTGTACCGGTACCGGGGATTCGTGGCCGCCATGGAGGCGCACGGGCTCGCCGTGGATCCCAGCCTGATCCAGGTCGCCAAGGCCTATTCGATCGAAGAGGGCATGCGCTGCACCCGGATGCTCCTCGATCGTGGCGGGTGCACCGCGGTGGCCGCCGCCAACGACATGCTGGCGGTGGGCTGCTTCGCGGCCCTCGACGAGGCCGGGCTGAACTGCCCGGCCGACCTGTCGGTGGTCGGCTTCAACGACATGCCGTTCATCGACCGGCTGCGCCCGCCGCTCACCACCATCCGGTTCCCGCACTACCAGGTGGGCACGGAAGCCGCGCAGCTCCTGCTCGAGCTGATCTCTGATGGCAGCGGCCCGGTCAAGGTGCTCTATCTCGCGCCCGAACTCGTGGTCAGGGGCTCCACCGCCCCCTACGGCTAGTGCTGGCCCGGGGGGCGGCCCCCCGGAACCCCCCGGTGGCCAAGGCCGTGCTGGCCCGGAGCGAGCGACCCCCAGCAACTCCGCTGGCCTAAGGCGCGTGGCCGCGCCTGGCTGGCGTGGGCCACGCTGCGCCCGCGGCCCGCACGCCGCGGAGGCTGGGCGCATTGCTCACTTGCGTGCCGCCTGAGCGGTTTCGTTATTCTTGATCGAATTGCCGAGTGCCGGTCAGCTCAGGTCCTAGGCTGATCCCGTGCCTGTTCCCCCAGTCTGACCTGCCCGGCTCTGCCGGGTCAGCCGATGCCGATGCTTTAGGTAACAGGTTGGGGACAGGGATTGACAGATTTGCCGCCTACCCGCCAGGCTGCTTTCTGCAAACGATTGTTAGGAGAGTGCATGGCTGGGGAGGGCACGACGCACCGCCTTGGCTGGCTCGGCACGGGGCGGATGGGCGTGGAACTGGCCCGGCGCCTGCTCGCGGCCGACTGTGATGTTGCCGTCTACAACCGGACCAGGGCCAAGGCGGAGCCCCTTGCGGCCTACGGCGCGAAGATAGCCAACTCGGCCGCGGAACTCGCGGACCGCGACATCGTGTTCGCGACCGTGGGCACGCCTCAGGACCTGCTGGACGCGGTGCTCGGCCCGGCCGGCCTGATCTCCGGCGGCGCCGCGCCTACCGTCGTGGTGGACTGCTCGACGATCTCGGTGGAGGCCTCGCAGGAGGTGCGTGAGCGGCTGGCCGCACACGGTACCGCCCTGCTCGCGGCGCCGGTCATGGGCAACCCCCGGGTCGCGGCGGCGGGGCGGCTGACCCTCGCGGTTTCCGGGCCGCTTGACGCCTTCGAGGTGGCGCAGCCCTATCTCGACATCCTCGGGGCCGGTGCGACCTATGTCGGCGAGGGGGAGCTCGCCAGGATAGTAAAGATTTGTCATAACCTTTTCCTGGGTGTGGTGACGCAATCGCTGGCGGAAGTGACGGTTCTCGCCCAGAAGAGCGGCATCAGCCGGAAGACGTTTCTCGCCTGCCTGAACAACAGCGTGATGGGCTCGGCGTTCACCCGCTACAAGGCACCTGCCTTCGTCAACCTGGACTTCCACCCCACCTTCACGGCGGCCTTGCTGCGCAAGGATTTCGACCTGGGGCTGGCGGCCGCGCGACAGGCTGACGTGCCGCTTCCGGTGGCCGCCCTGGTCCACGAGATCATCCAGAGCCTGATCGGTACCGGGCGCGCCGATCAGGACTTCGCCGCCTTGCTCGAGCTGGCTGCCGCGGGTGCCGGCCTGAACCTGGTGAGTGAAAACGCGGATATCTCCGACGGACTGGACCCAGCCGACACGAACAACGTAAATGCAGTACGGTGACCCCCGGCACCACTGTCCGTGGCCGACCGCTGACCGGCTTTGGGTACCTCGTCACGGGGGTGCCCCCACTGGGGCGCCAACGGCGGCTGGCTATTTCCACCCGGCCATTTGAAGAACTGGAAGGAGGACCGGATGAGACCCCACGGTACCCGGTTCTTGGCTCTCACCGCCGTCGCCGCAGCGGCGCTGGCGCTCGCCTCCTGCAGCAGTAGCAGCACCACCACCACTAGCAGCGGCGGGGGCACCACCACCAAGGCCCCCATCCTTATCGGTACATCGCTCTCGCTGACCGGTGACTTCTCCGTCGACGGCCAGGCGTTCGAGCGTGGCTACAACCTGTGGGTCAGCAACATCAACAAGAGCGGCGGGCTGCTCGGCCACAAGGTCACGCTGAAGGTCCTTAACGACAACAGCGACCCGGCCACGGTGGCTACCAACTACACACAGCTGATCAGCACCGACCACGCGGCATTCGTCTTCGGGCCATTTTCCACGCTGCTGACGGCCTCGGCCGCACCGGTGGTCGCGCGGAACCACTACGCCTTCATCGAGGGCGCCGGTGGTGGGCCGCTGGTGTTCTCCCTGAAGCTGCCGAACCTGTTCGCGGTCAGCCCGGTGGTCGCCGACCAGTTGATCCCATTCGCCCAGTGGGTCGCGGCGCTGCCGGCCGGCGAGCGGCCGAAGACCGCCGCCTACCCGATGGTGGACGACCCGTTCGCGGTCCCCATGGTGCAGAACGCGCAGAAGATCCTGCAGAACGCCGGCATCACGACCGTGTACAACAAGATCTTCCCGGCGGAGAACCCCGCTTTCAAGGCGGGCGCCGACCAGATGGCCGCGAAGAAGCCGGACATGGTGGTCGTCGGCTCGCCGGACGTGCCTGGCGTCCAGCAGATCATGAAGGCGCTCATGCAGCAGCACTTCACCCCGAAGATCTTCGCCGCCTCGGCCGGTCCGGACCAGGGCGCGGCGTTCCTGTCCGCAATCGGCGGGTCCACGAACGCCACCGGCACCATGGTGCCCAACGGCTGGTATGCCGGGATGCAGAACGCGCTGAGCCAGCAGTTCGTCAAGGACTACAACGCCAAGTACGGCGGCACGCCGGCTGACATCAACGCCGACGCGGCCGAGGCGTACTCGGTCGGCGAGACGCTCGCGGGCGCCGTCAACGCGACCAAGAGCCTTTCCAACGCGAAGGTCATCTCATACCTGCACAGCGGTGTGACAGTGCAGACTGTGCAGGGGCCCGCGAAGTTCAACGCCATCGGCCAGAACGTCGTGGCCTCGCACTTCATTTTCCAGTGGCAGACTGGGGCGAAGTTCGTCCAGGTGCTGCCGACCACCGCATCCGGCTCGGTACCCATCGTCCTTCCAAAGCCCGCCTGGGGCCAGGGCTGACCGCGTGGTGCGCGGAGCGCGCCAGCGCGCTCCGCGCACCAACTCATCACACCTGCGTTGCGCTGGCACCGAAGGAGAGCAAGCCGATGAGGCCTCCATGCGCCAAGACTTTCCGCCTCGTGGCGATGACCGCCGCGAGCGCTGCCGTTGCCGCGTGCGGTCTGAGCAGTACCAACAACACCAACACACTGCTGGCCGGCCCCACTGGCCAGCCGGTCACCGTCGGCATCTCGCTGCCGCTGGCCGGGCCGCCCCAGGGAAGTGCCCAGGGATTCGCGCCCGACGGGCAGGCCACCAAGAGGGGCTACGAGCTGTGGGCCAGCGACGTGAACAGTCACGGCGGCCTGCTCGGCCGGCCGGTCAAGCTGATCATCCTGAATGACAAAGGTGACCCGAAGACCGACGCGAACAACTACCGCATCCTCATCACCCAGGACCATGTGGACCTGACGCTGGCGCCGTTCTCGTCGCTGCTCACCTCGCAGGGAGCCGGCCCTGTAACCCAGCGCTATGGGTACGCGCTCGCGGCGGGCTCGGCCGGCGCGCCAGCGGTCTACGCGCTGAACGACCGCGACCTGTTCTCCACCAACGTGCCCGCGGCCCAGCAGATGATGCCGTTCGCCAAGTGGCTGGTCAAGCAGCCGGGGCACCCGACCAGCGCCGCCTACGCGGAGGTGGACGACCCGTTCGCCGACCCGCCGGTCGACACGGTCGCGGGGTACCTCCCCCAACATGGGGTGCGGACGGCCTTCTCGAACATCAAGCATCACTACTCGGCCACCGCGAGCGTGCGCACGCTGACCGCGGACGCCAAGCAGATCGCTCAGCGGCACCCGCAGGTGGTTTTCCTCGGCTCGATCGCGGTGTCCACGGTGCAGGCGTTCATCAAGGGGTTCCAGGAGGCGAGGTGGACTCCGAAGTACTTCATCGCCTCCTCCGGCCCGGACCAGGGCAGTAACTTCATCGACACGGTCGGTCCCGGTGCCGCCGTGGGCACGATGGTCCCCAACGGGTGGTTCGGCGACTTCCCATACGCGCTCAGCCACGTGATGGTGCAGGACTACATCGCCAAGTACGGCGGCACCGCCGGTGAAATCAACGCCGACGTGGCGGAGGCCTACTCGGCTGGCCAGGTCGAGGCGGCAGCGGTGCAGGCCACCGGCTCGCTGAACCAGCAGACGATCATCAACTGGCTGCACAAGCCGACGACCACGGTGGAAACGGTGCTCGGGCCGGTGAGGTTCAAGCTCGACGGAGAGAACAGGGACACCGCACCGTCGGCGCTGATCTTCCAGTGGCAGCCGGGCCAGGGTGGCTCGGGCGCGCCCCAGTTCGTCCAGGTACTGCCGAACGC
>Ga0070707_100007380_pt1 | contig 10211 bp, 11 predicted proteins | sample KBSK5502metaG_FD_65468 | JGI IMG/M metagenome (GOLD analysis project Ga0070707, IMG submission 65468) | Corn, switchgrass and miscanthus rhizosphere microbial communities from Kellogg Biological Station, Michigan, USA - KBS K5-50-2 metaG | ecosystem: Host-associated > Plants > Roots >... | reverse complement strand
AACAATGTCAAGATTGGCGCAAATTCGTTCATTGTCATGCACGACGTTCCAGACGACTGCACTGTGATCGGCACTCCTGGACGCATCGTCAAGTTGCATGGTGATCGAGTGAACCTGCCTTTAATTCCAACGATCCCGAGCCCGCGATCGATCCCTGTCGCGATTTCGAATGAACAGGTCCTTCCTCAGTCCTTTGAGGCAGGCCGCGCACAGAAAAGTTGAGGCAGCATTGGAAGACTGTTAGCCTCGCGCTGTGCAAAACTGCATTTTTTGCAGATCTCGGTTTACGTTAGCCACGTCGTACACATGCCGGGGTGCGCACCTTCGACATATGTTTTCGTATCGAAAGGTGCGCCAGGAATTGACGTCTCGAAACTCGGTCCGCAAGTTGATCAGGCTTTTAGCTTGGAACTGGCGGGATGGAGTTTCGAGTAACAGCGCGTGTGATAGGTTCGGCCATTGAGCACACTGCGTTCTTCGTTCCGCGCAATGCGAATGCGACACCGCTCGCACCACACTTTAAGTGCAATATTGGGGACTTCGACCTTGGCTTTCACGGCTACCTCCTGACACGGCTCCCGCCTCAGCTCTTCGGAAATCGTGACGCTTTAGCCCTGCTGTAATCAGTCCGGTGACGGCATTCCGGCTGAGAACACACGTCAGCACGAGTTCTCCAGCCGGTACGAAGCGACCATCTCCTTGGGTGCGATCCAGAGCAAACAGAATCGGCGACCGGCACTTCTTGCACCGCACACCGGTGGGCAACTGGTCGATGACAACGCCGCTCGCCAAACCATTCAGAGCCGCGGGCCGGAGGATTTTCGTCTTGAATGCGCCGTCCCTAATAAAGTGATCGCTCGAACCGGCCGAAGAGAGGGAGTATGGCTGAGCCATACTTTTTGCAGGAGTATCGTCATGCGTAAGTGTCCGAAACATCACATTGAGTTGGTGTCTTTCTGCCCAGCGTGTCGGGGTTCGGTGCGTTCCAAGCGGAAAGCGATTTCATCACGCAAGAATGGGAAATTGGGTGGACGGCCGCCAAAACCGAGAACGACACGACGCAATAGCATCTGAGTTGGGTTCTGGTGCAGATACGAACGCTAAGTGAACCCCGCTTAAGGAGGCCGCTCTTGGTCTGCCAATTAAGCTGCCATCACACGACGCCAGATCGCGGTGGAGTGGATCCGAAGTGGGCCGGAATCGCAAACTGGTGCTTATGGACCTTCTGCACCAGCTCAATTCCGACGATGACCCGGCGGGCGTTGTACAGCGGCCGATCCAAGCCATAGGCGTGAAAAGCGTTGCATCGAAGCTCGTGTCGTTCGCATCGAGACTTGTGTCGACGGTATCGAGGCTCGTGTCTGCTGCATCGAAGCATTTGTCCGCAGTAAATGAATACGTGTCGTTCACAACTGAATGTGTGTCTGCAGTAACGAAGTACTTCGTTACTGCAACGAAGCTCGTCGTTACTGCAGACACGATCGAGTCCACAACAACGAGGCTTATGTCCGTCACGGATGAAAGGCCTGTCGACTGCAAGTGAAAGGAGGTGGTAACCAAACGCGCCCTGGAAAGATCTTTGCAATATCAAAACACGAGTCGCAGCCCAAGTTGCACCTGCCGATTCGGCACCGCCGTCCCGGTGATGCGCCCCGCCTGGGGCGAGCCGATGGTGGCATTGGGCCTGCCGAAATGTGCCGTGTTGGTGAGATTGAAGAACTCGCCGCGCAATTCCAGCCGCGTCGTTTCCCTCAAGCGGAAGATGCGCCCGACGAGGAAGTCGAGATTCACCAGCCCAGGCGCGCGCAGCACGTTGTGTCCCGCACTGCCATACGTGAAGGCCGCCGGCACGGCAAACGCCGCCGGATCGAACCAGCGATCCACGCTGCGTTCACCGCGCGCGAGACGGCCATCGCTGAGCCGATTCGGGCGCACCGCGTTGGTCGTGTTGGCCGGATTGCCTGCGACACCGGGATTGACGGGCTGACCGGTTTGCGCCACCAAGATGCCGCCGATCTGAAACCCGCCGAAGACGGCCCGCGCAAGTTTTGATCCTCCCAGCCATCGGCCTTCTCGCCCGAACGGCAGATCATACACATTGCTCGTCACAAAGCGGTGTTTGACGTCGAAACCCGATGGCCCCTTTTCGGCATTCGTGTCGAACGAATTCTGCGGAATAATCGGACCGTTGCCCGTATCTTCACCGTCCGTGGAGTTGTCAATCGACTGGCTCCACGTGTAGGAAGAGAGCATCGAAAAGCCATTGCCGAAGCGCCGCTCGACCTTCGTTTGCAGCGAGTGATAGCTGGCGTGGGCGAAGCCCGACAACGTATTGATCGCGCCGAAGTCTAGAAACAGGCGGCGCGGCTGTACTGCGCCCGGTCCCGGCTTCGGAGCGTTGATGTCATTCTGGCCTCGCAGTTTTGCGGTGCCGGACCCGACATAGCCGATCGACAGAACCCAACCGCGCCACAACTCGCGCTGGACGTCGATGTCCGCCTGATAGATCTCGCTCTGCGGAAAGTCTTGCGGCTGACCATATAACGCCGGATTTATGGCGCGCGCAGGATTCAGCCCATCCGCGGGGAACCCATCGGACAGTTTCAGGCTTGTATTGGCTGCAGTCGTCGGCGAGTTGATCGCAATACTGACGAAGTGCGGCGGGTTGGCCGCGCCCGAAACGCTGATCGCGTAGAAGCCGGTACCGCCGTAAAAGATTCCGAAGCCGCCGCGCATGACCGTCTTCTGATTGAGCTGCCATGCCAAGCCGACGCGCGGCGCGAAATTGGTTTTGTCGAGGTCGGAGAAGGTTTCGTCACGATGACCGCCGTCGCGCGCGTGGACGAGCGTGCCGTAGGTCGGGCTGCCCGGCGTGTAGTCGAAGGACGCCTGCCGGTTCTTCTCCTCGCGCTGGCGCGTTTGCAGTTCGTAGCGCAGGCCGACATTAACGGACAGCTTCGGCGAAATTTTCCAACTGTCATTGAGATAGCCGCCGTAGTAATCGACCAGGAAGGTGCCCAACTGCTGCGTCGAAATTGAAGCTGAACTCGTCAAACCTTAACATGAAGGCTGCACTCGTCGTCGAAGCGGGTAAAACACCTATCTATGGAGACTTTTCAGAGCCGATCCCGGCAGACGGCGAGGTGCTCGTTACAATCAGCGCCGCCGCACTGAGCAACGTTGTCAAGAGCAGGGCATCGGGAACGCACTATAGCTCCTCTGGCCAGTTTCCTTTCGTTGTGGGGATTGATGGAGTGGGCCGTCTCGATGATGGCCGTCGCGTCTATTTCGTGCTTCCGCATGCCCCCTTCGGAAGCATGTCGGAAAAGACGGCAATACGGTCTTCTCAGTGTGTCTCGCTGCCGGATGAACTGGACGACGTAACTGCCGCTGCAATCGCAAACCCCGGCATGTCGGCATGGGCTGCGCTCAAAGAACGCGCCGAGCTCGCGGTCGGGGAAGTAGTTCTTGTAAACGGAGCCACAGGCGCGGCGGGCCGCCTGGCTGTTCAGATCGCAAAATATCTGGGGGCAAGAAAGGTCGTCGCAACAGGCCGTAATAGGGAAGTGCTGAAATCGCTCGTTGACTTGGGGGCCGATGTGACAATCCCGCTCGGTGACGGCGGCGATGCGTTTGAAGATGCCTTAAAGGAGCAATTCAGCGGAGATGGGGTTGATGTTGTTTTGGATTACCTCTGGGGGCAAAGCGCGGAACGGATTATCATTGCAGGAGCGAAGGCGGGGAAAGATCCGGTACCGATCCGATTCGTACATATCGGTTCGGTGAGCGCACCGGATATTACGCTTCCTAGCGCGGCTCTTCGTTCTTCGGCCATCACGCTCATGGGAAGTGGCATCGGCAGTATCCCGGTGAACCGCATGGTCAGGGCAATCGGTGATCTGATGAAAGCAACGGTGCCCGGAGGCTTTCAAATCACAACTAAGACCGTTCCGCTATCCAATGTGGAGAACGTCTGGACCACGGCTGAGAGCATTCCCCGTACTGTATTTCAGATACCGTAAACCCGGCTCGCTGACGTTGCACAAAGGACCCCTTTTGAAACATCGGCTTTTTCCACATGGCCGTATCACGCCCGACGCTGACATCCGGCCGGCTACCTGATCGATCCTCACTGGTAAGGTTTACGTTCTCGGCAACGTTTGGACTGGATCCGGACACCGCGCTCTGGCCATCAATGCACACAGTCACGACCTTTGCCTCGTAGGAAGCCGGGTCTTGAACCCAGTAACGAGCCACAGCGTGCCATGTAGGATTTTTTCAATTACTGTGGCGAGTTTTTTCAACAACTGTGGCAAGAATTTTCATTAATTCTGTCAACCTACAGCGCGTCAGTTCCGTCCGTTGGCAATATCTCCCGTTTTAAACCGACCTTCCCGCCCATGCGGCTCATGAAGCGGCTCGGCGCCGTGAAAGCGGAGACGATGACGCTTGTGGAGCGGGCACTGCAGATCAGCCTCGGCATGGTGAAGCTGTGAAGGTACCGAGCCGTCGGCGGGGAACATCTGGCACTTTTGAGGGCGCGCCGATGCGGTGCTCCGCATACTTGAGAGCCGCTTTCGGAGGGGCGTACACTTTCATGTGAGGGGTTCAGTCCGTATGACGAGATGGCTTCTCATCCTTGGCGTCATCCTTTGTCTGTTGCTGCTTCTGCCCACCGCCGCTGGCTCACAACGCGACTTCCGGGGCGGATGGAGCAACACCGGCTGCTGCGCCCCACGTGGACGCGTGATCGTATAGCTTACGCCACCGTGAATAGCGAGTGAAACTGCCAAGCAGGATGATGTGTTCCCTTTCGACGACGCATCCTGTCTCCCAACCGAGAGAAGAACGGGGAAAACGCGGCTCACTTCCGGTCGCTGTGTCCGAGATCCTTGTCTGGCGCGATGCGGTCCCGCACCAACTGCTTCAGTTCCTTCAGCTCGGGAAATTTGCCTTCGTGTTTGCGCGAGAAAATAACTTCCCCATCCAATCGGACTTCAAACACCGCGTCTTTGCCGGGAATCAAGGCCACCTCCACGACTTCTTTCTCAAATGTCGTCAAAAGCTCCTGCGCCATCCATGCGGCGCGCAGGAGCCACCGGCACTGAATACAGTATTCGATTTCTATTCGCGGCGTCATGGGTTGCTTCACTGGCATCAACTGCGGAAAGGCCGATCTTACTCTCGCCCCTCCTCCCTCTGCAAAATCTGGTATCGTCTACCTCACAGGAGCACGTTATGGGGAAACGTTCCGCCTCGATTTGAACCAAGCGTGGGAGGCCGTCGATATCCAAACGGGAGCGGGCGTGGTCATCCCCAAGGGTTCCCACAAGGCCGCTCGCGTACTGCATCGAACCTCGCGCCACGCGACGGAAGAACCGTGGCTAGTCGTCACGGTCCAGCACAAGGGCAAGCCGGTATCGGCCGGACTGCGCGAAGCGTACTGGCGCCAATGGGAAAGGCACCACATTCCGGAACTCCGGGTGACGATCGAGGAGTGGAAGGAGAACGCACAGCCTTCCTCCCGAAAGACACGGCCCTGACCAACCGCCTTGAGGCGCTCGAGTGGCCCGTGGGCGGCTACGGCCTCGCGTGCCCAAAGGCGCCCGTCGTCAGTTCGGCCTGAACGTCGGCTTTCTCCGATGAGATCGTGAGAACCTCAACGCGCTGGCCTTCTTCGAGTTCCTGCAAGCGAACTCTCACGCCGTTCCTGAACTCAACGGCGTCGCGGTACGTGGGGCCTCCGCGGAAAGCTGTCGGAAGGTCACCGTTTCGGTTGCACAGAGACCGTGAGCTTGCTGGAGTGTCGACGAGATCCCGTGGAGCACCAGTTGAGCCCCGTCGGAAACGCAAACCGCGCGGACTATGGATTGGCCCGGAAACGCGAAGAAGCTTTTGAGCATCGCCATCAGCCGTTCGGTTGTTTGGTCGGTTAAAGATACTCGGGCGAGGTGAGCCCTTTCGATTGCTTTTTTCCAATTCGCTGGTGGGATTGAATGGCATTTTCAGAGCGCCCGCGCCCCATGAGGTGGTTTTTCGTCGGTTTATTACAAGCCAGAACAAGGAAGAACCAATCAGAATGAAGGTAGAATCAAGAATCAAGTTGGGAAGCTGGACAGCAACGGAAAAAAGCGTGGCTTGTCGTGGCTCAATTCCGCGTGTCTGTCGGATTCACGTGTGGCTCCTGTCGGATCGCATACAGCGATGTAAACGACTGTTGGCTAGACGTTTAATGTCGGCGAGTGAAAATATCCTTCTGCCAGCCGAATCCTAACTCACTATGACGTATTCTCGACAACGACTTAAGAAAGTTACGGCGCTCAAAAGAGCGGCTGTTCGAAGGATCCAAAGCGCCATCGCTGAGATCGATGCGTCGCCAAGCCGGAAATATATCCAGGAATTTAATCGCGAATTCCAATCCTTCCAGTCCGTTTGCGATACCGCGGAAATCCTCGAACAAGCGCAGCATGCGAACTTAATCTGGGTAAGCGATTACCACGCGCTTGTGCGAAGCCAAACTTACGCTACCGAATTTATCCGAGAGTTAGCCGAACGCAAGAACGATCTCGCCATCGCTGTTGAACCGGTGTTTGCTCGAAATCAGGAAGTCCTGGACGTCTGGATGGCCGGCAAGATTTCCGAACAGGAATTCCTCGATCGTGTCCACTATCAAGAGGAATGGGGTTGCGAGTGGGAGGGATACAAAGCGATTTTCACCATCGCGCGCGAACTGCATATTCCGATTTATGGGGTCGACTGCCATCCCAGAAATGACATGCGCAGCATCAGCCGTCGCGACCGCGGCGTCGCGCGCCGCATCGGGCGATTGATGGAAAAGAACCCGGAACGAACGCTGGTCGTGATCTTCGGCGAGTCGCATCTCGCGAGCAACCATTTGCCTCGCCGCGTTCGCGACATTCTCGCGAGCAAGGCAATCGAGTCGAAGGAATTGCTCATTGTTCAGAATATCGATGCTCTGTACTGGAAACTTCAGGAGACGGATTTCGGTGAAGCCCGGGCCGTGCGTGTGCGCGACGATTACTACTGTGTCTTCAATGCGACACCTATCGAAAAGTACGAGTCGTTTCGCCAATACCTGCACAAATGTATCGAGGAGGATTCGTGCGGAGATTGGACCTGACGACATGGTCTTCACCAATGGCCGTGATCCGCACATCAACAACGGGAACTGGAACAATCCCATCCCCATCGCCCCGAACCCCGGCTCTGCCGCCATTCGTGACGTTTGAAGCTCTCGGCACCGCGGGATGGGAATTCAGAAAAACCAGTGCGATGATGACAGTTGCGTAGAGAATGGAGGTTCGCACCTCGACGACGGATGCGTAGTGAGATAAACTTTGAGTTCAAACATAGGCATACTGGCGGATTTTTATCCTAAAAAAACAGGCACCGTCGTCGCAGTAGAACCCCATGGAAATGGATTTTCCTAGGCGGATTAATGCCCGTGCTCTACCTCAAAGGAACTGCAAGCGCCATTCTTCCATGTTGCAACGTAACTCACGCGGTCCTGTAACAGATCAAGTTGAAACGCGATGTTACTTGACAAACGACCATCCGAATCAAATATTGGCCCTACCTTTCGAAGTCCCATTCTCAAAGACGCCCGCGGAGTCGGTAAACCATAATTTTTCGGAAAAACGTTCGGGATTCGCGGGCGCCCCTTTCGGGCTGCCACTGGCTGGTTTCGGAGGCCAGTACAACGTTTCTCGACAGACCATGCCGCCCCGCTGGACGTAAACGGCAGTTCCAGCGGGACGTAGTCCGCTGGCAGCAGTGGGGGTTCGATCCGGTCGCACGGCCTCCTTATATACACAAGGACGCGGGTTTGCCTGGAGTGCCCCAATCGCACCAGCCGCGGCGGCGTGGTTGAGGCATTCTGTCGAAACCACTCTCGCGTTGGGTCCATTGTTGGTGACAGATTGTCAAGATGCTCACTGATGGCTTGACGATTCGCGAACGTTCCGATCATTCATACGAGTGAAACAATGGCGGCACGGACTGTCCGTTCAGTTTCGTGCCACTTTTGTTAATGCGCGCCATGTCCGTAGCCGCGCCAACCACAATGAATGGCCGCCCGCCTATGTTGGGATTATCCAAGCTCCGCGTCCGGCCTGCATTTTTACTGGTCTGATTAACAAGGGAGCAAGGAAATGAAAACCCTCTCAGTCTGGACAGCAACTCTCGTGTCGCTGGCCATCTTTGGCCTAACGGGCTACGCAAGCCCGTCGGGATGTCCAGCCCATATGCCGGCGGGAACAATCATCCGACTTTTTCCGGATGAGAAACTTGTCGCCGACGTGACTTCCGGTCCGGTGATTTTTACGATCACTTCCGATGTTCGATTTATTTCCCAATCGCCCTCCGCTCCTCTCACGTGGTTCGAAAGTGCTCAGGCGTATTGTGGAATCGAGGCAGGCGGGACGGCTCTCGGGAAAGGCGCAAATGCGCATCCTTTTGACTTCGATTCTCACTCCCGATTATTGCGAGTGCCCCATCGACGCAAAAATTCTGGAAGCCGGTGTTATACCGTCCGCAATGACGTCGTGATTGGACGCGGGCACGCAGGGCGCGATGCTTTTCTGCTGCTGTTTCCGCCCACTACGGTGTACCAACTGATTCGCATTCCCACCCGCGGCCCCCGTCTTCTCATCGATTCTGAAATGCCCATTGTGATCAAGCTGGTGGAGCCTGTCGAACTGGGGCAATCTTCCGATGCGCAACAAGCCGCGGTTGTGCCAGTAGTCCGCTGGCAGTAGGGAAGGTCATTTTTCCCGGGTTCCGTTCGTGGGGTTTTAGGGATCCGTATAGATAAGGATGTCAGACGAACCGGCAACTCGTGGACGGTGTTTCCGCAGGCAACATTCTGCCAACCACTGAGAGCGATTTCGTTGAGAAACAAGTCGTATTTAGTTTTTGCGGACGACAGCCGTTCAAACCACATAACTCATCCCGTTATGTTCAAAATCACGAAAGTGACCAACTGCCTACCGACTTGTGGCATGAATTCCGATGAGACGCTCGCATGGACCGGCGGAGTCTGCTGTCCGGACCGACTGGCCATGCTCAATGAGGCACAAAACCGATTATCACGCGATCATTTTATCGCTCGTCGAACCTGCACAACAACGGGTACGCCGCCGTTTCGCACTTGTCATCGTTCAACAGTCGATCGCCGTTGATGCCGATTTATGTTGCCAGCTTGACTTGAAGATGCAAACTGCAGAAGCAGCCGGTTTTCGATCTTTCTGACAGCTGGTTCCTTCCGATAATGGGAATGAGTCCGTGAATGTGCTTCCGCGATGCAGTCGCGCTGTGGGTGACACAATCCCTGTAGGTCGTCCCGCTTCCCGTTCCGGACAATCTGAATCGTCGGCAGTCCATCCGTTTCGCTTGGGGATCTACCCAATGTCTGCACGGCATGCCGATAGTTTCATAAAACAGAAGACGACCAACGAGGCCAAACCAGATGCCTTCAAGGGATCCATGCTGAAGAAGTCGCTGGCCACGATCTGCTCCCAATGTCTTCGCAGGAACTCCCTCCAGGTCGTCTTCTGCGCTCGTTGCGGAGCTGGCTCGATGCCGTGCGCTCTCAGAATGTTCCGGATCGTGTTGTGTGCCAAGTCGTGGCCTAAGTTGGCCAATGCACCCTGTATTCGCCGATAGCCCCAAGAGCGATTTTCCTCAGCCATGCGGACAGCCAAAGCCGCAATTGCCTGAGGCGTTGGCCGCCGGCCCGAAGTTCCACACGCCGCGCCCGCATAGCTTCGGCCAATTAAGTTTCGGTGCCATATCAACAGAGTTTCAGGCGCAGCGATGGTCGCCACTTGCCCCAGCATCTTCCGCTCAATCTTTTTGGCTTTCGCCGCCAGTCGCCGCCGTTGGTCGTCGTTGAACTTGAGACGCCGGTTAGTCGCCTGTTCTCGAAGGACGCGATTCTCCTCGATCAGATATGAGATCACCTCCTGCTGATGGCGGCTCATCCAGCCAGCGACAACTCCCACCACAAATGAAAATGGATCCACAGAGAGGCGCACCGCCGATACTATGGACGAAGCTGAGGAGAGATCTCAAGCAATCTCAACGAGATGGAATTTTTGAACAGTACGGGAGAACCCTTAATCGGATAATCCTTGCCGTCGAATTTATACGCGGCTTCCGGTTGGAGCTTGTTTCCCTAAGCATCAACGGTG
>Ga0070707_100007379_pt1 | contig 10212 bp, 9 predicted proteins | sample KBSK5502metaG_FD_65468 | JGI IMG/M metagenome (GOLD analysis project Ga0070707, IMG submission 65468) | Corn, switchgrass and miscanthus rhizosphere microbial communities from Kellogg Biological Station, Michigan, USA - KBS K5-50-2 metaG | ecosystem: Host-associated > Plants > Roots >... | reverse complement strand
AGGAGCCAAGCGTGACGGGCACATCCATCGTGACGCCACCGCGCTCGACGGTATAGGTAACCACTTGCCCGGCGTGCCAGTGCGGCCGCGCGGTGGTGGGGTTGGTGAGTGCCTGGGCCCAGGACTCCACACTTTTCCCGTCAACCGCGACCACGACGTCACCGGTACGAAGGCCGTCTGGCTGGGCGCGTAACACGGTTACGGCAACCCCGTGTGAGCGCCAGGTGTGTTGGTTTGGGTTGAGCCGCGCACCGTCGGAGGGCGAAGCGAGGTGCAGCCAGACGAAGGCCACGCCCAGCGCAACCATGGCAGCGGAGGCGAGCAAGACAGCAACTCGGACGCGGTCTCGCTGATACATGGGCTCTCCCCATGGGCGCTCGGCGGGATACCAGAGATGGAAGATGGCGCATCGCGTCCCTTATTATAGCCCGCCGCCTGCCCTACGATGCGCCGCACGACCAGCACTTCGAACGGCAGGCGGCGCCGGCACGAGACGATGTAACGACTCACGCGCTGACCGACGCGTGACCCGTCGGTCGCCATCCGCACGTTGGGGCAAGTCGCTCATCAGAGGCTCCAGCACCCGCCGGCGCTCGCCTGGCAGGTAGGACGTGAAGTCACCACATCACGATGGTCAAGGTCAACCTCGGAGTGTCCTCACATCATTGCACAGTGACCGTCAGGTTCATGGATGGATGGATGCTGCACGTGACCTTGTAGGTGCCGGGCGTATCGAACGTCACGTCTTTGGCCGGATCGCCCGAGTTCATGGTGAAGCCTGGACTCTGGAGCGCGTGTGGCCCCTTTGCGCCGCTGTCACAGGTGCCATCTGTGCCCAGGCAGATGGTATGCGTTGCGCCGGTTCCGGCTGGATCGGTGAAATGCACCGCCTGCCCCACCTTGACGGTGATGCTCGTCGTGCTGAAATCTGCCGCAACCATGCTTACCTCATTCGGGCCGGTCGTCCGCTGGCCGCAGGCGGCCAGCATGAGCAGTACAAGGGCCAGGAGCGTACCAGTACTGCTGATGCGTGTCTTCACGGCGGAATGTCCTTTCGTGCAACAACTGACGTGACGTATATGAAATGCACGCTGTGGCAGGCTACCGCCGCTTGCGCACCAGGAGCCAGATGCCCAGCCATAGCGCCCAGATGAGATAGAGCGCCTCGGCCAGATAGCCCCCGATGGTGCGCACGCCTTCCAGCGTGGGGGTGAGGCTGCCGAGGTCGCCGGCAGTCAGCTCGACCCACATCACGACGGCCGCCAGGAGCCACCCCAGCCCGGCGAGGACGCCAAGCACCGCCAGCACAGGGTTGAAGAGCCGGGCACCGAGCGCCAGCACGTTAGAGGCGAGGAGCCAGATGCCGATCACCCCAAGTGATGTAGTGTCGAGGATCTGCGCCGAGACGGCCGGCAGCCAGTGCGGCAGCGCGAAGACAGCTGTTGCGACCGCGACGACCACGCCCGCAATGCCGATGATCTCGACGATGCGGGCTGTTCCTGGCCCATTTGCCCCTTCTACCCTACTGGCCCCGTGCGAGATGTCGCGCGCTGCTAAGCCGGCTGCGATCCACCTGGCGATGGGAATCATGCCGAGGTAGAGCACGAGGGTCGCGAGCAGCAGCAACAGACTCAACGACGAAGGGAAATATGGCTTCTCCCCGACGATGACGAGCGCAACGCCGCTGGCGATCGCGGACCAGCCGACGAAGCGGCTGCGCTGGGCGACTGAGGGCATAGCCGAGGGTGTCGTGCGCGCGAGAGTGTTCATGGCAACTGTCCCTTTCACTGCGGGCGATCTGCCGCCTCCCGGCGTTGCCCGTGCGGTCGATGTTGTCTGACGACGATTCTTCGCGGCCTATATCAGCTTGCCAGCTCGAACCAGTGGCCTCTCGCTACGCGCTGGCGCCGGGGTGGCGGCGAGCAGGCGCCTCCCTACGCCGATGAGCCAGATCGGCACGCCCAGGAAGTAGGCCAGCGCGCCAGGGATGGCCAGGACGATGGCGGCTCCGATGAGCGCTGGAGACTGCTGTGCGAGCGTTGCGAGATGCGTCACCAGTGCAGGATTGAGCGCGCTGGCCAGGACGAGCAGGAAAACGAGGCCACCCTCCAAGGCCAAAGTCGCCCCCGTCAGCTCGCCCAGCCACGCCAGCCGCGGCGACAGAGCGCCTTCGGCGCGTCCGAGATGGTTTGCCAGAATCATCCAGACGCCGAGCAGCACGAGCCCGCCCAGCGTGAAGGGCAAGTTCACCGCGAAGTTGATCACGCGCGCCACCAGCAGCATCTGCGCGATGATGGTCGTCAGCAGTCCAAGAACGCCGAGCGTCATGGCGGCCCAGCTCAGGCCCCGCCGGCGCTGGGCAGTGAGCTGATACAGCGCCACGGGCAGGGGCAGCATGAAGATGGAGCTGAACAGGCCGGCATTATCGCTGAGCGGGCCGAAGACCTGCGAAGATGCCCCGCCGGTTGCAAGCGCACGGGGAGCCTCAAGCGCATAGAAGAGGAACAGGGCCACGTCCCCAATGACCGCGAGGCCGGCGCTCACATATGCCGACCATCCGGCATAGCGGCGGATGCGAACCGTCTCCAAGAGTGGCATGGCTACCTCCCATGGGCTATCTACGGCGTCAGCAGCACCATGCTGCCCACCGCTGGGAGATCGAGCGGGAGCTTGCGCCAGGTGTCGCCATAATCGACGCTGTGTCAGACCTCGCCGTTGCCAAGCCCGGCGTAGACCCAGCCCGACACGACAGGATCGGCCAGCAACGCGTAGGGCATGGCGGTGAGGGGTTCGGGCAGCCCGCCGGAGAGCTTCTGCCAGGCCGCGCCGCCGGTAGCACGGAAGATGGCGGCCTGAGCCTTGCCTGCGCTGTGCGCCTTCCACGGACTCGGCGCTACCGAGGCATACCAGACCTCAGGATGTGTACAGTCCGCGGCTACTGCCCAGCCATAGTGTCGGTCGAGCCCAGCGCTGGGCTGTGTCCAGGTCACGCCGGCATCACGGCTGATTGCGACGCCCGCACCCGTACCGCCGCCCTCATAGACCCATCCGCTGTGGGAGGGGTGGTACGCCAGCGAGTGGCAGTCGCGCAGCGCCCCGCGCCGGTGCCCGCTCCACGTCTTCCCACCATCAGCGCTGCGTACGACCGCACCGGCCTCTATTCCCGCGATGATCACACCTGCATCATCTGGCGCAAGGGCGAGCGCCTGCACGTAGGCGGTGAACGGCGTCTCGGCGGGCGAGAACCAGAGCCAGCGCGAGCGAATCCTCCGAAATCCCTCAAGCTCTTGCCAGGTAGCCCCGCTGTCGTGCGACACATTGAGCAGCGCGGGCTTGGTGCCAGCGTACACCGTGCCTGGCGAGGTCCGGCTTACAGCGAGCGATTTCACGATACGACCGGCCAGCCCTGATGGGCGCCATGTCTCGCCGGCATCGTCCGAGCGCAGCACGCCATCTCCCTGCGTGCCGGCGTACACGATGCAGGGATGAACTGGATCGGCGGCCAGACAGCGCACATCTCGCTCGGCGAGGATCTCGGCGACGGACCATTCTCTAGTTCCCTGTTGTGTAGCGGCACGGGCTACACCGCGACCAGTACTTGCGAGCAAGACCGTCGTGCTCACTGCGTAGCTCCTTAGGCTTCGCTCCATCACACAAGGGATGTCGGGAGCTTGTTGCTCGTCTTCAGCCTACCTGAGGAGTTGTCCTGCCGTCATGGGAGCAGTGTCATCACTTGTGTCCTGATTGCGCTGTGACAGCAGTCATCATGCGGCTACTCGCATCACCGGCTTGATATGGCGTTGTGCGAGGGGATCGAGCCAGGTGATGGGCTGATCGAGGGTGTAGAGGTTCGGCTTGTTGCCCGGCACCGGCTGAGGGCCAGCTGCATGCGCATCTTGTTGGTGAGCTCTCACATGCAGGCGTTCGCAGGCGTTGGTAGGCAGCCCGCAATAAGCGGGGGGAGAGGCTCACCCGCGCCGGGTCTCAGCGCCGTGGCGCGAAAGAAGGCGCAAGCCGTGAGATCGTCATGCCTGAATGGGAGACTGTTGGCCTTGTTAGCGCAGCCGATGGGCACGTTGATTGCCACTCGGTCGCGCACAATATTATAGCCGGAGATGCGCGCCGCCGCTGGTCTGGGCACGGGGCCCGGTCGTCCGCGTCCTGCCGCCAGACCCGTGGGCGCCGTGCAGGCCGAAGACGAGCATGCACGGCGCGCTGTGGCGGGCATCCACAGCGCACCGACGGCAATGCCGCACGACTAGCTCGGTGATGTCTAGTGCCAGCTTGTCGCTCACGTGGAGTGCGCGTAAATGTAGACCGCGCGACCGCCCCATCCCTTACCCCGCGAGCACCTTGCGGGCGTCCGCGAGCAGACGGGCGATGGCCTTGTTCTGCTCGATCTGCTCCTTGGTGAGGCCGGCGCCGCGTAGCGGCAGCTGCTGCTCGTACTCGCGCAGGCGCTGGACGGCGCGCGCGCGCCCCGCACGGCTGGCACGGCTGGCATACGCACGCGCCAGATCTAGCACACGCGCGCCGTCGCGCTCGTAGGCCGCCGCGCGGATCGCGCCGGTGTAGAGCATTGTGTAGCGGTCGAACAAGCTCTCGCGGTCGGCAGAGCGCGCCAGCGCCGCGCCGACCTGCTCCACCACCGCGATGGCCCGCGCGAAGCGCCCCAGCGCCGCCTCGATCTCCAGCGTATCCAGCAGCAATTCCGCCTCGCCGGCGAGCGCCGCGGCCTCGCCCAACGGGTTGCCGACCGCCGCGAAGAGCCGCTGCGCCTGCGCGTACGCCTCGCGAGACGCGTCCACCTCGTTGAGCCTGTGCCGCGCCTCGCCAATGCCGAGCAACGCCAGCGCCTGCGCGGCGGGAGCGTCCGCCGTGCGGAAGCGGGTCAGCGCCTCCTGATGAATCACCGCCGCTTCGTCCCAGAGCCCGCGTCGCAGCAGAATCCGCGCGAGGCCCACGTTCGCCAGCCCCTCGGCCAGCGGCTCTTCAAACTCGCGCGCCAGGTTCAGCGCGCGATTGAAGGCGGCTACCGCGCCGTCCAGATTGTCGGACTCTAGCTCGACCTTAGCCTCCCCCAGCGCCGCCACGACCCGCGCCTCCGTATCGCTCTCGCGCTGCGCCTCCTCGAAGGCCTCGCGTGCCAGCGTGCGTGCCTGCTCGAGACGGCCGAGTGTCAGCGCCGCCTCCAGCTCCACATCCAGCACGGCCGCGAGCGGACCTGGCTCACCGGTTTCGCGTGTAGACAGCTCGGCTTGCGTACGCGCCTGTTCGGCCAGGGTGCGCGCTTCGTCCAGCACGGCGCGTGTCAGCGCCAGGTGCGCCAGCTCGACGAGCGCCCGCGCGGCCGCCGCCGGTCGCCGCCGCTGCTCGAAGCGCTGTCTGGCGTCGCGCAGCCGCTGCTCCGCGGTTTGCGTCTGGCCACGCGTGCGGGCAATCTGGCCCAGACCAAGCTGGGCGAATCCCTCCAAGACGGGCTGCTCGGCCTCCCCAGCGATCTCGCGCACCTCGGAGAACAGGTCTTCGGCACGGCGATGGTTGGCGCGCCGGCGGTTGGCCTCGCCAGAGCCGAGCAGCGCCCGCGCCAGCGGCACCTGCGCGCGCAACATCTGCATCGCGCGCGCGGAGCGATCGAACACGGCGATGGCGGCGGCGAGCTGGCCGCGCCGCAGATTCACTTCCCCCAGCACGCGGTTGGCCTCGCCGGTGCCCAGGGCGCTGCCGGCGCTGTTGAAGAGCTGCTCGGCCTTGAGGCCATTCGCCAGCGCCTGATCGAGCTGTCCGCGGCGCAGCGCGAGCTCTGCTAGCCCTTCGGTGCCGTCGGCCGTGCCAAGCTCGTATTCCAGCGGCGCGGCCAGCGCCAGCGCGTCGCCGAAGAGCCGCCCCGCCTCGTCGAGCCGCACCGTCTCTAGCGCCAGACGCGCCTGGCCAAGCAGCGTATCCACCTCGCCGAAGAGGTCCCGCTCGCTCCGATACAGCTCCAGCGCCTCCTGATATGCCGCTGCCGCCTCGTCGTAGCGGCCAGTGCCCGTCAGCATGTCTGCCAATCCGCGCAGCGCATCGGCCTCCCCTAGCCGATTGTGCACCTTCGCGTAGAGCTTGCGCGCCCTGGCGTAGTACTCGGCGGCCTTCTCCAGATGCCCACGCAGCCGCTCGATATGCCCCAGCGCCAGCGACGCGCTGGCGCTGCCGCTCGCGTCGTTCGCCTTCTCGAAGAGGCGCAGCGCGAGGAAATAGCTCTTCCATGCGGCATCCAGCTGCCCGAGCTGGCGCTCGATGTGCCCCAGCTCCAGCGTGGCGGCGGCTTCGCGCGCCGGCTCGTCCGCTTCCTTATAGAGAGCGATGGCGCGCTGGTAGCTATTGGCGGCCTGCTCGGCGGCGCCGTTGCGGCGCTGCACCTCGGCCAGCGCGGCCCGACTTTCGGCGGCGTGGGCGGGATCGTGAAGCTGGCGAAAGACCGTCTCGGCGGTGACGAGCGCCTCGGCGGCCCGTTCCAGCCGGCCCTCGGCCAGCGCCGTAGCGCCGGAACGCAGCTGCGCCAGCGCATCTTCGCGTGCGGTATCAGGCACCTGTGTCATGGAATTGTCTCCACTCTTTCCTGCGCTTCGTTTCACCCAAGACTGTAAGGCGGAGCGGCGGCGGGCGTCAAAGCGCGCGGTCTGGTATCATCCAGGGTGCAGCAGCACAACCCGTACCTGAGGAGGCGCCCAGTGCCCGCGTTCTGGCTGGAGCTTGCCGTCACGGCCGAGCCGGAGGCGGTGGAGGCAATTTGTGAGCTGATGGGCCGCTACACGCAGGGCGGTGTCGCCATCGAGGAGCCGTATGCCCTGCTGGACGACGGCCAGGCAGCCGAAACGATCGCCGGCGCGCCGGCGACGGTACGCGTCTACGTGCCGGCGGACGCCGCCGGCGAAGAGGCCCGCGTGCGCATCGAGGAGGGGCTGTGGCACCTGCGCCAGATCGGCTTCGGGAACATCGGCGAGATCGCCACGCGTCGCCTGGCGGAGGAAGACTGGGCGAACGCCTGGAAGGAGCACTATCACGTCGTCCACCTGGGCCGGCGCACCGTCATCAAGCCGTCGTGGCGCGACTACAAGCCGCGGCCGGGTGAGGTTGTGGTCGAGCTGGATCCGGGCATGGCCTTCGGCACCGGCCAGCACCCCACCACGCGTACCTGCCTGCTGGCGCTGGAAGAGGCCCTGCGACCCAGTGACCGCGTGCTGGACGTCGGCGCGGGGTCTGGCATCCTGTCGCTGGCGGCGCTCAAGCTCGGCGCGGCGCGCGTGCTGGCGCTGGACGTGAGCACGGTGGCCGTGGAGGCGACGCAGGCCAACGCGCGCGCCAATGGGGTCGCGGACCAGTTGGACACGCGCCTGGCGACGCTGGAGGGCGCGGCGGGTGAGCCCTATTTCCCGCTGCCGCCGGAGGTGACGAGGCTCGGCACCGAGATCGGCACCTTCGACATCGTGCTGGCGAACATCATCGCCCGCGTGATCGCGCAGCTCGCCCCGGCGCTCGCGCGCGCCGTCTGCCCGGGCGGGACGCTGATCGCCAGCGGCATCATCGCCGAGCGCCGCCACGAAGCGGAAGCGCCGCTGCGCGCCGCTGGCCTCAGCGACATTCGCGACGTGGTGGAGGGTGACTGGGTGACGCTGGTCTGTAGGCGGGGAGCAAGCTGACGTGCCGGCGGGACGCTTTCTCATCCAGGGGTCAGTGCTGGCGGCAGGCGGCGAGCGCGAGCTGCCGGCGGAGGTGGCGCACCAGGCGCGCGACGTGCTGCGGCTGGCCCCCGGCGATACGCTGCGCCTGCTGGACGGCGCGGGCGGCGAGTATCCCGCAGCGCTGGTCGTGGTGGAGCGCAAGCGCGTCGTCGTGCGCCTGGGCGCGCGCGCGGAAGGGCACGCCGAGCCAGCCGCGCGTGTGGTGCTCTACCAGGGGATGCTCAAGGCGGCGAAATTCGAGTGGGTGCTGCAGAAAGGCACAGAGCTCGGCGTCGCCGCATTCGTGCCGCTCGTGAGCGAGCGGGCGGTGGCCGCGGCGGAAGAGGCTGGGGAGGCGAAGCGGCGCCGCTGGCAGAGCATCATCGCGGAGGCGCTGGAACAGTGTGGCGGGTGCTGGCTGCCGGAGCTACACGCGCCGCAGCCGCTCACCACCGCGCTGGCGGAGCTACCGCCCGGCGCCGTCGCGCTGATCCCCTGGGAGGGCGAGCGCGCCACCTCGTTGCGCGCGGCGCTCGCTACCGCCGTCGGCCAGGGGGGCGCATCGCCACAGCCCCGCGAGGTGCGCCTGTTCATCGGACCGGAGGGCGGCTTCGCGGCGGGTGAGATCGCGCTGGCGGTGCGCGCGGGCGCCATTCCCGTCTCGCTGGGGCCGCGTATCCTGCGCTCGGAGACGGCCGCCGTCGTCGCGGCGGCGCTCACACTCGACGCGCTGGGCGAGTCGGGTGCGAGAGGGTTGGGAGGGTGAGGGGAGTCTCCCAGCTCCCGTCAGTGTGGAGGCTGCTCCTTCAGAAAGTAGGTACTGACTGCCCGGGCGACTTCTTGTGGGGCCTTTTTGTCGATGCCAAAGTGGTCGAGCTTTGGATATTCCCGTGTTTCCGAGCGCGGGAGGACCACAGCCAGCCGCTCCATCGCCAAATTGACCCAGGAGCTAGCGCTTTTGCCCCCAAACATCAGCAGGACATCAGCCGTGATGGCGCGGTAGTTTTCATAGCTGCTGTCTAGCCGCGCCACTTCCTGATGTTCGCGCAGACTTTCATGCAGGAGACTCAGCCTCTCCTTGCGCTCAAGGGAACTCATGAACAGTGGCAGCAGGAGCTTCATAAGCCAGGGCGGGGTGTTGCGACCACGATCCGGGCCTGTGCCGATGGCGAACTCGACGAATGCATCGAGGTATTTCTGCTCGGCGAGCTTCTGCTGGTAGCCGGGCATCCACCCCATTGGGATAGACCCATCAATCGAGACGCCGGGTTCATACACGGCGACTTTGGTGAAAGCGGGGGTGCTGCGGGCCACTTCCAGGGCCACCAGTCCGCCGTAGCTGTGGCCGACGAGGGCGGATGCGCCAGTCTCGCGCTGCACGGCCAGCACATCCTCACACTCTTCGCGGATACTGTAGTCAGCGCCCTGGGGGCTGCTCAGCCCGCGCCCGCGCCGTTCGATGATATGGACGGTAAACCGCCCTGCCAGCGCGCGTGCGAAGGGAACGTAGTCGGCGGCTATGGAGAGGGCGCCAGGAATCACTAGCACAGATGGCCCGCTGCCCAGCGTGAGATAGCTGATCTTTGCCCCATCCTGGGAGACCACCGTGTGAGTGGTCTCGGTGGTGGCGCTCATGGAACTCGTGGTCATGCTTGCTCCCTCTTCAGCTTGAACATCAGGGCCTGGTGTAACCGTTCGGTGAGCTCACGCAACTGCTGGGCGTCTACGCCCGCGATTCCCAGCAACTGATCAAAGTGCGCGTCCAGCACGTGTCGTGCTTGCGCGACCAGCTCGTTTCCTTGTGGCGTGATAGTTACGAGCCGCTTGCGAGCGTGCGTTGTGCTTTTGGCCGTCTGGACATAGCCGTCTTTGGCAAGCTCCACCAGCATCGTGCTGACGGCCGGATCGCTGTATCCCAGCGCAACAGCCAGCTCATGCTGGGTCACCGTGCCGCACTGTTGCAGGACAATCAGGAAGAGGGCACGCTTGTACGAGATGCCCACCTGGGACTGCAACAGGTGATCGGCAGCGCGGTCAAGTGCGAACATGAATCTGCCCAGGAGGTAGGCAGGCGAAGCGTCCACCACGATGTAACCTCCTAATATTTACCAGTTAATATTAAGAGACTAACATATCGTGGGGAAACACGCAACCCTTTGTTGAGGAGCGCGGCCTCAAGCGCACGCGCCCACACAGGACAGGGTGCTTTGACGTACTGGGGGGAGAGGGATGTTATACGGTTTTGAACTTGGTGGTTGTACAATAGGGGCATGGCCAGACACATCCATCTCCAACCGCACCTCAGCATCGATGAGCTCGCGCGCCGCTATCGTGCGGCCAAAGAACCCAATGAGCGCAGCTGGTGGCAGATCCTCTGGCTGCTCAGCCAAGGGCACACCGCCGTGCAGGTCGCGGCCGTGACCGGGTATTCTGCCTACTGGATCGGGCAACTCGCCAAACGCTACAACACTGAAGGGCCGGCGGGCATGCACAATCGCCGGCACACCAC
>Ga0070707_100007378_pt1 | contig 10213 bp, 6 predicted proteins | sample KBSK5502metaG_FD_65468 | JGI IMG/M metagenome (GOLD analysis project Ga0070707, IMG submission 65468) | Corn, switchgrass and miscanthus rhizosphere microbial communities from Kellogg Biological Station, Michigan, USA - KBS K5-50-2 metaG | ecosystem: Host-associated > Plants > Roots >... | reverse complement strand
TCCAGGTCGGCCGCGCGCTCACTTCCGTCGGACTGCCGCCCGAACATCACCGATCCGATCTCGCAGGCACGAATCCCTCCCTCGACGTACAGCGCGACGGAGAGCGCCCATCCAGGATACTGATGCGGCGGGATGTGGGGCAACCAGCTCCGGGCGTCGAGGTAGAGCGCGTGACCGCCGGGCGGACGCACGATCGGGATCCCGGCGGCAATCGTCTTTTCGGCGAGGTACTCCACCGACCGGATGCGGTATTGCAGGTAGTCGGGGTCGAGTGCCTCGTACAGCCCGACCGCAATCGCTTCGAGGTCATACCCGGCGAGTCCGCCGTAGGTGGGAAATCCCTCGGTGAGGATCAGGGAATTGCGGCAGGTGGCGGCGAGGGCGTCGTCGTTCATCGCGAGAAAACCACCGATGTTCGCCATCCCGTCTTTCTTCGCGCTCATGGTGCAGCCGTCGGCCAGGCGAAACATCTCCTGCGCGATCTCCAGCGGCGACTTGTCGGCATATCCCGGCTCGCGGGTCTTGATGAACCAGGCATTCTCGGCAAAGCGACAGGCATCGATGAAGAACGGCACGCCGCGCGCTCGGCACAGGGCCGAGGCGCGGCGGATGTTTTCCATACTCACCGGCTGCCCGCCCTCGGAGTTGTTGGTCACGGTGATCATCACCAGCGGGATGTTTCCGGCATGGTCGTGCATGATCCGCTCGAGCGCCGCGACGTCCATGTTCCCCTTGAAGGGATGGATGGTCTGCGGCTCGTGCCCTTCGGCGATCGGGAGGTTGAGGGCCACGGCCCCACAGTGCTCGACGTTCGCCCGCGTGGTGTCGAAATGCGTGTTGTTTGGCACGATCGATCCGGGCGCCAGCAGTGCGCGAGCGAGAATGTGCTCGGCGGCACGCCCCTGATGCGTGGGGATCACGTGCCGGAATCCGGTGATCTCCTGGACCGACTTGACGAAGGCATGAAAGGAGCGCCCGCCGGCATAGGACTCGTCGCCTTTCATCATGCCGGCCCACTGGTACACCGACATTGCCCCGGTCCCGGAATCCGTGAGCAGGTCGATCAGCACGTCCTCGGCATCGAGCTGGAAGACGTTGTAGTGAGCCGCGCGAATCGCCGCCGCGCGGTGGGCCGCGGTGGTCTGGCGGATTGGTTCGACCGTCTTGATGCGAAATGGCTCGATGATGGTCTTGAATTTCACAGGTGCCTCGACGTATGGGCGGCCGCCACAATCGCGCGATCGAAGACATCGACGATACCGGCACGCTAATCGCCCGGAACGATAGAGGCTACATTGCATGAAGGCTCGACGGAGACCGACATCATGAACAATTCTTCAGTTCCTCGAATCATCCAGGGCGGGATGGGAGTCGGCATCTCCGACTGGCGCTTGGCGCGGGCGGTGTCTCTGCGAGGACAGCTGGGCGTCGTCTCCGGTACCGCGCTCGACACCGTGATGGTGCGCCGGCTCCAGGACGGTGACCCCGGCGGTCACATGCGGCGGGGCATGGCGGCGTTTCCGATGCCCGGCGTCGCGGCCGATGTGCTGCGACTCTATTTCCGTTCCGAGGGCCGACCACACGGCACGCCCTACAAGATGCTCCCGGTGTACAAACAGGTGATGAGCCAGGCTCGACAGCTGGTCACCGTGCTCGCGGCCTTCGTCGAGGTGTACCTGGCGAAGGAGGGACACCAGGGCATGGTCGGGATGAACCTCCTCACCAAGGTTCAGATTCCGACGTTGCCCTCGCTGTATGGCGCCATGCTTGCCGGCGTTGACGTGATCCTGATGGGGGCGGGTATTCCCCGGGAGATTCCGTCCGCGCTCGACCACCTCGCGCAACACCAACCGGCTTCGCTGCGGTTCGAGGTCGAGGGGCTTCCGTCCGGCCGGGAGGAGCATCTCTCCCTGGATCCGATGGGATTCTGGACCACGAGGCCACCGGAGCTTCGACGACCCCAATTCCTCGCCATCATCGCGAGCAACTCGCTTGCGACCATGCTGGCCCGCAAAACGAGCGGCCGCATCGACGGCTTCGTCATCGAGGGGCCAACCGCGGGAGGCCACAACGCTCCGCCACGCGGCACGCCGAGGTTCAATGAGCGCGGCGAGCCACTGTACGGGGAGCGTGACGAAGTGGACCTGATCGGGATGTCCGCACTCGGCCTTCCCTTCTGGCTTGCGGGCGGAACCGGGCGGAAGGGACGCCTGTCGGAGGCCCTGGCCGCGGGCGCCTCCGGCATACAGGTCGGGACGCTCTTCGCCTATTGTGACGAGTCCGGACTCGACGAGAGCTTGAAGAGTTCGGTGCTCACGCACGCGGCGCGCGGCGAGGTGACGGTGTTGACCGACCCGCGGGCGTCACCCACCGGATATCCCTTCAAGGTGGTGCACTGGCCGGGTGATCCTCGCACCGGAGTTGCACGAGAGCGGCTTTGCGACCTCGGCGGTCTCAGGCAGGCGTATTGGACTCCTGAGGGGAAGATCGGCTATCGCTGTCCCGGTGAACCAGTCGCCGCGTACGTCAAGAAGGGCGGCAAGGCAGAGGATACCGTCGGTCGCGAGTGCCTGTGCAACGCGCTGACCGCCGACCTTGGCCTCGGCCAGGTCCGCGCCAACGGTGAGGTGGAGCCGCCGCTGGTCACCAGCGGCGATGATCTCGAATCGATCGGAGCGTTTCTCGCCGGGCGGACCCACTACTCAGCCGGGGACGTGCTCGACTTCCTGAGTGGATGACTCCGCCGTGGGAGGCACGCACCGCCTAGTACCGGTAGTGCTCCGGCTTGTACGGCCCTTCCTGCTTCACGCCGATGTAGTCGGCCTGCTCCTTCGATAGCGTCGTCAGCTTGACGCCGAGCTTGTCGAGGTGGAGCCGCGCCACCTTTTCGTCGAGATGTTTCGGCAGGACGTAGACCTTCTTCTCGTATTTCGCGTTGTTGGTGTGGAGCTCGATCTGCGCCATCACCTGGTTGGTGAAGCTCGCCGACATCACGAAGCTCGGATGCCCCGTGGCACATCCCAAGTTGAGCAGCCGCCCTTCCGCCAGAATCATGATGCTGTGGCCGTCGGGAAAGACCCATTCGTCGTACTGCGGCTTGATGTTGACCCGCTTGATCCCGGCGAAGGTCTTGAGCCCGGCCATGTCGATCTCGTTGTCGAAGTGGCCGATGTTCCCGACGATCGCCTTGTCCTTCATTCGCGCCATGTGCTCGACGGTGATGATGTTCCTGTTGCCGGTCGCGGTAATGAAGATGTCGGCACTCTCGACCACCGTCTCCAGCGTGGTGACCTGGTACCCCTCCATCGCCGCCTGCAGGGCGCAGATCGGGTCGATCTCGGTGATCACCACCCGGGCACCCTGCCCACGGAGCGACTGGGCGCAGCCTTTGCCGACGTCGCCGTACCCGCAGATGACCGCGACCTTGCCGGCCAGCATCACGTCGGACGCCCGGAGGATCCCGTCGGTAAGTGAATGGCGGCAGCCGTAGAGATTGTCGAACTTCGACTTGGTCACCGAGTTGTTGACGTCGATCGCAGGGAAGAGCAGCGTCCCCGCCCGCATCATCTCGTACAGCCGGTGCACGCCGGTGGTGGTTTCCTCCGAGACGCCGCGCAGCCTGGCGGCCACCTTGGTCCACCGGCCGGGGTGCTTGCTTTGCTCCTGCTGAAGGAGGTTCAGGATCACGCCCCATTCTTCGGGGTCGGAGGCCGGGTTGAATGCGGGCACCACGCCCGCCTTTTCGAACTCGACTCCCTTGTGCACCAGGAGGGTCGCGTCGCCGCCGTCGTCCAGAAGGAGATTGGGTCCCTGGCCGTCGGGCCACATCAGCGCCTGCTCGGTGCACCACCAGTACTCGTCGAGTGTCTCGCCCTTCCAGGCGTACACCGCCACACCCTTGGGATCGGCCACGGTCCCCCGTCGCCCGACGACCACGCCGGCCGCGGCGTGATCCTGGGTCGAGAAGATGTTGCACGACACCCAGCGAACATCGGCGCCCAGGTCGGCCAGCGTCTCGATCAGCACGGCGGTCTGCACCGTCATGTGGAGCGAGCCCATGATCCGTGCGCCCGCGAGGGGGCGCTTTCCCTTGTACTCGGCGCGAAGGGCCATGAGCCCCGGCATCTCGAATTCCGCGAGCCGAATCTCGTTCCGGCCGAACTCGGCCAGCGAGAGATCCTTCACCTTGAACGGCTCCCGTCCCATGGCGCGGGTGAGGTCGAAGGCGTGAATGGTGGGGGCGATCGTTGTCATGGCTTCGGTGCTCCGATGGGTTACGACGCTCGAACAGCGTCAACGGTCAACGGTGAACGGTGAACGGGAACTGCCGCGATCGCCGAAAACAGCGCGGGACCCCTGGCGGCGGGATCCTGACCGAGCGATATGATTCGCGGCGGCTGGAATCCCGCCGAGTGGAGCCAGTCCCGAAGCTCCGACTCCTCGAATCCCAGCCACTGGTGCCCCATCTGTTCCCGGTACTCCACGTGTTCGTGGGGCCGCATGTCCACGATGAGCAGCTTGCCACCGGGTTTGAGCGTCCGGGCGACGCCGGTGAGAATCGGCAGCGGATCGGTGGCATGGTGCAGCACGAGAAAGAGGAGCGCGACGTCCAGCTCACCGGGGGCGACCGGCGGCGCCTCGAGGGTGCCGGATCGCACCTCCACATTCCGCAAGTCGTGGGTACGGTGTCGCGCGCTCTTCAGCATCGCCGCCGATTCGTCCACCGCAATGACCCGGCCGACGAAGGGGGCCAGGGCCGCCGTCATCGTGCCGGTACCGCACCCGAAATCTCCGATGGCCCACCCCTCATCGAGGAGCCCGAGCAGCGCCAGAAGCTCGGTGCGGTCTCCGAAAAGCTCCTTGCGCAACCGGTCCCATTGTCCCGCGGCGGAAGCGAAGAATCGTTGCGACGTCAGATGCCGCTCCGAAAGGATTTTCTGCAACCGCTCGCCATCCCGCCGGGCGGTCGGAGAGCCCGCCACCTCGTCCTTCACCGCATGCCAGAGGCGCCGCATGGCGGGATCGAGCTCGCGGGCAGGCATCCGGTACCAGTTGCTGGTACCTTCGCTCCGGGTCGATACCAGCCCATGGTCCGCCAGTACCTTCAAATGCCGGCTGACGGTGGACTGGGGGAGCTGCAGAGCGGCCTGGACCTCCCGCACCGTGAGCTCCTGCCGCTCGAGCACGAGCAACAACCGGCCCCGAATGGGGTCGGCCAGCGCACTCAGGCGGTCGAAGACGGCGGGGGCAGCCATTTCTTTGATCCGTATATCCGGATGGAAAGGTAGATGATTGTGGTATGGGTGTCAATGGCAAGGGGTCAGTGGTCAGGGATCAGTGGTCAGAGAACAGCCTTCCCATGAGCACTGATCCCTGACCACTACGCACTCCGCTGTGCACCCAACCCTCACAGGGATCGTCTCTTATCCCACCTCCCAGGGGTTCGTCGCCCCGGAAAGACCAGACTCCAGCCCTATGCGTATCACCGGATTGATCGCCGTCGCGGGCGCGCTGCTCGCGGCCCCGCTGGCGGCCCAGACCCCCGTATCGGCACCCGACACGTCCAAGCCAAAGGCTCATCAACCGCCCAGGATCGACATCTCGAAGCTCAAGTTCATGACGGGGTGCTGGGGTGCGGAAACCGGGAAGGACCAGAGGGCGGAGGAAATCTGGACCGCACCTTCGGAGAATCTGCTGGTGTCGACCACGCGCTACTTCAACAAGAATCGCGCGGTCGCCTACGACTACAACCGGATCGAAGTCACCGACTCGGGCGTCGTCCTGGGGATCACCTCGAAGGGGAAGCCGGAAGAGATCTATTTCATGAAAACGCTGGTGGACGAGTACGTGATGTTCGAGAATTTCGCCAAGAAGGAGTTCCCTCAGCGATTCATTTACCGTCTCGCTTCCGATGGGTCGCTCATTCCGCGCAATGAGGGCGACGGGCCGAGCTTCGAAGTGCGTCTCAAGCGGATCAAGTGCCCGGGGTCGGATATCAAGCTCAGGCCGTAGGAGAGAGTGATCAGTGGTCAGTGGTCAGTGATCAGTGGTGAGTGGGGGGGCGCGCAACCGTTCCGAGAGTTCCCGTGTCCTACGGGTATCCGATCGCCGCCCCCTGTTGAGGACCCCGCACATGCCCAGCCGTAACTCGATGTTCCGTTGGCTCTTCGGTGCCACAGCCGTGGTCCTGCTCCATGCCACCCCCGCCGCTGCACAACGCCGATTCGGCACCGAATCATGGAGCCGGGACTGCAACCGTGACGGCGGCCGCGACTCCGAGCGCTTCTGCCGAACCAGCGAATCGACGATGCCGAGCCCCACTGGCGCCCTGGTCATTGACGGGAAGACCAACGGAGGGGTCAGCGTATACGGCTCGAGCCGACGAGACGTGCTGATCCGCGCCCGGATCCAGGCCAACGCCCGTACCGAGGAGCGCGCCGAGGAAATCGCCGGTCAAATCCGGATTCGCACCGACGGAGGGAGGGTCTGGGCGGAAGGCCCGGAAACCGCGCGACGGGAATGGTGGTCCGTCAGCTACGAGGTGGAAGTCCCCTCCCGATCCGACCTCGACCTGCGCGCGATGAACGGCGGCCTCTCGATCGTCGACGTGAGCGGCGTGCTCCGGCTCGAGACGATGAACGGCGGGATTCACCTCGAGGCGGTGAGCGGGGACGTGGTCGCGGAGACCACCAATGGCGGGATGAACGTGCTGCTCGACGGCGACCGGTGGCAGGGGAAGGGCCTTGACGCCGTCACCACCAACGGCGGCGTGACGGTTCGCATTCCAGACGGTTACTCGGCCCACCTCGAAACCGGAACCGTTAACGGCGGGATCGACATCGATTTTCCGGTGACGGTGCAGGGCCGGATCGGGCGCCGGGTCACGACCGACCTCGGCCGCGGTGGGGCGACGATTCGAGTTACTACGACGAATGGTGGCGTCGTCATTCGACGCAGTTAGCAGCGAACGAGCGAGTAGCGAGGAGCGAAGAGGAGGAGCTTTCCCGCTTCGCTACTCGCTCTTCGCTATTTCCTGATGAGATATTGCACCTTCGCAAAGTACTGCGTCTCGGTCCGAGTCCATCCCGCCGCCCCACCGAAATCCCTGTATCCACGCGACGAGCCAAGGTAGACGAGCGAGAACGGGTTGAGCCGGTAAGTGAGCAACGGCTCCACGATGAGCGCCCGGTCGAAATTGTCATACTCGACGACCAGGCGGAGGAAGAGCTCGCGAGTGAACTGGAGATTGGTGCGGTTCCGTACGATATAGCCGCTGAAGATCTCCTCGCCGCCGGCCTGGAGGTCCGAGTGTTCCACCGAGGGGCTGAGAGAGACCCAGCTTGCCGGGCGAAGGGTGGCGGAGATTTCCCAATCGGTCCCGGTACCCATGACCGGGGTCGCGACGTTCCGGGCGATGCGGTCGCCGTGTCCCACGCTCAGATCGAAGCTCAGGTGCTTGGTCGGCGTGGCGTCGAGTCCCGCCGAAAAGAAATCGAGCCCCTGGAAAAGCACGCCACGAAACAGCTCGTCGCGGGCGCTGTACCCGAAGTTGAGCTCGGCCTGACCCTTGAATTGGGTCTCCAGGTTCAACTCGAACACCTGCTGCTTCCGCCGGCCTTCGAAATTCCACCCACGACTGACGAATACTCTCGGGGAAATCCGTTCGATGAACTTGTCTTCGGAGTAGAAATTGAGCCCCTGAAACATGGAAACCCGCCGGGAGTTGTTGCGCGTCTCGAAGCCGTTGTCCGCCCGGAACGTCGGGCTCGATGCGTAGTAGTCGAAATCGAAATACCAGGTCCGCCCGCTCCGCTCGACGCTGGTGTACTGCGCGTAGCCCTCGAAGGTCTCTCCGTCGAAACGGGCCGTATGCCTGCCGCGATCGAAAGTCAGAGTATCGACGCCCGTGGTGAGCGACGGGTCGTTCGGCTCCCTGGACTGGCTGCCGATCAACTGGAACTCGAGCTGATACTGCCCGGCGAAGGCGATGGTCCCGTCGATTCCTCCCACCGAGCCGCCGCCGCCCCCCGAGAGCCGCCGGTCGGTCACGATCGCTCCCAGCCAGGAATTGCGGCCGAAGGTACGGCGCCCCCGCACGATGTTCGAAACGCTTTTTCCTCCGCGGGCCGTGAAGCTCCGCTCCTCGAACGGCAGCAGGATCGGCGAGTGGTCGTCGCGTGCGCCCAGATACGCGATCGAGCTCCGGCCGGTGCGCTGCACCAGTTTCACCGCGGCGAGCGGGTCGTTGATGTTCCGGGTATACACGACGCTGAGGTTGGTGCCGAAGAGGTCGCCCCCCTCCTGGAAAAACGGCCGCCGCTCCGGGAAGGAAAGGGCAAAGGTCGTGTTCACGTCCACCTGCGAAGCATCGGACTCCACCTGGCTGAAGTCGGGATTGAGCGTGGCTTCGGCGGTGAGACCCGATTTGAACGCGTACTTGGCCGTGAGCGAGAGGTCGCCGTCCACCCTGCCATTGCGGAACCGCGACGTCGGGTCATCCGAGTCGTCGAGCGCACCCGACTGCGTCGCGACCGCCGCCGGAATCAGCTCGAGCGCCCCGCCGGGCTTGATCCCTTCGATACCGGTGAGAGTTCCGTATTGGCACAGCTCGCACGGATCGCCGCGCCGGGTGGCCGCCCAGGTGATATCCTGCTCGCTGCTCCTCGGACGTCTCCTCCAGAATGTCGCTCGCCAGGTCTGAACCGGCCGGTCGGGAAAGCGCAGGCTGGCGAACGGAATCGCCATCTCGACGACGTAGCCGTCGGCGGTCAGCTTCCCGCCCGACGTGTAGATGATGTCGAATCGCGAGTCGTCGCCCCGGCCCGTGCTGAACCGAAGGTCTCCCTGGATGCCTTTCGGATTGGCGAGGAGGTAGTAGGCCCACGAGGCATCGCCATAGGTGTCGAGCAGGATTCCGGCGAAATCGTCCTGGAAGATCGCGTCGCGGTCGGTGAGCGACGAACGAATCGTGCGCGGGTCGTCCTTGGCGAGAATGGCGACGTACAGGTTCTGGGTGTCGTAGGTAATCCACGCTTCGGTTTCGACTTCGGGCCGGCTGCTTTCGCGGGGGCTCACTTCGGTAAAGTTCACTGCGCGAGCGGCACCCACCCATCCCGGATCGGTGAGGTCGCCGTCAATGACGATTTTCCCCGATGCACGGGGAACGGCCAGCGATGGTTTCTGATTGGGGGTCCACCCCTCCTGCGCATGCAGCACGCGAGTGGGGGCGAGGAGGGACAGCGCAAGAAGGACGGCGGAACCGGTTGAGGGCATGGGAGGAAAATACAGGCAACAGGCAGCAGGCAGGTTTCCTGTTGCCTGTTGCCTGTTGCCTGTTGCCTGCTCCCTTGCCGATTACTGCCACCTGAAGATTTTCAACGCAATCGCAAAGCACACGACCATCCATGCGGCGACGATGGCGAGCTCGGGGGCAACCTGGACGAGGGTCGCCCCTTCGAGCATCGTCGCGCGAAGGGCGTCGTTGACCGCGGTGAGCGGGAGTGCCTGCACGAACGGCTGAATCACCTGCGGGAAGCGTGAGGAGCTGAAGAAGACCCCCGAGAACACCCACATCGGCACCATCGCCAGATTCATCAGCCCCGAGGCCCCTTCGATCGTGCGTGGCCGCGCGGCGACCAGCAGGCCGAGGCCGCCGAAGGCGAGCGAGCCCAGCAGGCAGATGAGCACCAGCGTCCCGATCGAGCCCCGCATCGGCACGCCGAACGCGAGCATGCCGAATGCGACGAGGAGTCCCGCCTCGAGCACCAGCATCGCCAGCCGGGAGATGATGAACGACGCGAGGTAGGCCGCCTTGGGCATCGGCGTCGCGACCAGCCGCTTGAGCAGCCGCTTGCGCCGTGCATCGACGACCGAGAATCCGATGCCCCAGATGCCGCTGCCCAGCAGGTTCATGCCGAGGAGCCCCGGCACCACGAAATCGATGTACCGTGATCCGCGCTCCTGAATGCGCGTCTCGGTCACCAGGATCGGATCGGCGCGTCCAGCTCCCCGCTGCAGCGCGTCGTCCACTACCCGGCGGGCGGCGGCGCCCTCGGGGCGGGTGTCGTCGAAGCGATACTCGACGTTGTCGGTGCTGTGGGGCACGACGATGAGCGCGATCCTTCCGGTCCGGAGCGCGCGCGCGGCCGCGGAATCGTCCATCAACGCGACCTCGACCAGCGGATGTCCCTCGAGACGCTTTGCCGTCTCCGCC
>Ga0070707_100007377_pt1 | contig 10213 bp, 6 predicted proteins | sample KBSK5502metaG_FD_65468 | JGI IMG/M metagenome (GOLD analysis project Ga0070707, IMG submission 65468) | Corn, switchgrass and miscanthus rhizosphere microbial communities from Kellogg Biological Station, Michigan, USA - KBS K5-50-2 metaG | ecosystem: Host-associated > Plants > Roots >... | reverse complement strand
CCGATTCGAACCTGGAAAACAACGTTCTCTGGTACTTCAAGAACTTTCAAAATCCGGCATCGCCGCTGTATCAGAATGCGTTTCTGCCCACTTACCCGGCTTCATTTGTGACGGACGCCCTGGCGGGGAATCTCCCGCAGGTGTCATGGGTGTTAGCACCGCTGGTGGACAGCGAGCATCCGCCTGCTCCTTCACTCTTCGGTGAAGACGATATGTCCACAATCGTGAAGGCCCTGACCGCAAATCCGCGCCAGTGGGCAGAGACAGTCCTGTTTGCAACCTACGACGAAAACGGCGGTTTCTTTGACCATGCCCCGCCTGTCACGCCCCCGCCCGGGACTCCTGGCGAATACATCACGGCGCCACCGGTTCCGGACCCGAACGTCCTCGGTAATCCACCGATTCGCGGGCCGATTGGATTGGGTTTCCGGGTTCCATTGCTGATCATTTCTCCGTTCAGCCGCGGCGGGCTGGTATCATCCCATCGATTCGATCACACATCGGTGCTGCGATTCCTCGAAACGCGATTCGGCGCTGAGGTCCCCAACCTGAGCGCCTGGCGGCGCTCGGTCGTGGGCGACCTCAGCAGCGCATTTAATTTCGCGGCTCCCGACCCGACGATTCCCGATTTGCCTTCCACACTTCCCCCAACACCAGAAACCCTGGCGGAATGCACCGTGACTCTGGGTGGCACGACGCCATATGCGGTTCCGAACCCGCAGAACTTCCCGACCCAGGAACACGGGAAGGCCCCTCGACCAAGCGGACCATGCACCGGGCACCAGTAGCCGTCGATGAATTTGCTGGTTTCACGTCCGGAAAGTTCGGGCATCTGACGGAACGAAGTCACATCGAGCAGAAGCTGGCCATTCAGATGCAGCGCTCGATATATGTCCGACGCGCTCGTCCAGCAGTATTTTCGTGCCACGCTTCCATACTGGGAACAGATCTATGCCGGCAGAACTCTCTATAGCCGGATTTATCGGGAGCGCGCCCGCCGTGCGCTCGCCTACCTGGATTGCATCGACTTAACGCGCGATGCGCGCGTGCTCGAGATCGGATGTGGACCCGGTTTCATCACCGCGGCAATGGCGCAAAGAGGCTTAACAGTTTCGGCCATCGATTGTCTGCAGGAGATGGTCGACCGGACGACGGTCGTCGCACACGAAGCGGGACTCGGCTCGCGGGTTTCCGCGCAGCTGGGCAACATCAATGATGTCCCTTTTGCGGACGCTACTTTCAAGCTGGTCGTCGTCATTGGCGTGTCGGAATGGCTCGTTTCGCTGCCGCAACCTCTGCGAGAAGTTTTCCGCGTTCTGAAACCCGGCGGGCATCTCATAATCTCTGCCGATAACAACTGGCCATTACATCAGATCCTGGATCCCATCGTTAATCCTGCACTGAAACCCATTAAGAGCCGGCTCGGCAGAATCCTCCGATCTGCGGGACTACGCACTCTTCAGCCTCGGGTTCACGCTTATTCATTGGGGGAATTCGATGATGAGCTGGCCAACTCCGGGTTCGAAAAGGTCGCAAGCCAGACACTCGGATTTGGTCCATTCACTCTCTTCAACCGAAAAGTGCTGAGCGAAGAAATCGGGTGGAAGTTACATCTGCACTTGCAAAAACTGGCGGACAAACGTGTCCGTCTGCTCCGGTCCGCAGGATTGGTTTACCTGGCTCTCGCGCGAAAGCCATGATCTCAATGGATGAAGTGGCAGAGTTACTTTGCTGCGTGCAATGTGGGCAGCCGGAACTCCGACTCTTCGCGGAAAAATTGATGTGTTCAGGGTGCGCCAGAACGTATGAAATACGGCCGCCGGGGATTCCCAGGTTGATTACAGATGAGGCAATGCGACGCAACGCTCACCACGAACTGCAATGGGACCGCACGTCTGCTGCGGACTACGATCAACTCTGCTGTGACAACGGCCCCGTATGGGAAGCCATCGATACGCTTGCGATGCAGTACTGCAGCGGCGAGTCTCTGGAGGTCTGTTGCGGCAGCGGGCGCTTCCTGGAAGTGCTCCGGGGCAGTTCGCGGGTGAAGAGAGTTCTGGGTGTAGATATCTCGATAGCCATGTTACGGACGGCCTGGAAAAGAGGACATCGCGGTCTGGTACAAGCGTCGGCGGATGACTTGCCGGTTCGAAGCGGCACAATGGATACCATCGCCAGTTCCGGAAGCGGGCTGTCGTTTCTGGATCGTGAAAAAACATATGCCGAGATAGCGAGGGTGTTGAGACCCGGAGGCTTCTTCGTGTTTGACCTGTTGAATTATTGGCCTTCCATCGTCGACTGCGCCTGGGAACGCTACATATCTAAAGGACGCCTTCCACTCCGTGAAGTCCTGCGCGAATACAAATTAGCCGGTAACATGCGAAACGCAAAAAATGAAGTCCAACTCCTCCGGCGCGCCGGATTGCAGATGGTCGAGATGAAATCGGTCCGATACCTTCCATTCTTCCGTCGACGCCTGACAAACCTCGGCTATTGGTCTGGTTTCTGGGGAAGCAAGATCGGCTATGACACCATCTTTGTCTGCCGGAAGCCACGGCCGCGTAGGGCTATTTAGGCGGCGGACCTGGCGGACTCAAGGGCGGCCCGCTTGGATCTCGATAAATCGGAAGCGGCCGAAACAGGTCGTTCTGACTATTGACGGGAGGAACTGGCTCTGGGGCTGGCTCCGGAGCGAAGAACGGCGGTGGAGGCGCTCCCTGCACTGGTGGAAGATCAAGGACGGGGTTTTCTCCGCTGTCCGGTAACGGGGCAAACGGTGCGGCCGGAGCGAAGAACTTCGGCGGTGGAGGCGCCCCCTGCACTGGTGGAAGTTGAATGACGGCGTTTTCTCCTGTGTTCGGTATCGGGCCAAACGGTGTCGGAATCGGAGGGGGCGGCGGCGGCTTCAGTACCGCCGCGTTGGGTTTCTCCCGAGGCAATGGATTGGCTGGTTCCGGCGCACCCTTATTAACGGCTGGGGCTTCAGCCGCCGCAGGGGCCGCCGGGGCTCGCGAACGGCCGGTGACGATGATTCCTCGCGCTTCGATGAAGACGTAATCCAGCGGTAGTTTTTCGAAGATCCGGCGGACCGCCTCGTCCAAAGGAAGTTCCGAGAACTTGACGGTCACAGCCTGACTCGTCAGCTCCCGCGGAACGGTCGAACGCATTCCCGTAGCTTCGTCCCAAACCCGCAACAAGCGGCTTAACGGTATGCTCTTCGCGTCGACGGAGACTTTCTGCTGAAAGTAAACCACCCGAGGTTCCGATCCGGCTGCGAAAGCATGCGCCGCAAGGAGTGTGGCCAAAATAAAGGATTCGAGCCACCACTTCATTGTTTTCTGCCTCGATCTCTTTGGTTTCTGGTTCGGCCTCTGTTCTTAGAATAGCTCGCAAAACGTTCTGCGTCCGGCCGAATGAGTTTCCGTGACAAACATCATTCCTGTAGACACTCAATCTCGTTCGGCGTATAAGGGCGCTGCGCAAATCCCAAAAATATCCTTATATGCCGCAGGTTCAGACTCGGGCGGCACCTGCAACCACGTTTCGTCCTTTCGGGAGAGAACGGATGACATACCGAACGTTGTGGCTCAGTTTTTTCATCATGTGGGCGTCTCTTGCTTATACACAGACCGCCGGGACGGGAGCCATCACCGGCACGGTTACGGATACGTCGGCAGCCGCGATTCCAAACGCGATCATCGAGGCTACGAATGCCAACACTGGCCAACAACGCACGGTCACGACGGCGACAGATGGAGCATATAGATTCGCGCTGTTACCGCCTGGCACTTATCGTGTCAGATTCACGGCTATTGGGTTTATGACAGCGGAAGTTCAAGTCACGGTAAACGTAACGGAGACTCCGGTTGTCGATCGCCGCCTGGAGGTCGGGTCGCAAGCAGAAGAAGTTACCGTCGAGTCCAATGCGGAAATTGTTCAAACAACAAGCGCCGCTCTGGGAGGTGTGTTAGGCGGTGCTCAGGTTATCAATCTGCCCCTGACGACGCGGAACTACACGAACCTTCTCGCTTTGTCTGCGGGAGTCAGTGCGGGCGTAACGAATGCGTCCAATTTGGGCAAAGCCGGTATGGATATGGCCGTCAACGGTGGTGGCACGGGATCGAACAACACGTTGATGGACGGCGTCTCTATCACGGTATTCTCGAGTACAGGAACGAACTCCATCGATTTCCAGAACCGGGGCGGAAGTCCGGTTCCGAATCCCGACACGCTTCAGGAATTCAAAGTTCAAACATCGGCATATGACGCCGGATACGGCCGGAATGTCGGTGCTAACGTCAGCATCATCACGAAATCCGGCACCAATGTTTTACATGGAGCTGCTTTCGAATTCTTTCGAAATACGTCACTCAACGCGAATGACTTTTTCCTCAATTTAGCCGGCAAAGGCAAGGGCATCCTCAACCAGAACCAGTATGGTGGAACACTGGGTGGCCCGCTCAAGAAGGACAAACTGTTTTTCTTCGGATCATTCCAGGGTACCCGGCAAAAAAACGGCGTGGCCAGTCAAGGAAACAGCGCCGTTACCCTGGTTCCGCTTCCAGGCGGTGACCGTCTGAACACGAATGCTTTTCGCGCCGCCATGGGGGCGACATTCTGTCCGGCCAATCATCCGGGAGACAGCTTGTATACGACTTTTCGTGGCGGTGTCCAGGTCGCGTGCGACGGGTCCAACATCAATCCCCTGGCAATCGCTCTGCTTCAGGCCAAATTGCCCGACGGCTCTTACTACATTCCCGGCTCGACCAACGGCACGTTCCAAAATACAAACTTCAGTACGCCGGCGATCTACAGGGAAGACCAGTACATGGCGAATTTCGACTACCTTCCTGCGCCGAAGCACACGCTCTCCACGCGGTATTTCATCGGACACAATCCGAGTGATCTGAGCTTTGGAAACGCAGGTCAGTTGCCTGGCGATACGGTTCACTACACCGGCGATAACTCCACGGCATTGGTCAGGCTGACTTCCGTCCTCAGCCCCACCTTCGTCAATGAAAGCCGTGTTTCGCTGCAGCGAAATTCGAACATTGCGGTTGGCGACATGCCTTTTACGGATCATCAATTCGGCATAACACCGCTGAACCCTGCCTTTGATCCTCGCGGGTTCCTCGCGACTTTCGTCATTACGGGAGCGTTCAGAATAGGAGGACCCAGCACGGGAATGGACTTCTTCAAGGCGTACTCCACCGCGTATCAGCTCGCCGATCAGGTGTCCTGGACTCACGGCAAACATACGGTGCGCGCGGGGTTCGAGTACAAGCGGACGCGGTGGAACTATGACTATTACGGTCTAGGCAAGGGGAACATTATGTTCTCCACATTTGCCGATTTTCTTCTCGGTCGCGCGGGATGCAGTCCGGGAGATTCCGGCTGCAGTCCGACCAATCCCGGCAACACCAACGGCACCGCTTTCAGCAATATTGCTTCGACCACTCAGGCGGCCGTCGTTTCCGCAGCAGGTCTGCCGCATGCATTTCGAATAACGGACTTGAGCGGTTTCGTGAATGACGACATCAAGGTGAACTCACGCCTGACGCTCAATGTTGGCCTGCGATGGGAATACAACGGCTTGATGTTGGACAAGTATGGAAACCAGACCAATTTCTGGCCGAGCGAAATCCTGAAAGTGCCGGTGCCCGGAAGCAGTCCGGCAACCGGCACGCTCGCGGGATATGTTGTCCCGGCGAATTACCAGGGTGAGCTTCTGCCGGGTCTGACTCGAGGCAACCGCTCGGATGGTTCTCGAAGTGGTCCTCCATTCGACAACTTTGCGCCACGTTTTGGATTTGCGTGGCAGCCTGTCGGAAACAGGTTCGTCGTCCGTGGAGGCTATGGCTGGTTCTATGAACGAGTGTCGGGAGGCGACCTGGGAAATTACGTCGCGTCGCCGCCGTACGGGACGCGAGTCGATACAAGCGGAACGAACAATTACTTCTCAACGCTCGCGCAACCTTATAAGTCGCTGCCTTACCGTACGTTCCCCAACCGCTGGGTCGACTTCGCGACGGCGCAGTCCTCGAATCTTTTCCAACTGGGAATCGAAGACGTTTTTGGCACACCTCTTCTTCAGTCCTATAACCTGAGCCTTCAATATGGGTTGCGACCTTCACTGGTAGTCGAGGCTGCATACGTGGGTTCTCACGGCATTCACCTGTGGGCACAACATGGGATCAATCAAGCCTTGTTGGCGAGCCCGAGTAATCCGGTCAATGGTGTCACGACCAATACGATCACGAACGTGACGTTGCGCGTGCCTTATCTTGGGTACGGCACAGGCACGAACCTCTCCCGCTGGGAAACTGCCTTCGACTCGAAGTTCAACAGTCTTCAACTGACATTGCGCAAGCAGATGTCGCACGGATTTCAGCTCCAGGCCGCTTATACGTGGAGCAAGGCCTTGACGAACACGTCGTTGCAGAGTGATCTGAACAATTTTGCTTTGAACTACGGGCCCAGCGCCGCGTATCGCCCACATCGTTATGTCGTGAACTATACGTGGCAGTTGCCGTTCGGCCATCCCGCAGGAATCGCGGGCAAGCTTGTCGACGGATGGAGCCTGTCTGACGTGACGACCATCCAGTCGGGTACACCGATGACAGTTACTGACTCGAGAGGAGGAACGATCTACGGCCTGAGCTCCAGTACTGCTCAGTTATGCCCGGGAATGACTTACGGGGACATGGCGTCTAAGGGCGACATGGGGGGCGACCTGGGCAGCCGCCTTGGCGGAGCTGCGGGCGGTCAAGGCTACTTCAATAAGGCCGCCTTCTGTAACGTTCCGGCCATTGGTAACGGGACAGGATTCGGCAGTACGGGAATCGGGACGATTCTCGGCCCGGGTCAATTCAATTTCGATACAGCCCTGACTAAATCGACTCAGGTTGGCGGATTCCATGAAGACGCGCGGCTCGAGTTTCGGGCGGAGTTTTTCAATCTGTTCAATCACACGCAGTTCAGCAACCCGGCTACTGCAAACGGCGTTTCCACTTTTGGCCAGATAACGATGACGTCAGTGAACTCCAGGCTGATTCAGCTGGCGCTGAAATACATCTTTTGAAAAGGAGGGGAAAGCTCGCTACTTCAGGCTGTTCAACTCCTTCCATAGGCCGGGCATCGTCCACTGCATATTCAGGTTGCGCGTATTCCAATTGTTTTCCGCGGCAAGCGTGCCGCCGAACTCTTCCTGGGTTTTGCCCTGTCGAACCAGCGTGAGGGCGCGCGTTTGGAAATCTTCGACCCCTTTAATGTATTCGATCATGCCGGCCTTATCGATGACGGGGCCATGTCCTGGAATGACCGTGTCGAAATCGAGCTGCGCCACGATGGCGTGCAGTGTTTTTGTCAGTTCGATGAAACTGCCTCCACCGTCGTAGTCGACCATGGGGCCGTACGTATTCCCGAGCCTGGTAACCAGGTCGCCGGTGTGAATCGTCCGCTCAGCCGGAAAATAAATGACAGCATCCCCGTTGGTGTGACCGCGGCCGTAGAAATGGGCACGGACTTCTTTGCCGCCGAGGAACACTGAAACCTCGTCTGTGAACACCACGTGGGCGGGCTCGGAAGGCGGCGACGGCTTTACCGGCGGATCACGATGTTCACCATAAGCGCCCTGCCAGGCAGGTCCGAGAGTATTGAGCCTCGAGTTCACGGTCGAGATCACCTGGGCGCTTGATACGAAGTCGCGATTCGCGCCGGTGTGATCTTCGTGATAGTGCGTGTTGACGACATATTTCACCCGCTGGTTTGTGACTTGTTTGATCTGCGTCGTGAGGGCCTCGAGCGTAGGACTCCCGGGGTTTTTCGCATCGATCAAAATGACGCCCTCGCTTGTGACGTACATTCCAACATTGCCGCCGCCACCTTCGATCTCGTAAAGATCGCCCTTGACTCTGTTCACCGTCATCTGTGGCGGCTGGTTATTCTGGTTCTGCGCGGTATAGCCGCCGATCCACGCGATCGGAAGAAACAAGATGCCGGCGGAAATCCTTAGCAACACCCTGGAAGTGACCATTCTTTCCCCCATGTTTCCTTTGGAGGCTAGCGGAACAGGACTGCGGGAAGCTTTGTTTTAGCGGACGGGCTGTCAGGTAGCGTGAAGAGCAGATCCATCACGGCCCAGCTCGAAGCTTCTGTCGAGACGAACTGATTCCAGTCGTGAGGGAATCCGCTCTCAAAAGTGTGCGGTTGAACCGGGATCGCGCGAGTCGGAACGAACCAGGATCCGTCGGCCAGTTGATTTCGGAGCAGCCACTGGACACCTTTTTGATAGGTAGCGTCATTAGTCGAGACATCCCCGGCAACATGCAAAGTGTAGAGAGCTTCGGCGGTCGCAAAAGCGTCACTGGGAATGGTCGGGAGCTGGTTCCAGCTGCCGTCGGAGTTCTGAGCAGCTTTCAGCGCTTTGACAAACGGAGCGCGCTCGGAAGCACTCGCGCCTGCGGCGGCGAGCCCCAGGAGCTGCATCGTTCGTTCCTCCATCGACTGAGCTTTTGCGGAACGCAGCCATTTTTTGGCGCGAGCGAAGCGCTCCTCGAGCTCCTGCATACGGCCGGGAATCGGATACAACTTCATGCCAATCAAGGCCGCAGCTGTAGAAGTGAACGGTCCGTATTCTTCGGGTGTCCGATAGCTCGTTGTTGTCCAGTACCCCTCCGGGTACTGGACAACGGTGAAATAGTGGAAATGGGAATCGGTGAGTGCGTCGGGAGGATAATTGGCGACCGCCATACCCATGAGCGTGAAGCCCAGCGTGTCTCCTCCTCCGCCGATCGTCGTTCCGTTTCTCATCGGTTCGAGGAAGGGTTTTTGCGTTGCCACGGCGAATTCCAGTTCCTTCTTGACCTGATCTTCGTTTACGGCAAAACCCTTCTTTCGGGCGAGAGCAACGGCCATCTGGGGGACTGAATTATTGTGGCAGGAAACGCAACTGCGCGCTTTGAATACCGGCTCACCACCCATTTCAATCTTTGGAAGAATCTTCTTAACAGCCTCGGAAGCGGTCAAGGCTTGCCCGGTGGGTTTAGGCCAATCTTCCTTTACCTCTTTTGCGCCTGCTTTTCGCAGAAGTTCCAGCGTTGAAGGAATACCCAAACGTGCCGCGAGCTGGTACGCAGTCTCACCGCGATCGTTTTTTGCATTCGGGTCGACTCCCTTCGAAAGGAGCCACTCAACCATACGATCGTGCGCCGGCGTCGGCTCCATCGAAAGCACAGCTTGCATCAGGAGTGTGAAGCTTTCCCGATCTTTGGACTCGAGCGACGCGCCGTGTTGCACCAGAAATTCAGCAATATCGGTCATCGACCGTTTTGCCGTTTCATTAAGAACACCCTGGCCCGTCTGGCGAAGTCCGCTTACCGAAGCACCCTTCTGGACAAGTAACCGAACGCATTCTTCACATCGCGCGATCAACGCCTGCGTAACCGGGCCGGCATTTGCATCCCCGGGACTGACGCCGATACTCAGCAGGTATTGAATGGCTTCCAGATCGCCCTTCTGCGCCACGGATGCCATCAGGCCGGGTTCCGTTTCCGCACCTTTCGCGGCCAAAAGCTTCAAGACCGGCGCCGAGCCGAACGTCCTTACAGCAACGTTCATCGGAGTCGCTCCGCGCGCATTCTTGACCTTCACATCCGCTCCGGCATCCAGCAACAGTCGTGTTTTTGCCAAATTCGTGGAGGCGTACATGAGTGCGGTGGATTGCGCCTCATTTTTCGCATTCACGTTCGCGCCGCCGTTCATCAACAACTGCATCATGCGAACATCGGACTCGATGACCGCGTGCATCAAAGCGGTCGTTCCCTCGCTGTCGGTGGTATTGACGTCGGCTCCCGCGCGAAGCAGCGCTTGCACCCTGGTATGATCCCCGTTCCGAACTGCCACGAGCAGATCGGGTGAGCCCTCAGCCAGCAGTACAGAGCACACCATCGGCACAAGCAAGAGTGAACGATACATTGTGGGGGATTCCTCCTGGTGCCGTAGCATAGGAGTCGCTCAAGATGATGTCAAGCAAGGCCGATTGGAGGTAGTGGGCTACTTTGAAGTTTAGACAACAAAACTCCCCTCCTCAGACGAGGAGGGGAGTTTCCGCGCTAGATTCAAAGTGACCCACTACCCGATTGCATCGGTTTGATTACGGATTCCTTCCTTCCCTGGAGCTTAGCGGGAGTTGAAGAAGAGGAAAAAGTTGGAG